>Ga0210044_10000251_pt1 | contig 80524 bp, 79 predicted proteins | sample CryGey13umfilter_2_FD_183959 | JGI IMG/M metagenome (GOLD analysis project Ga0210044, IMG submission 183959) | Groundwater microbial communities from aquifer in Utah, USA - Crystal Geyser 4/9/14 3 um filter (SPAdes) (version 2) | ecosystem: Environmental > Aquatic > Deep subsurface >... | reverse complement strand
TTTGTCGCCACCAGCTTCAGCAAGAGCTTCAGTCTGTACGGCGAGCGCGTCGGCGCCTTGAGCGTCGTCTGCACAAGCAAAGAAGAAGCGGCCCGCGTGCTGAGCCAGCTCAAGATCGTGATCCGCACCAATTACAGCAACCCGCCCACCCATGGCGGCGCCATTGTGACTGCCGTGTTGAGCACCCCGGCGCTGCGTGCGCAGTGGGAAGCCGAACTCGGCGACATGCGCGTGCGCATCAAGGCCATGCGGCAAAAGCTTGTAGACGGCCTCAAAGCCGCAGGCGTCAAGCAGAACATGGGCTTCATCACCGACCAGATCGGCATGTTCAGTTACTCGGGTCTTTCCAAGGACCAGATGGTGCGCCTGCGCAATGAGTTTGGCGTTTATGGCACTGATACCGGCCGCATGTGCGTGGCCGCCCTGAACAGCAAAAACATCGACCACGTCTGCGCCAGCATTGCCAAGGTGATGTAAGGCCGCTGCGCTTGAAAACCATCAACCTGATTGGTGGTGGCCGGGTCGGCCAGACGCTTGGGCGCTTGCTGGCGCAGTGTGGCCAGGCTCAGGTTCAGGATGTGCTGACCCGCAGCGCGGCATCAGCCCATGATGCGGTGGCGTTCATCGGGACCGGTCGTGCTGTGCTGAACATGGTCGACATGCGCCCGGCCGATCTCTGGCTGCTAGCGGTACCCGACGACCAGATTTCGCAGGTCGCTGCCGGTTTGGCGCTGCTCGATTCCTTACCCCCTGCACTCGCATTTCATGCCAGCGGCGCCTTGGCTGCCAATGAACTCAAACCCTTGCAAGCAATAGGCTGGCAAGTGGCCAGCGCGCATTGCCTGCTGAGCTTTGCCAGCCCTCAACTGGCGCTAAAGCAGTTTGCCGGCACGCCCTGCGCGCTCGAAGGCGATGCGCAGGCGCTTGCTGAGCTACGCCCTCTGTTGACCCGCCTGGGCGCCCAGTGCTTTGATGTCCGCTCAGAAGACAAACTGCTCTACCACGCCGGAGCCGTATTCGCCACCAACTTTTTGCCCGTGCTGCAAGACTTGGCGGAGCAACTTTGGCAGCACATTGGCATGCCGCCACAGCTGGTGCAGCAGTTGCGCGCCAGCCTGCTGCAAAACGCCGTCAACAACATTGTCAAGCTGGGGCCGCAAGACGCCTTGACTGGCCCGGCATCCCGGGGCGATACCGCGCTGCTGGCAAACCAGGGCCAGGCGGTGCAAGACTGGGATGCCAGCGCCGGCCTGGCTTACAAGGCACTGAGCGCGTTGGCACGGCAACTGGCGCAGCGCAAAAAAACCACTCGATGATCGATTAGGGCTATCACAGAAACATGTCAGCACGTCAAGAACTGTGAACGTTTATCATTGATGTCATATAAATCGTCAATTGGAAAGCAGTTGTAACAGTTCAATACATGTTATGCTGCACTGCAACATATTCTTCAAAGGTGAATTCACGTGCTTTACAAATTTTACGAAACGCAGCGTTCATTGATGGAGCCGTTCACCGATCTGGCGCAGACTGCGGCCAAGATTTACGCCAATCCTCTGTCTATGTTCGGCCAGCATCCCCTGGCACAGCGCATTTCTGCGAGTTATGACTTATTGCACCGACTTGGCAAAGACTACGAAAAACCTGAGTTCGGCCTGCGCACGGCAGATGTGGACGGCGTTGAAGTTGCGGTGCATGAGCGTATCGAAATCAAGAAACCGTTTTGTGAACTGCGCCGTTTCAAGCGCTTTACCGATGACGTTGGCACCCTGACCAAACTCAAGGACCAGCCTGCGGTGCTGATCGTGGCGCCGCTGTCAGGCCATTACGCCACACTACTGCGCGACACTGTCAAGACCATGCTACGCGACCACAAGGTCTACATCACCGACTGGACCAACGCCCGCCTGGTACCCACTTCAGAGGGTGATTTCAGTCTGGACGACTACATCAACTACGTGCAGGAATTCATTCGCCACGTGCAAAACCGTTACGGCAACTGCCATGTGATGAGCGTCTGTCAGCCCACCGTGCCGGTGCTCGCAGCGGTGTCGCTGATGGCCAGCCGGGGTGAACTCACGCCCCTGAGCATGGTCATGATGGGCGGCCCGATCGACGCGCGCAAGTCGCCCACAGCGGTCAACAATTTGGCCATGAACAAAAGCATTGAGTGGTTTGAACACAACGTGATTTACCGTGTGCCAACCCGTTTTCCGGGTGCCGGGCGCAAGGTGTACCCCGGCTTTTTGCAGCATTCCGGCTTTGTTGCCATGAACCCCAGAAACCACGCTCGCAGCCATTACGACTACTTTAAAGACCTGGTCAAGGGCGACGACACCAGTGTCGATGCCCACCGTAAGTTTTACGACGAGTACAACGCCGTGCTTGACATGGATTCGCACTACTACCTCGACACCATCAAGGTCGTGTTTCAGGAGTTCAACCTGGTCAGCGGCACCTGGGATGTCAAGGGCGTTGATGGCAAGATCGAGCACGTGAATCCGCAAGACATCAAAAACACGGCGCTGCTCTCCATTGAAGGCGAGCTTGATGACATTTCCGGCTCTGGCCAAACCGCTGCGGTGCACACCATTTGCAGCGGCGTCAGCAAGGCAGATCAGCGCCACATCGAGGTTGAAGGCGCTGGTCACTACGGCATTTTTGCCGGCCGCCGCTGGCGTGAAGTGGTCTACCCACAGGTCAAGGACTTCATTCTGGCCTACCAGCCCAAGCCCGTGGTCGAAACGCCAGTCATGCTGGTCAGCCCGCCTGCGCCTGTGCTGACCAACCCGGAGCCCGAACTGCCAGAACCGACACCAGCCTTCGTTTTGCCCGAAGCGTCCGTCACAGCCGAGATCGAACTGCGTATGCCAGCACCCGCAGTGGTCAAAAAAGAAGCAGCTAAAGCAAAAAAACCTCCGGTTAAAGCCAAACCGCGCGGCAAGCAGGTAGCGTTGGCAAGCGTCAGCAACGTGGCGGTCGATAAAGCCGTTGTCAGCGTCGCAGAAGTTGCCAAACCGGCGCGCAAGCGGCGGGCCCAACGCCACGAATGAAACCCAGCGCCGCCGAACTTTTGGCGGTTCTGCCGCAAACCCAGTGCACGCGCTGCGGTTACCCGGACTGCGCAGGCTACGCGCAGGCCCTGCACGAGGACAAGGCGGACATCAACCAGTGTCCGCCCGGTGGTATTGAAGGGGTGCTGCGCCTGGCGGCATTAACCGGGCGAGCAGTTCAAGCGCTCAATCCTGACAACGGCCAAGAGGCACCGCGCACGGTAGTTTTCATCGACGAAGCCTGGTGCATTGGCTGCACGCTGTGCATCAAGGCCTGCCCAGTCAATGCCATTGTGGGGGCCAACAAGCTGATGCACACGGTCATTGAACCCTACTGCACCGGATGCGAGTTGTGCCTGCCAGTGTGTCCTGTGGATTGCATCGAAATTGAAAACATTAGCGGCGAAGCCACTGGCTGGGCCGCCTGGTCGCAGCAACAGGCGGCCGAAGCGCGCCAACGTTATGCCTTTCACCAGTTCAAAAGCGAGCGTGAAAGTCTTGAAAACATACAAAAGCTGCAAGCCAAGGCGGAACTCAAGTTGTCCGACCTGGCAGCGCACTCGCAACACACCGATCCGCTCGTGCTGGATAAGAAACGCGCCGTGATAGAAGCCGCCCTGGCCCTGGCCCGGGCTCGAGCCAAACAACAAAATAGCGCCCAAACGCTACCTGTAGCAGCCCAACAGCCAAAATCGGGCGAGTAATACAGCCATTCAATTGATGGCCAAATTTTTGTACACACCACAGCCCACGGCCATAGCGTCCAGCTGCATCACATAAGACATTTTGGATTGAACTTTCCCTGTGGTCGGGTTGGTAATGTCGTATTCCACCCAGCCAGGTTCAAGCGCTGCCTGGGCAAAAATATCATCCACCAGGCCTTGACCGTCAATACCAGGAATGTCCTGCACCCTGGTGCCTACCTTGTTGGGATTGCCGCCAAATGAAAGGTATGTGCCTGCACGGTCGAGCACAAACACATACATGTCACGGTCGTAAAAATTTTGTGCCGGATCAGTAACTTGCTGCACCCACTGGCCGCTTGCGCTGCACCGTTGCCGGTGCCCGGTCGCGCGCTGCACCAAGGCCACGGCTTCTTCGGGGGCGCCCTGTTGCAGTTTGAACATGGCAAAGTCTTCGACCAAAATTGAGGCACGATGCTCAAGCAAACTTGACTGCACCACAGTGCGCTCTGCCAACTGGGCGTTGCGCTGGGTGATGTCGTCAAGTTGCCGTACCGCTGTGGTGATTTCAGTTAACCCGGCACTTTGCTCGGCACTGGAGGCCGAAATTTCAACCATCAGCGTCGCTACGTCACGAATGCCTGCAACGATTTGGCTGAACTGTTGACCGGCCGCTTGGATGCTTTGCACGCTGGAGGCCACCTGGTCGGATGAATCGTTGATCAGTTTGCGAATTTCTTTGGCTGAGTCAGCCGAGCACTGGGCCAGGCTGCGCACTTCGCTGGCAACCACCGCAAAACCCCGCCCTGCTTCACCGGCCCGCGCTGCCTCAATGGCTGCGTTGAGGGCCAGGATGTTGGTCTGAAAAGCCAGGCCATCGATAACACTGACGATCTCGTCCATGTGCTTGGCACTGCTGGCAATGACTTCCACCGACAAAACCGCGTTTGCCATGGCAGCAATACCTTGTTCTGCCACATCGCGCACCGCAGAGGTCTGGGTGTTGACTTGGGCTGCCATTTGTGCATTTTGATGAACGGTAGACGACAACTGCTCGACACTGGCCGCCGTTTGTTCCAGGTTGGCGGCTTGCTGCTCGGAGCGCGCCGACAAATCAGAACTGCCATGCGCCAGACTCTTGCCTGCATGCGCGACAAAAGCCGCGTTGCTGCGCACATTGGCCACCATGCCCGAAATGTTGGTTGCCACGCGAACGGCTTCAGTCGACAGCTTGGCGAATGCCGTGTGCTCCGGAAGTAAGCCTGCTTTGCTGCTCAAATTTCCGTCCACCAACTCGGTCAGCGTCCAGTGCAACTGCTGCATGCCATGGGTGGTCATGCGGTAAAAAACCAGACCCAGGTAAGCGCCAAGTAGCCCGCAAAGGGTGCCTAGCCAAACCACAACAGACCCCACGTCGTGCTCTACCGTGCGCGTCAGGACCAATACAAACATTGGCAGCATCAGCAGCACAATCAAGAGCAAAAACACCTGTCCGGTTGCCAACTGCCGAATAACCCAGCAACCAGGTTGAAGCAAAAATTTAAACACTATACGTATACCAACTTGCGAATCAGTCTAAATTGTCCCCCTGCTTTGTACAAACTTCTACAGGGAAAACCAGCAATTCAGGTATTCAAAGGCTCTAAATTTTGCTGCTGCTCACGATATTTTGGCAAACGCCGCCACCACCTCGGGCGGTGCCTGCACCATCTCGATCAACACGCCTTCACCGGCAATTGGAAATTCGTCGTTAGCTTTGGGATGCAGAAAGCAGATATCCAACCCGGCGGCACCCTTGCGAATGCCACCGGGCGCAAAGCGCACGCCGTGCGCGGTGAGCCAATCCACCGCTTTGGGCAGGTCGTCGATCCACAGGCCGACATGGTTTAGCGGCGTGGCGTGAACCGCAGGTTTTTTGTCGATGTCCATGGGTTGCATCAGATCGACCTCAACCTTGAAAGGGCCCACGCCCATGGCGCAAATGTCTTCATCGACGTTTTCGCGCTCGCTCTGAAACGTGCCGGTTAACTCCAGACCCAGCATCTCAACCCAGAGCTTTTGCAGCCGCGTTTTGCTGGTTGCCCCGATCGCGATTTGCTGGATGCCCAGCACTTTGAAGGGCCGGTTGACAGTGGTCATGATGGTTACTTTCTTTGCTGTTTTCAGGGGGACTTGCCGGACTTGGCTTGGTACACCACATCCGGCAGGCCTTTCAAATCAACGTCTTGGGTGTAAAGCCTGGCCTTGTGCACCTGCGCGCACTGCCAGATGATGGCATCTGCCATGGCAAGTTTGTAGGTGCTCGCGGCATGAGCCGCTTGAACCAATTGCGAAACGTTCAAGTGTTTGCCTGGCTGTATATTGAGTTGCTTGCGTACATCTTTTGGGATGACAACTTGAAACTTGGGTGAAACAGCTACGCTTGTCATACATATATTTTAAGTAGAACTAATATAAAGCGTAGCACGAACGAATAGTATTGCCTACTCTATCTTTTTCAACCACATCAACGCTTTATTCAAACTCCACAATCGGCTGGTCCACAGTGAGGTGCTCCCCCTTGGCCGCAAGCACCTTGCCGACCACGCCATCGGCTGTGGCAAACAGCACGTTTTCCATCTTCATGGCCTCAATCACGGCCACGCGCTCGCCGACCTGCACTTTTTGACCAACTTGCACCGCCACATCGACCAGCAAACCTGGCATGGGGGACAGCACATAGCGGCTCATGTCGGGTGGTGCCTTGAACGGCATCAGCGCATACAGCTCAGCCATGCGCGGCGAGATCACCAGCACATCCAGTCGTGTGCCGTTGTGCTGAACGCGCAGCGCCAGCGGGTTCTTGGGCGTGCCGCGCTCGATCTGAGCGGTGAATGGCGCACCATTGACCGTGCCGGTGATGCACACGTCATTGAGACGCGAGTCACTGCTGATCTCATAACTAACGGCACCCAGTCTGACGCGTGCCGAGCCGGTCTGGCCAACAAACTCTTCAACATGCACCGGGGTGTAGGCATTGGTACCACTTTCTCCCAGCGTCACCACCACGTAATCGCTGCCCACATTGACGGCGTAACCTGGCAACTGGCCGCTGATACCAGCGGCACGCTCGCGTGATTTACGCCGCACGAAAGCCGCCAGCGCCAGCATGAAATGCGGGTCTTCATGCGGCACATCTTCAGCCCTGAAACCGTTAGCGTAGTTTTCAGCAATGAAGTTGGTGTTGAAGTCGCCCGCAACAAACTTGGGGTGCGCCAGCAAGGCAGCCTGGAATGGAATGCTGCTGGAAATGCCGCGAATCACGAAACCGTTGAGCGCCTCGCGCATCTTGGCAATCGCGTCGTTGCGATCGACCCCATGCACGATCAGCTTGGCAATCATCGAGTCGTAGTACATGGGGATTTCGCCACCGTCCTGTACGCCGGTATCGACCCGCACGCCAAACCAACGACTGGTGTCGGCCTGCGCCATGGTCTGCGCTGGCGGCGCGAAGCGCACCAAGCGGCCGGTGGAGGGCAAAAAGTTGCGAAACGGGTCTTCGGCGTTGATGCGGCACTCAATGGCCCAGCCGTTGCGATTGACCTCAGCCTGCGTGAGCGGCAGCTTTTCGCCAGCGGCCACGCGAATCATCAGTTCAACCAAATCCAGCCCGGTGATGCACTCGGTGACCGGGTGCTCCACCTGCAAGCGGGTGTTCATCTCCAAAAAGTAGAAGGATTGGTCTTTGCCGACGACAAATTCCACCGTGCCCGCGCTTTGGTATTTGACCGCCTTGGCCAACTGCACCGCCTGTTCGCCCATGGCTTTGCGGGTGGCTTCGCTGATAAAGGAAGACGGTGCTTCTTCCAGCACTTTTTGATGCCGCCGCTGCAGCGAACATTCGCGCTCGTTGAGATAGACCACATTGCCAAAGCTGTCGCCGATGAGCTGGATTTCAATGTGACGTGGCTCTTCGACAAATTTCTCGACAAACACGCGGTCGTCGCCAAAGCTGCTGCGCGCCTCGTTGCGGCAGCTGGTGAAGCCTTCAAAAGCTTCCTTGTCGTTCCAGGCCACGCGCAGGCCCTTGCCACCGCCGCCGGCGCTGGCCTTGATCATCACCGGGTAACCAATACCCTGGGCAATCTCAACCGCATGTTCAGCGGTTTCAATGGCGCTGTTGACGCCCGGTATGCAGTTGACACCGGCCGCACCGGCGAGCTTTTTGGACTCGATCTTGTCACCCATCGCCGCCATGGAGTAGTGCTTGGGGCCGATGAAGACAATGCCTTCCTCTTCGACACGCTTGGCAAACTCGGCGTTTTCGCTCAAAAACCCGTAGCCCGGGTGCAGCGCCTGCGCACCGGTTTGCTTGCACGCGGCAATGATCTTGTCGGCCACCAGGTAGCTCTCGCGGCTCGGTGGTGCGCCAATGTTGACAGCTTCGTCGGCCAGCAGCACAAAGCGCGCGTCCTTGTCGGCATCCGAATACACCGCGACGGTCTTGATGCCCATTTTTTTGGCAGTGGCAATGATGCGGCAGGCGATTTCACCGCGATTGGCAATCAATATTTTGGTAAACATAGAGTTCTCCTATTCAGGAATCAGTTATTTTGATTTGTTCGGTTCAAGCCAGACAGCCGTTTCAGGATCGGGCTGCCCGGGCGTTTTGCGCAGGTCAAGGAGGAGGCCGCAGGCCGGGGGACACGGAGCAAAACGCCCGGGCAACCCGATCCAGCAAGGAGCAGAGCCCATCGCGCGGGCAAGGGGCGAACGCACAGGTGCGGCATGAGTTTCAAAACTTAAAGCGGAATGTTCCCGTGCTTGCGCCACGGGTTCTCAAGCTTTTTGTCTTTGAGCATCACCAGGCTGCGGCAGATGCGCTTGCGCGTTTCATGTGGCTGAATCACATCGTCGATAAAGCCACGGCTGCCGGCCACAAACGGGTTGGCAAAACGCGCTTTGTACTCAGCCTCTTTGGCTGCCAGCTTGGCCGGGTCGCCCTTGTCTTCGCGGAAGATGATTTCCACCGCGCCCTTGGCGCCCATCACGGCGATTTCGGCGTTGGGCCAGGCCAGGTTGACGTCACCACGCAGGTGCTTGGAGCTCATCACGTCATACGCGCCGCCGTAGGCTTTGCGCGTGATGACGGTGATTTTTGGCACCGTGCATTCGGCAAATGCATAGAGTAGCTTGGCGCCATGCCTGATGATGCCGCCGTACTCTTGCGCAGTGCCAGGCATGAAGCCAGGCACATCGACAAAAGTGATGACTGGAATGTTGAACGCATCGCAAAAGCGCACAAAACGCGCGGCTTTGATCGAGCTCCTGATGTCGAGGCAACCGGCCAATACCAGCGGCTGGTTGGCCACGATGCCCACGGTCTGGCCGTCCATGCGGGCAAAACCGATCAGGATGTTTTTGGCGTATTCGGGCTGTAGCTCAAAAAAGTCGCCGTCATCGACCGTCTTGACGATCAGCTCCTTCATGTCGTACGCCTTATTGGCGTTATCGGGCACCAGCGTGTCAAGGCTGTGTTCCATGCGGCCAGCCGGATCGCCACTGGGGCGCACCGGGGCTTTTTCGCGGTTGTTCAGCGGCAGGTAGTTGTACAAGCGGCGCAGCATCAGCAGCGCCTCGATGTCGTTCTCGAACGCCAGGTCGGCCACGCCACTCTTGGTGTTGTGGGTGATGGCACCCCCCAGTTCCTCGGCAGTGATTTCCTCGTGCGTCACGGTTTTCACCACCTCGGGGCCGGTGACAAACATGTAGCTGCTGTCTTTGACCATGAAAATGAAGTCGGTCATGGCCGGGCTATATACCGCGCCGCCAGCACAGGGGCCCATGATCATGCTGATTTGCGGCACCACGCCGCTGGCCATCACGTTGCGCTGGAACACGTCGGCGTAACCACCAAGAGAGGCCACACCCTCCTGAATGCGGGCGCCGCCCGAGTCATTCAGGCCAATGACTGGCGCACCGACTTTCATGGCCTGGTCCATGATCTTGCAAATCTTTTCCGCATGGGCCTCAGACAAGGCACCACCAAACACGGTGAAGTCCTGGCTGAAGACAAACACCAGGCGGCCATTGATCATGCCGTAGCCGGTCACCACGCCGTCACCAGGAATCTTGTTGTCCTGCATGCCGAAGTCTGAGCAGCGGTGCTCGACAAACATGTCCCACTCTTCAAACGTGCCTTCATCAAGCAGCACATCAAGCCGCTCCCGGGCGGTGAGTTTGCCCTTTTTGTGCTGGGCATCAATGCGTTTTTGGCCCCCGCCCAAACGGGCGAGCTGGCGCTTTTTTTCCAATTGTTCAAGAATATCGTGCATGGCTTGGTCTCTTTCAGGTCAGGAAATCGTTGGGGAAAATTGATGAACAGGTGTCAGCTACTTGCGCTTATTGAGTCTGGGCCGCCAACATGCTTCTGGCTGCAGTCGAAGCCGCCACCCGACCTTCCAGCACGTCTTGTGTCAATTGCGGCAACAGCGTTTTGACGGCCGGGTGCTGGGCAAAGGCCTGCTTCAGGCCAGCGTCGATGCGCGCCCACATCCACGCCAGCGCCTGCTTCTGGCGGCGCTGCTCAAATTTACCGCTTGTAGTTTGAAGTGATTTGAATTCAAGCACTTTGTCCCAAAAGGTATCGACACCCTGGGCATGCAAGGCACTGAGCTGGATCACCTGCGGATGCCATATTTTTTCGTCATGGTGCATGGCTTGCGGATTGCCATGCAAACCCAGCAAGCGCAGGCTGGAGTTAATTTGAGCGCGCGCCCGCGTGGCGGCATCGGGGTCGATGTCGGCCTTGTTGATGACCACCAGGTCGGCCAGCTCCATCACGCCTTTCTTGATGGCCTGCAAGTCGTCGCCAGCATTGGGCAACTGCATCAGCACAAACATGTCAGTCATGTTGGCCACGGCCGTTTCACTTTGGCCCACACCCACGGTTTCGACGATCACCACGTCATAACCTGCCGCCTCGCAGACCAGCATGGCCTCGCGGGTTTTTTCGGCCACACCGCCGAGCGTGCCGCTGCTGGGGCTGGGGCGAATATAGGCTTTCTCATGGACGGACAACAATTCCATGCGGGTCTTGTCGCCCAAAATGGAGCCGCCAGAGACCGTGGAAGACGGGTCTATCGTCAGCACAGCAACGCGGTGGCCCAAGCCGATCAGGTACAGGCCCAGCGCCTCGATAAACGTGGATTTGCCCACGCCCGGCACGCCGCTGATGCCCAGCCGAAACGACTGGCCGGTGCGAGGCAGCAACTTTGTGAGCAATTCATCGGCCTGCAAACGATGATCAGCTCGGGTTGATTCAAGCAGCGTGATGGCCTTGGCCATGGCGCGGCGCTGCTGCAAGGGAGCGCCCTGAAAAATAGCAAGTTCAAGACTCCCCGTTGTGACCGGTAGCGTTTGCGCCGTCGAAAAAGACGGTGCGACTTGCAGTGGCTGGCCTAAGCTTGAAAACATGGCTTACAAAATCTCAAAAGAGCGCCCATCAGGCAGCCGGTAACGCGAAAAATCGCGCACATCAATGGTCATGACGCGGTTTACACCGGTTTCATGTGCCACCCAGTAAAGGGTGGCATCGGCCAGGTCCATCTCGGTCCGATCGTCGGTATAGCGCATCATCCAGTCGGTCATATCAGACAAGTCTTGGGTGTCGAATGGAAAAACCTGCACACCGCCCGCAGCAATCCAACGCAACAATCCAAAGCGCTGGCGCTGCCCCAACATATACGAAGCCTCGGTAATACAAGGCCAGGTGGTGTGCAACCGCATGGGAACATCAGACTTGGTCAACATGGCTCTAAAACGGTCGTGGTGCAGGTCATTTTGATCAAACAACGCAATCAATGGCCCAGCATCAACCAGGGCCACAATCATGCTGCGCCGCCTGCCGAGCGCGCCTGTAGCAATTGGGCGTAATCCGCTTGATCTTGGGCATGTTTGGCAGCCAACTTGTCGCGGAACGCCTGTTTGTGGGGCGTAAGCTCAAGCGCTTGGCTGGCCGTGTCCGGGCCAACTTTGTAGTCACCCATTTCCTGCATCACTTTGAGGTACAACTCACCCGGATTGTTTCGCCCTAAAGCACGCTCAACCGCTTCGATGATGAATTGCGATTTGCTGATGCCTCGACGCTTGGCCGCAAGGGCCAATTCCTTTTCAAGCAAAGGTTCCATACGCACCGATACAGCCATGACAAACTCCTAATGAAATACGGTATTACAGTATAACAAGATCAAGTACTCAAGGCCTTGCGAATCTGCGTCAACACGTCCTTGGCGCTCACGGGGATAGGCGTGCCGGGTCCATAAATGCCCTTGACACCAGCGGCATAGAGCATGTCGTAGTCTTGCCGCGGAATGACACCGCCAACAAACACGATGATGTCGTCAGCGCCCTGCTTTCTGAGCTCAGCAATGATCGCCGGTACAAGCGTCTTGTGGCCGGCGGCCAGCGTGCTCACACCCACGGCGTGCACGTCGTTCTCAATCGCCTGGCGCGCGCATTCTTCGGGGGTCTGGAACAGCGGGCCCATATCGACGTCAAAACCAAGGTCAGCAAAGGCCGTGGCCACCACTTTGGCACCGCGGTCATGGCCGTCCTGGCCGAGCTTGCTGATCATCACGCGCGGGCGGCGGCCCTGCTCGGTGGCAAAGTCGGCAATGTCGGCTTTGAGGGCGTTCCAGTAGTCCATGGTTTCTCCGGCAGTTGCATCGGTGTCGTACGCTGCGGCATAGACACCGGTCACTTTTTGTGTGTCAGCGCGGTGGCGGCCAAAGGACTTTTCCATGGCGTCGCTGATTTCACCCACCGTGGCGCGGGCCCGCACAGCCTTGATGCTCAGGTCCAGCAGGTTGCCGTTGCCGCTCGCTGCTGCCTCTTCAATGGCCTGGAGCGCTTGCTGCACCTGCGCAGCATCGCGCTTTTGCTTGATGGCATTGAGGCGGGCAATTTGCGAATCGCGCACTGCCACGTTGTCAATGTCACGCGCTTCAATCGCGTCTTCGGTTTTGAGTTTGTATTTATTGACACCCACGATCACGTCGCGGCCAGAGTCGATGCGGGCTTGCTTGTCTGCCGCAGCCGCCTCAATCTTGAGCTTGGCCCAACCCGAGTCCACGGCTTTGGTCATGCCACCCATGGCTTCGACTTCTTCGATGATGGTCCAGGCGGCGTCGGCCATGTCCTGGGTCAGTTTTTCCATCATGTAGCTGCCAGCCCAAGGGTCGATGACATTGGGAATGTGGGTTTCTTCCTGGATGATGAGTTGGGTGTTGCGCGCAATGCGTGAGCTGAACTCGGTCGGCAGCGCAATGGCCTCGTCGAACGAATTGGTGTGCAGGCTTTGCGTGCCACCAAACACCGCGGCCATGGCCTCGATGGTGGTGCGCACCACGTTGTTGTAGGGGTCCTGCTCGGTAAGTGACCAGCCCGACGTCTGGCAATGGGTGCGCAGCATGAGCGATTTGGGATTTTTGGCGTTGAAGCCTTTCATGATGCGGCACCACAGCAGGCGCGCGGCACGCATTTTGGCGACCTCTAAATAGAAGTTCATGCCAATGGCCCAGAAAAAACTCAGTCGCCCAGCAAAACCATCGACATCCATGCCCTTGGCAATGGCGGTCTTGACGTACTCCTTGCCGTCGGCCAGCGTGAATGCCAACTCCAGCGCCTGGTTGGCACCAGCCTCCTGCATGTGGTAGCCGCTGATGGAAATCGAGTTGAATTTCGGCATATTTTTAGCCGTGTACTCGATGATGTCGCCGATGATCTTCATCGATGGCTCGGGCGGGTAGATGTAGGTGTTACGCACCATGAACTCTTTCAGAATGTCGTTCTGAATCGTGCCGCTGAGCTTGTCTTGGCTGACGCCCTGCTCTTCGGCAGCCACCACATAACCCGCTAGCACCGGCAGCACCGCGCCGTTCATGGTCATCGACACGCTCACCTTGTCCAGCGGAATCTGGTCAAACAGAATCTTCATGTCCTCGACCGAGTCGATCGCGACCCCGGCCTTGCCCACGTCACCCGTCACGCGCGGATGGTCCGAGTCATAACCGCGGTGCGTGGCCAGATCGAACGCCACGCTCACACCCTGGCCGCCGGCGGCCAGCGCCTTGCGGTAAAACGCGTTGGATTCTTCGGCTGTAGAAAACCCGGCGTACTGACGAATGGTCCAGGGCCGCACCGCATACATGGTGGCCTGCGGGCCGCGCATGTAGGGCTCAAAACCCGGCAAGGTATTGGCGTAGGGCAGGTTTTGCGTGTCCTCGGCGGTGTACAGCGGCTTGACCGAAATGCCATCGGGCGTCAGCCAGTTGAGCGCATTCACATCACCACCCGGCGCAGATTTGGCGGCGGCTTTGGCCCAGGCGTCCAAATTGGCAGGCTGAAATTCAGGGTTATTTTGGGTCATGGTGGCAAGCAGTTAAGTGTTGGAAGATCGGCGCTATCCACTGTACAACGATGCGCATTTTTAACCGTTGAGTTTACGTTATTTATAATTATTGATGCAAAAAATTCCGCCCCGCTTACAATTTGTGCCATGACAGCACTCTCATTAGCCCCCCGTGCACTTTACGAAGAAGTGGCTGAACTCTTGCGTCAGCGCATTTTTAACCGCGAGCTCGAACCTGGCAGCTGGATCGACGAGCTCAAGATTGCGCAGGACTACGGCATCAGCCGCACGCCCATGCGCGAGGCGCTCAAGGTGCTCGCCACCGAAGGTTTGGTGACCATGAAAGTGCGCCGTGGGGCCTACGTCACCGAGGTCTCGGAGCGCGACCTGGCCGATGTTTATCACCTGCTGAGCCTGCTCGAATCCGATGCCGCAGGGGTTGTGGCGCAACGTGCCGACGAGGCTCAAATGAGCGAATTGAAAGTGCTGCACCAAGAGCTTGAAGACGCCGCCCGCCCGGAACAGGTCGATCGGGAACGGTTCTTTGAAATCAACGAGCGTTTTCACATGCGCCTGCTCGAAATTGCCGACAACCGCTGGCGCAACCAGATGGTGGCTGACCTGCGCAAGGTGATGAAGCTCAACCGGCACAACTCGCTGCTCAAATCCGGGCGCATTCAGGAATCGCTGGGCGAGCATAGGGCCATCATGGCCGCACTAGCCGCCCGCGACCCGCAGGCTTGCACACAACGCATGCAGGCGCATTTCGAAAGTGGCCTCGAAGCCGCCGTTTGAGCCCGTTTTGCAAAGAGCTCGTCTTCATCACGGGCCACATCCCAAGGCCTCATTTTTTTGACCATGCCTGCTAAAAATACTTTCATGCAGCAAGCGCTGGCTCTGGCCGCGCAAAGCCTGCTGCTGACCTCTCCCAACCCCCGCGTCGGCTGCGTGATTACCACCCCCAGCGGCCAGTTGCTCGGCCAAGGCGCCACCCAGCGCGCTGGGGAGGCGCATGCTGAAATCATGGCGCTGCGCGACGCGCAAGCCCGCGGCCACAGCGTGGTCGGCGCCACCGCCTATGTCACGCTGGAACCCTGCTCGCACCAAGGCCGCACCGGGCCGTGCTGTGATGCCTTGATTGCCGCTGGCATCCGACAAGTGGTTGCCGCCATCGGCGACCCCAACCCCTTGGTCACCGGCCAGGGATTCGCACGGCTGCGCGCCGCCGGCATCGAGGTTAAAACCGGCCCGGGCGCTGCCGAATCACGCGAACTCAACATCGGTTTTTTCAGCCGCATGCTGCGTCAAACGCCTTGGGTCCGCATGAAAATGGCCGCCTCGCTCGACGGCAAAACGGCGCTGGACAACGGCGTCAGCCAATGGATCACTTCGCCCGCAGCCCGCGCCGACGGCCACGCCTGGCGCGCCCGCGCCTGCGCCGTGCTGACCGGCATCGGCACTGTGCTGGCCGACAACCCCAAGCTTGACGTGCGACTGGTGGAGACGCCGCGCCAACCGGCGCTGGTGCTGGTCGATAGCCACTTGCAAACTCAGCTGGATGCCGCGCTCTTCATCCCAGGCCGAACGCTGCTAATCTACGCTGCCGTGTCCGATGCAGCCAAACAGATGGCACTTGAGGCGCGCGGCGCCACCGTGGTGATGCTGCCCAACGTCAGCGGGAAGGTCGATCTGGCCGCCATGCTGCGGGACCTGGCGCACCGCGAGGTCAACGAGTTGCATGTGGAGGCCGGTGAAAAACTCAACGGCTCGCTGATTCGCGAAGGTCTGGTCGATGAATTTGTGGTGTATATAGCCCCCAAACTGATCGGACAAGGGCGTGGCATGGCACACTTTGGCCCCTTGCAGAACCTGGCGCAAGCCGTGCCGCTGGAATTCAAATCCACCGCCATGTTGGGGCCCGACCTGCGTGTGGTCGCCCGCGTTTGCGGCCGCGACGTTTTTTAATCGGATACATATGTTCACTGGCATCATTACCGGCCTCGGCCACATCAGCGCCGTGCAACCCCTGGGCGACAGCGCCGACCACGGCAAGCGCCTCACCATCACCTGCCCCAGCGGCTACCTTGACGACGTGGGCCTGGGTGACAGCATCGCGCTCAACGGCGCTTGCATGACCGTGACCACACTTGATGCTGCGCAGCAGCAGTTCACCATCGACATCTCGGCCGAGTCACTTGACAAAACTGCCGGGCTCGACCAACTGGGCGCCGTCAACCTCGAAAAAGCCCTGCGCGCCCATGACCGGCTGGGTGGCCACATTGTCTCGGGCCACGTCGATGGCATTGGCCTTGTCACTTTCTTTGCGCAGGTCGGCGAAAGCTGGCAACTGCAAGTCATGGCACCCGCCGCGCTGGCCAAGTACCTGGCTTACAAGGGCTCGATCACCATCAACGGCGTCAGCCTGACCGTGAACCATATCCAGGACAGCTCGGATGGCTGCGAAATGCGCATCAACCTGATCCCGCACACGGTGCAAAACACCGCGCTGGGTGCTTTGCAAGTGGGGTGCAGGGTGAATCTTGAAATTGATTTGATCGCGCGCTATGTGGAGCGAATGCTCAGTAAGTGAGCACTTAACTATTTCCAGGAGTCGCCATTTTTTGGCAACGCGTGTGCAGGATCGTAAACCTTCAAAATGTCATCAGACGTCAATGCGCCAGGGTAAAGCACGAGGTTGATTCCCGCAGGACGAACACTGGACCTGAAAAGAATTCCTTTGGCGGCAGCCGCGATGGCCATGTCACCTAATATCCACGAGGGAGGCTCAATCTTTTTGTCAAACCACAAGTTTCGCCAGTCGTTATTGAAATCATTCCACAAAGGATCCCATCCATTGGGGCTGTAGCCATCTGTGAAATCAATGATCGGGCCGACACTGATCTCAAAGCTGACCAAGGTTCCAGGCGGCATCAAAGGTGAAAGTTGCTGGTATTCCGCAAGGGCTGTTTGCGCGTCGAATGACACATAAACGGCATCAATTCCCTGGCGGTTAGCTCGGCCACCGTAAAGCGCAGCGCCTGCACCACTGGTCGGCGCGCAGGCCCATTTTGGTGTCAGCAGTCTGAAACCGACTGCACAAAAGCGTTGTAAAAACTTCACCCAACAAATCCGGCTTGCAAGGACATCAGGTAAGCAAGCAGATCATCAGTTCGGCCCGCACTGACCAATTCCTCTGCAGTTTCGAAGTTAAATGCTTCGATGCCATCATTGCGGTACCACAACAAAGCCTTGTCCAAATCACCGCTGAGGGCATAGGCAGCCTTGATGGCTTTCATGGATTCACGCAAATGGCGCTGCACACTGGCAGTGGTCGGGGCACGCCGCAAGGTGTTTCGATGCACATGCGCCTGGTCCGCCAGCGTCTGCATATCGATTTGCAAGGCGGCACCAAACAGTTTGGGTGACAGAGCCGGTGCCGGTACTTCCGGATCATGCAGCGAATAAAGAAAGTCCTCGTAGCTTGGATTGCTTGTCAATACGGTGTTGGTTTTCATCATGAGCCTATTAAAGCACTTATTATGCACCAAGTACGCACCACAAGAGGTGCGATGCTGCAAGCGGATTCAGGTCTTTTTCAATTACAAAACCGCAAAGGTCGCGCAAGAAAGGTACGAACCCAAACTTTGCAATCAAACCGGGCAAAATGCGCAAGGCCACGCGTCACCAACACCCCAAGGGAAACCCAGGCCATGTACAAAAAACAAACCATCACCAAAGACCAGGGTCGCGCTATGGTGGCGGCACTGGTCGATTGAACCCGATTGGATAAGCCATGCCATTGCATCAGACTACAAACGTGGTCTCGCACGGTGTGAGGACTGATACCCAGACGTAACGCTATTGTCTTGTTGCTCAGGCCGTGTGCCAGCAAGACCAGTACCTCAGACTCGCGTTGCGTGTATTGGATCAATGCAACCTCCCACCCAAATTATGTTTATGAACCGCCCAGAAATGATATCCACAAAAATCAATCGCGGATAGGAAAATCAACACTACAACGGTGAACCCTTGAAGCCAGAACCTGCTTGTCTTACCATCTGACTTACTTTTTAACCAAGGTCCGTTATGGAATCCATCACCCTCTCCAGCAAAGGCCAGCTCGTCATTCCCAAAGGGGTGTGCAATGACGCCCACCTGACGGCTGGCGCGCCCCTGCAAGTGCTGTATCTGGACGGCGAAATCAGGTTGCGTCCCTTGCCCGACCTGAGCCTGTCTTCACTGGATGCTGTCGCGGGCTGCCTGTTCAAGCCAGTGCGCAAACCCCTCACCGAGGCACAAACCCAGACTGCCATTCAGGCCAAGCTCAAAACCCTTGATGCACAGTGAGTGGCGCACAACGCTGGCTATCTGCATGAGTTCCCCAAGCTGCTTACAATCAAACTACTTTTGTAGCGAACTAATCCGGAGCACACCATGGGCATGCCAGTACGCATTGACGACACCCTGTACCACCAGGCGCGGGCGCAAGCCCAGGCTGAACGGCGCACCATTGCGGGTCAGATTGAGTTTTGGGCCATCGTGGGGCGCACCGCGCTAGACAACCCCGACCTGCCGATTGACTTTGTCCGCGACCTGATCGTGGCGCGGGCTGAGGAGCCATCGCTGTCGAGTGAGTTTGTTCCCGAAGGCAGTCGCAATTGATGACCGCCAGCATGCGGGTGATTCAAAGCGCCTCATTCAGGCGTGCTTACAAGCGATTGCATCCCCATCAAAAAGCCGATGTCGATGATGCTGTGACGGCCATCGTGCAAGATCCCTCCCTGGGTGAAGCCAAAAAGGGAGATTTGGCAGGCGTTTTCGTTTACAAGTTTGCATGTAACGGGCAGTTGACTTTGCTGGCCTATGAATACGATCCCGACTCACGCAAGCTACTTTTGTTAGGCTCGCACGAAAACCTTTACCGCGACCTGAAAAAGGGCTAGAGACCTGATCGGTCGCCACGCAACCCGCAGTCGGCCTTGCGACACACAACTTCAGTGATCCAAATTCACTGATTCAACTCTCGCTTGAGCCGCATCAGCACATTACGGTCAATGCGGTCTTTGTCGCGGCAGTCAGTTTTGGTTTTGAGCTGACCTGCAGTCAACGCAGTTGATTAGATTGCACCTTCGCCTTGTGGGTTCAGTATTCGGGCCACCGCCAGCATGCGGGCGTCGTCCTGCGCGTTGCGCTGGGCATGCGTCATGCGGCTGACGCCACGCGGCACGGGCAAGGGGTTGGGCAGCACGGCGTCGAGCACACGCCCGCGCCGCCACGCCTCTTCAGGCGTGGCGGGCGGTTGGTTCAAACCCGAACTTTTGTGACCGAGGCGATGCGCATGGACCAGAGTCTCGCAAATCAGGCAAAGCTGAACTGCCCTGGCGCGCGGATGGTGTCCACATCGACGTGAATGATGTCTTTGGGCGCAAATTTGCCTTCCAGCAGCAGCTTGGACAGCGGATTTTCCAAGCGCTGCTGAATCGCACGTTTCAGCGGTCGGGCGCCAAACACCGGGTCGAAACCCACCTTGGCCAGCTCAGCCACGGCAGCCTCGCTCACCTCCAAACCCAGTTCCATGTGCTCCAGGCGCGCTTTGAGCACCGCCAACTGGATGCGGGCAATGTCGGCAATGTGGCTGGCGTCGAGCGAATGGAACACCACGGTCTCATCAATGCGGTTCAAAAACTCGGGTCTGAAATGGTTTTTGAGCTCGCCCGTCACCGCTTCCTTGACGTCCTCGTAGTCCTGACCCACCATGGCCTGGATCATCTGCGAGCCGATGTTGCTGGTCATCACGATCACGGTGTTTTTGAAGTCCACGGTGCGGCCCTGGCCATCGGTCAGGCGGCCGTCGTCGAGCACCTGTAGCAGCACGTTGAAGACATCCGGGTGGGCTTTTTCCACCTCGTCGAGCAGCAGCACGCTATAGGGTTTGCGGCGCACGGCTTCGGTCAGGTAGCCGCCCTCCTCGTAGCCCACGTAGCCGGGCGGCGCGCCGATCAGGCGGGCCACGCTGTGCTTTTCCATGAACTCACTCATGTCGATGCGAACCAGATGGTCTTCACTGTCAAACATGAAACCGGCCAGCGCCTTGCACAGCTCGGTCTTGCCCACGCCCGTCGGGCCCAGGAACAGGAAAGAACCCGTGGGGCGATTCGGATCAGATAAGCCCGAACGTGAGCGCCGGATGGCGTTGGCCACCGCGGCGATGGCCTCGTCCTGACCCACCACGCGCTGGTGCAATTTGTCTTCCATCAGCAGCAATTTGTCGCGCTCACCCTGCATCATTTTGCTCACGGGAATGCCGGTGGCTCGGCTCACTACCTCGGCAATTTCCTCGGCCCCCACTTGCGTTCTCAGCAGGCGCGGAGCGGCACCTTCAGCGCGGTTGGTCTCTTTTTCCTGGGCTTCCCTGAGCTGTTTCTCCAGTTCGGGCAATTTGCCGTATTGCAGCTCGGCCACCTTGTTGAAATCGCCCTTGCGGGTGGATTCCTCGATCTGGAACTTGAGCTGGTCAATCTGTTCGCGCAGGTCGCCACTGCCCTGGGCGCTGGCTTTTTCCGCTTTCCAGATTTCGTCGAGGTTGGCAATTTCCTTTTGCAGGCTGGTGATTTCCTCGTTGATCAAATCCAGGCGTTTGCGCGAGGACTCGTCCTTTTCTTTTTTCACCGCTTCGCGTTCGATCTGCAACTGGATCAGGCGCCGGTCGAGCTTGTCCATGACCTCGGGCTTGGAGTCCATCTCGATCTTGACCTTGCTGGCCGCCTCGTCGATCAGGTCGATCGCCTTGTCGGGCAAAAAGCGGTCGGTGATGTAGCGGTGGCTCAGCTCGGCCGCAGCGACGATGGCCGGGTCGGTGATGTCGACATTGTGGTGTTTCTCGTAGCGCTCTTTCAGGCCGCGCAGGATGGCGATGGTGGCCTCCACCGTGGGTTCGCCCACCAAAATTTTCTGGAAACGGCGCTCCAGGGCGGCGTCTTTTTCGATGTATTTGCGGTACTCGTCCAGCGTGGTCGCGCCCACGCAGTGCAGCTCGCCACGCGCCAGCGCGGGTTTGAGCATGTTGCCGGCGTCCATCGCGCCTTCGGCCTTGCCGGCACCGACCATGGTGTGCAATTCATCAATAAAAACAATGGTTTGGCCTTCGTCTTTAGCTAGGTCTTTGAGTACATTTTTCAGGCGCTCCTCGAACTCGCCACGGAACTTGGCACCGGCCAGGAGACTGGCCATATCGAGCGACAGCACCCGTTTGCCCTTGAGCGACTCGGGCACCTCGCCGGCCACAATGCGCTGTGCCAAGCCCTCCACAATGGCCGTCTTGCCGACACCGGGCTCACCAATCAGCACCGGGTTGTTCTTGGTGCGGCGTTGCAGCACCTGGATGGCACGGCGGATTTCGTCATCACGGCCAATCACCGGGTCGAGCTTGCCCTGGCGCGCGCGCTCGGTCAGGTCGAGGCAGTATTTTTTCAGCGATTCGCGCTGGTCTTCGGCGTCGGCGCTATCGACATTTTGGCCGCCGCGCACCGCCACGATGGCGGCTTCCAGGCTCTTGCGCGTCAGGCCGTTGGCGCGGGCCATGTCGCCCAGGGCGCCCTTGGCGTCCGTTACGGCCAGTAAAAACAGTTCGCTGGCAATGAACTGATCGCCGCGCTTGAGCGCTTCTTTCTCGGTGGCCTGCAGCAGTTTGGCCAGCTCGGGGTTGACCTGCACCTGATCGTGGCCACTCACTTGCGGCAGGCGTTTGACAGCAGCCTCGGCGGCCACCAACAAGCCCTGCACGTTAACGCCGGCGCGCTGTAACAGCGCCTTGGGGCCGTCGGTCTGCTTGAGCATGGCCACCAGCAGGTGCACCGGCTCGATGTAGGCGTGGTCCTGACCCAGCGCCAGGCTTTGCGCGTCGCCCAGGGCCTCCTGGAATTTGGTGGTCAATTTATCTTGTCGCATGAGAATTTCCTTCAAAATAGATTGTTGATGAGTTGAGGCCATTGCCCCGCGTTTCAAGACTGCGCCTGCTACAGTGGCGCTCATCGCCAGCTTTCACAACACCTTTAAATGCATGGATTGCCGCGCTTCGCTCGCAATGACGCGGTTTTTCACCTTCATTTCAGCCAATGGCGCTGACAGCCCACACAGATGAAAGCTCCTCAAGTCAGCCCTGCTACCTCAATTCAGCCCGTAAAGCACTACGAAAACTTTCCGGTGGCGTCCGTGCTGTGCCCACCGCACTTGCGTCCGGCCATTGCCGCCGTTTACCACTTTGCCCGCACGGCCGATGACTTGGCCGACGAAGGCGACGCCAGCGCCGCGCAAAGGCTGGACGTGCTGGCGCAGTTCCGCGCTGACCTGCTGGCCATTGCCGGTGACCAGGCGCACAGTGGCCAATGGCCGGCGGTATTCGACCCGCTGCGCGAGGTGTTGCGCGCCTTTAAGTTGCCGGTACCCCTGCTGACCGACCTGCTCGATGCGTTTGCGCAGGACGTGCGCTACACCGCCGAACAACGCCGCTACCGTGATGACCCCGAACTGCTCGACTACTGCACTCGCTCGGCTAACCCGATCGGCCGCCTGCTGCTGCATCTGTACGGCATCCATGACGCCTTGTCGCTCGCGCAAAGCGACCAGATTTGCAGCGCCCTGCAACTCATCAATTTCTGGCAGGACATCTCAAACGACGTGCCGCGCGGGCGCTGGTATCCGTCACAACAAGCGATGGCCGCGCACAGTGTGCGGGACGCCGACCTACAACCCACCAGCCAATCAGAAAATGCCACACAACTGATAACCGATTACGCCCAGTCAGCCCGCGCGCTGATGCAAGCCGGCGCACCACTGGCCTACCGGATTCCGGGCCGCGCCGGCTGGGAACTGCGCCTGGTGGTGCAAGGCGGCCTGCGCATTCTGGACAAGATCGAGGCTTTGCGTTTTGCCACTTGGCGCAAACGGCCAAAACTGACCGCTTGGGATGTACCCGTGATGCTTTGGCGGGCGCTGTGGATGCGGTGAGCTAATGATGAGATGACGCCTTCGAAACAGACTCACTAGAATCTGACCACACGATGGCAAACGACATGAAACACAATCAGACATCATCAGCGCTGACTTCACATGACACAGATGCCTCATTGATAGACGTGCTGTCGCAGTTTCCAAAACTGAAGTTGGCTCTGGTTTTTGGGTCGGTTGCAACCGGTCAGGCGCGTTCAGACAGCGATCTCGACATTGCCGTTGCATCTGGGCACACGCTGAGCGCGACTGAAAAAATAGCCATGATCTCAGCCTTGACTGACAGCACGGGCGTCCCAGTGACCTGATCGACCTGAGCACAGTGCCCGAACCCTTGCTCGGACAAATTGTCCGCCATGGCCGACGCCTGCTGGGCAGTGACAACGCCCACGGATAGTTGCTCAGCCGTCATTTGTTTGAACAAGCTGACTTCATGCCGTACCGCAACAGAATCCCGGCAGAAAGGCGCTTGGCATGGATCGGGAAGTAATCGAACAAAAACTGGAGTCGCTGTGCCGCTGCCTGAAGCGCATCGAAGCCAAGTGCCCGGCCAATGCCGAAATCCTTGCAGCTGACTTTGATCTGCAAGACATCCTCGCACTTAACCTCAGGGCTTGTTCATGAATAAGCTGCGCATTTGGCCGCCGGATTTGGGATGCAATGCGAGGCGCAAAGCGTGCCGTGCAGCCCTGCTGCACAATCGATTTGCAACGACGCAGTGCGCCCAAAGCTGGTGAGCCAAATGTGCATGTTATTTGTAAACAAGCCCTTAGCCGTGCCATACAGTTATGCGTTGACATTGGCGCGCACATGGTCGCGGGTATGGAAGTGCCACCGCCATGCAGCATGGGCCAGACGTTTGACATCCTGGAACAAGCTGGGGTGCTCAGTACGCCGCTGGCAAGTCGCCTGAGAAAAGCCGTGGGCTTTCGCACCCTGGCTGTTCACAATGACGATGCCATCAACTGGCATATTGTTTTCAACATCGCGCACCACCATTTGGCAGACTTTACAAGCTTTGCAAAAGTCGTCATAACGCGTTTGGATGCGTCATAGCTTGGCATCTACCCAACTTGGGCAGCGGCAGCTTTTCGACTTCGCGTCGTGTCACGCAGAAGGAATCGCCCGACCTGTTTAAACTCGGCTGAAACATCCAAACCGCCCATGACCCCTCAAGACTACGTCCAACAAAAAGCTGCTGCCTCGGGCAGCAGTTTTTATTACGCTTTTTTGTTTTTGCCGCCACCCAAGCGCGCCGCCATCACCGCCTTTTATGCCTTTTGTCGCGAGGTTGACGATGTGGTCGATGACATGGTGGACCCCGGCGTGGCGGCGACCAAGCTGCAATGGTGGCGCGCCGAAGTGGCCAAGGCGTTTGCCGGCACGCCCAGCCACCCGGTGCTGCACGCGCTGATGCCGCTGGTAGCGAATTACCAAATTGAGGAGCGCCACCTTCAGTCCGTCATTGAAGGCTGCCAGATGGACCTCAACCAAACCCGCTACCTGGACTACCCCGGCCTGCAAAATTACTGCCATTTGGTGGCTGGTGTGGTCGGCGAGGTAGCGGCGCAGATTTTTGGTCAGACTGATCCCAAAACGACCGAATACGCCCACACGCTAGGGCAGGCGCTGCAGCTCACCAACATCATTCGCGACGTCGGCGAAGACGCGCGGCGCGGTCGCATTTACCTGCCAGTGAATGACCTCAAGCGGTTCAGTGTCACAGCGCAAGAGATTTTGAACGGCACCTACTCCGACCGTTTTACCTCGTTGATGCGCTTTCAGGCCGAGCGTGCGCAAGGGTTGTACGACCAGGCGCTGGCGCTGCTGCCCGCCACTGACTGCCGTGCGCAAAAACCCGGCCTGATGATGGCCAGCATTTACCGCGCCTTGTTGGCCGAGATCGAGCGCGAAAACTTTGCCGTGCTGCACCAGCGCATTAGCCTGACGCCGCTGCGCAAGCTTTGGCTGGCCTGGAAAGTGCAGGCGCTGGGGCGTCTTTGAAAGTCGCCATCATCGGTGCTGGCTGGGCTGGCCTGGCGGCGGCCGTCAAGGCCACGCAAGCGGGTCATCAGGTCACGGTTTTTGAAGCCACCCAAACGCTTGGCGGCCGCGCCAGGGTCGTCACCAGCAGCACCACGCAGACCCTGCCCGATGGCACGCCGGTGCGGATCGACAACGGCCAGCACATCCTGATTGGCGCCTACACCGAAACGCTGGCCCTGATGCGCCTGGTAGGCGTTTCGCCAGAAGCCGCCCTGCTCGACCTCCCCATGACGCTGCAGTTCCCCGACGGTCTGGGCCTGAAATTTGGTAACCTGCCGACACCACTGGACGCGCTGGCGGGAATTGTGCGAGCCCGTGGCTGGTCGCTGGGCGACAAATGGTCGTTGCTGCGCGCGGCCATGGGTTGGAAACTTCGAGGATTCCGATGCACGAACACGCTGTCTGTGGCCGACCTGTGCCGTGGCCTCACACCCAAAATCAATGCCGAACTGATCGAGCCGCTGTGCATCTCGGCCCTCAACACAGCGCCCGAGAAAGCCAGCGCCCAGGTGTTTTTGCGCATCATGCGCGACGCCCTGTTTAGCGTGCCAAGTGGCTCACGCCTGCTGCTGCCCCGGGTGGATCTGAGCGCGCTGTTTCCTGACGCCGCAGCACGCTGGCTTCAACAGCACGGCAGCCAAATCAAGCTGGGGCAGCGCGTTGGGTCAATCCAGACGCACGGTGAGCGATGGCTTGTCCGAGACGAACCGTTCGACACGGTAGCACTTGCCACTTCGGCACCCCATGCTGCGCAGCTTATCGACGACTGCGCCAAAGATGTGCCCCAGTCCATCGCAAAAAAAATGCTGCACTGGGCGCAAATCACCGCTGCGCTACAGCACGAAGCCATTGCCACGGTCTATGCCTGGGCCCCGCAAGCCAGCCTGCCGCAAGCCATGCTGGCCTTGCGAAGCAGCGCGCTACAGCCGGCCCAGTTTGTCTTTGACCGCGGCCAGTTGGGTGGTCCGGCAGGCCTGCTGGCTTTTGTGGTCAGCGCGGCCCAAGGCGAACGCGCCACGCTGCAAGCTCAAGTGCTGGCGCAGGCCCACGCGCAGCTTGGTCTGGCATTGCAGCCGGTGAAAACGGTAGTAGAAAAACGCGCCACGTTTGCCTGCACCCCGGGCCTGCAACGCCCACCGATTGCCATTGCGCCGTGCCTGCTGGCCTGCGGCGACTATGTTGCGGGCCCCTACCCCGCCACACTCGAAGGCGCCGTGCGCAGCGCCAGCGCTGCGGTGGCTTTGCTACCCAAAGACCCTACAAGATCGTAAAAAGCAATTCAACGAAAATAGCCAAATGAATCTACTCACCACCCCCTTCGCCAAAGAGCCGCCTTTCAGCCACGGCCAAACGCCACGCACTGCTGTGCTGTATTGCAACCTGGGCACGCCCGATTCGCCCAGCACACCCGATGTGCGGCGTTTTTTGAGCGAATTTTTAGGCGACCCACGCGTGGTCGAAATACCGCGGCTGCTTTGGCTGATGATTTTGCATGGCGTCATCCTGCGCATTCGGCCTGCCAAATCAGGCGCCAAATACGCCAGCGTCTGGCTGCCCGAGGGCTCGCCGCTGAAAATCTGGACTGAAAAACAGGCCAAACTGCTGCATGGCTGGCTCGGTCAACGCGGCCACCAGGTGCAGGTGCGCTACGCCATGCGCTACGGCAGCACGTCGATCGCTTCGCAACTCGACCAGCTCAAGGCCGAGGGCACTACGCGCGTGCTGATCGTGCCGGCTTATCCGCAGTACTCGGCCACTACCACCGCAAGCCTGTTCGATGCGGTGTACGACTGGGCTGGCAAGACGCGCACCATTCCGGAGCTGCGTTTCATCAACCACTACCACGACGACGCCCGCTACATTGCCGCCCTGGCCGGTCGGGTCCAGCAACATTGGCAGGCCAACGGCCGCCCCGATGTGCTGCTGATGAGTTTCCATGGTGTGCCCGAGCGCACGCTGCACCTGGGCGACCCCTACCACTGCGAATGCTTTAAAACCGCGCGCCTGCTGGCCGAGCACCTGGGCCTGGCCAAAGACCAATACAAGGTGAGCTTTCAGTCGCGCCTGGGCCGCGCCAAATGGTTGGAGCCCTACACCGAACCGACACTGATCGAGATGGGCAAAGCCGGTGTCAAGCGCGTCGACGTGCTGTGCCCGGCGTTTACCAGCGACTGCCTGGAAACCCTGGAAGAAATCAACATGGAAGCGCGCGAGGCTTTTCTGCACGCCGGTGGCAAGGAATTTCATTACATTACCTGCCTCAACGACGACCCCGCCTGGATCACCGCCTTGAGCGAAATCACCCAGCAGCACCTGCAAGGCTGGCCGACCCTGTCGTCACCCGATGCCGTCGCGCTGGCCGCCTCCCGAGCCGCAGCACTGGCGCTGGGCGCCAAAGAATAAGCCAAACCCTTATGGTTTGAGGCAACCACGCGTTAGGCGCTTGATGTCTAATGCGGTCTTTCGTCGTGTTCTCATACTTACCGCAGAAACACATGAATGACCCCAGCCGACCGACCCTGTTGATCGTTGACGATGCACCGGAAAACCTCTTCGTCCTGAGCGAATTGCTGCAACCGCTGTACCGGGTGCTGGCTGCCAATAATGGTGAACGTGGCCTGCAAATTGCCACGGCAGAGCCGCGTCCAGACCTGATTTTGCTCGACGTGATGATGCCCGGCATGAACGGCTACCAGGTGTTGCAGGCGCTGCAGGCCGATGCGCTCAGCGCCAATACTCCGGTGATTTTCTTGACCGCGCTATCGAGCCCGCGCGAAGAAGAACGCGGCCTGGGCATGGGTGCCGCGGACTACATCACCAAACCCATCACGCCAGCCACGGTGCTGGCACGCGTGCGCACGCAGTTGCAGGCCAAGCAGGCGCGTGACGGGTTGCAGAACCAAAACGCCACGCTCGAAGCCGAAGTGGCGCGGCGCATGGCCGAGAACGACCTGACGCAACAGGTCAGCATCCGCGCGCTGGCACATCTGGCTGAAATACGCGACCCCGACACCGGCAAACATCTGGCCCGCACCCAAGGCTACATGGCGCTGCTAGCTGACTTGCTGAAGAACCACCCGCGCTTTCAGGCCACGCTCACACCCCTTTGTATCAGCCTGTTGGCGCGCTCGGCTCCCATGCACGACATCGGTAAGGTGGGAATTCCTGACCACATCCTGAACAAACCCGGCAAGCTCACCGCGCCAGAGTGGGCCGTGATGCAAACCCACGCCAAACTCGGCAGCGATGCCATGGAACTGGCTGAACAAGACATCGAGCGGCCGCTGGAGTTTTTCACCCTGGCCAAGGAAATTGCCCATTGGCATCATGAAAAGTGGGACGGTTCAGGCTACCCCGACCACTTGGCAGGCGATGCCATTCCCCTTTCGGCCCGCCTGATGGCCATTGCCGACGTGTTTGACGCGCTGATCTCGGTACGGGTATACAAGCCGGCTTTCCCCTTTGGTATTGCCCGGGACATCATGGCTGAGCAGCGGGGCAAGCATTTTGACCCGGACATTCTTGATGCTTTTCTGGCGAACTTCGAGGCATTCGTTGCCATTGCCGAGCAGTATTGTGATGACTTGGTCAGCGCCTGAGCAGCCGTAACCGGCCCTTTTCATGCCGCCATGAATCCTGCAATGCCACAAAAATCTGCGAGCCCGGCCGGCATTGAAATGACACCGGACCGGGTGGCATTCAAACTCGCCTTGAGTTATGCCGTCTTTGCAGCCGTGTGGATCATTTTTTCTGACCAGGTGCTGGGCTGGGTAGTCCGCGACCCGGACGACCTTGTCAGGTTCAGCACCTACAAGGGTGGCTTGTTTGTGCTGGTCACCACCGCCTGGCTGTATGTATTGGGCCGGCACTGGCTGCGGCAGTCCTCATTGGCGCTGCTGCACGAGAAAAGCACCATCATGCAATTGACGCGCCGCGCTCAGGCGCTGCTCGATTTGCCCGCAGCCGCTGAAACCATGGACGAGCGCAGCTTCATGCGGCATGGCTTGGGCGTGGCCGAACACCTCACTGCCAGCCAGATCGGCTTCATCCACTTTGTCAACGAAGACCAGGAAACCATCGAACTGGTGACCTGGTCGAGCGCCACATTAGCTCAATACTGCACCTCCACCTTTGACAGCCATTACCCCATCAGCCAGGCCGGCATCTGGGCCGACGCGCTGCGCCAACGGGTACCGGTGGTGTTTAACGACTACGCCAGCGCCGACGGCAAACATGGCCTGCCCGAAGGCCACGCCCACCTGAATCGGCTGATCAGCGTGCCCGTTTTACAGGGTGGCCTGGTGCGTTTGATGGCCGGAGTCGGCAACAAGCTGACGCGCTACACCGACACAGACACCGAATCAGTGCGTCTGGTCGCTGAGGCCGTCTGGCGCATCGTGCGCCAGCGCCGATCCGATGCCGCCCTGCTTCACGATTTGGCCGCGCGCGAAAAAACCCAGGAGCAGTTGCGCAAACTCTCGCAAGCCGTGACACAAAGCCCCGAAAGCATTGTCATTACCAATCTGAACGCCGAAATTGAATACGTCAACGCGTCTTTTGAGCGCACCACCGGCTACCAGGCAGCCGAGGTGCTGGGCCGCAACCCGCGCATCCTGCATACCGGCAAAACACCCAAGCGCACTTATGAAGACCTGTGGGCGGCCATGAAGCAGGGCAACATGTGGAAGGGCGAGTTTTACAACAAGCGCAAGGACGGCAGCGAATACGTTGAATTCGCCATCATCACCCCGCTGCGCCAGCCGGATGGCAGCATCACCCATTACGTCGCGGTCAAGGAAGACATCACCGAGAAGAAGAACATCGGTATCGAACTCGACGGCTACCGCCACCACCTTGAAGAGCTGGTGGCCCAGCGCACGCAGGAGCTGACCCTGGCGCGCGCTGAAGCCGAAGCAGCCAACCAAGCCAAAAGCGCTTTTCTAGCCAATATGAGCCATGAAATCCGCACCCCCATGAACGCCATCATGGGCCTGAGCCACTTGCTGCGCAGCAGCGGCAGCGACAGCCCGGCGCAACTCGACAAACTCAACAAGATCGACAGCGCCAGCCGCCACCTGTTGAGCATCATCAACGACGTGCTCGACATCTCCAAAATCGAAGCCGGAAAAGTCACGCTGGAGAGTCACCAGTTCCAGATCACCGAGGTGGTCGGCAATGTGCAAACCCTGATCGAGCCCGATGCGCTGGACAAAGGGCTGGTGCTGCAAATCGGGGGCGACGCGCTGGCGCTGTGGGTGCTGGCTGACGCCACCCGGCTGCGCCAGGCGCTGCTCAACCTGGCCAGCAATGCCATCAAATTCACCCCAAAAGGCAGCGTCAGCATCGACGTCAGCCAGGTCAGTCGTGAGGGCGAGCAGGCCACGCTGCGCTTTGAAGTGACCGACACCGGCATTGGCATGGACGCAGCCACCGTGAGCCGCCTGTTCCAGAACTTCGAGCAAGGCGATGCCTCCACCACCCGGCAATATGGTGGCACCGGGTTGGGCCTGGCCATTACCCGCAGCCTGGCGCAACTCATGGGCGGCGATGCCGGGGTGCGCAGTCTGCCGGGCCAGGGCAGCACGTTCTGGTTCACCGTCAAGGCCAAACTAAGCCAAAGCCCGCAGCTCTGGCTTGCCCTGCCACCGGGTGCCGATGCGCGGCAACAACTGCTGGCGCGGCACTGCGGCCAACGGGTCTTGCTGGCCGACGACGACCCCCTGAGTCTTGAAGTGGCGCAAGAAATGCTCATGCGGGTCGGCCTGCACGTCACCACCGCCGGCAATGGCCAGCAGGTGCTGGATTTGGTGCGCGAACAGCCCAATGGGGTTGACCTGATCCTGATGGACCTGCAAATGCCGTTGCTCGACGGCTTGCAGGCCACCCGCGCGCTGCGCGACCTGCCCGCAGGGCAAGCGCTGCCGATCATTGCGCTCTCGGGCAACACCTTCGCCCCCGACCGCGCCTTGGCTCGCGACGCGGGCATGAACGACTTTGTCGCCAAACCGATTGAGCCCCAGGCCCTTTACGCCAGCCTGCTGACCTGGTTGCCGCAAGCCAGCGCCAGCACCCTCCCGCTCGACGCGCCAGGAGCTCCGGATGCGGCCTCGTCAGAACCCATCGTCATGCCGGAGGCGAGCCTGATGAAAACCGTACTGGCACAGCTGGAAGCGTTGTTATCCCACAGCGACGCAGCGGCTTTGTCGCTGTTTCAGCAACATGCAGCGGCACTGACATTGGTGCTGGGCGAAGACTTCAAGCCACTGGCCAATCAGCTGCAAAACTTTGCCCTCGACGAGGCCTGTCAAACCCTGCGACGCAGCGCTGCCTTTGCTCTTAAATCAAGCCCAAATTGACCAGAGTGACGCGCAGTGCGGCCAGGTCATCACTGACAAATGTGGCAAAGGCGTCGTCACTGAGCAACGCTGGTGTCCAGCGGTTTTTCACCAGCGCCTGCGCCCCGGCCTCAATGTAGGGCGCAAATTCGCTTTAGCCGCTGTAGCCGCTGCCGCCCAGCGTCACATACCCGCCCAGAATGGCCGCCGCCGCCTCACCGCCGTCGCGAAATGCCACGTAGTTGATGCGCGCCGGATTCACCCCCACGGCGCGCGCCATCAGGGCTGCGGCAATGTGCTCAGTGGCGCCGCGTGAACCGCCGCCCCACTTGACGCTGGCCGGGTCTTTTTTAAGCTGGGCCAGCACCTCGGTCAGACTCTTGAACGGTGAATTGGCGGGCAGCACGAACACGTTGTATTCGCTGGTGAGCCGGGCGATCGGCGTGGCCGCGGTGATGGAAACCGGCGGTTTGCCGGTGATGATGCCACCCAGCATCACCGCGCCCATCACCAGCAGCGCATCCGGGTCGCCCCGGCTGGCGCTGACAAACTGCGCCAGACCCAGCGTGCCGGCAGCGCCGCCCTTGTTTTCAAAAGCCACCTTGTCAAAGGCACCCGCCGCCAGCAACGCCCGGCCCAAGGCGCGCCCGGTCGAGTCCCAGCCGCCGCCCGGATTGGCCGGAATCATGATACGGCCGGTCTCACCCGCCCAAACCCGTCCCGGCAGGGCACCCCCCGCAGACAGCGCCAGCAGCGCTTGCAAAAAAGCGGCACGGCGCATCAGCGACTAAAAAGATGGGTTGACATGGGCGCTATCATGCCCGACCAGGCTGTCAGGCGGCTGTCTGTCGGCCTCAGGGAAAATACCAAGGCGGCAACGAATAGCTTCACGGGTGCGATTCAAAGTATGGTGCGAGAGATAACAGGCCCAAGCAGACGCCACGGATGCTGACGAAACAGCCGGGCGATGCGCTTTGCTACGTGTCCCCCGGCCTGCGGCCTCCTCCTTTACCTTCGCAAAGCGCATCACCCGACTGTTTTGATGCGCCTGTCGGTTTGCTTGCAGGGGAGATTTGAAGCCATGGATCGACCCCAGGCGCTCAGGCGCGGTGATTGGGTCATGCGACCGGGCTTTGGGGTGCAAGGCGCGCGCCAACAGTCGCCATGCATACTGCACATTCTTCGTCGCGCGTGCTTGCACCCCAAAACCGCATGCGCATGGCCCGGTCGCCACGCCGGGTTTAAGCTGGGAACTTGAGTTTTTGGGTTTGCACCCAAGCGTCAATCTGTTACAACCACTGCTGTTTAACTTGCCTTTGCCTTATGCCACAGACGCCACCTGCCACACAGCCCGAACCATCGGCCAGCCACATCCACTGGCAAGAAGCCGACTTGCCGTGCTCGGCTCGCTGGCGTTCGGAACGCGGCGCAGCGCCGCCCCAGCGCGTGCTGCTGGCCGACGACACCACACCGGCTGACAGCGCGTTCAGGCTCGCCTGCGAGGGCACCGCCCTGCTCTGGCGCGGCGACTTTCAGAACGCGCGCCACCTGCTGCAGGCGCTGGCGCGCAGAGTGGACCATGTGGCGCCGCGCAAACGCAAACAAGCGCCCCCGAGCGTCACGCTGCCCGAGGCCTTCAACCTGCACCGCCAGGCGCAGGCGCGGCGCGCGCGCATTCTGGGCATGCTGCTGATCGAGCTCGACCCCGATTACGGCGTCGCCCTACGCCGCGCGCCCGACTTCAAGGCGGCCTGCAGCGCGGCCTGGGGTGAGGCAGATTTGGCCGCCGGCAAATCGGTGGTGTCGCTGCGCGAATTGCTGGGCATTCACAGCGCCCACGAATGGCAGCGGGTTGGGGTTGAAATCCCGGCGCTCGGGGCCGCACCCGAAAACCGCATTCACCCGCACTACGGCGTCTTTTCGCCAGTGCGCGGCGAATACATCCAGCTGGTGGCCACGGCCCATTTGCCCAAACCGCCCAAGGGACAAAGCCAGCTCAGCGCGTTTGACATTGGCACCGGCACCGGCGTGCTGGCCGCTGTGCTGGCACGCCGTGGCGTGGGCCGCATTGTGGCCACCGACACCGACCCGCGGGCGCTGGCCTGCGCCCGCGCCAACGTCGCGCAACTCGGTCTTGAAGAACAGGTCAGCGTGGTCGAGGCCAACCTGTTTCCCGACGGGCTGGCGTCACTGATTGTGTGCAACCCGCCGTGGTTGCCGCTGCGCCCGGGCTCGGCGCTGGAGCGCGCGGTGTATGACGAAGATGGGCGCATGCTGCTTGGCTTCCTGACGGGCTTAAGCGCCCATCTGACGCCCAAGGGCGAGGGCTGGCTGATCATATCGAACCTGGCCGAGCTGCTGGGCCTGCGCAGCCATGAGGAACTGCTGGAGTTGTTCGAACGCCACGGCTTGCGCGTGGTGAGCCGCATCGATGCCAAGCCGCTGCACCCCAAGGCCGGCGATGCCAGCGACCCGCTGCACCAGGCGCGCGCCAAAGAAGTCACCTCGCTGTGGCGGCTGGCAACCAACGCCGTGCAGACGCCATTGGCAGCACCCACAGCAGGTTTTTCGGCAAAACCGTAAACTCGCCAGTTCAAAAACCAACCAAGGGGTAACCGATGATTTTTTCAACCATGACCCGTCGCCGCAGCGTTCATCTGGCAGGCATTGCGACCACCGTGCTGCTGTTTGGCGCGCCTGCTGCCATGGCGCAGACCGCTGCCGCCGCGCCCAAAGCCTGCCCGGCCCTCCTGCAACACAGCTTCAATCGCCTGCAAGACGAAGCGCCACAAAACCTGTGCCAGTACGCTGGCAAGGTGCTGCTGGTGGTCAACACTGCCAGCTATTGCGGCTACACCGGCCAGTACGAAGGACTAGAGGCTCTGCACGCCAAATACAACGCCAAAGGCTTGGTGGTGCTGGGTTTTCCGTCGAATGATTTCGGTGAACAGGAGCCCGGTAGCAGCAAGGAAATTGCCGATTTTTGCTTCAACACTTATGGCGTCAAGTTCCCCATGTTTTCCAAAAGTGTGGTCAAGGGCTCCCAGGCCAATCCGCTCCACATCGCGCTGGCCAAGGTCACCGGTCAGTCACCCCAGTGGAACTTTCATAAGTACCTGATCGACCGCAACGGCAAGGTGCTGGCCAGCTTTCCCAGCAAAGTCGAGCCAGACAGTCCGGCGATGGTAGCCGCCATCGAGAAGGCGTTGTAGCAGTCCATCATCGGCGCGGTCAAGGCGCTGGCGGGCGACTGCCGCCAGCGCTTTTTTTCTCTCGATTTATTCAATAGTTCAATCATCGTTGTATGATTGCATTTATGGATAAATTACTTGCCACCACCGTTTTTGAATCGCTCGCCTCGGGCGTTCGCCTGGATATTTTCCGGCTCTTGGTCAAAGCCGGGCCGCAAGGCTTGGTTGCCGGCGAAATTGGCAGCGCGTTGGCCGTGCCGCCGACAAATTTGTCGTTTCACCTGAAAACCTTGACACACGCGCAACTGCTGTCAGTGGTGCAAGAAGGACGCTACCAGCGCTACCGCGCCAACCTCACGCTGATGCAGCAGCTGATCGTTTATTTGACGGCAGAGTGCTGCGGCGGCCACCCCGAGCAATGCTTTGAGGCCTGCCTTGAGCCGCTTTGCGCCTGACATCATTTTTCACCTGAAAGACAAGCCTCATGAAAAAAGTACAAATTTTCGATCCCGCCCTGTGCTGCAGCAGCGGCGTGTGCGGCACCGATGTGGACCAGAAGCTGGTCGATTTCTCGGCCGATGCGGACTGGGCCAAACAGCAGGGGCTGGTCATCGAGCGATTCAACCTGGCGCAGCAACCCATGGCGTTTGCCGACAACGCCGCCGTCAAGGGCTTGCTGGAACGCTCGGGCGAGTCGGTCCTGCCGGTCACGCTGGTTGATGGTGAAGTGGCATTTGCCGGGCGCTACCCCAGCCGTGACGACCTCGCACGCTGGTTTGGCGAGAGCGCACCGGCAGTTGGAACGACCCCGGCGACTGACAATAGTTCGTGCTGCGGCGAGGCCAAGTGCTGCGGATGAAATTCCTGCAATTGCCGCCGCGCTTTTTGTTCTTTACCGGCAAGGGCGGCGTCGGCAAAACCTCCATCGCCTGCGCCACGTCCATCCAATTGGCTGAACAGGGCAAGCGTGTGCTGCTGGTCAGCACCGACCCCGCTTCCAACGTCGGTCAGGTGTTTGGCATCACCATTGGCAACCAGATCACCGCCGTGCCTGATGTGCCGAACTTGAGCGCGCTCGAGATCGACCCGCAAGCCGCCGCTAAAGGCTACCGCGACCGCATCGTCGGGCCGGTGCGCGGCGTGTTGCCGGAATCGGTGGTCAAGGGCATTGAAGAACAACTCTCAGGCGCCTGCACCACCGAGATTGCCGCCTTTGACGAGTTCACAGCGCTGCTCATCGACGGCACGCTGACGCAAGACTTCGACCACATCGTGTTCGACACTGCGCCCACCGGCCACACCATCCGCATGCTGCAGTTGCCCGGCGCCTGGAGCGGCTTTCTGGAAGACGGCAAGGGCGATGCCTCGTGCCTGGGGCCGCTGGCCGGGCTGGAGAAGCAGCGCACCCAGTACAAGGCTGCAGTCGATGCCCTGGCCGACCCGCTCAAAACCCGTCTGGTGCTGGTGGCCCGGGCGCAAGCCGCCACCTTGACCGAAGCCGCGCGCACCCATGGCGAACTGGCCGGCATCGGGCTGACGCGACAGTATCTGGTGATCAATGGCGTGTTTCCGCAATCCGAAGCAGCGCAAGACCCGCTGGCGCAGGCCATTTGCAAGCGCGAGCAGGCAGTGCTGGCGAGCTTGCCAGAAGCCCTGCACGGCTTGCCCACCGACCAGATCGAACTCAAGGCGTTCAATTTGTTTGGCTTGGCCGCCCTGAAACAGTTGCTGAGCACGCCGACTGAAGCAAACGCGCGTGATCGCAAAGCGCACAGCGACATGGATGGCCGCGCTGCGCTCGCCACGACAGACCAAGCGCTCAAAATCAACGCGCCAAGCCTGGCCAGCCTGGTCAATGACATCGCCGTTGAGGGTCATGGCCTGGTGATGCTGATGGGCAAAGGCGGCGTTGGCAAAACCACGCTGGCTGCTGCCGTGGCGGCGGAACTGGCCGCGCGTGGCCATGAGGTGCACCTGACCACCTCCGACCCGGCCGCGCATCTGATGGAAACGCTCAACGGCACGCTGGCCAATTTGACGGTGAGCCGCATCGACCCGCATGAAGTCACTAAAGCCTACCGTGCCCAGGTCTTGGCCACCAAGGGAGCCAAGCTCGATGCGGCAGGGCGCGCCGTGCTGGAAGAAGACCTGCGCTCACCCTGCACCGAAGAAATTGCCGTGTTCCAGGCGTTCTCGCGCGTGATCCGCGAGGCTGGCAAAAAGTTTGTGGTGATGGACACCGCCCCCACCGGCCACACGCTGCTGCTGCTCGACGCCACCGGCGCCTACCACCGCGACATCGCCCGCCAAATGGGCGCGGGCGCCCACTTCACCACGCCGATGATGCAGTTGCAAAATCCCAAGCAAACCAAGGTACTGATCGTCACGCTGGCCGAAACTACGCCGGTGCTGGAGGCGGCTAACCTGCAGGCTGACTTGCAGCGCGCCGGTATCACCCCCTGGGCCTGGGTCATCAACAACAGCGTGGCAGCAGCTGGCCTGAACGCGCCGCTGAGCGCCCCCTTGCTGCGCCAGCGCGCCGCCAACGAGTGGCGCGAAATTGAGCGCGTGGCCCAACAGCACGCGCCGCGCACTGCGCTGGTGCCAATGCTCACCGAGGAGCCCGTCGGCGTGACGCGCCTGTTGCAGCTCGCCGCCGGCAAAGCCACGCCCGCCACTTCCCCTACCCCAAATACGACCCACGCCACGAAAGACGCCCAACATGTCTGAAAAAACCTTGAACGTGCTGTTTTTATGCACCCACAACTCGGCCCGCAGCATTCTGGCTGAGGCGATCCTGAATCACATCGGGCGCGGCCGTTTCAAGGGCTTCTCGGCTGGCAGCAGCCCGCTCGCCAACCAGCAACCCAACCCGCTGGGCCTGAAGGTGCTGCACAACGCCGGCATTTCGGTCGAAGGCCTGCACAGTAAATCGTGGGACGAATTCGGCACCAGCAATGTGCCGAAAATGGACCTGGTGATTACCGTTTGCGACAACGCCGCCGGCGAGGTCTGCCCCTACTGGCCCGGCCAGCCCGCCACGGCGCACTGGGGCTATGCCGACCCGTCTGCAGGCGATGCTGATGACGCCCACAAGCTCGAAGCTTTCCGCCAAACCATGATGGCCATGAAGCGCCGACTGGAACTGCTGGTGAACGTGCCCGCAGCCAAGCTGGAAAAGACCAGGCTGCAAAGCACAGCGCGCGACCTGAGCAAGGAGAACTCATGAGTGCCCAATGTGAAGTGACGGGAAAACGCGCCGCTGGCGCACCGATGAGCGTGTTCGAGCGCTATCTGACGGTCTGGGTATTTTTATGCATCCTGGTCGGCATCGGGTTGGGTCAGGTGTTTCCCGGGCTGTTCCAGGCCATTGGCCGCATGGAGGTCGCGCACGTCAACCTGCCGGTGGGCGTGCTGATCTGGATCATGATCATCCCGATGCTGCTGAAAGTTGACTTTTCGGCGATGCGCGAGGTCGGCCAACACATGAAAGGGATCGGCGTCACGCTGTTTGTCAACTGGCTGGTCAAACCCTTCAGCATGGCTTTTTTGGGCTGGCTGTTCCTTCGCCAGTTGTTTGCTCCCTGGCTGCCGCCGGACCAGATTGACAGCTATATCGCCGGACTGATTTTGCTCGCCGCCGCGCCCTGCACCGCCATGGTATTTGTCTGGAGCCGTCTGACCAATGGCGACCCGTTGTTTACCCTGTCGCAAGTGGCGCTGAACGACGGCATCATGATCGTGGCCTACGCGCCGCTGGTAGCGTTTTTGCTCGGCTTATCAGCCATCACCGTGCCTTGGGACACGCTGCTGATCTCGGTGGGCCTGTACATTGTGATCCCGGTCATCGTGGCCCAACTGCTGCGCAAAGCCTTGCTGAAAAATGGTCAGGCTGCCTTTGATGTCGCCATGGAAAAAATTGGCCCCTGGTCGATTACCGCGCTGCTGGCCACACTGGTGCTGCTGTTCGCGTTCCAGGGCGAGGCCATCATCAAGCAGCCTCTCATCATCGCCCTGCTGGCGGTGCCAATCCTGATTCAGGTGTTTTTCAATTCGGGCCTGGCTTATCTGCTGAATCGCGCGGTAGGCGAAAAGCACAACATCGCCTGCCCGTCCGCGCTGATTGGCGCCAGCAACTTCTTTGAACTGGCGGTGGCCGCCGCCATCAGCCTGTTTGGCTTCAACTCCGGGGCTGCGCTGGCCACCGTGGTGGGCGTGCTGATCGAAGTGCCGGTGATGCTGCTGGTGGTCAATGTCGTCAACCGCAGCAAGGGCTGGTACGAGCGGACAGCTTAAAAAAGACGCATTGCCTGCGTCCTTTGAGCCCGTTTGCCGTCTCCTTAGTAGTCTGCCTCAAAGCAGCTACTTGCTTGACCGCTGCATGCTCAAGCAGGTGCTGATTTTTTTGGCAGTCCTGAAAGTGAACCTACCGAGCCACGACCATGCCACAAAAATCCTTGCCTCCCGTGCAGATGTCAACCAACAAACCGACGCCCTGGTGGCGCAATCCTACCAGCGCTGCAACCCTGCTGGCAGCTGTGGCCGCCATCGCGCTGGGCAGCTGGGTTTATCAGGCGCAAAACCCACCGTCGCCATCCAACACGCAGGGCCAAGCGGGTGAAGCCGCGCCTGATGCCGTCCAAACGCTGCTGCAAGCTGGCAAACCGACCATCATTGAATTTGGCGCCAACAACTGCGTGAGCTGCCGCGTGCTGGCGGCTGTGCCGGTGGCGGTGGGGTTTGTCGGCGGCCAGGCCAACAGCCCGCGCCGCGCCTGGACGCTGTCGCTGGTCTTTGTGGTCGGCATGAACATCGCGCTGCTGCTGATGGGCCTGGCGGCAGCACGCTTGGGTTTGATGATGGGCACCCTGCCCGGCCCCTGGCTGGTGGTGGTGGGCGTGGTGGTGATGGCGCTGGCGGTTTGGCTATGGCGTGCGGGCAGTTCCTGCAACATTGGCATGCCGAGCGCCTTGCAGCAGCATTTGGCGCGCTCTGGCCTGTGGGGTTCACTGGTGCTGGGCGCCTTGATTGGCGCGGTGATGAGCCCGTGCGCCACACCGGCGCTGGGTGCGGCGCTGGCTATTGCTGGTTCAGGTGCGGCCTTGGGCGCGTCGATGTTGTGGGGTGCTGCGCTGTTGCTGGCTTACGGCATCGGCCACAGTGCCTTGCTGCTGCTGGCCGGTGCCATGCCGTCTGCGGCGAGCGCGATGATTGCGCGCTTTTCGCGCTGGGATGCCTGGCTGCCCGGACGACGCGCGTTTGCCAGTGTCATGTTGCTGGCCGGCGCCTGGTGGGTGACACAGGGACTGGATTTTCCGCTTATTTAGGCGACTCTGGGTGGCCACTGCCTACAGGCCTGCTGGCAAACTACTTTGCAACCACCTTTGCCAACGCATCAAACACCGGCTCGGCATCGCCAATGATCTTGGTCGCCATCGCCAGACGAACGATGTGGACGGTTTCAATCACTTTGTGGGTCATGGTGATTAGCTCCTGTAAAAAACGAGGTTGACGAAAGTGTCATGGGTGATGACGGTCAATCGGCGTGAAAGACGCATGATGTTCAAACCAAATTTTTTACTGCACGGTCGATCGCTGCTGAAACTGATACCAATTGGGCTGCATCTTTCTGCCCGGTACCGCGTCTCCACAAGTATGAGCACACCCGAATCATCATTTTGCACCACCCAGGTTCGCGCCCAATTCGAACAAGGCGCCTTGCTGGTCGATGTGCGTGAGCCAGCCGACGTGGCGGCGCTGGCTTTTGACGCGCCTGAAGTCATCAATCTGTCCTTGAGCGAGTTGGCGCAGCGCTGGCAAGAGCTGCCCAAAAACCGTGAACTGGTCACCGTCTGTTTTAACGGCGACCAAAGCCAACAAGCTGCCGAATTTTTGCAGGCGCAGGGTTTGACCAACGTGCATCCGATGCGCGGGGGCATCCTGCTGTGGATGCAAAAGGGCTACCCTGTGCTTGGCAAACGACACACAACCCTTGAGAAATGACAACACCTATGAAGACGAATAACACCAAAATGCGCTTTCATGTCGCCTCACGGCGCGTTGATGCCCAAGGCAGCACATCGCTGTGCAAGCAGGCCCAAATTGCGCTCGACACCGACCTGGCAGGTAAGCCCCAGGCTTTCAATCCCGCCGAGTTGCTTCTGGCCGCGTTGTCGGCCTGCATGATCAAGGGGATTGAGCGGGGTGGAGGTCATCGTGGACGGTGTTCGCCAGGATGTACCGCCAAAAATGGAATCGATCCGCTACGAGATCATTGTCGATACCGAGGAGTCAGACCAGCGCCTGGGTTTGCTGCATGAAAACGTGAAAAAGTATGGCACCGTGTTCAACACCGTGGCCCCTGGCACAGATTTGAGCGGCAGCTTGCGCCGACGTTAAGGTCAAATTTTTTCTAATTAAGGAGATGTCATCATGCCGAACCCGCAATTCACCAAACCCTGGCACGGCGTGCCGCGCGAAAGCATTCACTGGAACCCCAGCGTGCTTGAAGACGTCTGCATTGGCTGCGGCACCTGTGTGACAGGTTGCAGCCGGCTGGTGTACCGCTTTGACTTTGAGCGCAAAAAACCCGTGGTGGTGGACCCGCTCAACTGCATGGTGGGCTGCACCACCTGTGCCAACACCTGTCCCGCGCACGCGCTGGTGTTTCCGCCTATTGCGTTGGTGCTGGCGCTCGAAGGCCTGACCGACGTGCGCCATTCGGTTGAAGACGACTTGCAAGCACGCCACGACATTCTGGCTTCTACCGTCAAAGTGCCGCACCCGGACCGCATCATCTCGCTGATCGTCAAAAGCATCGACAAATCCGTGGGCGATGTGCTGCGCGTGACGCTGGCGCCGGTGACCCCTGGCGAGTGCTTCTGCGAATTTGCACCTGGGCAATACATTGAGCTGTGGCAACCGGAGTCGTCGCACTTGTCGCGCTCGTACTCGATAGCTAATGCGCCGCATGGCGACGGCAGCGTCACGCTGCACATTCGCAAAGTTGAGGGCGGTCGCTTCACGCAATGGGCATTTGACGCTATGAAAGTGGGCGACACATGCCAAGCGCGTGGGCCGCTGGTCGAGTTCACCATGCGCTCCCCGGCAGATATGCCGCTGCTGTTTGTTGCAGGTGGCACCGGGCTGGCACCGGTGCTGGCCTTGCTGGAGCAGCAGGCCAACTTTGCCCCGCAGCGTGACATGGTGTTGATCTGGGGCATGCGCCAGGTGGCCGACTTTTATGCGCTGGATGCCTTAAAAGCCCTGGTCGCACGCGCACCCGGCTTACGCATTATTTTGGCCGCTGACAAGCTGCAAAGCCCGGCCGAGGTGTCACCCGCCATTCAATTTTTGGAAGGTAATGTGCTTGGCGCGATGGCCAGTGACGCCGCCCTGCCCGGCCAGCGCGATGTTTATGCCGCTGGGCCACCGGTGATGCTGCGCGAATTGGCGCATGCGCTGGATGCGCTGGGCGTTGACAAGACCCACGTTCACATGGATTCTTTTGGTGTTTGATTTTTTTAAGGAGTAATCAAAATGTCTGCAAAACAAGTCGTGCTCTGCAACCCGGTGCGTACCGCCATTGGCACCTACAACGGCAGCCTGAAAGACGTGCCAGCCACCGACCTGGGCGCCACCGTGATCCGCGAGACGCTCAAGCGCTCAGGATTGGCGGCTGAGGAAATCCAGACGCTGGTGATGGGCAACGTGATTCAAGCGGGCAACAAGATGAACCCGGCGCGCCAGGCAGGTATTGCTGCCGGATTGCCAATCAACGTGCCGGCCATGACCGTCAACCGCGTCTGCGGCTCGGGCGCGCAAGGCGTGGTCAGTGCCGCGCTGGAAATCTGGTCAGGCATGATCGACTGCGCCATTGGCGGTGGCATGGAAAACATGGACCGCGCGCCCTACCTGCTGCCGCAAGCCCGCTGGGGCGCGCGCATGGGCGATGTGACGATGTTCGACAGCATGCTCATGGACGGGCTCAACGATGCCTTCAGCGGCAAGCATTCGGGCTGGCACACGGAAGACCTGGTAACGCTCAAAAACATCTCACGCGCTGACCAGGACCGCTGGGCGCTGCGCTCGCAGCAGCGCTTTGCAGCAGCGCAAGCGGCGGGCAAATTTGACGCCGAGATCGCCACGGTAGAAATTGCCGGGCGCAAAGGCCCGACGCTGTTCAACAAGGACGAACACAACCGGCCTGAGACCACGGCGGAATCGCTGGCCAAACTCAAACCCGCCTTCCGGCCAGACGGCACCATCACCGCCGGCAGTGCGCCGGGCTTGAACTCAGGCGCGGGGGCCATGATCGTGGCCGATCGGCAGTGGGCCGAAAGCCACGGCCTCAAACCCATGGCACAACTGGTGGCCTACGGCATTGGCGCGGTCGAGCCGGGCATGTTCGGCCTGGGGCCCGTGCCCGCTGTGCGCCAGGCTTTGGCGCGCGCGGGTTGGGCGGTGGCTGACGTGCAGCGTGTCGAGATCAACGAGGCCTTTGCCGCCATCACGCTGGCGTGCCTGCGTGAACTGGGCTTTGCCGAAGACATCGTCAACGTCGAGGGCGGCGCCATTGCCCACGGCCACCCGATTGGCGCCAGCGGTGCGGTGTTGGCCACACGGCTGATGCACTCGATGCAGCGCGACGGGTTAAAGCGCGGCATTGAGACGCTGTGCATTGGTGGCGGTCAGGGCATTGCCCTGGCGCTGGAAATGCTGTGAGGTGAGCTATGGAAGCCGCCATCCACCGCTTTCATGAGTTGTTCGCGCAGTTGGGGCTGGCCGATGATGCCGCCAGCATCGAGCGCTTTATTGCCGCCAACGCGCCGCTGCCAGCGGGTGCCAAATTGCATGACGCGCCGTTTTGGACAACCGCGCAGGCAGGTTTCCTGCGTGAGGCCTGCATGCAGGATGCCGACTGGGCCGCGCTGGTCGATCAACTGAGCGTGGCCTTGCATCAGGCTTGACCGGCGCCGGGTCAACAGGCATGGCCGCAAGCGACCAATATCTTTTGGACTGAAAGGAGCACCCTCATGAAATTTGCTTCCTGGCATTGGCTGCCTGCTATCACTCTGGCAGCGGCACTTCCCACAATGGCACAAACCCAGATGACCGGCAACAAGCCGGTTCAACGTGAATTGATCTACTGTGCCGACCAAATGACACACGCCGAGCGTGAGGCCTATCGCGCCAGCATGCAGGCCGCTGCCACACCGCAAGCGCAGGATGCCTTGCGTGCTGACCATCAGCGCAGCATGCAAGAGCGGGCGCGCGCCGCAGGACGCGCAGGCCAATGCAATGTGCCGCTGCGGCAGCGGGCTGGACAAGGTTTCCAGGGGGGTGCCTCACAATGAGCAAGCACACGCATTCAACCTTAATCTTGGTCGCTGTCTTGCTATTGGCTGCCTGCGCGCAGGAGCCCAAAGGCGATCCGGTGCGCGGCATGCAGACGCATGAGGTTTGTCTGGATTGCCACGGCACCGAGCTCTATGCCTCGCCAACCCGCAAAATCAAATCGCTCGACGCCTTGCGCAAAGATGTAGCCAAGTGGGGCGATTACTACGCCCCGGCGCTCACGCCGCAGGATGTGGACGACATCACTGCCTACCTCAATCGGGATTTTTACAAGTTTTGAGACTGCGCGGTGCAATGAAACGGCTTTTGCTAGTTTCCGCTCGGCAAGCAAGCTAGCGGTTGCGCCGCCTTTTCCGTGTCCTTTGAGTGCTTCTATCGGATTGGCCCTGACAGGCACAACACGGCCGCTGCCGCTGTCCAATATCCATTCCAGTCGATCAGTCGGGCCGAGGTGGAACTGGCTTCGTATTGCAGCAGGCACAACGGTTTGTCCTCTGGCAGTAATGGTGCTTTGCATAGTGCTCCAGTCAAAGTGAAATACCGTCGTCGTACCGGTGTAATTAAATAAATGCGCGCATTCCACCCACGCCGAGCAACTGCCAAAGCGTCGGCTTTTTTGGTATCAAGCTGCGTCTTTTCGACGGATATGCCGTCTTCACCAGCAAATCCATCTCTACTTCAAGGAAAACACCATGGACATCAAAGTTCTCGGCACCGGTTGTGCCAACTGCAAAGCCACCATTGCGGTCATTGACAACATCGAACAATGGCTGGCCGCGTGAACGCAGAACAGGAACAGCAGATGAATTCGCACAACATGCTTGGTCAGGCATTTTCAAAGCTTGCAGGGCTGGCCATGGCGCTGTGCCTGCCGCTGTCCCTGCATGCCAACCCGGTGGGCGATGTGCTACAAGCCGCGCTCACGCACCCGGCAGTGCGCTCCCGCCAGGCGCAACTGCAAGCCGCCGAGCTTGACGAATCAGCCGCTGCAGCGCGCTACTTTGGCCGTGGCAACCTGCTGCTTGACCAAACCAACTACGAGGGCAAGCGCGTGGTGGGCTACTTCTACCCGGGCCAGCCCACACCTGCCCTGTTGGACGACAACATCAGCCGCGTGGGCATCAGCTACAGCCTGCCGATCGACCTGTTTGGCGTGATTGCCGCCTCGCGCGAAAAAGCCCAAGGCAACCGCGAAGCACTGGCACTGCTGGCACGCCAGGAACAACTGTTGCGCCTGAACCAGGCCGCCAGCGCGCTGGGCCGCAAACAAGCCTTGCAACTGCAAGCGCAGGCACTCACCATCCAACGGCAGCGCGTAGAAGCGTCTGTGGGGCGCATTCGGCAAGAAGTGGACTTGGGGCGCACAGCCGGCGTTGATCTGACGCTGGCCGAAAGCGACCTGGCCAGGCTATTGGCCGAAGAAGCCCGGCTGCAAGGCCAGCTCAGCGACACCCGGGCCGATTTGCTCGACGCCAGCGGCCAAGACCCAGAGGTGGGCACGCAAGTGCTGACTGCACCCGCCTGGCAAGACGTGGAACCCGACCAAACGCTGGCGGTGCGCATCGCCCAAGCGCGGCTTCTCAGCCTGCAAGCCAGTAGCCGCGAAACCAGCCGCAACCTCCTTCCCGCTTTGAGCCTGGGGGCGGATGTGTTCAGCAACCATGGCGGCGGCAGCGACATGACCACCCACGCCATTGCCCTGCGGCTGAACATGCCGCTGGACGTGAGCAGCTTCAAGCGCGCCAATGCCGACGCAGTGCGCGCCATGGTGGCTGAAGAAGACGTGGCCACCGCCCGCCAAACGGCGCGCCGCCAGTGGCAAAGCCTGCATTCGTTCTACAACAGCGCGCAGGCCGACGCCCACGCGCTGGCCAAAGAAGTGGGCTACCGCACCGAGGTGGTGGCAGTGGAAGAAAAGAAATGGGAACTCGGCTCGCAAACGCTGGAAAACCTGTTGCGCCAGCGCCGAGACCTGCTCGACGCGCAATACCGTCTGGCCGACGCGCGTTGGCGCAGCCTGAACGCCTGGTCGCAAGCCCAGGTGCTGGCGGGCACCGAACCCGCCCAATACATTGCCACCTTGAACCCCTGATCGTCATGAATACTCCAAACACCCCATCCAAATCCAAAAAAACCGTCATCGCCGTCGTCGTGGTGCTGATACTCGTCGCTGCCGGTGTGCTGGCTGTGGTCAAACAAAAATCACGGCTGTCGGCAGAAACATTGCCCGCTGCCACCCCGGTCACGGTGCAAGCACTGACCCTGGCCAACGGCCCGGTCACGCTCACCCTGCCGCTGGCCGCTGAAGTGCAAGCCGTGCAAGAAGCCAACATCGCCAGCCGCCTGACTGGCTATGTCACCGCGCTGCGCTTTGCCGAAGGCGACCGCGTTAAAAAAGGCGATTTGCTGGTGCAAATCGACACCGCCGATGCGATGGCCAACCTGCAACGCGCACAAGCCGAGCTGGCGCGCACCGAGCAACAGCAAGCCACCCTGCAAGCCGATCTGGCCGCCTCTGAAGCGGGTGCCCGCGCCGCCGCAGATCGCACCGCCCGCGCCAAAACCTTGTTTGACATCAAGGGCGTATCTTTAGAGCAGTTGCAAGCCGAGCAAACCAGCCAGGCCAGTGCGCAAGCACGGCTGGCGGGTACACGCGGCGCACTCAATGCCTACCAATCGGGATTAAGTGCCGTCAAAGCAGGCGTGCAAGCGGCCCAAATCAACCTGGGCTACGCCGCGATTCGCGCACCGTTTGACGCGCTGGTCGCTGCCCGCCCGGTGCAGGTGGGCGACCTGGCCACCCCCGGCAAGCCTCTGATGCGCTTAGTTGGCTTGGGCGAACAACGCCTGCTGGTCACCTTGCCCGAAGGCGCAGCACCCCAAGCGTTGCTTTGGAATGCGCAAGAGCTTGCCCTGAAATCCTGGCCCGAGGCCACGCCGCAAGGCATGCGCCGCTACGAGGCTCGCGCCACCGGTCTCACTCCTGGCACCCGCGCCAGCGTCGAGCTGATCACCTACCAGGCCGATGGCGTGTTGCTGCCTGATGCCTGCCTGCTGGGCAACGACGGTCAAACAGCGACGGTGTTTGTATTGCCAAAAGACGGCCCGGCCAAACCGCTCAAGGTCAGCCTGCAAGCCAGCGGCCTTGAAGGTGCCGCCAGTACCGATGAAGCCCTGAATGGCCAGACCATTGCCTGCGGTGGTGCCGACGTGCTGACGCGCCTGCAATTGGGCGTGCCGTTCCAGATCGCGAAAGGCAACTGATCATGTTGTTTCGCTACTTTTACACGCGCCCGCTGCTGCTGGCGATGATTTTGTTCATCGGCTCCATCATGGGCGTGCTGGGTTACATCAACCTGCCGCGCAACATGTACCCCGATGTGGAACGCTCGCAAGTGGTGGTGGTGACCCAACTGCCTGGTGCGGCGGCGCAAACTGTGGCGCAAAAGGTGTCGCGCCCCATCGAGCAAGAGCTGTACGCGCTGGCTGGCATTCGTGATGTGCAAAGCACCAACAAGAATGAGGTCTCGATCATCAAGGCCGAGTTTGAGTACGGCAAAGACCTCAACACCGCCACGGTGGATGTCAACAACGCCATCTCGCGCGCCCGCGGCAAGCTGCCGCCCGAGGCACCGCCGTCTGGCGTGTACACCGTGGGTGGCTTCACCCAGCCGGTGCTGGTACTAGCCTTGTCGCCCAAACCGGACAGTGATGTCAGTCTGAGCCAGATTCGCCTGATGGCCGAAAACGACTTGCGCACTGCATTGCTAACGCAAGGGCACATTGCCAACGTGGAAATTTTTGGCGGCCATGAGCCAGCGATACGGGTCGAGTTTGACCCGCTCAAGCTCATTCAGAATCACATCAGCCAGGGCCAATTGCAAGAGGCGCTGGCCAAGATCGGGCGCGACTACCCGGTGGGCATCAGCCAAAGCGCCAGCGCGTTCAGCACGCTCACGGTGTATGGCGAGCGCGTCAGTGTGGAAGCCCTGCGCCGCTTACCGCTGGTCAACGGCCTGATGCTCGGCGACGTCGCGCAGGTGAGCTTAAGTGAGGCCGAGCGCTACAGCGCTTTTCATGGCAACGGCAAAGAAGCCATTGCCATGGCCATCCAGCGCGCGCCGGGTGAAAGCGTGCAAGGCGCCATCAATGACGCCAACCGCGCGCTGAAAGACATGAAAGTGCGCTACAGCAAGATTGAATTCGAAGTGGCCGACACGCAAGAGGAGCTGATCGAGACCTCCAACAGCAACATCATCGAAGCCTTGCGCGACGCGGTGATTTTTGTCTCCATCGTGATGCTGATTTTTTTGGCCAACTGGCGCGCCGTGGTGATCTCATTTGTCAGCATCCCGCTGGTATTTTTGCTGACCCTGGCCACCCTGTGGCTGATGGGCAAGGAACTGAACCTGACGGTGATGACCGGCATTATTCTGGCGCTGGGCATGCTGGTGGACAACGCCGTGGTGGTACTGGAAAACATCGAGCGCCACCTGCATGACCTGAAAGAAGAGGTGGACACTGCCGTGCGCCGGGGTACTGAAGAAGTGCTCTCCCCTATCTTGGTGGGCACCATCGCCACGGTGGTGGTGATTGCGCCGCTGATGTTCATCGGCGGTTTTCCCGAAGCTATTTTTGCGCACCTGGTGCGCCCGGTGCTGATTGCGGCCTTTGTGTCGTACTTTCTGGCTGTCACATTTATCCCCATGGTGTCGGCCTATTGGTACCGCAACGGCCTGCCGCCCAAAAACCGCTGGGAACGCGCCATTGCGCGCTTTTATGACCGCACCTTGGCACCGGGCGCGGGCATGTACGTAGGCATGCTGGGCTTTGCCATGCGGGGTGGCTGGCTGCGCCGTACGCTGCTGGTGTTGCCAGCCGTGCTGTTGCTGGCGTTCAGCATCCGCGTCATCATGCCGCTGGTGGGGCGCGATGCCATGCCGCCGATGGACACCGGTGTAGTCAAGGTACACGTCAAGTTTGGCGGCAATGTGCCGGTGGCTGAGGTCCAGCAACGCCTGAAAACCTTTGAGGCCGCGCTCCAGGAAGACAAGCGCATCGAACGCAGCACGCTGTTTATTGGCTCTGAAGCAGGCGTGCTGTCGATGGGTTCTGGCCAGTTACCAGGTGAGGCCATCTTTACGCTGACCTATGTGGACCGGCTGCACCGCGACCAGAGCAGCTGGCAAATTGAGACCGAGCTGCGCCAAAAGCTCGCCGGTGTGCCAGGCGTTGTCAGTGCCGACGTGTTTGACGGCGGTGCCACGGCGCTGTCCACCATCAAGGCCCCCATTGACATCCGCTTGGTTAGTGAAGACTGGCAGCTGCTGACCCGCACCGCCGAAGACGTGAAACTAGCACTGGCCAAGGTGCCCGGCATCACCACCGTGTCGACCAGTTGGGACCGCTACAGCGAAGAAGCCGTGCTGGTGCTTGACGAAGAAAAACTGCGCCTGCTCGGTGCCACGCCCGACCAGGTGGTGGGCCAGTTGCCTTTGAAGGGCGCGCCGGTGACCAGCCTGAGCAAATTGCCCAGCGTGGGTGCGCTGCCGGTGCGCACCTACTTTGGCGACAGCTACCGCAGCAACCCGCAAGCGCTGATGCTGCTGCCGATCCAGCTGGCCAACGGCCAGGTGGTGAGTCTGGGCCAGGTGGCGCGGCTGCAAAAACAACCCGGCACAGCCATTCTGACCACCGACGGCGTGCACTACGCGCTCGATGTGTTTGCCTACCGCAACACCAAGCCCATCAGCATGCTCAGTGACGAAGCGGTAGCAGCGGTAGCCAAAGTGGTGCCGCCGGGCGTGACCTTTACTGACGAGGGCGATTACGCATCCTCCAAAGAGTCCGGCAAGCGCATGGCTACCGGGCTGGGCCTGGGCGTGCTGCTGCTGTTTGCTGTGCTGGTGCCAGCCTACCGCAGCATCGGGCTGGGGCTGCTGTCGGTGCTGATCTTGCCGCTATCGGTGATTGGCGCCATGTGGGGCTTGCTGGCTTTTGGCAAGGCGCTGGCGCTGTCGGCCATTTTGGGCGTGGTGCTGCTCTTTGCCATCATCATCAAGAACTCGATTTTGATGGTGGACTTTATCCAGGAGCGCCGCAAAGAGGGCCAAAGCCCGCTGGAAGCTGCCATTGGCTCGGTGCGGCTGCGCTACCGGCCGATCTTGATGACAGCGCTGGCCACCATTGCCGGCATGATTCCGATTGCCATGGAAAACGCCATCGGGCTGGAACGACTCTCGCCGCTGGCCGATGCCGCCATTGGCGGGCTGCTGGTGGGCACCTTCATGAGCCTGTTTTACCTGCCGATGTTTTACGTTTGGGTGTCGGGCAAAGCCAAGTAGCGCCTGACAGGCTGCGTCTTTTAAAGCGGCGGCGCGTCTCCTTGCCATGAAGCCACAACACGCTGCCCACCTGGGCGAACATTTGCGCCAGCGCCTGTTTTTTTACGCCAGCTCCGCCATTGCGCTGGGCTGGGTGCTGGGGGCCAACTTTCCTGAGGTGGCCCAAGCCCACGCCCACGAGCTGGGCTATGTGATGAACGCGCTGGTGTTCCTGATGATTTACCCGATGATGGTCGGGCTGAACCTGACGCAACTGCCCAAGGCCCTCAAAAAACCGCGTCCGCTGCTGCTCACGCTGTTTTACAACTTTGTCATCACGCCGCTGCTGAGCTGGGTGCTGGTGCAAGCCATGAACGCCCCGCCTGAGTTGGCGCTGGGTTTTTACCTGGTGATGCTGATTCCGGGCGCGTCCATGGCGATCGCTTTTACCGGCATGGCGGGCGGCAGCATTGAAGTGGCCACGCTGGCGCAAGCAGCCGGCTTTCTGGTGGTGCCGTTTGCGCTGCCATTTTTCATGCACTGGGTCGGGCAGTCGCAGGCCGTGGCGGTGCCGCTGGGCAGCCTGGTCACCACCATCGTGCTGGTACTGATTTTGCCCATGGTGCTGGGCGACCTGACGCGGCGCTGGCTGGTGCGCCGCTTCGGCCCGCCGGTGATGAAAACCATCAAACCCTATCTAGGTGTGATTCCGGCGCTGACCATGCTGCTCGTCATGACCCTGATATTTTTCAGCAAGGGCGACATGCTGACGCACAACTGGACCATGCTGCTGCCACTGATGGCCGCCACGCTGGCGTTTTTGATTGCCATTTTGGCGCTGATGACCTGGCTAAACCGGCGCATGGGGCTGAGCTTTGAAGAACACATGGCGGTGGCTTTTGTCTGCAGCGGCAAGAACAACGCCACGGCCATCGCTATTGCCCTGTCCACCGCCGGCTTTGGCCCGCTGGTGGCGGTGCCAGCGGCCACGCTGCCGATGTTTCAGGCTGTGCTGCTGGTGGGCTATGTGCACTTGGCGGAGCGGATTCGGCGCTACTATGCACCGGCTGCTTAAAATTATTGCGTCTTTTGGCGGAAGATGCCGTCTTCTGTGGTGTAGTTTGTTTGATTCACTGAAAGTTTTCTGATGTCCAGTACGCACGACCACACACCTGCCCACGATCATGACCATGACCACGAGCACAGCAACGGCGGCCACGATCACAGCCATGCGCCGGCGAATTTCAACAAGGCGTTTGCCATCGGCATCACGCTCAACGTCATTTTTGTCGCGATCGAGGCGTTTTACGGCTGGCGCGTCAACTCGCTGGCGCTGCTGGCGGATGCCGGGCACAACCTGAGCGACGTGGCCGGCCTGGTGCTGGCCTGGGGTGGCGCCTTGGCCGTCAAGCTGGTGCCCAACGCACGACACACCTACGGCTGGAAGCGCGCCACCATTCTGGCGGCATTTGCCAATGCCTTGCTGCTGCTGGTGGCCATGGGTGGTTTGGCCTGGGAGGCCATCGGGCGGCTCATGTCGGGCAGCGTCTCACTACAGGAGCAGGGTGTGACCATCATGGTGGTGGCAAGCATCGGCATCGGCATCAACACTGCTACCGCCTTGCTGTTCATGCGCGGCGGCAATGACCTCAACATCCGCGGCGCCTTTTTGCACATGGCGGCCGACGCGCTGGTGTCCGCCGGTGTGGTGGTAGCGGGTGCCCTGACGCTGTGGATGGGCTGGACCTGGCTCGACCCGATGGTCAGCCTGCTCATTGCTGCCGTGATTTTGTGGGGCACCTGGGGCTTGTTCAGGCAGTCGTTGCACATGCTGTTTGACGGCGTACCCGACAGCGTGAACCCGGATGCCGTGCGTAAGTTGCTGCAGGGCCTGCCCGGCGTGGCCGAGGTGCACGACCTGCATGTGTGGGCCATGGGCACCAGCCAGACTGCGCTCACTGCCCACTTGGTCACAGACACCACCGACACCGGAGCGCTACTCCATGAGGCCGAAGAAGAACTACACGAGCACTTTGAAATCAGCCATGTCACACTGCAACTTGAAACTCCGGCTTATGCGCAAATTTGCGGTTTGCGGCCCGGCATGGGGTGCCAAAAGGCATAGTTATCACCGCAGAAAAATGAGCAGTCGCGCCTATTTGCCTGGGAAAATTGCCTGCACCACTCCGCCATCGGCGAGCTGGCACTGGCCTTCACCGCCGCCCGACATGCCGCTGGCGGGCCTGACCATGTGAAAACGGCATCGCATGCGCTGGCCTCCCAGCCCTGTCAGCGTGGCCACCACCTTGCCTGAATAATGGGTGATGAACTGGGTCGTCGGGTAAGGCTGCATCATGGGGCCACCCCAGTACGGCCAGTCGTACCAGCCGCGGTTCCAGTTATTCCATAAGGGGGTCAGGACTTCCGACCGCGTCTGCTGGGTGATTTGAAAAAATCTTCCCTGGTAAGTCATGTCGGGCAAGGTCGCCGTCATGGTGCCCGACAAACCGCCGTCGTTGCTGCTCCAATTGAAGGCGACAGGCTCTTGCGCCGCGCCGTCGCCGGCCAATTGCCCGCCACCAATGCCGGTGGTGGTGCAGGCGGTCAAAGCCAGGCTGAGCAACAAAAGCGGTGCCAGCGATGTTGTCTTGTTCATGGGTTACTCCGTGGTGAATGCATGCAGGCAGTCTAGACAAACGACATCATGCCACGTTGATTTTTCTCATGCGCAAGGTGCGTGAATGGCAAACGCGCGTTTCTACTTTTTTGGTGTGGCATTGCCGACTGAGGCAGAATCCATCACTTTATGACCTCTCAACCCGCCACCGCATCCATCTCGCCTTCGGCCGAGACCCTGAACCGCGACTGTTTTTGCCGCACCCTGAACATGGAGCGCTTGCGTGAGCAGTTGGAGAGTGACCCCAGCCTGAAGGGCATGATGAGCAGCATCACCCAAACCAGGCCCAATCTGTTTTCTTCCACGGTGGTGTTCATCTCGCAAGCGGTGCAGCAACAGATCAGCGCCACCGTCGAGGCCATCGAGCGCGTGGCCGCCCTGCCCGGTTACCAGGTACAGGCGCTGTCACGCGCCGACGCCAGCGCGCAACACGACTTCGGCCCCTTGGGCGCGTGCATGGGCTATGACTTTCACCTGAATGCCAACGGCCCGCAGCTCATCGAGGTCAACACCAACGCCGGTGGCCTGCTGCTCAACGTGGCGCTGGCGCGTGCGCAGGAGGCGTGTTGCGACGAGATGGACTGGGCGTTTCCGTCCAGCGAGCGGCGCGACAACCTGAAAAAAACCATTTTTTACATGTTTGATGCCGAGTGGCAGTTGCAGTGCGGCACTGCCCCCTGGCGCTCGGTGGTGATCGTGGACGATGCGCCCATGGCGCAATACCTGGCCCCTGAATTTGAACTGTTTCGCCAGTTGTTTGCACAAAACGGCATTCACGCGGCTGTCGCCGACCCGTCTGAATTCGTTTGGCAAAACGGCCGCCTGCTGCACCAGGGCACGCCGGTTGACATGGTCTACAACCGCCTGACCGACTTCTACCTCGCCGAGCCCAACCACCTGGCCTTGCGCCAGGCCTACGAGGCCAATGCGGTGGTGCTCACCCCCCACCCGCGCGCCCACGCGCTGCTGGCCGACAAGCGCAACCTGATCGCCCTGAGCCACGACGAGTTGCTTCTGGCCTGGGGCGCCTCGGCGGCTGACCGCAGTCTGCTCGCGGCCAACATTCCCGCCACGCGCCTGGTGACGCCTGAACGCGCCGATGAGCTGTGGGCTCAACGGCGCCAACTGTTCTTCAAGCCGGTGGCGGGCTACGGTGCCAAGGCCGCTTACCGGGGCGACAAGCTCACGCGCCGCGTCTGGAACGAGATTCTTGAGGGCGACTTCGTGGCGCAGGCGCTGGTGCCGCCAAGTGGCCGCAAGATCGAGGTGGATGGTGTGCAGACCGACCTCAAGTTTGACATCCGCGCCTACACCTACGCAGGCCAGGTACAACTGCTGGCGGCGCGAATGTATGCCGGCCAAACCACCAACTTCCGCACCCAAGGCGGCGGTTTTGCACCAGTGATCGTGGTGCCCGCCGAGAAGATCGCCGCAGGAGCCCTCTGATGTGCGGCATTTGCGGCGAATTGCGCTTTGACGGCGCAGCGCCCGACATGGCGGCTATCAGCCGCATGTCGAACCAGCTGGTGCGCCGCGGCCCCGATGACGCGGGTAGCTACCAGGACGGTCCGCTGGCTTTTGGCCACCGCCGCCTGTCGATCATCGACTTGTCGGCCCACGCGCACCAGCCCATGGTCGATGAAGCGCTACAGCTCACGCTGGTCTTCAATGGCACCATTTACAACTACCGTGAACTGCGCGCCGAATTGCAAGCCAAGGGCTACTCATTTTTCTCGGAGGGCGACAGCGAAGTCATTCTTAAAAGCTACCACGCTTGGGGCGACCAGTGCGTGACGCGCTTCAAGGGCATGTTCGCCTTTGCCATATGGGACCAGCGCAGCAGCCAGTTGTTTATGGCGCGCGACCGTTTTGGCATCAAGCCGCTGTATTTGAACCAGACCCCCCAGCGGCTGCGCTTTGCCTCAAGCCTGCCTGCGCTGCTGGCCGGCGGTGGCGTTGACACCACGCTAGACACCGTGGCGCTGCACCACCATTTCACCCTGCACACCGTAGTGCCGGCGCCGCGCACTGTGCTGCAAGGCGTGCGCAAGTTGGCGCCTGCCAGCACAATGCGCATTGACCCGGACGGCAGCGTGACCAAACAGGTTTATTGGACGCTCGATGCCACCCGGCCCGCCCAGGCACCGACCGAAACCGAGTGGTTGACGGCAACGCGTGAGCAACTGGCGCTCAGCGTCAAGCGCCGCTTGCTGGCCGCTGACGTGCCAGTGGGCGTGCTCTTGTCGGGCGGACTCGATTCAAGCCTGTTGGTGGGCTTGCTAGCCGACCATGTGCCAGATTTGCGCACCTTTTCCATCGGCTTTGAAGACCTGGGTGCGGGCGCCGAAAAAGCCGATGAATTTGAGTTTTCTGACCAGGTCGCGCAGCACTTTCACACTCGGCACCAGCAGTTCAGCATCCCCAACCACGAGGTCATGGCCCGCTTGCCCGAGGCGGTGGCGCAAATGACCGAACCCATGGTCAGTCACGACGTGATCGCGTTCTATTTGCTGGCCGAGCGCGTGGCCAAAGAAGTCAAAGTGGTGATGAGCGGCCAGGGTGCCGACGAGGTGTTTGGCGGCTACTTCTGGTACCCCGAAATGGACAAAGCGCCAGGCACGCCGCTTGAGCGCTTCAGCCAGCATTACTTCGACCGTGATCACAGCGAATACTTGCAGATGATCGCCCCCGCGTTCCAGGTGGGAGATGTCACCTCCGGGCTGATTGCCACCGAGCTGGCCAAACCACAGGCCGACGAATTTCTCGACCAGGTCTGGCGGCTCGATGTCACCACGTTGCTTGTGGACGACCCGGTCAAGCGCGTCGACAACATGCCGATGGCCTGGGGGCTTGAGGTGCGCACGCCGTTTCTGGACCACGAACTGGTGCAGCTGGCGGCGCGCATGCCGCCCGAGCTCAAATTGAAAGAAGGCGGCAAGTTCCCGCTCAAGGCCATTTCACGCGGGCTGATTCCGGACGCGGTGATCGACCGCCCCAAAGGCTACTTTCCGGTGCCCGCCCTGAAATACGTGCGCGGCCCGTTTCTGGCCATGATGCGCCGCATCTTGATGTCACCAGCCTGCCTGCAGCGCGGCCTGTACCAGCGCGATTACGTCAACAAACTGCTGGCCAACCCGGAAGCGCCCGAGCACTTCACCCGCATCAACGGCAGCAAGCTATGGCACCTGGCGCTGCTGGAATGGTGGCTGCAGGTGCATGTGGACGGGATTTAGATGCCCAGCAGTTTTTCAAATTCCGCAGCAGGAACCGGGCGGCTGGTCAAATAGCCCTGAAACTGGTCACAGCCCTGGGCAGTCAAATAAGCAAGCTGCTCGTTGTTTTCGACGCCCTCGGCCAGCACTTTCAGGCGCAGGGCATGTGCCATGCCAATGATCGCGGTCACGATTTCCATGTCGTCACGCGCAACCGGGATGTCGTCAATAAAGCGCTTGTCGATTTTCAGCACATCCAGCGCAAACAGCTTGAGGTAGGCCAGCGACGAGTAGCCGGTGCCAAAGTCGTCAATGGCCAGGCGCACACCCAGCGCCTTGAGCCGGTTCAGAAACTCGATGGCCTGCGTTTCGCGCTGCATCAAGGCGCTCTCGGTCAACTCCAGCTCCAGCCACTGCGCCGGGTAGCCTGTTTCGTGCAGCACCCGGGCCACCGTTTGCGCCATGTCGCCCTGAGAAAATTGATACGCCGACACATTGACCGCCAGCGTCAATTCAGGCAAACCCGCCTGGCGCCAGCGCTGGCCCTGCAGGCAGGTTTCGCGCAACACCCAGTCATCTATTTCACCGATCAGGCCGGTGGACTCGGCAATGGGTATGAAGCGCGCGGGTTGAATCAGTCCACCTTCCGGGCTCTGCCAGCGCACCAGCGCCTCAGCGCCCACAATGCGGCCACTGGCAATATCGACCTGTGGCTGGTAATAAACGCGCAACTCGCCTTGCGTGATGGCGCGGCGCAGGCGCACTTCGATGTCAACGCGCGCCCGGGCGGCTTGCGTCTGGCTCTCGCAAAAATAGGCAAAGCGCCCGCGTCCCTCGGTTTTGGCCTGGTACAGCGCGCTGTCGGCCTGCTGCAGCATCAATTCGGGTGTGAGGGCATTTTCCGAGAAAATGCTGATGCCCACACTGGCGCCAATGCGCACCTCGACACCACTGCTCAAGTGATAGGGCTCGCTCAGGAACCGGATAATGTCATTGGCAATGCTTGCCACCTGTTCGGCACTGTCCACATCCTGCAGCAAGGCAAATTCATCGCCGCCAAAACGGCTGACGGTATCAACCCCCTGCGCCTGCGTTGACAAACGGCTAGCCACACTCTGCAACAGCTCGTCACCCGCCAGGTGACCCAGACTGTCGTTGATGTCCTTGAAGCGGTCCAGATCAATCATCAACAGGGCCAAAGGCGTGCCGTCACGCTGCGCCAGATCAATGCCGTGTTGCAGCCGCGACAACAGCAGCAAGCGATTGGGCAAGCGTGTCAAGGGGTCGTGGTGCGCCAAAAAGTCGAGCTCCAGCTCGGAATCACGCAACTTGGACAGATCGGTGGAGACCGCCACGTAATTGCAAACCTGGCCGTTTGCATCACGGATCGCGTCAATGCTGATCAGCTGGGGATAGACTTCACCGTTTTTCCGGCGGTTCCAGATTTCACCCTGCCAGTGCCCACTGCCGTTGATGCTGGCCCACATGGTCTGGTAAAACAGGCGGTCATGGCGGCCCGAGTTCAGCAGCTGCGGCGTTTGGCCGAGCACCTCGGCCTCACTGTAGCCGGTGATTTCTGAAAAAGCCGGGTTGATGCGCACAATGCGCTGCAAATGGTCGGTCACCAGCAAGCCCTCGCGGGTGCTGTCAAACACGGCGTCGGCCAGCTTCAGTTTGAGGTCGGCGAGCTTGCGCTCGGTGATGTCGCGCACGCCAATCACATAGGCCGGCTGCTTGTTCCAGGTCAGGGGGGCCGAACGCAACTCGGCCCAGCCGATGCCGCTGCGGCGAATCAGGTTGATGTCCTGCCCGCCTTGGCTCGGGTACAGTGGCACCGCCAGATCTTTGCCCAGCAGCTCGCCGCGCTCGAAGATGCGGTTGGCGCTGTCATTGGCATACAGCACCAAGCCATGCGCATCCACCACCACGATGCCATCGCTGATGGTGACCAGGATCAGTTCAAAATTGTCCAGGCTATTTTTCACAACACAACGGTGCCCGTCCCGTTGCCGGTTTCAGCCGTGATGGCCGACAGCACCGAGGGCATGTGCGACAGGTCGCCCAGCAGTTTGAGCACCGGCTCGGGCACTTCACGCACCAGCATCGGGGTGGCGAAAACGTCTTTTTCGAGCGCCTTCTCGGGCATGCCCAGCACCTCGACCACGTTCAGCGCCCAAAATCCGGGGCGGTACGTGGCTGCCAGCACGCTGCTGAGCTGATCGATGATTTTTTGAATTTCCGGGCTGACCGAGACCACGTACAGCGTCAGCGCAATCCGGTGGTTGTCCTGGTTGACGTTGCGGAGGCGGCGTGCCGAGCGCGCAATGTGCCGGATCTGGGTCGAAGACAGCGGCTTGTTGGCCAGCTGATAGCGCAGGCCTTCGGCCTGGGCTCGCTTCAAATCGTCAAGGTATTCACGCGAGAAGGCGGTGACGACGTAGATGTTCAAGCTCGGGTCCAGGGCCAGCAGGCGGCGCATGGTCTCAACGCCGTCGATGCCGGGCATTTTCAGGTCCAGAAAGATCAGGTCAGGGCGTTCTGCCTTGACCATTTCAATGCCCTGCAAACCATCTTCGGCCAGCCGCACCGCGCAGCCGATTTCGCCAAGCACCAACTGGAACGAGCCGCGCACAGCGGCATCGTCGTCAATCACCAGAATATTCTGTGTCATCTTGCTTCTCTTCTCAAAACGTTTTCAGGTGGCTTTGAATGTTAACGTGAAACAGCAACCCGACCCTGGCAAATTCATGGTGCTGATGCTGCCGCCCACCTCTTGCATCAGTTGCCTTGAGACCGACAAGCCCAAGCCGGTGCCCTTGCCCACCGGCTTGGTGGTGAAGAAGGGGTCGAAGATTTTTTCCCGGATCTCATCCGCAATGCCGGGACCGTTGTCGCAGATCGACACCACCACCTGCCCGGCGTCATGACGGGCGCTGATCTTGATGCGCGGCTGTGGCTGGCCGGCAATGGCGTCGCGGGCGTTGAGCAGCACATTCACCAGCACTTGCTGTAAACTGCCCGCGCTGCAAGGAAGCGGTGGCAGGTCGTCGGGCAAATCCACCTCAACCTGAACTGCGTTTTTTTTCAACTCACCCGCAAGCAAGGACAGGGTTTGCTGTAGCGAACTTTTGACTTGACAGCTTTGTGCTTGCAGGTCTTCTGAGCGCACGAACACCAGCATGTTGGCAACGATTTTCTTGATCCGGTCTATTTCATGCAGCGTGTTGTTCAACACCTCTTTTGAAGTGGCGTCAGCAGCCTTGTCGCGGGCGTATTCGACGTAGTTCATGATGCCCATCAAGGGGTTGTTGATCTCATGCGCCACACCGCCGACCAGGGTGCCCAGTGCCGAAAGTTTTTCGATCTGGATCATGCGCTCGCGGTTTGCCTGTTCCTGGCGCTCGCGCGCCTGGCGCAGCGATTCTTCCTGATGCAATTTTTCAAGCGCACGCTGCAATGCCATGTTCTTCTGCGCGAGCACAACCTGCTGGTTTTGCAGGGGACGAAAGACCAGCAGGTACAGCACCGGCGCCTTGATCAGAATCAAGGCGGTGACGTTGATCGCGACCCAAAAAGCATCTGTGGCCTCGGCGTCGGGCATCGACCGCAGGGCCAGGCCCATGCCCAGATTGATCAAGAACTCCGCCACGATGACCACCAGCACCAGTCGCACGACCACACCCAACGGCGAGATGGCGGGTTTTTCAAGAACAATCGCGTTCATCGGCTACTCCTGGTTAAAGCCTTTTGGCCTGTCAAAGGCTGGGGGATTCCTTCACAGCCATGCCGGTCGAGCCGGGTTGCAAGTAAGCGAAAAACGCGCGGTCGGCGCCGAGCATGTGCCGGGCCACGACGTCGTGGGCCAGAAATTGAAACAACTCGCCAATCGCTAGCGTGCCGTCATGAAAGTGTTTGACCAGTAGCACGGCCTTGTCAACCAGCGCACTGTGAATGGCCGCGTGCTCGTCGGCGCCCGGATAGCCCGCTGCGCGGATGATCACTTCTTCGTCCTTGAAATGCTGCACCACGTCACTGATCAAGGCATTTACCAGTTCAGCCACCTCTGCCTTGGGGCGCGCTGACAACACCGCGCCAAGCAGGCGGTTGGCGTCAGCAAACAGGCCGCGGTGCTCCTCATCAATGACCGGGTTGCCGCACTCGTAGGCCGCATGCCAGGACAACCGCACCAGGTTGGCAGCCATATTTTTGCCAGCGCCATCATGCTCAGGCGCTTCAGGCGCAATTTGCACCTGATTGCGACCAGCTTCTTTGGCTCGGTACAGCGCCTCATCGGCACGCTTGAACCAGGCATCCCAGGCTTCGCCCGCCATGCATTCGGCCACGCCGACACTGATCGTGATTTGCCCCACTTCTGCAAACGCAGTTTTGGCAACACTTTCGCGCAGCCGCTCGGCCAGCGCAGCCACCGTGGTCAGCGTGGTGTCGGGGCAAAGCACCACAAACTCTTCGCCACCCCAACGCGTCAGCGAGTCGGAAGCGCGCAGGTTTGACTGCAACACGTTGGCCAAGGTCATCAACACGTGGTCACCCGCGTTGTGACCATACAAATCGTTGACTTTTTTGAAAAAATCGATGTCGAGAATCAGCATGCTCAAGGGATGGTCGTAGCGCTTGAGGCGGTCCATTTCATTGACCAGAGCTTCTTCGAGGCGGCGTCGATTCCAGGCGCCCGTGAGCTTGTCGGTGCTCGCCAGTTTGGACAGTTCAACCAGATTTTTCTGCAACTCCTGGTTTGTATGCTGCAACAGCGCGAGCGACCGCTGCATTTTGTCAATATTGCCCGCACGCAAAGTGTCGAGCATGGCGGCTCCGATGAACAGGAGTTGTCCGTTCGGGCCGTGCACCGGGAACTTGAACCAAAGGCATTGGATAGGCCTGCCGTCAATCTGACAATCAAGCTGGTCGCTGTAGGTGGCAGCACCCGCCATGATTCGCGCGTCCGACTGCTGGAGTTGCGCCACCACATCGGCTGGAAACAGCTCGGCATCGGTCAGGCTGGTGAACTGCTGCGGCGTCTTGTCGAAGTAGCTCTGCATGACCTGGTTGACCAACATATAACGGCCATCAAGAGCCTTGACGGCAACTCCGGCGCCCAGTGTCTGCGGCATCATCAGGGCAATCAAACCAGAAGCCTCGATGACATGTTGCCTGGCAAAACTGTAGATCAAGTCGTTTTCGTTCATGATTGAACTTTAATGAAAGTTACGAGCTGAAAAGTGGCCCATCCAGGGCAAATCCAGCTCAGGCCATAACCACGGAGAATGCGGACATCTTGGTCAGTGGCAAAGTATAGCCACAGCGACTTCAGCCTCGCCTTACAGCCCAACTGCGGAATGCACCGCTACGCGTGCCCTATTGCTAAACTCAACCCAAGTTCAACAAAGCACTTTATTGAACACACCACTATTCCTCAAGGGCTGGCCAGTGAAAAAAAACGATGCCACTTTGATCGAACCGTCTTCAGCCGCCCCCAATGCTTCGGACCTACTGCAGGCGCAGCAGAGCTTACTGCCCTTGTTGCGCTACTTGGTGGCAGCCCTGTTGCTGACGCCGATCCTCATCGTGCTGGCCTTGCGCCCGGTACTCACCCATGCACCGGTCAACATATTGGGTCCATCTGCCATTTTCGTATTGGGCCTGACCACCTGGTATCTGATATCAGTCCACAAAATCAACGCGGCTATCGAGCTGGGGATGGTGGGCATCTGGCTCGCGGTCACAGGCATCGCCATCTTTACCGGCGCTCTGCAGTCGCCGGTGATGGTGGTTTATCCGGTGATGATTTTGTTGACAGGGTGGCTTGTCAATGTTCGCTATGCCAAGCTGATGACCGGGCTCACCGTAGTCACCACTCTGGTGTTGTGGCTGGCCGAGCAAAGGCAATGGCTACCGGTTCAGTTCGCGCCCTCCGCGGCGGTGTACGCCGTTAACCAAACCAGCGTCGTCGTGCTATCGGAAGTTTTGATTGTGTTTGTGGTGCGGGTTTTCAAGTTGCGCCTGAAACAGCTCTATGAAACCCGCGCCCGTCTGAAAATGCAAGCGCTGGCGCTAAAGCAAAGCGAAGACCGCTACCGCGCCATGATCGAATGGTCGCCAGAGGCCATTTTGGTGCACCGCCAGGGCACCCTGGTGTATGCCAATCCGGCCGCAGTCAAGCTGTTTGGCGCACCTGATGCCGCCACCCTGCTGGCCAAAAAAACGTCTGATCTAATCCATCCGGACGACCGGGCGGCCCAAATCGAGCGCATGAAAAGCATCATTCGCCAGGAAAACATTGCGCCCTTCACCGAGGCCAGGTTTTTGACCTTGGACGGCGCCGTGATTGATGTCCAGGTTCAGGGAACTGCCATTGACTTCGATCGCGAGCCTGCAATCCATGTGTCTATTCATGACATTACCGAGCGCAAGAAACTCGAGCATGAGATCAGACAACTGGCGTTTTACGATGCGCTGACGCAGCTGCCAAACCGTCGGCTGCTGGATGACCGCCTGAAACAGGTCTTGTCAGCCAGCAAACGCCACGGCAGCTACAGCGCCCTGATGTTTCTTGACCTGGACAACTTCAAGCCGCTCAACGACAGCCATGGCCACGTCTTTGGCGACGCCTTGTTGATCGAGGTAGCAGCCCGACTCAAGCAGTGTGTTCGCGAGACCGACACGGTGGCTCGCTTTGGCGGAGATGAGTTTATTGTGTTGATACCGGAGCTCAGCCTGCTGCAAACAGAGTCAACAAAACAGGCCATGGACATTGCGGAAAAAATTCGCAACACGCTGTCAGCACCTTACAGCCTCAACAGGCAGCCGCTGGCTATAGCCGACTTGACGCACCAGTGCACGGTGAGCGTGGGTGTGGTTGTTTTTATGGGTGATCGCACCCGGGCGCAGGACCTGCTGGCGTGGGCTGATGCCGCCATGTACCAGGCCAAGGCCGAAGGCCGCAACCGGGTGCATTTGTTTCAGGAACCAGCTGCATGAACAACCCCCTGGGCTTGCCGGGTGACCTAATTGACAGCGTCGGCCGGTTCCTGCTCGGCCCCAGACGCCGACTTCAAAAACTGCCAAACCAAGTCCCCAGCAAGATGACCGCCACCAAGGCGGCAATGGGCCCCAGCACCGCCACCATCAGAATGTCCACGTACGACTGGCGATGCGTCAGCCCACAAATTGACAGCAGGGTGATCACCGCGCCGTTGTGCAGCAGCGCATCAAGCCCGCCGGTAGCGATTGCCGTTACCCGGTGCAAGAGCTCGGGCGAGATGCCTGCCGCCTGGCCCATCGCCAGCCAGGCCTCACCCAGGGTCTGCAAGGCGATGGTCATGCCGCCCGACGCCGAGCCAGTGATGCCCGCCAGCAAGTTCACTGACACCGCAAGCGACACCAGCGGGTTGCCTGGGGCAATATCCAGCACTGCGTCGCGGATGAGCGCAAAGCCGGCCAGTGACGCAATCACCGCACCAAAACCAACCTGCGACGCGGTATTGAGCAAGGGCATGACCGAGCTGCTGGCACCGGTTTCCAGCGTTTTTTTCAACCCCGGCAGACGCCGCCATTGCAATGCCAACAGCAGCAAAATGGCCAGCGCCAATGCTGACAACACCGCACACATGCCGCGCACCGCTTCCAGCGTGGTCGCACCAAAGCGCGGCTCTGCGAGGTAGCTGGCGTCGATGCGCGTCAAGCCGTGGCTTGACAACCAGTAATTGAGCGCGATCACCGCCACCACTGGCGCCAGCGCCAGCGCAAAGCTGCCGGGCTGGCCTGTGTTGGGCTGATGGTTCGCAGCGACATCTTCGTTCGCGCCTGCAGTATCTGGCTTGCCGGGTACATCGGTCTGTCCATAGCCTTCGTCCGCCTTGGCAGCCCGCCCGGCGCGCCATTGCAGCCACCACAGGCCGATGCCAAGCATGATGACCCCGCCAACCAAGCCCAGCCCGGGTGCGGCAAACGGCGTGGTGCCAAAGTACGGCATCGGGATGGCGTTCTGGATCGCCGGCGACCCGGGCAGCGCGGTCATGGTGAAGGTAAACGCGCCCAGCGCAATCGTTCCCGGTATCAGCCGCTTGGGCAAATCAGCGCCGGCATGAAGACCTGCGTGTAGCTGGCCAACAGTGGCGCATCGGGGCTGAACGCCGCCGCGAGCAGCATGCCAATCAAACTCATGGCAAACAGGCCTCTTCGGCATCAAACGTGCTGCGCACGCCCAGATCGGCGCCATGTTGCGCCAGCCACGCGTCAGCCGCGGCGCGCCCCTGCTCGGCCAGGCCTTGCAAAAACGCCGGGTCGGTGCGCATCTTGCTGCTGCCCAGCCCCGCCAGTGGTGCAGGCGGCGCAATGCGATGCAGGCGCAGGGTTTGCAGGCGTACCAGCAGCGGGTCGCCGTCAGGGGCCAGCGGGGCAGAACCCACAGCACGCTTGAGCAGCATCAGGGTGCGCAGTTCCTTGAGCAGGCTGGCGTTGAAACTGATCTCGTTGATGCGCTCCAAAATATCGCCAGCGTTCATCGGCACCTCGTCGCGCAGCGTGGGGTTGATCTGCACCAGGATCAGGTCGTCGGCCGGGCTTTGCTGAATCAGCGGCATCAGCGACGGGTTGCCCGCGTAGCCGCCGTCCCAGTAAGCCTCGCCGTCGATCTTCACCGCTTGAAACAACAAGGGCAGGCAGGCCGAGGCCAGCACCGCGTCGGCGGTGAGCTCGTGCTCGCGAAACAGGCGCAGGTGCCCGGTGCGCACCTCGGTGGCGGCAATGAACAGCAGCACCTTGTTGCAGGCGCGCACGCACTCAAAGTCCACCGTGTCGCGCAGGATGTCGCGCAACGGGTTGAGGTTGAGCGGGTTGAACTGGTAGGGCGACAAGCTTGACGCCCAGCGCTGCGCCTGCTGCTGCCAAGGCTGCAACCAGAACGCCATGCTGCTTTGCCACCACTGCTGCATGGGCGACTCCGTGATTTGCGGCAGCAGTGCCCGCAGGGTTGAGAACGGTGCGCTCGCCCCCACCCGCTCCCAAAAGCGGGCCAGCGTGGCTTGCGCGCCGCGCCGCCCATCCAGCATCAAGCCGCTGGCCATGGCCACCGCGTTCATGGCGCCGGCGCTGGTGCCGCTGATACCGGCAATCTCAAACCGATCGTCTGCCAGCAACCGATCGAGCACGCCCCAAGTGAAGGCCCCTTGCGCACCGCCACCTTGCAGCGCCAGGTCGATAGGCAGACGCACGCGCGCTGGTGGCTTGGGCGCCGACTTCGTCGCTGCTGCGGCCGTTTTCTTGTTGGCGTTCATGTCAGCGCCTGCCCCAAACGCGCCACGCCTTCGCGGATTTGCGCCAGGGGCGCGGTGGCAAAGCTCAGCCGCAGCGTAGCCAAGTCGGGGTCGTGCGCATAAAACGGCGCGCCCGGCACAAAAGCCACCCCGGCGGCGATGGCGCGCTGCGCAAATGCAGCAGCGTCAATGCTGGTGCCGGCCGCACCGCTCAGTTGCGCCCAGAAAAACATGCCACCATGCGGCTGGTTAAAGGCAATCGCATCACCCAGTTCACTGCGCAGCGATTCGGCCATCACGCGCGCGCGCTCGGCGTAGGTCTTACGCACCACGGCCAGTGCGCCGTTCAGGCGGTTCAAAGTGAGGTAGTGAGCGCAAATGGCCTGCGTCAAATTGCTGGTGTGGGCGTCGCTGAACTGCTTGCACATGGTGGCCTTGGCCAGCAGCTCGGGCGGCGCAATCAGCCAGCCCACGCGCAGACCGGGGCTCAGAATCTTGCTGAAACTGCCGCAGTGCGCCAGCCAGTCACGGCTGCCGGCTACGCTGTCGCTCAAGGCCAGCAAGCTCGGTGGCGGCGGCATGTCGAAGTAAAGCTCGCCATAAGGGTCGTCTTCGACAATGAGGGTCTGGGTGCGCACCGCAATTTCAAGAATACGCTTGCGCCGGGCCAGGCTCAGGGTGGCGCCGCTCGGGTTGCCAAAAGTGGGGATCAGGTAAACCAGTCTGGGCTTGTGTTCGTCGATCAGCGCTTCGAGCTGGTCCACATCGACCCCGTTGGCATCAATGGGCGCGCCGATCAGGTGGGCGCCGTAGAGCCTGAAACACTGGATGGTGGCCAAAAAGGTCGGCGCTTCCACAATCACCGTGTCGCCGGGCGAAATCATGGTCTTGCCGATCAGATCCAGCGCCTGCTGGCTGCCGGTAGTGACGATCAGGCCCTCAGGGCTCACCGTGCTGCCCTTGCCGGCCATGAAGCCGCTGATGCCTTCGCGCAGCGGTTGGTACCCCTCGGTGGCACCGTATTGCAGCACCGGGCCCGGGTTGGTCGCCAGCACCGCCGCGCTGCTTTGCGCAATGCCCTCGGCATCGAACAGCGCGGGGTCAGGAAAGCCGCCGGCAAAGCTGATGATGCCGGGCTTGCCCAGCAGCTTGAACAACTCACGGATGGCAGAAGTTTCGATGGCGTCGAGTCGGGTAGCGAATTGCATGGGGTGCGCTCACAAAAATGAAAGAACTTGGGGTCTGGAGAAGCGGATCGCACATTTTCACCGATTGGCAACAGGTAAAGTCAAGCCCTGCCAAACCGGCACAGCAATAAACGCACCAAGCCTCAAGAACGCATGAAAAAATCCGACATAGCGCATTTTTTTGCCACTTTGGCAGCCGCCAACCCACAGCCGCAGACCGAGCTGAAATTCACCAACGTGTTCGAGCTGCTGACCGCCGTGCTGCTGTCGGCCCAAGCCACCGATGTCAGCGTCAATAAGGCCACGCAAAGCCTGTTTTTGGTGGCTAACACGCCACAAAAGATGCTGGCGTTGGGTCTGAACGGCATTGAGGGCTACATCAAGACCATCGGCCTGTACCACAGCAAGGCCAAACACCTGCTGCGAACCTGCCAGATATTGGTGGAGCGCCACAACGGCGAGGTGCCGCGCACGCGCGAGGCGCTGGAAGCGCTGCCCGGCGTGGGCCGCAAAACGGCCAATGTGGTGCTCAACGTGGCGTTTGGCGAGCCCACCATGGCGGTGGACACACACATTTTTCGCGTCAGCAACCGCACCGGGCTGGCACCGGGCAAGACGCCGCTTGAGGTCGAATTAAGATTGCTAAAGCGCATTCCCGAGCCCTACCGGGTGCACGCCCACCACTGGCTGATCTTGCTGGGCCGCTACGTCTGCCAGGCGCGCACGCCGCAGTGCTGGCAATGCGCGGTGGCGCCGTATTGCGATTTCAAAAACAAAACGCCGCAGCCGAAACGCTAACGTTGATGTGCTGGCGTTTGTGATGGGGCCTTCCAAGGTGCCTGGCACTGATCACCGAGCAGCGTGCGTTGGGTATCTGACGCAGCGAAGTCAAGGAGGAGGTTCGGGCGTCAGCCCGAACCGGGGGACATGAGCGGAGTTAGATACCCAATGCGCGCTGCGGCCATGGCAGAGGCTACGGCGGCATCCAGCCAGCGTCACTCGGCATCTTGCAGCCAAACCGACGGCGCCTGGTAACGCCAACACTGCCCGTAACCGGGCGCAGCCACTGGCCAATCTGCCGCCGCATGCACTTCGCGCTGGCCGGACGCAATCAAACGCGCAGCCCGAATCACACCGGCATGAGTGATCCAGACCTGCGGCACATCAGCGATGCTGGCCGCCATGGCAGCGTCCCACACTTCAGCCACCCGGCCCATGAAGTCGGCCACACACTCACCGCCACCCACCGAGTGACGCCAGAAGTTACCGGTCCAGGCCTCCAAGGCTTCGGACTGCAAAGCGTCCCAGCGCTGGCCTTCCCAACTACCAAAATTCATTTCAGCAAGCCTTGCCTCAGTACAAACACTCACATCTGGCCGTAAAACTTGCAGGGCTTGGGTCAATTGCTGGCAACGCAACAACGGCGACACCAGCACCCGAGCCCCGGACGGCAGACGCTGCGCCAGACTGCGAGCCGCTTGCTGCGTGGCATCCGCATCTGCGGGCACATTCAGCGCGCCGTAGCAGACGCCGGGCGCAATCAGAGGCTGCGCGTGGCGTACCAGCCAGATCACAGGCTCAGCCCCAGCCCGAGGTAAAACGCCACTTCGCAAACCTGCTGCGTGGCGCCCAGGCAGTCACCGGTGAAACCGCCCAGGCGTCGCCAGAACCAACGCGCCATCACAGCCCACGCGACAAAAGACGCCATCAAGGCGTTCAACAACGCCTGCAACAAGCCTTCATCGGTCATGTTGATGGCGATAAATTCAGTGGCACCCTGCACATATATCACCAGGGCCAACGCCAACAGGCACCAGATCAAACCGGTGCCCAAGGCTGCCCCGCTGATCTGGTCCGCCAGCGGCTTCGACTTGGAACCCGCCGCATCACCCACATGCGCCAGCAAGCGGATTGTGAGCAAAGGCCAGGTGCGCGACACCACATGTGCCACAAACAGCGCGGCCACCAGCAGCGCCCCGTTGACGTCCCCCAGCAGCGCCAACAGCGACACCTTGCACAACAGCATCAGCACCACGGCGATGGCACCGAATGCGCCAACGCGCGAGTCTTTCATGATGACCAAAGCGCGGTCGCGGTCGGCACTGCCGCCCAGACCATCGGCCACGTCGGCCAAGCCATCTTCGTGAAACGCGCCGGTCAGCAACACACCCAGCGCCGTGCCGAGTGCCGCTGCCACCAGCGACACCGAGCCGGTGGGCGGCAACCAGGCCAGCAAGCCAGCGGTAAAAAGCGCCAGCAAACCACCAATCAAAACGCCAACACCCGGGAAGTGGCCCGCGCTGGCGCGTAGCATGGCCTGGCTGAAACCCACCCAGTCCGCCAACCGCCCAGTGACCGGCATGCGAGTGAAAAACTGCAGACTCAGCAAATAGTGGCGAATGAATTGAAGCAGAAATGAAGGCATGCACTGGACCCAAAGAGAGACGCCAGCTGGCGTCAAATAGAGTGCTTAAGACTATCAGCTTTTTTCGCACCCGCCGCCGTTGCGCTTAGTGATGAACAAACCCTTACGCGCGATGGCATTGCAAGCTGTCAGCCCCACTGCCATGGGCTCAAGCTGTTAGCATTTTCCTTTTTTTTAGTCACTTTCTGGAGATGACGCCATGACCGAAGATACCCGCTGCTGTGGCACCGGCACTTGCCTGATTGATGCCAACGGACGCTGCTGGTGCGGCCAGCAATGGGACGGCGAACAAATGTGCCGCCCTGCCACGGAAAGCCTTGATCCTGAAATTGAAACAACCAACCCTGAACCTGGGGCGCCTGCCGCCAATACCGATTGAAAACGACACACCAAATCTTATTGTTGGTGGCCCTGGCGCTGCCAGGAGCTGCTGCCATGGCCACTGAAGAACCCAAATTTGAAGTCCTGTCGCAGCACGACAAAATTGAGCTGCGCCGCTACCCGGCATTCGTGATCGCCGAGACCACCGTGGAGGGTGACATGGACGCGGCCTCGGGGAAAGGTTTCAGGGCCATTGCCGACTACATTTTTGGCAACAACCAGTCCGTGACGCCGAGTTCGGACGCGTCGTCTGAAAAAATTGCCATGACCGCGCCGGTGACGATGGAACCGCTGACCAATCCCTCGCAAAAAATTGCCATGACGGCCCCGGTGACGATGGAGCCGCTAGCCACCCAGTCGGCCAATAGCACCGGCCTGCCCGCCCTGCAAGGCGCCACGCAATGGCGCATGCATTTTGTGATGCCCAGCCAGTACACGCTGGCCAGCCTGCCCAAGCCCAACAACCCGGCGGTGACCCTGCGTGAGGTGCCCGCCAAAACCTGGGCGGTGCTGCGCTATTCCGGCTTCAACACCGAGGCCCGCATCCAGCGCAAAACTGACGAATTGGTGGCCTGGCTGGCAGAGCAAAAAATCAAAGCCCTCGGCAGCCCGCAACTGGCGCGCTACAACCCACCCTGGACGCTGCCGATGTTCCGGCGCAATGAGATCATGCTGGAGATTGAGCGGCCATGAGTTAGCTGCGGCCTGTAGCCCGCATGAAGCACAAGCGGAACGCGGGGTTTTGGGGCACGCCGTCACGGTGTGGCAAACGATGCGTCCCGGATTGCGCCTCGCTTCATCCGGGCTACCGGTTGGAAATTCGCGGCGCCTTCCACTCAAACCAAAGTAACGTCTGCATTCGTTTTTTCTGACACCCCGGCGGATTCGAAACTGGCCATCTCGCGCAGCATGGCGCAGGCGGCTTGCAGCAGCGGCCATGCCAGTGCGGCACCCGAGCCTTCGCCCAAACGCAAACCCAAGTCCAGCAGCGCCTGCACGCCCAGATGCTGCAGCATGAACTCGTGACCGCGCTCACCCGAGCGGTGGGCAAACACGCAGCGTTGCAGAACCTGCGGCTCTAGCGCATGCGCCACCAGCACCGCGCTGCTGGCGATGAAACCGTCCACCACAATCACGCGGCGCTCATGCGCGGCCTGTAGCACAGCACCAACCATGGTGGCGATCTCAAAACCGCCAAACGCGGCCAGTGCGTCCAGCGGTGCTGTGGCCTTGGGGTGGCGGGCTAACACCTCGCGCAAAATGGCAGTCTTGCGCTGCACGGCGGCGGCGTCCAGACCGGTGCCGGCACCGGTGCACAGCGCAATGTCAAGCCCTGCCAAACGTGCCAGAAGCAGCGACGCCGCCGAGGTGTTGCCAATGCCCATTTCACCCAACAACAGCGCGTTGCCGGGCAGCGTCTTGACCAGCGCAACGCCATGTTGCACGGCTTGCTGGCATTGCAGTGCGGTCATGGCGGCTTGTTCGCTTGAGTCGGCCGTGCCGTGTTCAGCGCCGGCGACCTTGCACACACACAAACCCGGACGAACAGCGCCAGCAGGAAAACCCGCCAGAAAGTCGTGATTGACGCCGCAATCCACCACGGTGAGCGCGATCTGGTTAGCGCGCGCAAACACACTCACTGCCGCGCCACCCGCCAGAAAATTTTCCACCATCTGCCAGCTCACATCGCTGGGGTAAGCCGACACGCCACGACGCACCAGGCCGTGGTCGCCAGCGAAAACCACTAATTGTGGGTCTTGGAGCACCGGGCTGTCAGTGCCCAGAATTTCGCCCAATTGCAGGGCCAACGCTTCAAGTCGGCCCAGTGAACCCAGCGGCTTGGTTTTGTTGTCAATCTTGTGCTGTAGCGCCTGGGAGAAAACGGCGTTACGCAGATCAGTCAGTAGGGGTAACAAAGTGGTCATTGGAGTCCTTTTGAATGTCGCTAAAGCGACGAAGTTGATATGAATAAGCGAGTTGCTTATGCTTGCCTGGAAGGTTGACTCAAGCAACACCGTCGCTGTGCAACGACTTAAACAGTTTTTTAAGCAGATCGAGTTTTTCAGATACCTCTGCAGCAATTGCCTTGGGATCCACGTACGCAACCAGTTGATGTAATTCACCTTTTTTAAGCAACATGCCACCGCCCACCCTGGCAGCCAGTTGTCTAAAAAAAGCTTCAGCAAAAGTACTCAACTTAAAACGCTGGGTCTTGGCTTCCCAAACGACGCGCGCAGCTTCTGATGGTGCTTGCTTCCAGGCCTGAAAGTCAGCTTCCAACGAGTCAAAAATCTGCGCCAGGATCAGCGCATCCAGCACTGTATCAATTTCTGCAGCGAACCCGTCAAAGAGCGTCAGGTCCGAATACTGTTGAATGGCGTAGCGCCGCAAAACATCAGGGGTCACAAAATAATTTTCGGCCTCGTACCGTTTCCAGTACGCTAATTGCAAAGCGCCTTCGACGCTGTCGCGTCGGTCACGGCCATCGTTGTCCAAAATGGCCAGTCCTTTGAGCGTTGGAATCAAATTCCGAAGCCCGTTGAAATGATCACGCGGGGTGATGCCGAAGCCGCCCTCTACGCGCTCCAACTCGCTCACCATTGACTTGTCAGGGTAGTTGTTTTGCACGTAAAACGAATTGATGCACTCGTCCCAGCCACTTGCCACCGGATGATTGAGCCGCTCAGCCAAAGCACGCAGCATGTCCACATCCGTGCCGCCCTCCACGTACAGCACGTAGCCACGCTCGCGGGCCTTGATGTAGTGATCTGCACCAAAGTGCTTGAGACTGTTGCGAATGTCAGCTTTGGCGGTCAAATCGTCCGCTTGACCGTCGAGCAGCAGCGTCAAGTTGTTGTCCAAAGCCTCATCCAAAATCACCTCGGAGTGCGTCACCATGACCACCTGCGACTGGTTTTCTGCCGCAATGTCACGCAACAGCACATAGACCTGCTTCTGGCGCAATATCTCCAGGTGGGCGTCGGGCTCATCCACCAGCAGCACGCTGCGCTTGTGGGCGTACAAGTAGGCGAAGATCAGCAACATTTGCTGAAAGCCCCGCCCACTGGATGCCAAATCCAGCGCATCACGCACGCCCGGCTGGGTGTAGTGCAACTCGATCGCGCCGCGGCTGGTTTCTTGCGGTGTATCAAGCGTCACGTTAAAGAGCCTGTGCATCAATTGAACCACCCGTGTCCAATCAGTCGGTGAATTTTTGGCCACCATCAGACACAAATTGCGCAACACCTGCGCCGTTTGCCCCTGCCCCAGCAACACGTCGATGCGCCCCGGCTGCAATACGGCCTCTTCAGTTTCCAGGCCTGACATGGGGTAGAGCAATTCAACCCGCAAACTGGCGGCATAGGCCAGCAGCGCTGGGTTCGCCAACACCGCATCGCCAGGCTTGCAGTACACCACTTCATCACCCCGGTTGCTAAACCGCATGGGAATAGGATGAATTTTTCCTTCAAACTCAACCCCGACCGTGATCGTGACCCAGATGTCCTCGCGCTTTGCGCGCACCACCGTGTTGTGCCAAAAGAAGCGAATGCGCTGCACCGGCACCGCCACAATGCTTAAGCGGTTCAACGGTGCGGCCGTGCGCTCTTTGGCCGATGAATCCTTGCGCAGGTCATACCAGGTTTGCAGCGCCTGCGACCACAGCGCCAGCGCCTGAATGGCGCTGGTTTTGCCGCAATTGTTGGGGCCAATCAGCACGGCGGGGTGATCCAGTTCAATACGCTGCTTGTCACCAAAGCGCTTGAAGTTTTCGATTTCAATGAAGTGGAAAAGACGCATGGGTCAGGCTCCCACAGGAAAAACAGAGATCGTGGGCGACTTTGTACGGGTAGCCAACTGTGGCAGTTGTTCGGAAATGCCAAACATCTTGCAATTCATCCAGCCGATCATGTTGACTTCTCCTTTTTGGGTGTCGCCTTGGGCGCCGGCACAACCACCAGTTGGGTGCCAGTTTGTTCGGCAATCAAGCGCGCCCGCTCAGCGGCGCGTTGCAGTGCGGCGGTGACTTGGCTGCGGGTGGCAAAAATAGGTGCGTCTTTTGAATCAGTTGCTGGCATTACATAGCTCCTTCGTTCAACAGTAAAGGTTGGGGGCCGCTGTTGTCATACACATCCCACACATCCACCAAGGCACAGTAACGCGGCAAGTTGACAAGCCCGGCGGCAAAGCGACGGCGAATCACCAGAGCAGGTATGTCGTGCCCACCTTGGCGCACCCGCTGCGCCACCCGTGCCATGGCCATGTCTGCATCTGGCAAAGCTAAAAAGTGCAGCGCTACCGCGTAGCCTGCCGCGCGCCATTGTGGAATTTGGCGAGCGTAGCTCAAGCTGGACAAGGTGGTTTCCAGGGCAAAGCTGCGGCCATGCTTCAGATGGTCTGCAATTTGCAACAACATCAGTCGCCCGGCCTGAATGGCGGCGGCTTCAGGGGCAAAGGGTGACAGGCCAGCGGCAATCAGGTCGGCGTTGACGAATTGAAGGCACTGCTCTTCAGTGGGCAAAAACTCACGGGCGAAGGTGGTTCTGCCTGCGCCGTTGGGGCCAGCGATGATGATGATTTTTTTGGCAGTGGTAGCACTCATGGCAAAGCTCCTTTCCGCGCCAGATAGGCCATGCCTGCCGCTTCGTCTTGCTCGATGGCGATTTCTACCGCGCGTTTGGCGGCTTCAAGCAGACGGGTGCGTTGGGCTTTGAGGGTGAGGTTTTGCTGCGCCAGTTTGTCGATTTTTTGTTGTGTGGACTGATCCAGCTCGGGACACCAAAAGTTGGCAATGTCAGCGGGATACAACTCAATTTGGCCTGATGAGCCTTTGAAATGTTGGTCGACCTGATATTGCCCAGCGATGGAATTGAGATACAAGGCCAAGCAAATCGGGCTCATAGCATCGGTTCTGAGCACCGTGACATGGTTATCTGGCAGCGCTTTTTCAGGATGCAAACAAGGTGCAGCGCGGCCAATGGTGCCCACGCCCGTTCCGGTCATCAACACGTCACCTTGCTGAATGATGACGGCATTGGTTTTGTCGGGCAGGTTGGCAAAGCCGGCATCGCCCATGTTGACCTGTCCGCGCTGCACGTGTTTGGAGTTGACCACAGCCACCTTCCATTTCCAGAATCAGGTCTTTGAGCGACTTTCTCTCGATAACCAGTTTGTCCAGTCGCACCAAGTCGTCAATCGTCCAACGTTCAGACAAGATATCTGACAACTTTTCGTGCGCTGATGGAATCCCAGGTATATCTTCAAAGTAGTTGGGGTCTTTGCGGTGGTAGAACGATATTTGCTCGCCATTGCTCCACACGCCCATGGGCGCGGCAATTTGTGCAGGCTTGAATTGCGTGAGCTTGTAGGCACTGTCTTTGAGGAGGTCGGCGAGAAGCATTTTTGATTCATCCCTTTTGCCTTTTGAGTATTAGCCTCTACATCATCAAACGGGCCTTGAACATACAGCGGCGCACCACCGCTGCCAAAGCTAAATTTGGGAACAAAAGCGCGCTCCGGGTCAATCACGTAACACGCATCATGCCAATCTTCGTGCGATTCAAAGCCATGTTGTTTAGCGTAGTCAAGGCCACCCAAAACCAGGCTGCGTGCGTCTTCATAATCGATTTCAACCATGGGCAGCCCTGAACTGGCCTGCATTTTTTGAATTTCCAAAGACGCCAAATTGGCGTTGCAAAAAGCGTCTTTGACACCAAGGCAATACACGTCCACCAGATAGACCCCGGCAATGTATTTCGAATTGGGCAATTGGCGAATCACAAAAACAGTGGCTAGGCCTTGCTCTTGCCAGTTGCGATTCACAAAGCACTGCGTCACAGGGTAGTCAAGCGAATTTTTGATCAGCGTCTGAGGATGTTCCTTAACGACAGCCAGACCTGTGGCATGGCAGCAAAATTTGTATTTGCGTCCGCTACCGCAAGGGCATGGCTGATACGGATCAGGTTTTCTTGAGTTCATGGTCAGTGAGATGATTGATTTGGGTAAGGGAGCTGGTTGATCAGGAAAGCAGTCAATTTGTGGCCGAGTTTGCCATGGTTGGCAATGCAGCCAGCGCCCGCTGCAAGCAGCCAAAGCCGATGCGCTCCTGCTCCAGCCGCACATTGGCTTGCAGGCGGTTGTCGCGCAGGTCGTTAAAAACCAAAGATTCATCGGTTGTGAGGCGCGGCAAATCACGTAGCAACGGTTGCGGCTCCACGCCCCATTGCATGCGATGCGCCAACAAGGTGGCGCGGTCCATCAGCAGCGACTGCGTATGCGGCAAGTGGGCGCGCAACTGGTCCAGAATGGCAAAACCGTGGGTATCAAGGTCACCCCAATAATGCACGGCACATTCACGCAGCCAACGGGCCTGCGTCAGCACGTCAAACCCGTAGCCCGCGCCAAAAATCACCAGGCTGCCGGGCACATGGGGAAAGGCGAGAAAGTTGACCTCGTTCTCTGTGATGAAGACACGCTGCACCGGCAGCGCCAACTGGGCAAAGTCGGTCTGGGTGAGCGTGATGTCCTGGTCTGACCCCAACGCCGGTAACGCCAGCGAACGGTCGAGCACGCGCAGGCGAATGCGCAGCGGCTTGTCCTTGAAGCCATAACGGCGGCAAAACTGTGTCGCACCCGTGGCGCTGGCGTCAATGGCGTGCAGTGGCAGGCAGAGGTCAAGCAGCTCGGTCAAGACACCGCGCTGCGACTCGATGAATTTGCTGTCAACACCTGGCAAATCCACCTGGCGCAGGTATATGCCAGGCCGCGGATGCTCCTGTAGCCAACTCAGCACCGACAGCAAGCGCGGCCACTCTTCAGCCAAAGCAAGCGTGGCCAGTGGGCGCCGTTGCAACCACGGCAACACACACGCGAACAGGTTCGCGTCATAAGCGCGTGTGGTCTGCAATAGCGCATCGAACCGCCTCGCCTCGCGGGTCTTGCCGATCAGGGCCAGCGCATTGGGCAGCGAATCAAGCCAGCATTCGGCAGGCAGGCTGCTACTGCCCAGCAGCCGGTGCGTGAAGTCGCGCCACACCAAACGCACCTGTGGCACCGCCTGTAGCTCAGGCAACCAGGCGCGCACTGCGTCAAGCTGCGCGCTGAGTTCATTGCTATCGGGCACCACCAGCCGCAGCCGCCTGGGTTGCCAACTTGTGGGGTCAATCAGCGCGCGCAGCAAATCGCCCTTGTCCCACAGCTTTTGCACCTGCGTGCGCAGGTCGGCGGGGCGGGTCCAAGTCATGTTGCGGGGTCTTGCGAAGCGGCCGCCAATGCCGCCGACTGCAAGGCATTTTTTTGCGTCCGGTATTCCTCAATCGTCAAATTGCGCAGCTTCGAGTCGCGCCCTTCGTCGTTGTGGACAAACCCGACACTCGCCACAAAGGGTTCGATGATGTGGATTTTTTGCAGCGGCGTGACGATCAGCAGTTGCAGATTGAGCTCGGCAAACAGTTTCAGGCCAAACTGCGCGGATTCGTCCGAGCCGCGGCCAAAGGCTTCGTCGATCACCACAAACCTGAACGCCCGCGAGCGCACCTCGCCGCGCACCAGGCCAAACTGGTAGGCCAGGCTGGCAGCCAAAATGGTGTACGCCAATTTTTCTTTTTGGCCGCCGGATTTGCCACCCGAGTCAGAGTAATGCTCATGCTCGCGGTTGTCTTCGCGCCAGCGCTCGCTGGCGGCAAAGACAAACCAGTTGCGCACATCGGTCACCCGGGCAGCCCAGCGGCGGTCTTGCTCGGTCTGGCCTTCGCGGCCGCGCAGGCGTTCAATGATGGCTTTGACCTGCAAAAACTTGGCCTCGGAGTATTGGCCGTCATCGCTGGCGGCGCTGCCTGAGATGGCGTTGTCCAGGCAATGGCGCAGGTCGGTTTGAAAGTCGCGCACCTCCGGGTCGGGGGTCACCTGGGCTTGCAGCTCGATGAAGCGCCCGGCGTTGTAGTCAATTTGCGTGAGCGACTGGTTGATCAGCGCCAGCCGTTCCTTGATGGTTTCGCGCTCTTTGTTGAGCTGCGCGCTGAACTGCGCCACCTGGTTGATGGTGTTTTGGTTCAACAGCTCCTTGAACTTGGCTTCAAAGCGCGGCAAGTCATCCACCGCGAGCTGCTTGAGCAGGGCGCGAAACTCACCGGCGGCAGCCACTGAGGCATCGGTGTCCTGGGTGGCGAGCGGAAAACGGTGCCGAAAATTGCGCATCGCATCAACAATTTTTTCGACCAGATGGCGCGCCTTACGCTCCTCGGCATCCATCATGGTTTGCAGTGCCTCGCGCATGTCCTGCTGGCGGTTGTCGCAAGACTCCAGTGTGAGGGTTTGGGTGCCCAGAATCTGGCTGCGCAACTGGTCCAAGCGTTGACTGCTGGCTGGGGGCGCTTCCCCCTGCTCGGCTTGTGGCGAGGGAGCGGTCAATAGCGCTTGGGTGTCGGTTTGCAGCTTGCTGACGTCGGTGATTTTTTGCTCGGTTTTGGCACGTTTGTCGCGCTGCTCACGGCTTTGATGCTCGGTTTGCAGTTGCGCGGCTTCCAGTGCCTTGAGCTGCGCAGCCAGGGTTTGCAAGACGTCGGAAGCAGACTCCAGTTGGCGACGTTCTTCGTCCAGCACGGCGGCAATGGCTGCGGGTGTGGCCCAGTCGAGCGCGCTGTAGTCGCCGTATTCCACCAGCTTGGCAAGCAGGGCCAAGCGGCTTTGGCACTGCGCCAACTGCTGCTGGGCTAGCGTGATCTGGCTGCCGGTTTGCGCCAGCTCGGCCTCCAGCACCCGGCGCTTGGCATCAAGGGCAGCCAGTTTGGCCGCATTGCTCCAGCCCAGCACATAGCGGCTGCGGTCGTCCAGGCGATGGCGGTCGTCTTTTTCGTGACGCTCGCCGCCGGATTTAATTTGGCCAGCGCGGGTGATGGCGCGCAGCTCGCGGCGAAACTGCTCTTGAGTGGCGCAGCAGGCCACGTCAAAGCGCTGGCACAGCTCGCGATCCAGCCAGGCATAAAACACCGAGTCGGGCTTGACGACGAGTTTGCGCACCAGCGAATCGGGATGCAAGGTGGCCGCCTGGGCACGCACATCTGCGCGCACCCTGAAGTAAACCAAGCGACCTTTGAGGTGGGTTTTATCCACCCACTGCGCTACTTGCGCATACACCGCATCGGGCACCAGCAAGGAGAGGCCAAAGTTGTGCAGCATGCGCTCTGCTGCGCCCTCCCAGTCGCGCTCGTCCTCGCGCACCTCGATCAGCTCACCGGCAAACGGCATCGTGTCTTCATCCAGACCGAGGGCGGCACACAGCTCGGCGCGCATGCGAATCGATTGGGCATCGATGTTGCTGCGCCGCGCCCGCAGGCTGGTGATTTCGTCCACCAGCAGGCCATGCGCCTGGCGGCCTTGGGTGAGCGCCACACTGCGCTCGGTGATCTGGTTTTGTGCGGCGTCGGCACGCGTGGTCTCAGTGGCTATCAGCTCGGCGCAACTGTTCTGGCGCGCCAGCAGGTCGTCGCTGCTGGCGACCGGCGGCAAGTCGAGTGCCAAGCGCAGTTCGTCGTAGCGGGCTGCGGTGGCGCGGCGGCGGCTCACCTCTTGCTGGCGCTGGGTGATCTCGCGGCCCAACGCAGCCAACCGGTCGCCACCGCTGGTGGCCAGCGCCTGACGCAGCTCGCGCTCTTGCAAACGCTGCTGTTCGCGTTGCTCCTCAAGCTGGTCCACTTTGACGGTTTCACGGCGCAACTCGTCATTGAGGTTGGTCAGGCGCAGCGCAATCAGCCCGAGTTTGAGGCGGCTAAAGTAATCACGCAGCCCGTCGCGGCAGGCGCGCAGCTCGTCGGCTGCGGCCAGCAGCGCCGCATGGCGGTCGCAGTCTGCTACCAGGGGCGTGAGCAGTTCAAGCTGTTGTTTGGCCTTGAGCACGGCGGCGTGGGCGCGGTTGAGGTCGTCAAAGTGGGCGATCAACGCGGCCACACGGGGCGCCACGTCAAACGGCTCCAACATGTGTTGGCGCACAAAGTCGGTTAGGTTACCCACTGACTTCATCGACACAGTTTGCAAAAACAGCTCCAAAGCCTGTTCGCTCAAACCACCCAGCAAGCGGCGCGACTGCGCGCTGTAGGGCGGAAAGCTGTCAAACAGTGCGACACCGGTTTTGCGCAAGCGCTTCTTGAGCGGGTCAATGCTGCTGCCAAAGTGGCCAAAGTCGTCGGCAATGCTCAGAGCGGTCTCGGCTACGGCATAAAAGCGCTCCGGTTGACCGGTGGCCTCGCGGCACCAAAACACCTGCGCCAGCGTGACCGTCTTGTCAAAGCCGGCGTTGTGAAACACACCCAAAATGACCGAATAACTGCGCGTGTCGCGCAGCGCCACCGGTTTGGCACTGCCACTGGCCTCGTTGCGCTCCGACTTGTAATAACCCAGCACGTACGAGCGCAGCGTGCGCTCTTTGGCCTCGGCACCAGCGGCCTTGTTGTAAGCGATGCGCTGCGCGGGCACCAGCAGTGTGGTCACGGCATCGACCAGCGTCGATTTGCCTGAGCCGATGTCGCCGGTCAGCAAGGCGTTTTTGCCGTCTGGGCGAAACACCCAGACGCGCTTGTCAAAGGTGCCCCAGTTGAACACCTCCAGGCGCATCAACCGAAAGCCCGCCAGGGTGTCCGGGCTGGCAAAGTCGAGTTCGCCGGGCATCAATGCATGGGTCATGTCAGTCATCCTGACCAGCGTCGGGCGCCGAATTGGCCAGATGCGCCTGGTAGGCGGCCAGCCGCGCATCAAAATCGGACAGCCATTGGGCATCGACGAAGGCTTTCAAAATACGCTGCACCTCATAGTCGGGTGCGGCCGCGCGGCTGCTGGTGGCTTTGAGTTTGCGCACAAAGCCCAGCTCAATGAGCTTGTTGAGTTGGGTTTGCACCTGGTCCATCAGCCGCGCCTCGTTGCTGCTGACGGGCGAAAACACGCGCACCAGCTCGACCACCGATTCGAGCGACAGCACGAGCCGCGTGTCGCCGCCGC
>Ga0210044_10000248_pt1 | contig 81065 bp, 81 predicted proteins | sample CryGey13umfilter_2_FD_183959 | JGI IMG/M metagenome (GOLD analysis project Ga0210044, IMG submission 183959) | Groundwater microbial communities from aquifer in Utah, USA - Crystal Geyser 4/9/14 3 um filter (SPAdes) (version 2) | ecosystem: Environmental > Aquatic > Deep subsurface >... | reverse complement strand
ATGGTTAAAAATGACGTGCAAAAAAATAGCAACAATGAATAAAAAGGTAATTTTAAATTATTTTTCATGATTTATAAATTAAATAATGTTCAAACTTTAAATTTATATTGACACCAAATAGCTAAATTAGTCACACTAAGCAACTAACAAAAATAAGCACAATAAAAGTTTTTGAGGGAAAAAAAGTGAGGGAAAAACATTGGTATACAATGTTTGTGTTTGGTTTAAAATTAGATTTGGGGTCATAATTTTCTATTTTATAGGTAAAACAAAGCAACGAATAGGTTATTGTTTAATCAAATAAATGTGTTATATCACTTATAAAATCGATAAAAAGATATTTTAAAACCATTTAACGATTTTAAATAACCAATGAACGATACATGTTTTAATATAACTCTTTAGTTTAAAACCTTTTAGCTGTTTTATGTTCTCAATTTTATATTGTTTATTTATTTTTAATATTTTAAAAAACAAAGTAAATGTATTTTATCGATAAAAACAACATTTAATCGATAAAAAATTACTCTTAATCGAAAGTTATGAAAAAATTGATTTTAGTAAGACATGCAAAATCGTCAAGGGAGTTTAATGTTTCTGACCATGAAAGACCTTTAAGTGAAAGGGGGATAAACGATGCTCATTTAATATCAAAAGAGTTATTACATATTATTCTTCCAGAGCTAATATGTTCAAGCACTGCATTAAGAGCTAGAAAAACAGCAGATATTATCACTTCAAATTTAAAAATGAGTCCACATAAAATTACTTTGAACAAAGAGTTATATGATTTTTCTGGATCAGATTTAGTTAATTTTATAAAAAACTGTCATGATTCTATTAATGAATTAATGGTTTTTGGTCACAATAATGCTATTACCAATTTTGCAAATAAATTTGGCGATACATGGATTGAAAACGTTCCCACCTGTGGTGTAGTCATCATTGAATTCTCAATTTCTAAATGGACAGAACTTAAAAAAGGGCAGACTATTAAAACCTTATTTCCAAAGGAGATAAGAAATTATTAACTTTTATTTATTGTTAAAAAACTTATAAAATCAATACTCTTAACCATTAATTAATCTTCAAGGTTTATATAAATAGAATATCTTTGCTATTAAATTGATTTTACTTTTAAATGAAAAAAATTGAAAAGCACAACAATAGTTATATTAATAGAGAAATAAGTTGGTTACAGTTTAACGCTAGGGTTTTACAAGAAGCTGCCGATGATTCAGTACCACTTATTGAACGTTTAAGGTTTTTAGGGATTTTCTCAAACAATTTAGATGAATTTTTTAAAGTTAGATACGCTACCGTTAAACGGATAGTACAAGCTGGTAAAGGTGGGAAAAATGAGCTTGGAGGTATAAAAGCTGCAGAACTACTTGAGATTATCACTAAAATTGTTATAAAGCAACAAAGTGATAGTTTAGATATTTTAAGTGATATTGAACTTAAACTTACACAAGAAAATATTTTTAGAATAGATGAAACCCAAATTGAAGATTATCATCATGAGTTTTTAAAAAATTATTTTATTGAAAAAGTTAGTCCTGCGTTAGTAACCATTATTTTAAATGATTCGATTGACTTACCAAACTTAAACGATAGTGCCGCTTACTTGGTAGTAAGAATGATTATGAAAGACAATCAAAAGCAGTTTGCTTTGATTGAGATACCTAAAATTATCAGTCGTTTTATTGAATTACCGCAACGTCAAGGTAAAAATTACATCATCATGATAGATGATTTATTGAGGTATTTTTTAAATGATATTTTCAATATTTTTGATTATGAATCGATTTCTGCACACATGATAAAAATAACTCGTGATGCCGAACTTGATTTTGAAAGTGATTTAAGTAAAAGTTTTATCGATAAAATATCAGATAGTGTTAAACATAGGCAAATAGGGCAACCAGTTCGTTTTGTGTATGATAAAAACATACATGAGGAGACCTTAAAATACCTCATGTCTAAGATGAAAATTGAAGCATCAGACAGCATCATTCCAGGAGGAAGATACCACAATCGAAGAGATTATATGAGTTTCCCCAGTCTTGGAAGAGCAGATTTGCTGTATAAAAAAATAAGTCCATTATTGGTAAAAGGCCTAAGTTTAGAAGGTAGCATTTTTACAGAAATTGCAAAAAAAGATTTTTTAATGTATGCCCCATATCACACATTTTCATATGTTGTTAAATTTTTACGTGAGGCAGCTTTAGATCCAAAAGTTAAAACCATAAAAATCACTATTTACAGATTAGCTGAAATATCCCATATTGCTAGCTCGCTTATTAACGCTGCCATCAATGGAAAAAATGTAACCGTTTCCATTGAGCTTCAAGCCAGATTTGATGAACAAGCCAATATTGATTATGCACAACAAATGGAAAAGGAAGGCATTCATTTAGTTTTTGGTGTTCAAGGATTAAAAGTGCATAGTAAAATGTGTGTTATAGAACGGGAAGAAGGAAAAAAGCTTAAACGTTATGGGTTTGTAAGCACAGGAAATTTTAATGAATCTACAGCAAAAATATATACAGATTATACCTTATTTACGGCCAATCAAAGTATTTTAAAAGACATCTATAAAGTCTTTGCTTTTTTTGAAACCAATTATCAAATTTTTAAGTACAAACATATCATTACATCACCACATTATACAGAACGCATCCTTTTTAATTTAATTGACATAGAAATTTCCAACGCAAAAAATGGAAAACCAGCTTATATTAAAGTGAAAATGAATAGTGTTACCAGCTATAAAATGGTAGATAAACTTTATGAAGCCAGTAATGCAGGTGTTAAAATACAAATGATAGTTAGAGGCATTTGTTGCTTAATACCTGGTATCAATGGAATGAGTGAAAACATTGAAGTTATAAGTATTGTTGATAAGTTTTTAGAACACTCAAGACTTTATGTATTTGGTAACAAAAATATGCCAAAAGTCTATATTTCATCAGCAGATTGGATGACAAGAAATATAGAAAATAGAGTAGAAGTTAGTTGCCCAATTTATGATGAAAACATTAAGAAAGAACTATTGGATACTTTTGAAATAAGCTGGAACGACAATGTCAAATCTAGACGTATCAATGAATCACAGAACAATGAATATAGAAAAGATGATAAGAAAGCAACTAGATCACAGATTGCTATTTATGATTATTATCTTAAAAAGTTAGAAAATTAATATGTTATCAATTCAAAAATATGCGGCTATCGATATTGGTTCCAATGCTGTAAGATTACTTATTTCAAATATTATTGAAGAAGAAGGAAAACCTGTGTTGTTTAAAAAAAACTCCTTGGTAAGGGTTCCTATTCGTCTTGGCTCAGAGGTGTTTATATCTAATAACATATCAGAAGATAATGCCGAAAGAATTACAGATACCATGTTGGCTTTTAAATTATTAATGAAATCGCATAAGGTTGTAAAATATAAAGCTTGTGCTACATCGGCCATGCGAGAAGCCAAAAACGGTAAAGAAGTAGCCGCTTCTGTTTTTAAGAAAACCAAAATAAGAATAGACATTATTGAAGGCGAAGAAGAAGCTGCCATAATAGCAGCAACAGATTTACATACTTATATTGATAATGATAAGACCTATTTGTATGTAGATGTTGGCGGTGGAAGTACCGAATTTACGGTCATTCATCAAGGAAATTCTATAGCATCAAAATCTTTCAAAATAGGAACCGTAAGATTATTAAATGATATGGTAAAAAAAGATGCTTGGGAAGAATTAGAAGCTTGGATAAGATGTAAAGCTAGCATTTATGATAAAATTGAGGTTATTGGGTCTGGTGGAAACATCAATAAAATCTTCAAAGTATCGGGTAAAGCCATGGGTAAACCATTAACCTATTTCTATTTAACATCGTATTACAATATTTTGCAAAGTTATTCTTATGAAGAAAGAATTACGGTTTTAGATTTGAATCAAGATAGGGCAGACGTGATCATTCCAGCCATGAGAATTTATTTGTCGTCAATGAAATGGAGTGGCGCCAAACATATATATGTTCCTAAAATTGGTCTGGCTGATGGCATCATTAAAAGCATCTATTATGATACCGTTTCTAGCAATACACAGTAAAATTATGCACTTTACCTTTTAAATATATACTTTTTGATAATAAAATATATATTCGTTGAGATTTATTACTATAAATTTTAACCCAAAGCTATTCATTATAAAATGAGCATAACTAAACTTCGATGCTTCTCGATATTTATTCTGCGTATTTTATAAAACTTATTAAGACAACTAAATTTTTAACTTATGAAAAAATTTTTACTATTGGTTTTAGTACTTGGTTACTCTTTTTATGGATTTTCTCAAGACGTAAAATATGGTGTTAGGGCAGGTTTAAACATATCAAATTTAGATTTTGATAGCACTCCTTTTCCTGACAATGCTCATAGAAATGGTTTTGTGTTTGGTTTTTTTGCAGAATACAGTTTCTCAAATAAAGTTAGCATTTTGCCAGAAATACAATTTTCTGCTGAAGGCGCTAAAGAAGAACCCTTGAATTTAGATTATATTCAAGCGCCCATATTGTTCAGTTTTAAATTGGGACCAAGAATGTTTTTTCAATTGGGACCACAAGTAGGATTGAAAATCAATAAAGTTGATGATGGTATTAGAAACTTTGCATATTCTGGTGTTGGTGGATTATCTTACAACCTAACACCTATGATCTTTGTGGATGCGAGATATACCTATGGGATATCAAATATTTTTGATGAAGCATTAGGTGTAAAAGCCAAAAACACCAACATACAGTTTGGAGTTGGCTATAAATTTTAACCATGTACAGTTTCTTTTTTACCTAATTTAGACATAATTTCAGCTTCAAATTCAAGAAGTTGTTGCCATTTGGTATCCACTTCTTTTCTGTTTCCGTATTGTCGGGCAAAGCCTAAAAACATGGTGTAATGGTTGGCTTCACTTACCATTAAGTTTTTGTAAAATTCGGCTAACTCTTTGTCTTTTAGTTGTTCAGAAAGAAGTCTAAAACGTTCACAGCTTCTGGCTTCAATGAGTGCTGCATAAAGCAGTCTGTGTATTAACTGTGTTGTTCTGCTTCCTCCTTTTGGAAAGAATTTAATCAGTTCAATAACATAATCGTCACGCCTGTCTCTTCCTAGTTTCCAACCTCTTGCAATAATTTTGTCATGTACCATTTTAAAATGACTTATTTCTTCTTTTACCAAAGCGGTCATTTCTTGAACCAAATCGGTATATTCTGGAAAACTAACAATTAACGAAATAGCTGTGCTAGTAGCTTTTTGTTCACAAAATGCATGGTCGGTAAGAATTTTTTCTATATTTTTTTCAACAATATTAACCCATCTTGGATCTGTTGGAAGCTTTAAACCTAACATATTAACTGAATTTTTCTTCTACGTTATCGTTTATAAACATACCACCATTTTGGTCAAACGAAACTCTATAATACACATAGTTTTTAGTTTCTGGTTCCATAAACTGAACCTCCAATACAACCGTATTGGTTATGATGGAGGCATATTGATTCAACCAAACGCCTTGAAGTATTTTGTCCTTTAGAATCCTATGGAATTCCTTGTTGGAATTCATAAAGAAATCTTTATTGATATTCGTGGAAACAATGTTTTGTTCGTTTTTCTTAATAAGAATAGTAGTTTCAATATCTCGATAGTAATTTTTTAAAAGTAAATGATTTTTGATGGATTTCTTTAAAAAACTCTCTCTCATATTGGTATAAGATTTTAATTTTACTTGAAAACCATTACTTAAAATAGTGTCGTTTTTAGTTTCTAAATAATGTTCTGGGATGTAGACAACTTTTTGAGAAAAAGATTCATATAGTTTATTGTTTTTTAAAACTTCTTGGCTTGTTTGATGTACTTTATCTCTACCATCACAACTTAAAACTACGGTAAGCATTAAAAGGATTATGTATATTAAGTTCTTCATAATAAATACATTATATATCTAAATCAAATGTTTTTCTTAACAATTCAATGTTTGGGTTTTTTTCTTTTAGTTTTTCAAATTTTTCTTTTGCTGTGTATGCGTATTGCTTTTCTTTTTCTTCATTCACCGAAATTGAAAAGTCAATATCAAAGTTATTTAAAGATTTTCTAAGAAATGATAATAGCTCATATTGTTGACGTTCTAATTCCACTTTATTGGTTGAATTAGGAAATTCTAAATACACAGTGGTTCCTTTTACTTTTGGAGTATCTATGGATAAAATGGAAGCTAAATTATGCTTGCCATTATCTTGAAGATTTTTAATATAGGTATTCCAGCTTTCAATGAGTTGACTTTCTGTAAAACCTTCTTTTGGTAAATCCTCTTCATTAACAATCACATCCATTTGTTTAATAAGATGCTCTTTTTTTGTTTTAATACTGCTTAATGAGAGACCAGAAGTTCTTTTTTTATCTATTTTTAAAACCACCTTTGGAGGTTCTTCAACCATAACATTTTCAGAGATTATTTCTTTCTCAAATGTTTCTTTGTTTTCCTTTTTAAGATTAGGTTCTAAGGTAGTTTCTGCTGTGTCTTCTTTTTTAATATTTGGAAAATTAACAGGAATGGGATTAATGCCTTTATTTTTAAAATATGAAGGTGGAATTATGTAGTGCTTGCTATTTTTTTTTTCTCCATCAAAAGTGATAGAGGCAAGTTGCATAAGGCATAACTCGACGAGTAGCCGTTGGTTTTTGCTACTTTTAAATTTTAAATCGCAATGATTGGCTAGGTCAATACCATTTAACAAAAATTCTTGGGATGTTTTCTTTGCTTGTTCAAGATATTTGAGCTTAGTTTGTTCACCAACTTCTAATAATTCAACGGTTTGAGGCGTTTTGCTAACTAATAAATCTCTAAAATGTGATGCTAATCCGGCAATGTAATGATGGCCATCAAACCCTTTTGAAAGCGTTTCATTGAATTGAATTAATAATTCAGGAATTTTATTTTCCAAAATAAGGTCGGTACTAGTAAAATACGTTTCGTAATCAAGGACATTCAGGTTTTCTGTTACCGATTGTCTGCTAAGGTTTTTCCCAGAAAAACTAACAACTCTATCAAAGATGGATAAAGCATCGCGCATGGCACCATCAGCCTTTTGCGCTATAATGTGCAAGGCATCATCATCTGCTATAACGCCTTGTTCTTTAGCTATATATTTTAAATATTCTTTAGCATCCTTAACGGTTATGCGTTTGAAATCAAAAATTTGACAACGAGACAATATGGTTGGAATTATTTTATGCTTTTCAGTAGTTGCCAAAATAAAAATGCAATGCTTTGGCGGTTCTTCCAAGGTCTTTAAAAAAGCATTAAAGGCAGACTGGGATAACATATGCACCTCGTCAATGATATACACCTTGTATTTACCTAATTGTGGAGGAATTCTAACCTGATCTGTTAAACTTCTGATATCATCAACAGAATTGTTTGAAGCAGCATCCAATTCAAAAATATTAAAAGCAAAGTCTTCATCTTCAGACACACTGCCTTCACTGTTAATCATTTTAGCGAGAATTCGTGCGCAGGTTGTTTTACCAACACCTCTTGGGCCTGTAAATAGCAAGGCTTGCGCTAAATGATTGTTTTCAATGGCATTTAATAAAGTATTAGTAATAGCCTGTTGCCCCACAACATCTTTAAAGGTTTGGGGTCTATATTTTCTGGCTGATACTATAAAATGTTCCATGGTCTGGTCTTGAACAACAAAGTTAAAAATTCAGTTTATAATTCTGAATTCTAAACATTGAAATTATGTTTACTTATTAACAAAATAAATTCGAATTGGTTGTAAGTTTTTATTTACTTTGTGATAAAAACAAGCTAACTTCGTTTAACTATCGATATAGATAATTGAAACTATCCATATCTTAAACCGTTAAACGAACCTCTCCAAAACAAAAAACACCTTTCGGTTTAAAATTCAATTTTGCAAACACCTGCGTTAAGGATTGAACGGTTTGTTTGAGCTCACCGACGTTAGGAGGTAGCGAGTAGTGAAAGCCTGACCCAAAGGGTAACGCCCAAATATTAAAATAAGCTGTGATTTTAGTTTTAGTTTATTGTAACTTTGCGGCAAGTAAATCGCCTTATCGCTTTCCGTTTTTTCGGAAGGAGGAAAGTCCGAACACCGTAGTGCAACATAGTGGTTAATGGCCACCAGTCGTGAGATTAGGAAAAGTGCAACAGAAAGAATGTACAGGTAATGCTGTAGTGAAATCAGGTAAACTCTATGTGGTGCAATGTCATGTATACCAACGTCCCGATATCGGGAGAGGGCTGCACGCCCGATTGTTGGAGGGTAGACAGCTAAAGTTTGCTGGTAACAGTAAACTCAGATAAATGATAAGGGCTTAATCTTTTTAAATTCATTTTAAAAAAATAAAGTACAGAATTCGGCTTATAGATTTGCTTAAAAACACAGGCTCTTTGATTTTCATTGAGCCTTGTTTTTTTTTAAAAATTTATTCTGAAGGTATTTCAAAAAAACTGAACACATTACTGCCATAGTTTTTTGAATAGCTAAAATAATCTTGATGGGATAAATTGGTGTGTTTTGAATGTTCTATAATGAGCAATCCACCTTCTAACATTAAGTTGTTTTTAAATACTAGTTCGGGAATTTTAAAAAACAGTTCGTCTTTAAATCCATAAGGTGGATCTGCAAAAATGATATCCGTTTGAAGTGTTGATTTTTCCAGATATTTAAACACATCACTTTTAATGGTTTGTATTGGCATTTTAAATGCTTCAGCCGTTTGATTGATGAATTTTATACATCCAAAATCTTCGTCTATACAAGTGATTGCTGTGGTTCCTCTTGAGGCGAATTCATAGCTAATGTTGCCTGTTCCTGCAAATAAATCCAATACTGAAATTTCATCAAAGTAAAAATGATTGTTTAAAACATTAAACAAGCCTTCTTTTGCCATATCGGTAGTTGGGCGTACAGGTAGGTTTTTTGGTGCTACAATTCTTCTGCTTTTGTATAAACCGGAAATGATTCTCATGATAAGTTTTTAATTAAAGTAAAATCAGAGTAGTTGGAATCTGGTTTATTTTTGTAAATATAGCTATCTTGTTTGTCGGAAAAACCAATATGTCTAATATATTGATAGGCTATTTTATAAAGTGGGTCTTCTTTTTTAATTTGACCTAAAAATAAGACCTTAATGGTTTCAGGATTTAATTGTAACTGCTCAATGGTAAATAATAAGTAATACATAAAATCTTCCTCGTTAGAGTACTCAAAGGTATTATATATAATAAGGTTTCCCTTGTCCAAGATTACAATTTCAAAATGATTGGATTCTACATGTACATACACTTTTTGCGATTCTGAATTTTTATCAATGGCTAAAATGTTTTCTATTAATATCGTTGAAAAATGTTTGTATGTAAAACTTCCAAAAGTGTCATAAATAAAATTATTGATATTTACATAGGGTACATATACATTAACACTATCATTTAAAGCAATCTCATCAAAAGTTATAAAGTCTGTTTTTAAAATTTTAGAATTAAACTTTAAATAATCTGCAAGGTTGTCTTCATTGAATAGTGCTTTTGGAACTAACGTTGATAATTCATTAACATGCGTTACGTGAACGGATTTAAAATTATTTTTTAAAGCATCTTCAGTATTAAAAACATGTTTAATCCTATCTAAGGCGTCAAAAGGATTAAGTTTTTTTTCAAACTCAATGTGTTTTATAATGGAAATGGTATTAGAATCTCTTTGTAGAATACAAAAAGAAAGTCCACTCAAACTTACTTGAATGGACAACTCTTGATGATTGTTTATATCTGAATTTTTAATCGTTTGCGCCATAAGTTTTTGGCCAGTTCCCAGTGGTATTGACTTCATCCATAGAACCAACTTTTAAAGCATTGCCATTAACACCATCCACAGAAACTACCTGATTTTCTTGAATTACTAAATCTCTAGGCTGATCAAACAGAATAATATCTTTTTTTACTTTGGCTTCAAAGACAGGTATTTTAACTTCATTTTGTTCTAAAATACCAGCTTTCAATTCAAATTTAGCACCTTCTTGTCCTACAGGAACATTCATCATGGTTTTATATCGGGTTGATGTTTTAAATAAGGAGTCTTTTACAGGTACAAATCCTAAAGTATCCACTACAATGATTTCTTTTGTTGTAGTTACACCACCAAATCGTTTGGTTGCTTCAAGGTCAATAATCGTAGAATCACGTCTTTGTGTAATGGTAAATTGTGCTGTATCAATAAACTTAACTAGGTTGTCAAAGTTATCAGCAAATTTGCCTGTAACTTGTCTATGTGCTAATTGAGCATCTCTAATATCAATTAAATTGGTTATAACCTGAGCATAACGCTTATTCTTTATCTTATTAAATTGAATAGGCTCATAAACTGACATAAAAGTTTGATAGCCTAAAAACCCTATAACAACCCAAAGCACTATGATTAAAATGGGTTTAAATTTTGAAGGAATAAATTTGTCAACTAGCTTAACCAAACCAATTGTAACTAGAATTACAACTACTGCAATAAGAATTATTTTAAACATAGTAAGTTTATTTATTAATTTTTAATTAATGGAATTACGCAAATCTACAATTTTTTTTTAATCGCAAAAACCAATGAGAGTAAAAATCATTTCTATCTTTGAATAATTTATAATATTAAGACAATAAATGACCTCTTCAGAATTTTATTCACTTATAAAACAGCAATTTCCATTTCAACCAACCCTTAAACAAAATATTGTCTTAAATCAGTTATCTGAATTTATTTTTAATAAGCAGTCGAATGCTTTATATCTGTTAAAAGGATATGCAGGAACTGGAAAAACCACCATTGTAAGCACGATTGTCGCTAATTTATGGAAGGTAAAAAAAAGTGCCGTTTTAATGGCTCCAACAGGAAGAGCAGCTAAAGTTATTTCTAATTATTCAGGGAAAGAAGCGTTTACAATTCATAAAAAAATTTATTTTCCAAAAAAAGAAAAAAATGGTGGTGTATCTTTTGTTTTACAACCTAACAAACATAAAAACACCTTGTTTATAGTGGACGAAGCTTCCATGATTCCAGATACTCCTGGAGATTCTAAATTATTTGAAAACGGATCGCTATTAGATGATTTAATGCAATATGTGTATTCTGGTTATCAATGCAAACTTCTTTTAATTGGTGATACAGCTCAATTGCCGCCTGTTAAATTAGATTTGAGTCCAGCTTTAAATGAAGATTCTCTTAGTTTAAATTACAATAAAGAGGTTATTAAAATGGAACTTGATGAAGTTGTTAGGCAGGAATTTGACTCAGGTATTTTAGCAAATGCCACGGTTTTACGCGAAGCGCTATTAAAAACAGATCCGGATTCTTTTAAATTCTTTTTAAATAATTTTAAAGATATTGTTAGGTTAATGGATGGTCAAGAAGTCATGGATTCTATTAACGATGCTTACAGCAGTTTAGGAAATGAAGAAACCACTATTATTGTAAGAAGTAATAAGCGAGCCAATTTGTACAATAAAAATATTAGAGAGCGAATTTTATTTAATGAAAATGAAATAACACCGGGCGATTACATTATGGTGGTTAAAAATAATTATTTCTGGATTAAGCCCACAACAGAAGCTGGTTTTATTGCAAATGGTGATATTATTGAAGTGCTGGAAATCTTTAACATTATTGACTTATACGGGTTTCGTTTTGCTGAAGTAAAGGTGAGAATGGTTGATTATCCTAAAATGCAGCCTTTTGAAACGGTTTTACTTCTTGACACCATTGAATCTGAAGCACCTTCATTAACTTTTGAAGATTCCAATAGATTATACCAAGAAGTCATGATGGATTACGAATCTGAGACCAGTAAATACCGGAAGTTTTTAAAAGTAAAAAACAATAAATACTTTAATGCCTTGCAAGTTAAATTTTCATACGCAATAACTTGTCATAAGTCTCAAGGTGGACAATGGCATACGGTTTTTGTAGAACAGCCTTATTTACCCAATGGCATAGATAAAGAATATTTGAGATGGCTTTATACAGCCATAACCAGAGCTAAAGAAAAACTGTATTTAATTGGTTTTAAAGATGAATTTTTTGAGGAATAATTTTTTGATTATATTTAAAATATGAATTTAGAATCTATTATTAGCATTTGTCTAGGTATAGGCTTAGCAGCTTCTGTGGGCTTTCGATTATTTTTGCCTTTGTTTGCTTTAAGTTTAGCATCTTATTTCAACATTTTAGAGTTAAATGAATCATGGCAATGGATAGGAAGTCTTTCTGCTCTCTTGATATTAGGTGTGGCAACCATAGTGGAGATTTTCGCATATTTTATTCCGTATGTAGATAATTTATTGGATAGTATTGCAGTACCATTGGCCGCTTTGGCAGGAACCATGATTATGTTATCAACAGTGGCAGATTTAAGCCCAGAAATCACCTGGGCATTGGCCATCATTGCTGGCGGAGGCACTGCGGCAGCTATTGCAGGAACCTCAAGTGCCGCCAGACTTACATCAACGGTTACAACTGGTGGTATTGGAAATCCAGTAATATCAACTGTTGAAACTGGAACCTCCATTTTAATGTCATTAGTATCTATTATCTTTCCTGTTTTAGCTATCATTTTAGTACTCGTTATTTTTCTCATCATTTTTAAATTTTATAAAAAGTTTACAAATTCTAAAGGATAGATTCTTAATAATTATCATATTTTTGAAAAGGATTTGATTTAGTAATACATGAAGATAATATCAATGATTCCGGCACGTTATAGTGCTTCTCGTTTTCCAGGAAAATTAATGCAAGACCTAGGTGGTAAAAGCGTTATATTAAGAACCTATGAAGCCACGGTTGCCACAAACTTATTTGATGATGTTATCGTAGTAACAGACAGCCACATCATTTACGATGAAATTGTATCGCATGGAGGTAAAGCCATGATGAGCCTAAAAGAGCACGAATGTGGCAGTGATAGAATTGCCGAAGCCGTTGAATTTTTAGATATCGACATCGTTATTAATGTTCAAGGTGACGAGCCATTTACTGAAGCAGCATCATTAAAAAAATTGATTGAGGTTTTTAAAGATGACCACGACAAAAAGATTGATTTAGCCTCTTTAATGGTTCAAATAACAGATTGGGAAGAGATTAGTAATCCTAACACCGTTAAGGTTATTGTGGATCAAAATAATTTCGCTTTATATTTTTCAAGAAGTCCCATTCCATATCCAAGAGATAAAAATGTAGATGTTAAATATTTCAAACATAAAGGGGTTTATGCCTTTAGAAAAGAGGCTATTCTTGACTTTTATCATCTACCCATGTTAACATTGGAAGCTTCTGAAAAAATTGAATGCATCCGATATTTAGAATATGGTAAACGTATAAAAATGGTTGAAACAGATGTTCAAGGGGTTGAAATTGATACGCCTGAAGATTTAGAACGTGCAAAAAAATTATGGAAATAGACTATCAGCACATTAAAGTTATTGGGTTTGATGCCGATGATACCTTATGGGTGAATGAAACCTATTTTAGGGAAGCCGAAATTGAGTTTTGCGAGTTAATGAAAGCCTATGAAACACCTAACAAGACAGACCAAGAACTGTTTAAAATGGAAATGAAAAACCTTCCATTGTACGGTTATGGCGTTAAAGCTTTTGCGTTATCTATGGTAGAAATGGCTTTAGAAATTTCTAATTATAATGTATCGCAAAAAACCATTCAATCCATATTGGATATAGGAAAAAACATGCTGGAAAAACCTGTTGAATTATTGGATGGCGTTGAAGAAGTTCTTAAAACACTATCCAAAAAGTATCGATTGATATTAGCAACCAAAGGCGATTTATTAGATCAGGAACGCAAACTTGAAAAATCTGGGTTAACAAATTATTTTCATCATATTGAAGTCATGAGCGATAAACAAGATGCCAATTATTCAAAACTTTTAAATCATCTAGATATTAAATCATCAGAATTTTTAATGATTGGAAACTCTTTAAAATCAGACATTTTACCACTGGTAAACCTAAAAGCTCATGCCATACATGTACCCTTTCATACCACTTGGGCGCACGAGCTAGTTACTGAAAACGAAACCAATGGGAAAACCTATAAAACGGTGAGCAGTTTAAGGGATGTATTAAATTATTTGAATTAAGATGAAGGTTTTAAATATTAATACTTGGAACAGAAAACAGCATTTTGAGCATTTCTCAGGATTATTAGATCCTTATTTTGCGGTAACCATTCCGTTTAATGTTATGAGTACTTATCAATTTTCAAAAGAAAATAATATAAGTTTTTTTGCTACATATTTACATGATTGTTTGAAAGCCATCAATGAGGTTAAAGCTTTAAAATTACGCATTTTAGAAAATGACGTTGTTGAGTTTGATACCATTCATGCTTCGGCCACCTTTATGAGAGCAGATAATACCTTCGGATTTTCATTCATTGATTTCCATAGTGATTTAAGTATTTTTGTACAAAATATTGAAAAAGAAAAAGAAAGAATCAATGCATCTTACGAATTATATCCACCAAAAAATGGGTTAGATTGTATTCATTGTTCTGCCCTGCCATGGTTGAATTTTACTGGTCACAAAGAGCCCGTTTCAAAAACACAAGATTCTGTTCCTAAACTGGCGTTTGGTAAAGCTGTAAAAACTTCTAAGGATATGATAATGAATGTTTCCATAAATGCAAATCATGCTTTAGTTGATGGATATGATATTGGGTTGTTTTCAGAAAAATTTCAATATTTTTTAAATAAATAACGTTTATATGGACGCTATTTTTAATGTTAATAAAAGAAAATATATTAAATGAGTTATAAAAACTTTCCCATGGTGCCAAGGGTTATTTTTGGCAGAGGTAGTTTCAATCAGTTAAGCGAAATAATATATCCAAAGCGCTTTAACATTCATGCGCCTTTTATTTTTTTGGTAGATGATGTTTTTAAAGGCAATGCATGGTTAACTTCAAGAATCCCATTGTCTTATGATGATAGATTAATTTTTATATCCACTAATGAGGAACCCAAAACTTCTCAGGTAGATGCCTTGGTTGAAGATATTATACTAACCTCCAAACAAAAAACTTCTGGTGTTATTGGAATTGGTGGTGGTACGCTTTTAGATTTAGCAAAAGCTGTTGCCATAATGCTTACCAATGAAGGCGAAACAAAGGATTATCAAGGTTGGGATTTAGTTAAAAATCCAGCAATATATCATGTGGGAATCCCTACCATATCAGGAACCGGTGCAGAAGTTTCAAGAACGACCGTACTTACAGGTCCGGACATGAAATTAGGAATAAATTCAGATTTCACACCTTTTGATCAGGTTATCTTAGATCCAGAACTTACACAAGGCGTGCCTACAAATCAATGGTTCTACACAGGTATGGATTGCTTTATTCATTGTGTGGAGTCTTTAAAAGGGTCTTATTTAAATGCTTTTAGTAAAAGTTATGGCGATATGGCTTTTGAACTCTGTAAAGAAATATTCTTAGAAGACCATTTAACAGAGCATGAGGCTCAAGATAAACTCATGATGGCCTCTTGGCATGGAGGTATGAGCATCGCCTATTCACAAGTTGGGGTGGCACATGCTATGAGCTATGGATTGTCTTACTTATTAGGCACCAAACATGGCATTGGTAATTGCATTGTTTTTGACCATTTGGAAGAATTTTATCCTGAAGGTGTTAAACTTTTCAAAGCCATGAAAAAGAAGCACCATATAGAACTTCCTAAAGGGATTTGTGCTAATTTAGACGATTCGGAATTAGACATTATGATTAATATTTCATTAAGTTTAGAACCACTTTGGGAAAATGCCATAGGTAAAAACTGGAAAAAAAGAATTACCAGAGAAAAGCTAAAAAGTCTTTATCAAAAAATGTAATATGCAATGGCTCGCTAAATTTATTTATTTTAAAGTTTTAGGCTGGACGGTTGTTGGAAACAAAGACTTTTCAAAAGGCGATATTAAAAAAGCCGTTATTATTGCAGCCCCTCATACTAGTTGGCACGATTTCTATATAGGGGTTTTATTAAGATCTGTTTTAGATGTTAAAACAAACTTTGTTGGAAAAAAAGAATTGTTTGTTTTTCCTGTAGGTTGGCTCTTTAGGGCTTTAGGCGGTGCGCCAATTGATAGACATACGAATGAAAATAAAGTTCAGGCTATAGCAAATCTTTTTAAAGAAAAGCGCGAATTTAGAATGGCAATGTCTCCAGAAGGCACCAGAAAAAAAGTAGATACATGGAGAACAGGTTTTTATTATATTGCCAAAACAGCCAAGGTGCCCATCATCATGTTTACATTAGATTTTGAAAATAAACAAAACAACATTTCAAAGCCATTTTATCCTACAGACGATATTAAAAAAGATTTTGAATTTATGCATAATTTTTACAAAGGCGTAAAGGGTAAAATTCCTGACTACTCTTGATGCAATAAACACCCATAAAACTATTTTGGAAACTATAAAAAGTATTTTGGATTTTGTAATCTTTAGCTATGGTGATTTTAACATAAAGGTTAAGAAAGTTATTATTGTCTTGTTCATTCTTCTGTTAACCCATGTGTTTTTATGGCTTGTTAAAAAGGGAATATATAAAAGGTTTCAAGAAGGAAAGGTTGATGAAGGCAATACATTCGCCTTATTTCAAATAATAAAATATTTGGTTTGGATTATTGCTTTTGTGTTTTTATTAGAATCATTAGGCGTAAAAATAACCTTGCTTTTAGCCGGTTCTGCAGCCTTACTTGTAGGAATAGGGCTAGGGTTGCAACAAACCTTTAATGATATTATTTCGGGTGTTATATTGCTTTCCGAACGTTCTATTAAAATTGGAGATGTTTTAGAAATCGATGGTGATATTGTTAAGATTCATGACATTGGGATAAGAACTTCAAAAGGAAGTAACAGAGATGATATATCCATTATCATCCCTAATTCTTTAATCGCAACTAGTAAGGTTATAAACTGGAGTCATCAAACAAAAAAAACACGCTTTAAAATTGATGTGGGAGTTGCTTATGGAAGTGATGTAGATTTGGTGATTAAAATATTAGAGGAAAGCGCCATAGAACATCCACAAATTTCGAATCGAGAATTAATTGATGCTAGGTTAATAAATTTCGGGAATTCGTCTTTAGATTTTCAACTGTTTTTCTTTAGTAAAAATATTTTTAGAATTGAAAAAGTAAAAAGCGATATTAGAATCATCATCCATAGAAAATTTAATGAAAACAACATTTTAATTCCGTTTCCTCAAATGGATATTCATGTTAAACCAAATGACATTAATAAGGCATAAATCTTCAGTAGTTTTCTATTAATTCTTAAAAATTTAAGGTCTTATAGAATAATTATAAGTTTATTGGATGTTGTTAATAAGCCATGGAAGTACTATTTTCTATTGATGTAACTATCTTATAAATCATATAAATTAATTGAAAGAATCACTGTTTTTTCTGTACCTTTAACATCTATGATAAAAGATTTTAAAATAGCCGTTTTAATTGATGGAGATAATATACCTTCAAAATACATCAAGGAAATGATGGAAGAAATAGCTAAGTACGGCACACCAACCATAAAAAGAATTTATGGAGATTGGACAAAACCTCATTTAGCAAAATGGAAAAATGTTTTGCTTGAAAATGCCATAAGTCCGGTGCAACAATACAGTTATACAACAGGTAAAAATGCAACCGATTCGGCGATGATTATAGACGCCATGGATATTTTATACTCTAATAAAGTAGATGCATTTTGTTTAGCATCATCGGATAGTGATTTTACTAAGTTGGCAACGCGTTTAAGAGAAGCAGGATTGCAAGTTTTTGGAATAGGAGAAAAGAAAACTCCGGATCCATTTATTGTGGCTTGTGATAAATTTATCTATCTCGAGATTTTAAATCCTAATACCGAAAAGCCAGATAGTGATGGAAAAACCAAAAAGGCAAATCTTTATAACATTACACCAAAAGTGATTAGAATGCTTCAAAATTCAGTATCAGATGCTGCAGATGAAGATGGCTGGGCTTTTTTGGGTGATGTAGGCTCTTTAATACTTAAAAAGCAACCAAATTTTGACGCCAGAAACTTTGGTTTTGAAAAACTAACGCCACTATTTAAATCTTTAGATGCTTTTGAAATGGAACAAAGAGACCAAAGCAATGGTAGGTTTAAATTGATTTATGTAAAAAATAAATAAAGGTTTTAATAATTGTAATATATTTTCCTACCGTTTATTGCTTGTTCATTTCTATAGTTATTTATGGGCATATTGCTTTTAAGTTTTAAAACTTCTTCTAACGAAATGATGATAGGTTGTTTGTAAACTATCCAATTTACGTTTTCAGTACAAGGTGGCGTGGTTAAAGAACCGTTGTATGAATAAAAAGATTTATCAACAGGAAATAAATCAGCTAGATTTATAATTTTATTAATGTCTTTATGTTCTCCTTGTTTAATTGGTAAATAACCTTCAAAGAATTCAAAGAGCTGACTTTCTTGTCCTTCTACACATAATATACCCATAACAGTCACTTTTTTATCATCGCTTTGATGAACTAAATGAATCTCAATGGGATATTTAACACCATTAATAGTATGCTCTGAAGGTTCATGGAAATGTATTTGTTTTAAATGATAAATCTTGTTTAAATGAGATATTGAATCTCCTAAGTTAAAATCAAACTGAACTGAGTGACCATTGTTTTCTACTTTATTTAAGACGGTTTTTGATGAGTAATGAATTTTTAAGGTACTCGCAGAATCAACAGAAATGGTGTTTATGTCAATAATGTTTATAGGAGACTGTCTTGTTCCACCACAATCTGAGTTTTTTTCAATTTCTAACCAATGATCAGGAGAAGTTTCCCATTCGTAACTCCAATGTTTATGGGTTTCAGTTTTTGTTAAGATTTCTTTTGTTTCTTGTTTTTTACAGGAAACCATCAAAATTGAACACAAGATTAATGTTGTAAAGAATATTTTATTCATTGTATATAAAAAAGGTTATAATTTTTATAACATAAAATTATCAATTTTGAATTGACTAAAACTTGACATTTATCATATAATTAAAATATTCAAATCTGCTTTAAAGCGTTCAATTCAAAAAATAACCAAGTGTTTGGATCTGGTTCTATGGAAATGATTTTTTTAGAAGTATTAATATTGAATTTTTGATTTTTACCGGATACGTTTATAGCTTCTACAGAAGTACTTCCATCTTCAAAATTAATCTTTATATCCATAGGAAAATAGAAAAGGTTTTCTTGAATTTGCTTAATTTCAATACTTAAATCGTCATGCCTACTCCATGAAATATCAAGCTTAGGATGACCAGATTGATAGAGCCATTGCTTAAAAAAACTATTTAAATCTTTACCTGAGGTTTCTTCCATAATATGCTGAAAATCTATAGATAAGGCATTACTATATTTATAAGTGTCGTAATATTTTTTTATGCCTTTAAAAAACAAATCATCACCAAGTTCTCTTCGCAACATATGCAAAACCCAACTGGCTTTCTCGTAGGTATTCGGACTCAACAATTGTAAATAATCAGTAATGGTGGTATCAACAATAGGCGATTGGCTTTGTTTTGAATACCTTACAGCTTTTTGTCTGTCTTCATCTAATTTGTTTACAAAAGAATCTCGTCCATATCTGTTTTCATAAAATAAATTTTCAAAGTAGGTAGCAAAACCTTCACTTAGCCAAACGTGGTGCCAGTTTAACTCTGATGCAGAATCCCCAAACCATTGGTGAGCAATTTCGTGAGCTATAACGGCTTCATAATCTCCATGACCTGTTACACTGTTCTCATTGTAAAAAATGTTACCAGCATTCTCCATGCCACCATAAAGCGTTTTGGATTGCACATTGGCAAGTTTTTTAAATGGATAAGAACCTACAAGATTAATCATGAAATCTAAAACGGGTAAAGCCAAGGCATAGTCTTTAAAGCCATAATCTCTATCTTGAGGATAAACCCATGAAGATACTGGGATATTGTAAATACTTTCTAAATGTTCTACAGCAAAACGCGCCACGCCAATAACCATCACTTTTGTAGGTATTGGTGTGTTCATTTTCCAACGGGTTAGGCTCGTTTTGTCGTTTAAATTGGTGCGCTCTACCATTAATCCGTTCCCTATTACCTGATAATGCAAAGGTGCTGTAATAGCCCATTCTACGGTTGATTTATCTGATGGATGATCAACCACTGGAATCCAATTTTTAGCCCTGTCAGGCCAATTATCACCAAAAAATGTCCGGTCTCCATATTTGTTTTTTGAAATGATTAAGCCATCTTCAGGAATTCCGTTATAGGTTATAATAAATGTTTTTATGGTGTTAGTAGAAGTTGCAACGGGATTTAGTACTAATTGATTGTTCTTTTGAGTGAATGCAATTGGTTGATTGTTTTCAAAAACAGAAGTCACTGTCATGCCAAAATTATCGCTTTGTTTTCCAACTAAATCAAGGTAAAAGCTAGTCATGTTTTTTTTGAATTGAATTTTTACTTCTGCAATGGCTTTAATGTCATTAGAATCATCTGTTAATGTCAGACTAAATTTATAATGAATAACATCCAAAGACTCCAATCTTTCCCCATGATTTTGAGCCAATGAGAAAAAAATGGAACAACAAAAAGTAAAAGCTACGATTAATTTTTTATTTGGAAATTGCATATAAATATTTTTAAAATGAGCTGTTAATAATAGTTTTTAGTTTATTAATGAAAGTATAGATTAGATTCTTTAAAAAGGAAAGGTATTAAAAAAATATGCAAAAAAAAAGAGGGCAAAAACCCTCTTAAATTAAATCTGTTTAACATTGATATTTTTAATCTTCTGTTTCTTGCATGGTATGATATACATACTGTACATCATCATCTTCTTCAAGTTTTTCTAACAATTTTTCAACATCTGCAGCTTGTTCCGGGCTTAATTGTTTAGTAACTTGTGGAATTCTTTCAAAACCTGAAGATAATATTTCAATGCCTTTTTCTTCTAAAGCAGACTGGATAGCACCAAAACTTTCAAAAGGAGCATATATTAAAATACCATCATCATCAGCAAAAACTTCTTCAGCCCCATAATCAATAAATTCCAATTCAACTTCTTCAGCATCCAATCCTTCAGCATTGATTCTGAAATTGCAGGTATGGTCAAACATAAAAACCACCGAACCAGAAGTTCCTAAACTACCATCGCATTTATTAAAATAACTTCTAACATTTGCAACCGTTCTGGTATTATTATCGGTAGCAGTTTCAACCAAAATGGCTATGCCATGAGGTGCATAACCTTCAAATATCACTTCTTTGTAATCGCCTTGGGTTTTATCACTTGCTTTTTTTATGGCACGTTCTACATTATCTTTCGGCATATTTACCGACTTAGCATTTTGTATAACAGCTCTTAACCGCGAATTGCTTGCTGGGTCTGGACCGCCTTCTTTTACCGCCATGACAATATCTTTTCCAATGCGTGTAAAAGCTTTGCTCATGGCCGACCAACGCTTCATTTTACGTGCTTTTCTAAATTCAAAAGCTCTTCCCATAATTTTAGTTTAAAGTTAAAAAGTTTAAGATCAAAATGGTTTTTATATTGGTAGCAAATTTAACAATTTCTAAAAAATGAAATGCCTTTAAATGATAATAATCTTATATAGCTAACAACGGCTAAAGTCAATGGCCTTTTTAATGCTTTTAGTCTTCTTCAGGTTCAACAATCGTTTCTATGGCTTCGGCCAATTTAAAGTCTAATTCTGTAACACCATGTGCCGAATGTGTCGAGAGTGAAATGGTGAGTACATTGTATGTGTTTGACCAATCTGGATGATGATTTAAGGCTTCGCATTCAAACGCGATTCTACTCATGGCACTAAAGCAGTCTTTAAAATTCTCAAATTCAAATTCTGCGTGTAAAGCATCATCATAATATTCCCAATCTGGAAATCTTAATAATCTGGTTTCAATTTCTTGTTCTGAAAGTTTATTCATGGCTCTCTTTATTTAAATGGCTAAGTTACTAATTTACTCATTTGGCTTGTTAAAATCAATTATAATTTAAGGTCGTTTAAAATTTGCTGACTTTGTATTTGCAAATGTTTTGGTAATAAATTTTCTTTTGGTAAAACGGCTAAATAACGCTCATCATTGGTGGTGTAAACTTTTTTGAAAATAGCGTTGATAATCCCCAAAGACTCAACAATATCTTTAATAAAATCATCATGATGCACTAAATCGTTACTTCCCAAATGAAAAACGCCAAACTTATTTCTATTTATAATATAATGGATTTGTTGACATACTTTTGAATAGTTAGTCACATTCATAATAAGATTTGGAAAGACTTCAATAGGAGAATTATCTTTTAAACTTTGAATGATTTTATTCATTCTGGGTGATTGTGTTCCAAATACCATGGGCAACCTTATAATTGCCGTTTTCTTTTTTGGCAAACGCAAAAGCATGTTTTCAATTTTTATTTTGAAATGACCATAAATACTATGACTTAGAGTTTTATCATGCTCATAACTTGGGTATTTACTATACGCATCAAACACATTGGCTGATGATAAGAAAATAAGCTTGCAGAGATTTGAAGAGATATACTCCACAAGATGATTATGAACAATAATTTGTGCTGAAAAATTGCCTCGTAACGATGAAATTATGATGGTAGGTTTAACAATGTCTAGAATTTCAAAGACATCATCTTCCTCTAGGTTATATTGAAAAAACTGATTGTTTTTACTCAGGCTTAGGTTATCGGTATGATAGGTTCCAAAGGTTTTAAAATAGGGGCAAAGTTCTTTATACAGTGCAGCACCCAAAAAACCACTGGCACCTAAAATTAATATTCTATGTTTACCTTCTTTTTCATTCATACCATAGACTGAAATTTTCTAGAAAATAGACAGCTGTGTTTTTGTGGTAAATTGTTCTAAAGCATGCATGCCAAGTTTAGAATTTCCGTTAATATTCAGTCCAGGCGACCAAGTAGTAATGATGAAATTATTTGGAAGCAATGCTACAATACCGCCACCAACACCACTTTTTCCAGGTAAGCCAACTTCAAAAGCAAACTCTCCAGCTTCGTCATAAAACCCACAGGTTAGCATAAGCGCATTGATACGTTTTATCTGGCTTTCGGTAAGGTGAAGCACATTTTGTAAACATTTCCCTTTATTGGCAAACAAAAAAAAGGCTTTAGATAACTGACTGCAAGACATTTCAATAGAACATTGATGGAAATAAAAATCTAAAACAACTTCGACATCATTTTCAAGATTCCCAAACGATTTTAAAAGATTTGCGGCGGCATAATTTTTAAAACCTGTTACTTTTTCTGAATGAGCTACCGATTCGTTGTAATGTATAGAAACATCATTAGTGATGCCTCTTACAAAATTCAGAAAATCTTGCTTTGGGTTTTCTAATCGAGACACCAATATATCGGCAATTACAATAGCACCCGCATTTATAAAAGGATTTCGAGGAATACCATTTTCAATCTCCAATAAGGCCAATTGGTTAAATGGGTGACCAGAAGGTTCTACACCAACACGTTTTAAAATATTATTTCCTATTATAGAAGTAGCTTTTGTTAGCGATAACACTTTTGAAATACTTTGGATAGAAAACGGCTTATTATAATTGCCAATGGCATATTCATATCCATCTAAAGTGCGCAAATGAATACCAAAATTCTGTTTGTCAACAATAGCCAATTCAGGAATGTATGAGGCAACAGTACCTTTGTCTTTGGTCGCCATGACCGAGGCATAAATATCCTTAAGAATTGGTTGAAAATTACGCATATTATTTCTTAAAAAAAGGCAATTTTACGACCGTTGCAGAAATGGCATTTTTACGAATTTGTATGTAAATTTTACTATTTACATCTGAAAAAGCGGTTGTTACATATCCTAAACCAATGCCTTTTCCTAAACTAGGCGACATGGTTCCAGAGGTAACTTCTCCAATGTTATGTCCGTTTCCGTCAACAATATCATAACCATGCCGTGGTACACCACGTTCGTCCAACTCAAAAGCCACTAATTTGCGTTTTGATCCTTGTAGTTTTTCTATTTCTAAAGCTTCTGAGTTGGTGAATTTTTTAGAAAATTTCGTAATCCATCCTAAACCGGCTTCCAGGGGTGATGTGGTATCATCAATATCATTGCCGTATAAACAATAGCCCATTTCCAATCGTAAAGTATCACGAGCAGCCAATCCTATAGGCTTAATTCCATAAGAAGCACCGGCCTCAAAAACCTTGTCCCAAACTTGTTTAACTTCATTGTTTTTACAATAAATTTCAAATCCACCGCTTCCAGTGTATCCTGTTGCAGAAATAATAACGTGTTCAATGCCTGCAAAATCACCTACTATAAAATGGTAAAATGGAATGGCAGCTAAATCATGACTAGACAACGATTGCATGGCTTCCACAGCTTTTGGCCCTTGTATGGCTAATAGTGAATACTCATCAGAAAGATTTCTCATGATTGCACCAACATCGTTTTTTGATTGAATCCAGTTCCAGTCTTTTTCAATATTGCTGGCGTTCACCACCAATAAATAGGTTAATTCTTTTACTTTATAAACAATCAAATCATCCACAATGCCACCATTGTCATTTGGCAAACAACTGTATTGTGCTTTTCCTATGGTTAATTTAGAAGCATCGTTACTGGTTACTTTTTGAATCAATTCCAAAGCATGTTCCCCTTCAATTAAAAATTCACCCATATGCGAAACGTCAAACACTCCAACTGCGTTTCTAACCGTTTCATGCTCTGCGTTGACGCCTTCATACTGTACAGGCATATTAAAACCAGCAAAAGGTACCATTTTGGCTCCTAAAGCTTCATGTGTAAATGTTAAAGCTGTATTTTTCATTCTTATTAGGATAATATTTTGATTGGCAAACGTACAAATATTTTATACTTTTTTATCTCTCTTGCAGGATAATTATTTGTTAATTTAAATTCATATTATTTCAATATTTGTTATTTTTTCAGCCATATAAAAAAACCAACCCATGAAAAACGTTTTAAGCCTTATTTGTTTTCTGTTCATTTCAATCTTAATTTCCGCCCAGGATGGAACACCTAAAGATTATTTGTCTTCTGAATTTCATAAGAATAGAAGGGAAGCCTTACGTGCAAGCATGCCTAAAAACACGGTTGCTGTTTTTTTTGCAAATGCCGTTAGAAACAGAGCCAATGATGTAGATTATGTGTATCATCAAAATCCTGATTTTTATTATTTAACAGGTTATAAAGAACCTCATGCCGTATTGGTTGTTTTTTCAGAAAATCAAACCAATGACAAAGGGGATCCCTATAACGAGTTGCTTTATGTTCAAAAACGAAATGAATTAGCAGAACAATGGACAGGCAAACGACTGGGCATTGAAGGTGCCAAACAACAACTGGGATTTAAAGTGGCCTTTAATGGTGAAGATTTCTTAAGTAATGGCATCCGTTTTACAGATTTTGACGCGGTTATGTTTGATGCCTTTAAAGACGATTATAGAGACAATACACGCGATAAGGCAGATTTATACAGTTTAATTCAAGCCTTTAAAACACAAATAAACTATACAGAAACCACTGTTGTAACCAACAACCAGATGAATGTAGAATTAAAGCAAAATACCAATAGCATTCAAGAGAAAAAAGTAACGGTTGACCATAAAACCTTATTGAGATTGATGGCAGGACTCAGAGAAATAAAGACAGATGATGAAATGGTTTTACTTAAAAAAGCAGTACGCATTTCTGCCATGGGGCAACGTGAAATTATGAAAGCCATGCACGTAGGTATGTCTGAAGCAGAAATTCAAGGCATTCATGAGTATGTATATAAAAAATATGGCAGTGAATACGAAGGCTATCCAAGTATTGTGGGTGCAGGCAATAATGGTTGTGTGTTGCATTATATTGAAAATACCAAAACTAAAGTGGATAATGATTTAGTGTTGATGGATTTAGGGGCCGAGTATCATGGTTATACCGCCGATGTTACCAGAACCATTCCTGCAAATGGAGTTTTCAATCTGGAACAAAAACTCATTTACGATTTGGTTTATAAAGCCCAGGAAGCTGGCATTGGCGTATCGGTTATTGGAAACCATTAAAATTCACCCGATGAGGCTGCAAGACAGGTTATTAATGAAGGTTTAATGGCTTTAGGCATTGCAAAAAACGATGATGAAGCCAGACGATACTTTCCTCATGGTACTTCTCACCACATTGGGTTAGATGTGCACGATACCAACTTAAATGGTCCTTTTAAAGCCAATATGGTCATCACGGTTGAACCAGGTATCTATATTCCAGAAGGAAGTCCATGCGATAAAAAATGGTGGGGCATTGCTGTGAGAATTGAAGATGATGTGTTGATTACTGAAAACGGTCCTGTGGTGTTATCTGCAGAAGCACCACGAACATCGGACGCCATTGAAGCGTTGATGAAAAAAACCAGCCCATTAGGTCATTTGGAATTGCCAGATTTGGATTAGTGGTTTTTGAGTTCGTTTAACTGCTTTGATATAAACAATAAAAACAGTCCATATCAAAGCAGTTAAACGAAGATACCCTTTTTTTCTACCAAAGTCAAACACTAGCGGTTTCTAAAATAAGCCATTAACGAATATAAAGACACGAGTGCCCAAATACCTTCTAAAATGATAAATGGCCAATAGTTTAAAAAGACAGAAGCTATGCAAGCCATAGTAGCACCAGAAAGATTCAGTATTAAAAAAATAAAACTTTTGTTTGAAACTCTTTCAGTTACATTTAATACATAAGCCAATAGTATTTGAAAAACACCTAAAAATCCAATCCAGTCTGTAAAATTCATAATCTTTTAATAGGTTAATAACATGTGATGATTAGGATTGGAGTGCGTTTCGGAAATTTTAAAATCATGATTTCCAATGATTTTAAATCCAGCTCTTTTGTAAAAATCAATCGCTTTTTGGTTTTCTACCCAAACAAACAGCCACATGCCTGCTTGATGGTTGCTTATGGACTCCTGAAGGTTAAAATTAAAAAGTTGAAGTCCTAATTTTAAATTATGAAACTCTTGAAGTAGGTATAAACGTTCTAATTTGGTAACCTGGTCAATGAAAATATTCGGATGCGTACAATTAAAAATAATTTTAGAATACCCAACCGGTTTTTGATGATGATACAGAATGGTGTAATGGTTTTTAGAATCGTTTAAGTCGGTTTCGAATACTTCCTGACTAAATTTTGTGTGTACGTAGTTATCAATATCTTTTTTTGGAGCACTCATGCCATGAGCTTCCAAAAAAGTTTTTTTACCTAAATTGGTAAGCAATTCTACATCGTTCAAAGTAGCTTTAACCAAGGTTGTCATAAAGGCTATTAGTTTAATAAAAACGCTTTTAAATCTTCATAAGTTGAAATTTCAACAGCTACTTTGTCTTTACCCATAACAGATTGAATTTGTTCTGGTAAGGATTGTTTTTCTTTTATGACTTCTTCAACAACGTCTAAAAACTTGGTTGGATGCGCCGTTTCCAAAAATACACAATGCGCTTCTGGGTTTTCTTTTAAAAAAGCTTTACAACCTAAATAGCCTACGGCTCCGTGTGGATCGGCAACATAATTGTACTCTGTGTAAAGTTCTTTTAAAGCGGTTTTAGTTTCTTCATCAGAAAAACTGTAAGACGACAGATTTTCTTTTAAAGTTTCAAATTGGTTTTTATAAATTTCCTGTATGCGAATAAAGTTACTTGGCGCACCAACATCCATGGCATTACTAATGGTTTGTACAGATGGTCTTGGTTGGTATAACTGAGAAATTAAATAGCGCGTAACCACATTATTATCGTTATTTGAGGCCACAAAATGAGTAATAGGCAAGCCTAATTGTTGTGCCATCATACCTGCGCAAATATTCCCAAAATTACCACTTGGCACAGAAAACACAATGTTTTGGTGTTTTTTATGCAATTGTTTGTAAGCAAACATAAAATAAAATAACTGAGGTAACCAACGCGCCACATTTATGGAATTTGCCGAGGTTAATTGCATGTTACTGGTTAAAGTTTCATCTAAGAACGCGGTTTTTACCATCGCTTGACAATCGTCGAAGGTGCCTTGAACTTCAAGGGCTTTGATGTTTTGTCCAAGTGTGGTGAGTTGCTTTTCTTGAATATCGCTTACTTTTCCGCTCGGATATAAAATAACTACATTCACGCCTTTCACACCTAAAAAACCATTAGCAACAGCGCCTCCAGTATCGCCAGATGTGGCTACTAAAACGGTTACTTCATGGGGATTTTCTTTGTTGAAATAACCCAAGCAACGTGCCATAAAACGAGCGCCAACATCTTTAAATGCCATGGTTGGACCATGAAATAATTCTAAGGTTGAAATCTTCTCGCTTAATGTCACAACAGGAAAATCAAAAGACAAGGTTTCTTCAACAATGGTTTTTAAAACAGGTTCGGGAATTTCGGGAGATACAAATTGTTTAATGGCTTCAAAAGCAATCTCAGAATATGATAAATGATCAAAATTATCCCAAAACGATTGAGGAAGCGGTGTTATGGTTTCTGGAAAGTACAAACCTTTATCGGGCGCTAAGCCTTTAATAACGGCATTTTTAAAGGTTGTATTTGGAGCTTGTTTGTTTAGAGAGTAATAATTCATTATAATTTCAATTTTATGTCATTTTGAAGTATTTTTTTTGTTTATGTAAGCAATCTGCTAAATTTAAAAGATTACTACATCGTTCCACCTCGTAAAGACAAATAATTATGATAATATTTTAATGCCTTGTTTATTAATTTTAGAAATATGAATATCGAAATTTATAGCTGTTTTAGAATAAACTTTACGCATTGCTTGTTCCACATTTATAGCAGTTTCAATACCTTTACTTAAAGTAAAAATTGAAGGCCCAGAACCCGATATACCTGCGCCTAAAGCACCTGCTTGTAATGCCGCTTGTTTTACCTCTATAAAATATGGAATTAATTGACTTCGATACGGTTCTACTATGGCATCATGAAGTGAACTTTCAATTAAAGCAAAATTGCTTGTATGCAACGCGTGTATTAAACTTCCAAAATTAGCCCATTGTGTAATGGCATCACTTAAGGGAATGTTTTTTGGCAAAATAGCTCTGGCTTCAGAGGTCTTAATTTCAATTTGTGGATGGATAATGGTGGCGTATAAATCATCCGGACTAGGAATTTCCAGTATTTGCAACGGGGATAAACTCTTTACTAACGTAAACCCTCCAAACATAGCAGGAGCGAGGTTATCAGCATGTTCACACTTGCTGGCTAAGGCTTCACCTTTTATAGCAAATGCTGTTAATTCTGTTTTATTAAAAGGTTTTCCAAGAAGTTCGTTCATACCAAATACACTTCCTACGGCACTGGCAGCACTACTACCAATACCACTTCCTGGTTTTATTTTTTTATAGATTTCAATTTCAAATCCGCAATTTGGTTTAGCAGCTTTATACATGGTCAATGCAGAAACACCTGCTACATTTAATTCTGGTTCAAAAGGCAAATCGAATCCTTTAATTTTAGTGATATAAATGCCTTTTTTATCGGTTTTTCTAATAATCATTTCATCACCAACACTATCTAAACAGAAGCCTAAGACATCAAAACCACAAGAGACATTTGCGACGGTTGCTGGAGAAAATATTTTTATTTCGTTCATTTTTATTCAGATAATAGAAAATAGATGAAAGAAAATAGATAAATTACAAGGTCTTTATTCTTTTTTCTCTATTCTCAAAGTCTATTTTTAATAATTTCCAATTCTAATGATATCTGCAAACAAGCCGGAAGCCGTTACATCGGCGCCTGCGCCTGCGCCTTTAATAATCATAGGTTGCTCTGGATAGCGTTGTGTATAAAACATGACGATATTATCTTTTCCTTTTAAATTAAAAAATGGATGCCCTTCAGGGATTTCTTTTAGACCAACCTGGGCTTTACCTTGATTTAATTCAGCCACATATTTTAACTGACAGTTTTTTGCTTTCGCGGAAGCATATAACCCTTGATAATGAGCTTCATCTTTAATGAGTGTTTGATAAAAGTCATCAACGGTATTGCTTTTTACCCCAGAATCTGATAAAAAGGATGTATTGGAAATATCTTCCAAATTCATTTTTAATCCACTTTCCCTAGCTAAAATTAATATTTTTCTGGCAACATCAACGCCGCTTAAATCAATTCTTGGATCTGGTTCAGTATAACCTTCAGCAGCGGCTTGCTTCACCACATCATAAAACTTAGTAGAATCATTAAAATTATTGAAAACAAAGTTTAAGCTTCCCGATAAAACTGCTTGTATAGAGGTAATTTTATCTCCTGAAGCAATTAAATTATTTAAAGTATCAATGATAGGTAATCCAGCACCAACATTGGTTTCAAAGAGAAAAGGTGCATTGTATTTTAAAGACAGTCGTTTTAATAAACTGTAATGGTCATAAGGGTTGGAACATGCAATTTTATTGCAAGCAACCACACCAATACTTTGTCTTAAATAATTGGCATATAAATTAGCTACTTCATCATTGGCAGTAACGTCAACAAAAATACTGTTTCTTAAATTTAAGGTTTTTACAGTTTCAAAAAAAACATGTAGACTGGCTTTTTCACCTTCTTTTAATTGCTCTTTCCATGTATTCAAATCAATGCCATCTGTATCAAAAATCATGGTTCGTGAGTTCGATAAACCAACAACATGCAAACTGATTTTTAGAGTCTCTTTCAGGTACTTTTTTTGCTGTTTTATTTGTTCCAATAATTTCTCGCCAACATTACCAACGCCTGTAATAAACACATTGAGTTGTTTTGTTTTAACTTCAAAAAATTGCTCATGAAGCGAATTAAGGGCTTTTTTAACATCGCTTTGCAAAATAACAGCCGATATGTTTTTTTCTGAAGCACCTTGGGCTATTGCCCTGATGTTGATGTTGTTTTTACCCAAGGTACTGAACATTTTACCACTAATGCCTTGGTGATTTTTCATGTTATCCCCAATAAGTGCGATGATTGATAAATTGGTCTCAACAATTATGGGGTCAATTTTATTCAATGCAATTTCATTTTCAAAGGTTTTATCAATGGCCGTTTTGGCCACATCTGAATCGTTTACATCAATTCCTATGCAAATAGAATGCTCTGATGAAGCCTGTGTGATTAAAATAACATTGATTTTTTCTTGTGATAAAGTTTCGAATAAGCGTTTTGAAAATCCTGGAATACCAATCATACCGCTGCCTTGAAGTGTAAGAAGTGCAATATTGTTAATATTACTGATGCCTTTTACTGGAATGCCAGAATTGATATGGTCATTAGAAATAATGGTTCCAATTGATTTTGGTTCTAAGGTATTTTTGATGTGGATTGGAATGTTTAAATCAAGAACCGGTTGTACCGTTGGAGGATACAACACTTTCGCTCCAAAATGAGACAATTCCATAGCTTCTTGATACGACAATTTCTCAATGGGATACGCCTGTTTTACCAGTTTTGGATTGCTAGTAAACATACCGCTTACATCGGTCCAAATTTCAAGTTGTTCCACACGTAAAGCTGCTGCAAGAATGGCTGCGGTAAAATCTGAGCCACCTCTGCCTAAAGTAGTATTTTCACCAGTTTTTGAATGGGCAATAAACCCGGGTAGAATGGTAATACTTTGTTGAACTGTTTTAAAATAATTCTGGATGTTTTTATTAGTTATGGTATAATCAACTTCTGCCTTTGTGAAATTAGAATTGGTTATAATGAGTTCCTGCGCGTTCTTTAACTCAGTAGATATACCACGATTTTTCATGGTTTCTGCAATAATGAATGACGATAACATTTCGCCATAACTGGTTAATTTATCAGAGGTTTTTGGAGACAACTCATTAATTAAGTATATGCCATTCAGTAAATTTTCAAGATCTTTAAATTTTCCATCTATGGTATTTGCAATAGATGAACCATGATTAGGGTTTAATTCTTTAACTATTTTGAAATGAATCTCCTTAATATTGGCTATCATGCCTAAATAACCTGCATCCTTGTTTTTTGCTAAGTTACCAGCAGCAAGAAGTTTATCGGTAATACCTCCAACGGCTGAAACTACACAAAGTACCTTGTCGTTTTCAGTTAAGGAATTAAGAATGTCAATAACATTATTGATGTTTTTTGCTGAACCTACCGAAGTTCCGCCAAATTTTAAAACTTTCATTATAAATGAATTAGAATTTTAATTAAAAAATTTTGAAAGGGTAATTTATATAAATTACAAAACGGTTCCGAAGAGAAAATAATTAGTAACCCCAAAGGGTAGTGGTATTGGTTGTAGTAATTCCAAAAAAAGAAACCTTTTCGTCTGTTAAAGACGAAATAAAATAGATGCTATTTTGATTTAAAAGATTCATTTTAACATGTAAAACTAATCAAAAATATTACTTTTAACTAAATAAAAAAACAAATGGCTGATTTTTGCAAAATTCTTAACCTGTGTTACATTTTATCTCATAAAAATTATAATTATTGAACAGATTTAGTTAAATCAACAATCAGAAATTAAAACAGTCCTTTTTATCTAAACTAGCTGAAAGGTTATCTTGGGTCATTTCAGGTAAGCATTAAAGTCAACTATTTAAATACATGAAAATATTTTCTAAAGAACAAATTTACGAAGGCGATAGGTTAACCACTGAACGTCAAAACATAAGTTCAACCGATTTGATGGAACGAGCAGGTCTTCAAATCTTTAATTGGATTCATACACGGATGCAAGGCGCACAAGTGCCCATTCATGTGTTTTGTGGTATTGGCAATAATGGTGGAGACGGTTTGGTTTTATCGAGGCATTTGGTTCTGGAAGGATATCCTGTTAAAACATATATTGTTAATTACAGTGATAAACGTTCTAAGGATTTTTTGATTAATTATGATCGTATAAAAAATGTGACCAAACATTGGCCAGAACTTTTAAATGATGAAGATGATTTCCCTATAATACAGCAAGATGATATTATTGTTGACGCTATTTTTGGCATTGGTCTTAACCGACCCGTTATTGCTTGGGTTAAAGCCTTGTTTAAACATATTAAAAATTCAAAAGCGTTTACTTTGTCTATTGATATTCCTTCAGGCTTGCAAACAGATGCGCCACCTGAAAGTGATGAAGGTGTGGTTTGGGCATCATATACCTTAAGTTTTGCTTCGCCTAAATTGTTGTTTTTTTTACCAGAGACTGGAAAATTTACAGTTAATTGGGAAGTTTTAGATATTGGTTTAGATACTGAGTTTTTATCTGTAACTCAAACAGATTTTAATTTAATTGGCAAATATGAAGCTATCCCAATATATATCCCAAGAGATAAATTTTCACATAAAGGCCAATTTGGGCATACCCTAATTGTTGGTGGAAGTTACGGTAAAATTGGTGCCGTTATTTTAGCTAGCAGAGCCGCTTTAAGTGCAGGTTCAGGCTTGGTTACTGCCTATGTTCCAAAATGCGGCTATGTGCCTTTGCAAACGTCTTTTCCTGAGGCAATGGTTATTACAGATGTTGATGAAAACCTTATTTCAAGCATTGCGTTTGATATAAAGCCAACAGTTATTGCTTTTGGAGTAGGAATAAGTACACATCCTAAAACGGTTCATGCTTTTGAAGATTTTTTAAAAACCAATAAAACACCACTTGTTATAGATGCAGATGGCATCAATATTTTGGCTAAGAATGTTAAATTGTTAAAGTTATTACCAGAAATCACGGTTTTAACACCGCATCCTAAAGAGTTAGAAAGGTTAATAGGAGTATGGACAGATGATTTTGATAAATTGGAAAAAGCTAAACTATTTTCAAAAAAGCATCGGGTAATTTTAGTGATAAAAGGTGCGAATACCATGACTGTTTTTAATGAAAAATTCTATATTAATACCTCTGGAAATCCTGGACTTTCAACTGCTGGCAGTGGCGATGTATTAACAGGCGTGATAACTGGTTTAATGGCTCAAGGCTATGATGCCCTATCTGCTACAGTTTTTGGTGTATATCTTCATGGTAAATCTGCCGATATCGCTGTTGAAGATTATGGCTATCAAAGTTTAATAGCAAGTCATATTATTGAATATTTAGGCACTGCTTATATGGATTTGTTTAAACAAACAGAACATCCAAAAGAAAAAAACAATGAAGAGAAATCATAAAAAAAGCTGCGTTCGCAGCTTTTTTTATGATATATTCAAGTTATATATTTAAAGATTCAAAGAGTTTTGTGAGTTTTGGACTTGATGGTCTTGGTGCATCTGGATTGACTATGTTGCCGTTAGGATCTATTAAAATAAATCTTGGAATGCTATTGATTCTTAACCCTTGAATAAAATCAGATTCCCAGGCTTTATCTGCAAATAGTTGAATGCCTCCCAAATCTTTTTCAGCAATCATTTTTTTCCAACCTTCTTTGGAAGCCTCCACAGTTTTTTCTTTATAACCTCTGCCATTGTCAACAGAAATACTAACGAATTCAATATTTTTTCCATGATACGCTTTTTCCACTTCTTTTAAAGAAGGAATCTCTGCAATACAAGGTCCGCACCATGTTGCCCAAACATCTATATAGACATATTTCCCAGAAAGATCAGACAATGAAGTTGTCCCTCCTTTATAATTTTCATATTGATTAAAAACAGGAGACGATATTCCAACTAAATCTGCAAACTCAGCAGCTCTTTTGTCTGCAAATTCTTTTTGTTTTGCAAAATAACCATGCATGACTTCTTTAAAGTTATCAATTTCACTTTTTTCTGTAGCATATAATGCTGTATCGATGTCTTTATGGCTTTCTAAAAAAGTGGCTAGTTCAGAATTAATTTCTGATATTTTAGCTTTAAAATCAGCTTCTTCAGAATCAAATAGGCTAGGAGGATAGATGGTTTCTTCCATAAGTGCTTTTTTCGCCAAATAATTATTGGTTTCGGCGCCATTTCCTGTATAACTAATAGTTTCATCAAACATTTTAGTGTCTAAGGTCATGTTTAAATCATAACCATTTCTTAAAAATATGGTGGTACTTTCTGCGCCATCATAAAAATTATATTTACCGGCATCTATTTTTAAGGTATCTCTAAAGGTGCCATCTTCATTGACCTTAATAGTTTTAGAATAGGTTTTATTTCTAATCATTATGGAATCGCTATTTTTATCTGTAATAGTTCCAGAAAAAGTAGCATAATTCTTAATGTCATTTTTACAAGCCATTAGGCTTAATGCACATAATAAAAAAATAGTTTTTTTCATTTTTTTTCATTTTAAGTTGCTAAAGTAAATATTTTATATGGTTTGCTTTAGAAATTTATTTATTATTAACATACAAAGTTAAATTTAAATGGAATTTTAAAGGTTATAAACTAAACGGTTGTGTGGAACCATTTCTGGTATAATATTGAGCTCCAATAGTTTTTTTTGTATGTTTAAAACAGTTGTTTTATTCATGTTTTTTTGAGACCATTCTGTAAGTTTCAACCAATCTTGAACATCTTCAAGTTTTTGTTTATATCGATTTGCTATGATTTTATCAATACTTGGGATCTCTTTAAACTCTTGTGTTGTTGCATTAATAATGTTTAAAATGATCTTTAAATCTTCTTTATTGGATTCAATAAAATCTTCCCTTACGGCTATCACAAAACAAGGCCAAGGTGAAGGACATTCACCTACACACCTAAATATACCTTGGTCAACAATAGGTTTTGTAGTGAACTTTTCCCATAGAAAATAATCGGCAGTGCCATTTGTTAATGCTTCAATGGCGCCTTCTAAATTTTTAATGACTTCAAAATTAAGATCCTTTTTTAAATTCCAATGATTATTTTTGGCGTGAATATAAGCCATTAAGTGTGAGCCAGAACCCTGTTTACTAATGGCTGCTTTGGTGCCTTTTAAATCGTCAATGGTTTTAAAAGGTGAATTGTGTGCTACATGAATGCCCCAAATAAGAGGTGATTTTACAAATATTTGAACGATTTTACTTTTATTTCCATCAATAATATCTTTAATAATGCCTTCGGTAAGAATAACTGCCATGTCAATCTCTTTGTTGCGAAGCGCTTTGCACATGTCTCCAGTGCCACCATGATAATCTTTCCAACGTAAATTAATTCCTTTTTCTTTGTATTCTCCTTTTTTCAAGGTTAAATACCACGCCAAATTAAAATGCTCAGGAACGCCTCCAATGGTTATATTCTTCATTAAATTCTTTCTAAGGTGTATGTTATTAGCTTTTCTACGGCTAATCCAGGGTTTTCACTAAAGGTTCCGTTAGCTCTGTTTGCAATAATAGCGTTAAGAGACAGTGCTTTATGACCCAATAATTTTGAAAGACCATAAATGACAGATGTTTCCATTTCAAGATTACTAATTCTAACGCCTTTAAAATGAAATGAATCTATTTTATGATTTAAATCCGGGTCTTGCAGAGGTAAGCGCAATACTCGGCCTTGTGGCCCATAAAAACCTCCTGCAGTTGCCGTAATACCTTTAAATACAAGATGGCTTTCAAACTTTTTTTCAAGGGATTTATCATTCTCTATCACCAAAGGTCTTCCTTTATCAGAATTCCAATGAGTATGTTCAATGAAGGCATTTTCTATATCTGGATTGCTCACGGAATTAATTTGATAGGCATGCATCATAGCATTTAAATCCAAGCCATGCGTACTCAATACAAATGAATCAACCGGGATATCTTGTTGCAAAGATCCAGAGGTGCCAACTCTTACAATATTTAGGCTTTTTAAAACTTTTTTTGGTTGTCTGGTATTTAAATCAATATTTACTAAAGCATCCAATTCATTTAATACAATATCAATATTATCGGGTCCAATACCTGTTGAAATTACCGAAATGTGTTTTCCTCTATAAATTCCTGTTTGGGTTTTAAATTCTCTTTTTTGAATTTCAAAGGAAATAGAATCAAAATGTTTCGTGATTTTTTCAACTCTATTTTGGTCTCCTACAAAAATGATGTTTTCTGCGATGTTTTCTGGCTTTAAATTTAAATGGTAAACACTACCATCTGGATTTAAAATAAGTTCAGATTCTTTAATGGGCATTTTTTATGGTTTTAATAAGTTTGTTTTGTTGTTTATTGAATTGAAAATCAAGTTTAAAAACACCTCCAAATTCAATATTATTATTGAGTTCTGAAGCAAAATTATGCTGACCAATTAAGGCTTCATGACCTAAACGGTTTAATGTTAAGCCATGTTCGTCTTCAGAAATAAATAGGCTCAATTTATTAATAATTCTTTCAAATTGTGTATCTCCATAGCCATAATAACCTTGATAGTTGAGGGCATAACCTAAAAGTTGATTTTTAGATTTCAGGTCATTATTTTTAATGATTTCCAACAAATTTTTTTCTAGAATATTAAGTCCAGAAATGGAATCTGGAAAGCGTTCTAAATGTGCTTTAAGACAATTACTCATGTATTTAAAATTTGAACCTTTAATAATATAAGGCTTTAAAAGATTGTGGTCTTTACCGCAATAAATATCCCAAAGTGTTATGGCTAATTCTAGGTCTTCTTCAGCGAGTTCAATTTTGTTTTTAAAATGATTATTGAGCTGATTAGGAGTAAGTTCGGTTAAACCTTTTAAGTTTTTTTCGCCTTCAATTCTTCCGCTGCTCACTAGATAAATAGGAAGTTTTACTTTTTTTTGATGCAACAGCGTTATAACGCCAATCATATTAATGTGGCAGAATAAATCATATTCAAACCAAAGAATAATTTCGGAATAAATATCTGGATGATTAAGAAGGTCTAATTCACTTTTTATTTCTTCAATATTCAAATCAATATCATAAAATGAGCTAAAAAAAGAAGCTCTTAATTTTAAAAACTTATCTGAATTTATGTTGGAAATAGTAGGGCCTTCACACAACATTTCTTCCCAAGTAAGAATATCTCCGGTAAAGTCTAAATCTTGTAGCATCGTTGTTAAAAGGCTGCCATTGGTAATATGAAGTGTTTTTTTTTGCATAAATCAACCTCCAACTCGCTTTACTTTAAAGCCTTTATCTTTTAGAATTTTCATGATCTTGTCTCTGTAGTCGCCTTGAATAATAATTTTATCATCCTTAAAACTTCCACCAACACTTAGTTTCTGCTTAATTTCTTTGGCTAATAATTTAAAATCCTCATGAGCTCCGGTATATCCTTCTAGAATGGTGATGGGTTTCCCTTTACGCTTTTCGTACTTGCAAATAATAGGATCTTCCTGCATCCAAAGGTTATTTGCGTTAGAATCGTTTGAAGATTCTTCAACCTGATGTTCAGGAAATAAATGTTTTAATTGATCTTGTAAATCCATTTGAGCTTTATATTCTATTAAGCTATTTTTTAATGAGTCCCAACTCAATTAAACGCTCGTTTAAAAACTCGCCAGCCGTAATGTCATCAAAGGCTTTTGGATTATTTTCATCAATACAACCTTCTAAAACGTTTAATTTCATGTCGCTAATGGGATGCATAAAAAAAGGGATAGAATATCGAGATGTACCCCAAAGTTCTTTGGGTGGATTAATAACTTGATGTATGGTAGACTTTAATTTGTTATTAGTATGTCTGGAAAGCATGTCTCCAACATTTATCATCAGTTCATCTGGTTCTGCAATGGCATCTATCCATTGGCCTTTGTGGTTTTGCACTTGTAAACCTCTTCCTTGAGCGCCCATTAAAAGGGTAATTAAATTGATGTCGCCATGGGCTGCAGCTCTTACGGCTTCTTTTGGTTCTTCTGTTATGGGAGGATAATGAATGGGTCTTAAAATGGAGTTCCCATTTAAAATAAATGAATCGAAATAGGTTTCTTCTAATTTTAAATGCAATGCTAAAGCTCGTAGTACAAATTTAGCGGTTTTTTCAAGCATTCTGTAGGCTTCTTTACCCACTTTATTAAATTCAGGCAATTCATCTACAATGACGTTTGCAGGATATTCGGACTCTAATTTTGGGTTGTTTTCAACATATTGTCCAAAGTGCCAAAATTCTTTTAAATCGCCTTCTTTTTTGCCTTTGGCGCTTTCTTTTCCAAAAGACACATAACCTCTTTGTCCACCAATTCCAGAAATTTCATAGGTCTGCTTAATTTCTAACGGCAGATTAAAAAAGTTTTTTACTTCTTTATATAATTTATCCACTAAGGCTTCATTTAAAAAATGACCTTTTAAGGCAACAAAACCTATGTCTTCATAAGCTTTTCCAATTTCCTCAACAAATTTTTGCTTTCTTTCAGCATCTCCAGAAATAAAATCTTTTAAGTCAACACTAGGAATTGTATTCATGGTAATATTTTTAAAGTGATACTATACAAATGTACAAAAACATTATAAGCTTTAATGACCACAATTTATATAACTTTCTTAATTCGAATAATCAATTTATGGTATCTTTGAATGTTCTTGAATCACAACATTATGAGTACAATTAACGCTTTAAGTCACCTGCCATACGATAGACAAAATATGGATGATGAGACTTTAATTTCATTATACAAAAAGCTTTTAAAACCTAGGTTGATAGAGGAGAAGATGCTGGTTTTATTGCGTCAAGGAAAAATAAGCAAATGGTTTTCAGGTATCGGTCAAGAAGCTATTTCTGTAGGGATTACCTCTGTAATGCATGCAGATGAATATATTCTTCCAATGCACCGAAATTTAGGTGTCTTTACAACTAGAAATATTCCTTTACATAGGCTTTTTGCTCAATGGCAAGGTAAAACCTCTGGTTTTACAAAAGGCAGAGATAGGAGTTTTCATTTTGGAACACAGGAATATAAAATTATTGGAATGATTTCCCATTTAGGACCACAACTTGGTGTTGCCGATGGGATTGCATTGGCCAATAAGTTGAAGAGAAATCATCAAGTAACGGCTGTTTTTACGGGTGAAGGTGGTACTAGCGAAGGCGATTTTCATGAAGCATTAAATGTAGCATCAGTATGGCAATTACCCGTTATTTTCTGTGTTGAAAATAACGGTTATGGACTATCAACGCCAACTCAAGAACAATTTAATTGCGAGCATATTGCTGATAAAGGCATTGGCTATGGCATGGAATCGTGCATTATTGATGGCAATAATATTTTAGAAGTCTATACCAAAGTTAAAGACATTGCAGAAAGTATCAGGCAAAATCCAAGACCTGTTTTAATAGAGTTTAAAACCTTTAGAATGCGTGGTCATGAAGAAGCCAGTGGCACTAAATATGTTCCACAAGATATGATGGATGCTTGGGCTTTAAAAGATCCGGTCATAAATTTTCAACTTTTCTTAAAAGAAGAAGGGCTTATTAATGATGCTATTGAATTGAGTATTAAGGAAGAAATTACACAAGAAATTAACGAACATTTAAGACTGGCTTTTGAAGAAGATATAATTATATTAAATGAAAGTAATGAATTAAATGATGTATATAAAAAATTTGATTATCAACAATATAAAGATAATTCAGAAATAAAAAACATAAGATTTATTGATGCCATTTCTGATGGTTTAAGGCAAAGTATGGAACATCATGATCATTTAATAATCATGGGACAAGACATTGCCAAATATGGTGGCGCTTTTAAAATTACAGAAGGATTTGTTGAACGTTTTGGTAAAGATCGTGTTAGAAACACACCCATTTGCGAATCGGCGATTGTAGAGGTTGGTATGGGGCTTTCTATTGCTGGAATGAAAAGTGTTATAGAAATGCAATTTGCAGACTTTGTGTCTTCTGGTTTTAATCCTATTGTTAATTATTTAGCAAAATCACATTATCGATGGAATCAAGAAGCTGATGTTGTTATCAGAATGCCTTGTGGTGGAGGTGTTTCTGCAGGTCCATTTCATTCACAAACCAATGAAGCTTGGTTTACAAAAACCCCTGGTCTAAAAGTAGTTTATCCAGCATTTCCTTATGATGCCAAAGGATTATTGGCTACCGCTATCAACGACCCAAATCCTGTGTTGTTTTTTGAACATAAAGGACTGTACAGAACCATTAAACAAGACGTTCCTACAGGATATTATACCATACCTTTTGGAAAAGCTTCTGTTCTCAGGGAAGGTCATCAGGTAACCATTATTTCATATGGTGCAGGAATTCATTGGGTTTTAGAAACTTTAGAAAAAAATCAAGACATTTTGGCGGATGTTATAGATTTAAGAACCCTTCAACCCTTAGATACTGACACCATATTTTCATCTGTTAAAAAGACAGGAAAAGTTATTATTCTTCATGAAGATTCCTTGTTTGGAGGTATTGCAAGTGATTTATCAGCATTGATCATGGAACACTGTTTCGAAAATTTGGATGCGCCCGTAAAGCGTGTTGCAAGTTTGGAAACACCCATTCCTTTTGTTAAACAACTTGAAGATCAATATTTACCAAAAAACAGATTTGGAATCGCATTACTAGAATTGCTCGATTATTAGTTAAACAACTAATAACCTGATAGTTAAACTGAAAAAATGTCAGTTCAAACTGTAAAATTTTCAGGTTTTTTCACTTGGTATTTTATTTGCTTACACTATGTTAAAATGATTGTTTAACTTTAAAAATATTGAAATTATGAGTATTTTAATTCCAACTGTTAAAAGTGATAGCAGAAAAGCTACTGAAACAAGTTTTAATAGATTGCCAAGTTTACCATCTTGGTTTGATGATATTTTAGGCAAGGGTTTTGGCAATGAGTTTATGACCAATTTTAATACAGGCATAACATTACCCGCTGTAAATGTTATAGATAATGCCAATGAATTTATTGTTGAAATGGCAGTTCCAGGCTTTAAAAAAACTGATTTTCAAATCAATATCGACAACAACGTTTTGTCAGTAGGAGCGGAATCAAAATCTGAAAGCCAAGAAAATGCCGAAAATTTTACACGAAGAGAATTTGGGTATGCTTCATTTAAAAGAACTTTTGCCATTCCAGATTCAGTAGATTCTGAACATATTTCAGCGGAATATCAGGATGGCATTTTAAAAGTGACCTTACCAAAAAGGGATGAAGCAAAGAAAAAACCTATTAAAACGATTGAGATTAAGTAAAAAAAGAGAGCAAAATGCTCTCTTTTTTATTTTAAGATTAAGCCATATATTTATCAAATGAATGTATGGCTAAAATATTTAACGGTTTGTATCCTATTCGGTATTATTTTTTTTCTGTTTGGCTGCAAACCAGATTTAGAAGAAAAATTTATATGGCATTCTCTTAAAGTAACTGCAACAGCTTATAATTCTGTTAAATCCCAAACCGATTCTAACCCACATATTACTGCATTTGGAGATAGTTTAATACCCGGAAAAAAATATATAGCGGTTTCTAACGATTTATTGAAAAAAGGACTAAAACACAATACCCCAATAAAAATACCTGGTTTGGAAGGTGTTTATTTCGTTAAAGACAAAATGCATTCGAGAAAGAGAAACCATATTGATATTTATATGGGCATTGATATTAAAGCTGCCCGAGAATGGGGGAGAAAAAAGGTGCTTATAGAATATGGAGTTAAAGTGAAAGATTCTACAGCAGAATTGAAAAGGGATTAAAAATCACGCCTTTAATCAAAAAATCTTTCCTTTATGAGATTTGTTTCCATTTAAAAATCAAATTCAAAGATTTAAAAAGATTTAATAAGTTACTCTATTAATCTTTCTAGTGTGCATACCGTTTTGTACCCATCCAAATTGCATCTATGGCATTATTAAAGTCAATAATTCGTCTGTTAACCAGAAGATTCTCTTTGGTTAGTTTGTTTAATCGTTTTGATATTTTGTTATTAGTTCTCATTTTTTTTGATTGATGAAAGTTAAAGGTTGGTAAAAAGACGCTACTTATCTGTAACGTCTTTTAAGGTTCCAATAATGACTTTTAGTACTATTTAGGGTCGTTGATAATTCATGGCTGTTTAAAGTTTTCATGATTTTTTATTTTTTGTTGTTACTGCTTTTATTTTTAAAGTTATCTGTATCGTCTTTTATGGTTCCAGTTGTAACTTTTTGAATTTTTAAATGATTCTGTTAAATAATTACTGTCTATTGTTCTCATGATTTCTATTTTTTTGATTGATTTATACTATATAGACGACTATGTTTTTGATTTGTTACAGTACTATGTATAACATAATAATAAATTAACAATTTTAACAGTTCCTTTTAAAAATAGGGTAGGAAATAACTTAATATATTTCCTTTTAAAAATATTTAGGAACGGTATTTGTTAAATGATTGCAAAATATACCATAGAGTTATATTGTGTAAGGGATAAAAAAATATCTTTGAAACAAAATTTAAAGCGTGTTTGTATATTTGTAAAACCCATGAAAATTAAGTTTTTATTTATTTTTGGTTTTTTATTTTCTATGCTTGTTAATGCTCAAATTGACAGTCAAATAAAATCTACACCCATACCAGCTATTGAAAGTAAAAAAGATTCGGCAGTAACAAGCATTCCTTTTCCATCAAAAACAAATCAAAACAATAGTTTTAGCGGCTTATCGATACCAAAAACCAATTCAGAATTAAACGTACCAAAAAAAGAGTTTTCAATGTTTGGAGAAACCTTTGGTAATCCTGGAGAATTATATGAAAAAAGGTTAGAAAAAAACATTAAATCCATTAATGAGGAGATGTTTTTAGGAACTAAAGGAAGCAAAGTAGATGTTTATTTTGGAGATTTTAAAACCAAATCAAAATACGTTTATGTTTTTTATAGTGATTATGGGCAGCAAGATGGCGATTTAATAAGCATCTCTGTAAACGATGAGATTATAAAACCACGTGTTTATCTTACCAATGCAACCAAAGGATTTAAATTGGACTTAAAAGAAGGTTTTAATAAAATAGATTTTTTAGCTTTAAACGAAGGATCTTATTTGCCTAATACAGCTGAATTTAGAATTGTTGACGAGCAAGAAAATGTCATTGCCTCCAATCTTTGGGCACTTTCTATAAATGTTAAAGGGACTGTTATAATAGTTAAGGAATAAATAGAAAGGGCTTCTTAATAGATTGGTTTTTTTTAGGATAAGTCAGTATATGAGACTTTTAAATGTTATTTAGTTATTTTTCTTGGCTTTTAAAAGATTTTTCTATTTTCATAAGTAAAGTTATTTAGCGACGTTTGTTACAAACTATTTTAAAAAATAAAAAATTCATTCGCTTAAAACCCTTTAAAGATGTTATTTTTGCACTCGGACAAAAATAAAGTATGTCAAAGCAAACAGAATTAGAAGATCGTAAAGTAGGTAAGGATTTATATAGTTATCAAAAAGGCGCTATCAATCAAATTTTTAAATTATTTGAAGAAGCACCCGATGATTATCACTTGCTATATCAATTACCAACTGGCGGTGGAAAAACCGTTATATTTTCTGAAATTGTTAGGCAATATTTAAAGCATCACAATAAAAAAGTTTTGGTGATGACCCATCGTATAGAACTTTGTAAGCAAACATCATCGGTGCTTACGGAGTTTGGTGTGGTAAATAAAATAATAGATAGCAAGGCTAAATTAGATGACCAAAATCAATTTAGTTGTTTTGTAGCCATGGTTGAGACCTTAAACAACCGACTTAGCGATGATAAATTAGATATTTCCGATATTGGTTTGGTAATTATTGATGAAGCTCATTATAATTCGTTTACGAAACTCTTTAAATTTTTCAGTAAATCTTTTGTTCTTGGCGTTACGGCAACTCCTTTAAGTTCTAGTATTGAATTACCAATGACCGATAACTATGACGAACTTATTGTAGGCGAATCTATAGAATCATTAATAGAAAACGGATTTTTAGCACGTGCCAATATGTTTACATACAATGTTGGCCTAACCTCTTTAGTGGTTGGTGCCAATGGTGATTATACGGTTAAATCTTCAGAAGATTTGTACACAGACAATGATATGTTGTCTAAACTATTAGGTGCTTATGAAGAACGCTGTAAGGGTAAAAAAACATTAATTTTCAACAATGGTATCAATACATCATTGCATGTATATGATACCTTTAAAAGAGCCGGCTATCCCATAGCTCACTTAGATAATACCAACACAAGAAAAGAACGTGCATTAATCTTGAGATGGTTTAAAAAAACGCCTGATGCCATTTTAACCTCCGTAAGTATTTTAACAACTGGTTTTGATGAGCCTACCGTTGAAAGCATTATATTAAACAGAGCCACAAAATCACTAACATTATATTATCAAATGATAGGTCGTGGCTCCAGAATTCTAAAAAATAAAAAATCGTTTGATGTCATTGATTTAGGTAACAATTTTCACCGTTTTGGTCCGTGGGGAGATAATTTGGACTGGCAACGTATTTTTAAATCGCCCAATTATTATCTGGATTCTTTATTGGGTGATGAAGAATTGGAAAGTAATTTTAAATATGAAATGCCAGATGAACTAAGGGCAGAGTTTAGCAACTCCAAAGATTTATCATTTAATGTACATGAAACCTATGTAAATTCTATTAGAAATGGAGAATCCTCAAAAGTTGTTCTAGAACGCTCCATTGCTCAACATGCAAAAATATGTGTTGAAAACAGTGAAGATGTTTATGATGCTTTAGCCTTGGCTAAAATGTTAGGAGATGATATTGATTTTAGAATAAACCGATACACAAAATGCATTAGTAAAAGCACCTTCAACTTTGTGGAATGGCTAAAAGACGACTACAGAAAAAAGCTGAATGCGTATTTAAGAGCAAATTTTGACGAGGTTTATGAGTCTATACACGGCTATGCACCAAAAGATTAAAAATAAATCTTTAATTAAATTTAATAATACTTATTTCTACTTCCCTAAAATTTACACTACATTTACAGCTTATAAGCGTGTTAAGGCAATTTTTATTTAATTTTTTCAACAGTAAAGTGTTTCTTGTTTGAGTTTTAGTAAAAATTATATTGGCATCATTAAAAAATAATCATTTAAAACAAGAAATAGTGAACTATGGCTAAATCACAAGTAACCTTTAACAAAATTGAAAAAGAAAAAAAGCGTTTAAAGAAAAGAGAAGACAAGCAAAAGAAAAAAGAAGCTAGAAAGGCTGAATCTAAAGAAAATCCTCAAGGTATTCAGTTTGCTTATGTTGATTATAATGGCAATTTAACCGACACGCCTCCAGACCCTTCAATGAAAGTTAAAGTAGAAGCAGAAAGCATTGAAATAGGGGTTCCAAAAAAAGAACATAGAGAAGAAGAAGATCCAATAAAAAAAGGAAAAGTATCATTTTTTGATTCGTCCAAAGGGTTTGGGTTTATTATCGATAGTGACTCACAAGAAAAATATTTTGTACATGTCAGCGGTTTACTTGAAGACATTCAGGAAAATGATAAGGTTCAATATGAACTTGAAAGAGGTCAAAAAGGAATGAATGCTGTTCGCGTTAAAAAGATTTGATTCTCATTTTTTAAATAAAACTATCCTTAAAATTGGCCTTACATCTTTTAGAGCAAGATCAGGAATATATTAATTTACAAACTGAACTTGTTTGGTTACAACAGCACATAAAAGAAACCAACCAAAGAATTCTTATTTTATTTGAAGGTAGAGATACCGCCGGAAAAGGCGGAGCTATCATGCGATTTATTCGTTTTTTAAATCCGAGACTTTTTAAAGTTGTTGCACTGTCAAAGCCCACCGAAAAAGAAATGGGTCAATGGTATTTTCAGCGATATATAGAACATTTACCTGGACCTGGAGAGATCGTTCTTTTTGATAGAAGTTGGTACAATAGAGCGGTTGTTGAACCTGTTATGGGCTTCTGTACAAAAAAACAATACAATCTATTTAACAGGCAAGTAGTTGCGTTAGAGAAAATGCTCATTCAAGACGGCATTCATTTGTTTAAATTTTGGTTTTCTATAGACCAAGAAGAACAAAAGCGAAGACTTGAAGAACGTGTTTATAACCCTTTAAAACAATGGAAACTAAGCAGTGTAGATGTGCAAGCACAGTCTAAATGGGAAGAATTCACTTTTTATAAAGAGTTCATGTTTAGAAAAACGGCAAAACCACATGCGCCTTGGATTGTAGTAAAAGGTAACGAACGCGATGTGGCCAGAAAAGAAGTCATGCGTTATGTAGTTGATAAAATTAATTATGATAAAAAAGGGGAAACAGGTGAACGCTTAACCTTAGACCCTAGTATTGTTACCGAAATTTTTAATAACGCTTAAAGATTATTTTTTACTCATTCACTTTTATTTTTCATGAACTTACCTCGAAAAACATTACTAATTATTTTCGCGTTTTTCGCTATTTATGTTATTTGGGGCTCAACCTATCTTCTTAATAAAATAGCGGTCACCCAATTATCACCACTCTTCTTAGCAGCCATCCGTTTTATTACGGCTGGATTACTCATTTTTGGAATCGCAAAATCAATGAAAATAAGTTTAGCCATCAATAAAAAGCAACTCATTAATTGCATTATTGCAGGGTTTTTGTTTTTGGCTTATGGCAATGGTGTTTTTGTTTGGGCACTTAAATATGTTGATAGTGGGTTTGGTGCTTTGGAAGCTTCAACACAACCCCTTATGGTATTAATTCTCATGCGAATGATTGATGGTAAAAAAATAAAAACATCATCAATTATTGGAATTATTTTAGGTATTATAGGCATGTATTTATTGGTGAGCCAAAAACAATTGGTTTATCAAGAAAACAGCATTATTGGTATTATCATGATTTTTACCTGTGTCATCAGTTGGAGCTTTGGTAGTTTATTTGTTGCAAAAGCAGAATTACCTTCCAATTTTTTCATAAATACAGGCTATCAAATGCTTTCAGGTGGCCTATTGCTTTTTATGGCGAGTTTTATCATTGGTGAAGAATGGTTATCACCTTTAGCATGGACAGGTTCTGTTAAATTTTCCATGATTCTTTTGATTTTATTTGGAAGTATTGTGGCCTTTACGTCTTTCAATTATTTACTTAAAGTGGTTTCAACTGAGAAAGTTTCAACATCAGCCTATGTAAACCCTGTTATAGCATTGCTTTTGGGTTGGTATGTTTTAGATGAAAAAATTACCGGACAGTCTATTTTAGCAGCAGTAATATTGTTAACTGGGGTATATTTCATCAATTCAAAGAAAAATTTCAGAACTTTAAGATAGTTTGTTTTTTAAGATAGAAATTAAACTAATTTTGCCCATTTTATATCAATAATGTTTTGCTATGATTAATGAGAATAAGAAATCAGAATCTGAAATTTCTTCTGAAGAAATCAATAAATGCATTGATATTTTAGAACGTTTAGTTTCTAATTCCAATCAAATTTTTGAAATTCCTGAAGAACAACGAATTGCTTTGATTAAAGCTTCTGGGCAATTGTCGCGTCCAAATAAACAGGAATTTATAAAATGGAAAAAAGACGCAAAAAAAGCAGAGCGCAGAAAATTAGCAGCAAAAGACCGAACAGCTAGAAAAGAAACCGGTATCAGAAGTGCAAGAGAATCCATCATATTTCAGGCACCTAAATTGTTATCTCCTGCAGAATTAATTAATAAAAAAGACATCGAATTACAAACGCCTAGAAACTGTTATGTCTGTAAAACGGAATTTACCAAACTACATCATTTTTATGATACCATGTGTACGGAATGCGGTGACTTTAACTATGCCAAGCGATTTCAAACAGCAGATTTAAGAGGTCAAGTAGCCATTATAACAGGTTCGCGTTTAAAAATAGGATATCACATTACCCTAATGTGTTTGCGGGCAGGAGCAACCGTGGTTGCTACAACACGCTTTCCTGTAGATTCTGCTTTGCGTTTTTCAAAAGAATCAGACTTTACAGAATGGGGACATCGATTAAAAATTCACGGTTTGGATTTAAGGCACATACCAAGCGTTGAAATATTCTGTAATTTTATAGAACAAACCTATGATCGATTGGATGTTCTTATCAATAATGCAGCCCAAACGGTTAGAAGACCCGCAGGTTTTTATGCGCACCTCATGCAAAATGAAGAACGTGCCATAGAATCTTTACCAAAGTTTGCTAAAGATTTGCTTTCAGACCACAATCATTGTTTGCAAGAATTAAAAGCATTAACATCAACAGCGTCTCCAAACCAAAATATGCCTGTAACTTGGCATGGTCCAGAACCAGGAATTGGCATCAGGGCATCGGCCAAATTATCACAAATTCCTTATAGTTTTGATAATGCGTTGGTAGCCAAAGAAATCTTTCCAGAAGGTCAATTGGATGCTGATTTACAACAGGTTGATTTGCGTAAAACCAATAGTTGGCGATTAAAACTTGGTGACATTGAAACTACTGAAATGATTGAAGTTCAATTGGTAAATTCCGTTGCACCATTTGTGTTATGTAATCGTCTTTCTGAAATTATGAAAAAGGATAATACAGGTAAAAAACATATTATTAATGTGTCTGCTATGGAAGGAAAGTTTCATCGGTTTCATAAAGAATCTCGGCACCCTCATACCAACATGGCAAAAGCTGCTTTGAATATGTTAACGCATACTGCTTCAGAAGATTTGTCAAAATATGGTATTTATATCAATGCCGTTGATACTGGTTGGGTCACCGACGAAGATCCAGTAGATTTAGCAAAACATAAAGCGGAAGTTCATGATTTTCAGCCGCCATTAGATATTGTTGATGGTGCGGCACGCGTGATGGATCCTTTATTTGATGGTATAAACACAGGAAAGCACTGGTGTGGCAAATTCTTAAAAGATTACAGACCTATTGATTGGTAATATCCTTGAATTTTAGTTTCAAAGTTTCTATTCTAATCTAAATAACTATTTTTGTAATCTTAATTGTAACACATGGGAAATAGAACCTATAAAATTGCTGTGATTCAGCTTAATTTAAATGACAAACCTGAAAACAATTTAAAAAAATGTTTAAGTTGGGTAAGGGATGCAGCTAAAAAAGGTGCAGAAGTTATTTCGTTACCAGAACTGTATAGCAGTCATTATTTTTGTCAGAGTGAAGATACCGACAATTTTGCATTGGCAGAACCACTCTACAGCACTTCTTTTAAGGCTTTCAGCACCTTGGCAAAAGAATTGGGTGTGGTAATTATTGTGCCGTTTTTTGAAAAACGTATGGCTGGTATCTATCATAACAGTGCCTATATTTTAGACACAGATGGTTCTGAAGCTGGTTTATACCGTAAAATGCATATTCCAGATGACCCTCATTTTTATGAAAAGTTTTATTTTACACCAGGCGATTTAGGTTTTAAATCTAACACTACTAAAAAAGGAAATGTTGGTGTCCTAATTTGTTGGGATCAATGGTATCCTGAAGCTGCCAGATTAACCGCATTAAAAGGAGCAGAGGTGTTGTTTTACCCAACAGCTATTGGCTGGCATCCAAAAGAAAAAGAACAATACGGAGACAATCAATATGGTGCTTGGATGAATGTAATGAAAGGACATGCTGTTGCTAATGGAGTATATGTTGCAGCCGCAAACAGAATTGGTTTAGAAAAATATTTACCAAACACAGAGGGCATTCAGTTTTGGGGAGCATCTTTTATTGCTGGTCCACAAGGCGAAATATTAGCGCAAGCATCACATGATAAAGAGGAAATTCTTATTGCTGAAGTAGATTTAGATTTGCAAGAGAATGTGCGTCAAAACTGGCCATTTTTTAGAGACAGACGCATTGATGCTTTTGCAGATATAACTAAACGTGCAATAGACTAATGAGACGATTTCCGGCAGAATGGGAAAAACAACAAGGTCTTTTACTTTGCTTTCCCCATAATGGTAATGATTGGCCTGGAAAATATGGAGCAATTCAATGGGCTTTTGTTGAATTTATTAAAAAAGTGGCGCTTGTTGAAACTGTTTTTTTAGTGGTTACTGATGAAAAATTAAAAGCAAAAGTTCATGAAATGCTTGAAATGGCACATGTAAATATTTCAAATATCTCTTATATCATTCATAAAACCAATAGAAGCTGGATGCGTGATTCTGGACCCATTATTGTAAAAAATGGTTCAAAACGTGAAGCTTTAAACTTCAATTTTAATGGTTGGGCGAAGTACAGTAATTTCAAACTTGATGAACATGTGCCTTCTAAAGTAGCAAATCATTTAAATATGCCTTTAACACAAGTTGTTTATAAAGGGAAACCTGTTGTTTTAGAAGGAGGAGCCATTGACGTAAATGGAAAAGGTACTTTATTAACTTCAGAAGAATGTTTATTACATCCTACGATTCAAGTAAGAAACAAAAATTTTACAAAAACCGATTACGAAACCATTTTTAAAGAATATTTAGGCATTACAAATGTGATTTGGTTAGGCGATGGCATTGTTGGTGATGACACACATGGCCACATTGATGATTTAGCCCGATTTGTAAATGAAGATACGATTATTACAGTCGTTGAATCTGATACTAAAAGTAAAAATTATAAAGCTTTACAAGATAATTTAAAACGCCTAAAAACCTCTGTTTTAGAAAACGGAAAAACACCAAATATTATTGAGTTGCCAATGCCAACACGGTTATTGTTTGACAATGTTACTATTCCTGCAAGTTATGCTAACTTTATTATTTTAAACAAATGCGTGCTAGTACCAATTTTTAATGATGTAAATGATAGGTTTGCCTTAAACATCATCGCAGAATGTTTTCCTGATAGAAAAATTATTGGCATGAGTGCCATTGATTTAATTTGGGGTTTTGGAACCTTACATTGTTTAAGTCAGCAAATACCTATTTAGTATTTTTAAAATAACATAGTGGATATAAAGAATGCCATAAAATTTATGATAATAAGTACTTTGGCATTTGCTTGCATGAATGTTACTGTTAAGTATTTATCATCCATTAATGCGCCTCAAATAGTTTTTTTTAGATCGGCTAGTTCCTTGTTTTTTACATTTGGATATCTTTTTAAAAATAAAATTCCTATTTATGGAAATAATAAAAAGTTATTGATTTTAAGAGGTGTAATAGGGGTTACTTCAATGACTTTCTTCTTTGCTTCCATCAAATATTTGTCTGTTGGCACAGCAGTTTCATTACGTTACATAGCACCCATTTTTGCAGCCATTTTTGCTGTAATATTTATAAAGGAAAAAATTAAACCGTTGCAATGGTTGTTTTTTATCATGGCTTTTTCTGGCGTTGTTGTTTTAAAAGGTTTTGATACTCATGTAAGTACTTATGGCCTTATATTGGTTTTAATAGCTTCCATATTTAGTGGCTTTGTTTATATTCTTCTCAGTAAAATTGGAAAAAGTGAACATCCGGTTGTTGTAGTCAATTATTTTATGATTATTGCCACTATAGTTGGAGGTGTTTTATCCATTAATCATTGGGTGACTCCTAATGGAATTCAATTAATTTTATTACTCAGTTTAGGAGTATTTGGATATTATGGACAGGTTTATATGACTAAGGCATTCCAATCAGCACCTACAAATCAGGTGGCGCCTTTAAAATATATCGAAGTTGTTTTTACGCTTATTATTGGTCTTTTTTGGGTAAAAGAAGTTTATACGTTTTGGAGTCTTTTAGGAATAACTTTAATAATTGGAGGATTACTTTTAAATGTTCTTTATAAAGAGCGTACTAAATAATTAATCATACATTTCTATATCAAATGTAAAACAAGTACATAATGGATTATACCTTTTCTTTTATCAATATTCTTTTAAGGTTTTAATCAATTATTGAACTACGAAAATTATGTGTGCCGTTAATTATAATGTCTATTACGTTGTTTTTCGATAACGCCATACTGCCAAACCATTCATGATAACAGCATAAGTCAGTGTTTTTAATAGTTGTGGAAGAATATCCATAAATCCAGAACCTTTAAGCATGACCATGCGCATGACTTCTACAAAGTATTTTATCGGATTAAACTCTGTGAATAGTTGAGCCCATTTGGGCATACTTTCAATGGGTGTAAACAAACCGCTCATTAAAATAAAAATGACCGTGAAAAACCAAGCAATAAACATGGCTTGCTGTTGTGTTTCGGTAAAATTTGAAATGAATAAACCAATACCTAAAATCACTAAAATATAAATGGATGTGTAGAGATACATGAGTGGTAAACTACCAAGCATTGGAACATGGAATATTAATCTTGCCAATATTAATCCTATGGTTAACAAGCCCATACCTATGACCCAAAACGGAAATAGCTTACCGATAATAAATTGGCTTTTTTTTATTGGTGTCACGTTGATTTGCTCTAAAGTCCCAATTTCTTTTTCACGCACAATATTCATTCCCGAAAGAAAAAGTGTAATCATAGTTACCAGTAAAACCAATATACCGGGAACCATAAACGTTTTATAGTTCAAAGTTTCATTATACCAGAATAATGGAATGGTTTCAATAGTAATGGGCTGTATTTGTTGGTCTGAAACTTGTAATAATTCTACTTTTAAGTGTTGATTAAAACGCTGAACAATCTGTGTAACATATACATTTTCAACTCCAGCGGCAGCACCATCAATGGCATTAATGGTAACTCCTAAATTGTTGTATTTTTCTTTTTGTAAATCGCGTTCAAAATAATGGGGAATTTCTAAAATAACATCTACTTCTCCTTTAAGCATTGCCGAACTCGCTAATGCTTCCGAAGGAAAATCTGTTAACACGTCAAAATAGGTTGAAGCATTGAACTTTTCAACTAATGCTCTGGATGTTGATGTGTGATCGTTATCAACATATCCGAATTTGATATTCTTGACTTCAAAAGTGGCCGCATTAGATAAAATAACGAGTTGCAATAAGGGCAAAACAAAAATGATGGGAAGCATTCCTTTATTTCTAAAAATTTGCTTAAACTCTTTTTGTACGATGTATAGGATGGTTTTCATTATTCCAGTCTAATTTTATATTTTTTCACGCTCAATGCCATAAAAAACACCGTCATTCCTAATAAAATCAAAGTTTCTTTCCATATAAACTGAAGCCCAACACCTTTAAGCATGATACCTTTAATAATGATGATAAACCATTTAGCAGGAATGATATTGCTAATGACTTGAAGCGGTATAGGCATGCTCGAAATAGGAAAAATAAAACCCGACAATAATATTACAGGAAGCATTAATCCCATTAACGAAATCATCATGGCGGTTTGTTGGGTTGCAGAAATGGTTGATATTAATATACCTAAAGCCAATGCACTTATTATAAATAATATACTTTCCAAACCTAGTAAAAACAGACTTCCTTGAACTGGCATTTTAAAGATGAATATGCTTAACGTAACAATGACCACAGCGTTTATGATGGAAAGAAAAATATATGGAAATACTTTTCCTATAATGACCTGAATGGGTTTTAACGGCGATACCAAGAGGATTTCCATAGTGCCTAATTCCTTTTCCCTTGTTATGGAAATGGAGGTCATCATGGCAGAAACCAACATTAAAATAATAGTCATTACACCTGGAACAAACATATAAACGCTTTTTAATTCCGGATTGTAAACCATACGTGTTTCAGGCACTATTTGATAGACCATAGTAATGTCTTTGTTTAATTCTTTTTGATACTTCTGAAGAATGGCATTTACATAATTACTTATGGTATTTGCAGTATTTGGATCTGTAGCATCTGTAATAATTTGAATCGTGGCTTTGTGTTCTTTTATGAGATTTTTACTGAAATCCTTTTCAAAATTCAGAACTGCTTTAACCTCGCCTTTTTTAAAAACTGAAGCGATATCTGCTTCACGATTCACCATTTGTTTGATACTGAAATATTTTGATGCAGCAATTTTGTTGATGATTTCTTTGGTAGTGGCATCTTTGGAATGATCTAAAATAGCAATGTCCACATTATTGATTTCGTTAGTAATAGCAAAGCCAAACAATAAAATTTGTGCAATGGGCATTCCGAAGAGGATAAACAGCGAGCGTCTATCTCTAAATATATGGTAGAATTCCTTTTTAATAAAGCCTATAAAACGTTTCATTTATATTTTATTTTCCCAAGGTTTAAGCAAGTTAGCTCTGATGTTTTTTCTCTGCGAACATCTGCGAAATCTCGGGAAGTTTATTTTTTTAGTTCCCGCGGATTACGCAGATTAGCGCAGATTTTTATTGTTATAATCCGTTTACTTTTCTGAAAATGCCTTTTGCTATATCATCTACATTAAAATTCACTAAAATGCCTAACTTCAATTCTGAAATCTTTAAATAAGTTAGAACTTGTTTATGGTGTACTTTTGACAATGTTTCTACCGATTTGATTTCGATTATCACTTTATTATTTACTAATAAATCCAATCTAAATCCTATTTCTAATTCAATACCGTCATAAAATACTGGTAGGGGCACTTACTTTTTAACTGATAACCCTTGTTTTTGTAATACATACATTAAAACATTTTCATATACTGATTCTAACAAACCAGGACCTAATTCATTGTAAATTTTAAAAATGGCTCCTCTTATAAGGTAGGATATGTCGTTTTCTGATAATTGCTTCATATATCTATTTTTTTTTTTAGTTCATGCAGATGACACAGATAGGCGCAAATTCTACTTTTTTCTTCGAGCATTTGCGAAATCTGCGGGACATTTTTTTATCCTCTTGCCAATTTTAAAAACACATCGTTCATAGTATTGGCTTTAAACTGCTCTTTCAGTTTTTTTGGTGTATCTAAAGCTTCTATTTTACCATTCACCATAATAGACACTCGATTGCAATACTCGGCTTCATCCATATAATGCGTGGTTACAAAAACGGTGGTTCCTTGGTCGGCTGCTTTGTATATCATTTCCCAAAACTGGCGTCTGGTAATTGGGTCAACGCCTCCTGTTGGTTCATCTAAAAACACAATTTTAGGATTGTGAAGCAAAGACACAGAAAAGGACAGTTTTTGCTTCCAGCCTAATGGTAAGGAACCTACTAGTTTATTCGCAACCTTCTCCAATCCTAATTCTGCAATTAAAACTGCTGATTTTTCTTTGATTCGTTTTCTCGATAATCCATAAATGCCACCAAAAAACGTAATGTTTTCTTTAACCGTTAAATCGTCGTACAATGCGAATTTCTGGCTCATATAACCAATGTTCTTCTTGATATCTTCGGCATGGGTAAACACATCAAAACCTGCAACTTGGGCTTTTCCAGAGGTAGGGTTTGAAATTCCAATCAACATTTTCATAGCTGTGGTTTTACCTGCGCCATTGGCTCCTAAAAAACCAAATATTTCACCTTTTTCAACGTCAAACGTAATGGCGTTTACAGCTGTAAAATCTCCAAATATTTTGGTTAATCCTTCTACTTGTATGACTTTGTTGTTGTTCATTATTTTGCTAATTCCATAAAAGTATCTTCAATAGTAGCTACTGTTTTAGCAATTTCTACCTTCGATAGATTATTAGATTCTAAATACTGTGCTAAAACGTTCGGGTTAAAATCTGCCCTAGTATCTGTATAGTGCACAAATTCACCAAACGGATATACGCTATGCTTGTGTTCATAGCTATTTAAACTAGTAATGAGTTGATACATGTTATTGGCACGTACATTATAAATTTGTTTTGGATAATGTTTTACAATAGCTTCAGGTGTATCAATCTCCATAATTTTCCCATGTTGTATGAGTGCAATTCGGTCACAAAGAGCAGCCTCATCCATATAAGGTGTAGACACTAAAATGGTGATGTTTTTTTGTTGCAGGCGTTTTAGCATGTCCCAAAATTCTTTGCGAGACACTGGATCTACTCCTGTGGTTGGTTCATCTAAAAACAACACTTTAGGCTTATGGATTAATGCACAGCATAAGGCCAATTTTTGCTTCATTCCACCAGACAGTTTTCCAGCTCTACGATTTTTAAAAGGTTCAATTTGAACGTATATCTCCTTTATTAAATCGTAGTTTTCTTCAATAGTTGTCCCGAAAATAGTTGCGAAAAAGTTCAGGTTTTCTTCAACTGTTAAGTCTTGATACAATGAAAATTTCCCGGGCATATAACCAACACTGTTGCGAATTTTTTTATAATCTTCAACCACATCAAAACCCGCAACGGTAGCCGAACCTTCATTGGCTATTAAAAGTGTGGTTAAAATTCTAAACAAGGTTGTTTTACCCGCGCCATCTGGCCCAATGAGTCCAAAAATCTCGCCTGATTTTACCTCAAAAGATATGTCCTGTAAGGCCTTTACGTTTTTATAAGATTTGCTAATATGAGTTACCGAAATGCCCACAAAATCCTAATTTTGAACCGTTATAGTGGATTCCATGGTAACTTTTGATGTGATTGAATTGGATATTAAACAAGCCTTTTCAGATTTCTCAAGAATTTTTAAAGCACGCTCTCGTTGATTTTCATCGTATATAAAAACCTCTGGAAACAATTGTACTTCAGTCATAACAAACTTTCCGTCAACTTTATCCAAAATTCCTTTTGAGTGGCATTTAAAACTGATAAATTCAAACTTAGAATATTCAGAGATTGCTAAAAAAGTGGTCATTAAACAACTGCTTACCGCAGCCGTAAATAAATGTTCTGGCGACCAAATATTGGGCATTCCTTTTTCAAATTCTGGTGGTGTAGCAACCTCAATGCAGTTCATTTCATTGCTGGTGTCTTTTTTTAATTCTGGTGAGCACATAATGCCTTTTCGATCTTGTTTCCAGGCTATGTCGACGTTGTAAATATGTTTTTCCATAATGTTAGTTTTTTTAAATGTTATTTAAAATAGATATCATACGCATGAACATTCTCAGCGATTCTGTCTTTGATTAATTTAGCTTCTTCTAGGGTTTTAGTTTCTGTAAGTGCATCAATTTTTTCCATTAAAGGAAGTAACCACACATGTAAATTATCATGTGATGGTCCTTTCATGGTGCATTCTTTTATGACTTGATTTTTTGCTTGAGAAAGCTCTAGTGCTAAATTCTGGAACTCGTCTAATGTATTGGTAGGTAGTGTTTTTAGGATATCTTTCATTTGTTGAACCGCTTTTGTAGTTTCCATATTAGCTAACCATTTAGAACCATTATCCAATTGAATGGTATCCATCCATTTGTTATTAAAAACAGAATTTACTGGTGTTGTTTTATGAGTATCATGTTTGGTTGTTTGATTTTCTTTCTTACCGTTATTGCAGCTTGAAAGAATCAGTATCATTGAGGAGATTGTTAAAAGTAATTTTTTCATATTATGTTAATTTAAAAGTATGTTAATGGTTTATCCATAATTCTGCTGGCATGCCTATTTTAAGACTTCCATCATTGGTTACATCTATTTTGGCAGCATAAACTAAAGCCACACGTTCTTCCTTGGTTTGAATTATTTTCGGTGTAAATTCGGCTTCCGAAGCAATCCAACTAATGGTGCCTTTATAGGTTTTAATAGTGTCTGCATCATCGATTTTTACAGCAACTTCTTGACCTATTTTAATGGTTGCTAATTGCGTTTCGCTTATATAAACACGTAATTGCATGATGCCTAAATTGGCGATTTTGTAGAGTGGTTTCCCAAAAGAGACAATCTCGTTAGGTTCGGCGTATTTGGTTAAAACCGTTCCTTTAATTGGATTAATTATTTTACTTTTTTGTATTTGATCTTCAATTTGTTGTAACTGAATATCAATACTTTTAAGTTCATTGACAACAGGCGCATTTTGAATTTCCACACTTCTTATTTGGTTTTTAATAACATTCATTTCTCCAGTAACATCATCCAATTGTTTTTGCGTTCCTGCATTATCTTTTAATAGGTTTTCAGCGCGTTTTTTATTGGTACTTACTGTTTTTAATTGAGCGTTTAACACATTAATTTGAGAGAGAACACCTTTAGATTTTGAACTAATCAAAGCTTTAGATACTTCTAATTGCTTGCGTTTTAAGTCTAATGGAATCGTATCGATGTAACCTATAAATTGGTCTTTATCCAATTGATCACCTTCATTAAGATCAAATTTCATTAATTTTCCATTATTTTCTGCCGAAATAGTTGTTTCTATAGCTTCAAAATTTCCGTATCCATCTGCTTTGTCATTCCCATTTCCACAGGAAAATAGGGTAGTTGCAACAATTCCTGAGATTGCTAAGTGTTTAATTGTTATCATGTTTTATTGCCCTTTATTTATATTATAATTTGCTTTTACTAATAATAATTGAATGATATGTGTTTTTAAATTGTTTTCATCTTCAAATAAATGGGTTAATTCTGTTATATAAGCTGAAGAAGTAATCACCCCATTTTTTAATTGAGATTCTGCCGATTGTAACACGTCTTTTCGTAATGCTATAATGTTACTGTCTGAAGCAATAAAGGTTTCAATCTTTTTCATTTCTAATTCTTGTTGTCTTAACTCCATATTGGTATTCAGATTAAAAATTTCGGTTTCATTGTCAATAATATCCTTATTAATGGATAAAGATTGTCGTTCTTTTTTGTTAGAATTCCAATCAAAAACATTCCAGTTAAGCTTTAATCCAACTGTGTAAAAACCTGTAAATGAATTATCTAACATATTTAGTCCTGGATTTCCATAGCCACCGGTTGCAAACCCAAAAAGTTTTGGTGCTTTTTGTTTGGATAGTAACTGTTCATTGGCTTGAATTTCTTCCTTTTTAAGATTGAATAAATCAATTTCAGGGCGATTTATTTGATTAGAAATAGCAACTTCGAGATGAGGATTTTCAAGAATAATATCATCATTTAAATCAAATCCAATAAGCGATGAAAGGGTATTGAGCATGCTTTTTTTATTAAAACCAATCTCGTCAAATTGCTGTTGGATTTTTATTAATTCTGCTTCAAGAACTTTATCTGAGGCTGGTAAAATAACACCATACTCAATACCGGATTTTACTTCACTAATTCTTGAATTTAATTGATCTTTTTTCGCATTTAACAAGGCCTTTTTTTCTTGTAACAATAAAATGGAGAAATAAAGCTGATTTACTTCCTTTTTTAATGCATACAAATTGACTTCGATTTGCTTTTTTTGAGTTTTTAAATGGGCTGATTTGGCTTCTAATGAAGCATTTATGAACCCATCGTTATAAATAAGCTGATTTAAAGTGGCTGTTGCTCTATATTGATCTTTGTTTAATGGGTCAATGCCTGTATTTGGTATGGGAACTTGTGTAACCTCAGATTGATAGGTTGCTTGAGCTTCTAAATTTAATTGAGGTAGGGTTTTATTGGTTATAATCTGTGAATCAATACTGTTTTGTTTTTCAAATAGTTCACGTTGTTTCACCATGGGATAGTTTTTATCTAACCATTGGTAGCATTGATTAAGTGAAAGTTGCTCTTGCGCAAAGACAGCAGAAGTTATAAATAAAAACGCATAGAGTCCTGATTTCTTCATAACATTAGGCTTTTATGGAATTCATGATAAAAATGGCCACGTCCGTTTTTCTTTCTTCTATAATACTGCTGAAGGCGTTTTCATCGGTATTTAAAAAAGCTTTTAAAAGAGGTTTACCAATAAAAGGAAAAATGCTTAAAGACATAATATTGATAAATAATTGTTCGGCTTTAATGGGCTTTAAAACCCCTGCTTTTACTTCTAAATCTACTTGTGTTTTAAACTTTTTTATATCTGGAAACTGTGGTCTTTCTTTAATTTGAATGGCAAAGTCTGGATTTCTATTAATTTCTTGAATCACAAAATTCGGCAAATATGGATGTTGGCTTATAAATGTGATGTAGTTATGTGTAAACTTGATAATTTTATCTTGTACCGAAGAATCATCATTTAAAACGTCATTGAGTTGTGGTGCCAATAGAGAAAAAGCATTTAAAAATACGGCTTCAAAAAGTTGTTGCTTACTTCTAAAATAGTAGTGCAAAAGCGCTTTGTTTATTCCTGCTTCATCGGCTATTTCCTGCATTCTGGCGCCATCCATGCCTTTTTTTAGAAACACGGTTTTTGCTGCCTTTAATATGGTGGATTCAGTATTTTCAGTAGTATTTGTCATATTAACTATTTAGTTTAACCAAATGGTTAACAAATGTAATTAAATTTTTTTAAGTATTAATTAAATCAACTAAAAAATAAAGTTATGTACTTATATTTGTTAAAACATCATAGGATATGTTAAACGAATATCTCAATAAATTAAGCAGTTTTAGTACGTTAAGTTTGGAAAGTAAAGAAGAATTACTACCTTACATAAGCATTAAAAACCTTAATAAAGAAGAGCTACTTCTAAAGCATGGTCATGTTTGTAAACATATTTATTATGTTCATAAGGGGTTTATTCGAATTTTTTATTACAAAGAAGGGAAGGAAGTTACCGAATGGTTAACTGGTGAAAATCATTTCTTTTTTTCAATTGAAAGTTTTTTTGAAAACACACCAAGCCGCTTGATCATTGAAGCTCTAGAAGATTCAGAAATCATTCAACTATCAAAAAAAGGATTGGATACTTTAAGAAAACATAATCTAGAAGTGGCAAACCTTATGATAGAATGGATTTCGGGTTCATTGGTCTTATCTCAAAAACGAATGAATTCTATTCAATTTGAAACAGCCAAACAACGTTATGATCATGTATTAAAACAACAACCAGAAATGTTAAACAAGGTTCCCTTGCAATATATAGCCTCCTTTTTAGGAATTACTCAAGAAACACTGAGTAGAATTAGGTCAAAAATTTAATCGTTTTCTATCTTTTTTTGACAAATGTCAAGTGTCTTTTAAAAGTTAAGTTGGAACTTTGGTAAAACTTAAAAATTCAACTTGATGAAACCATTTATTTTAATTCTGTTTATTGCCTTTGCAACACAACTAAGTGCACAAACAAGTACCGATGATACTATTAACCAAACCATTGATAAACTTTCACTTGAAGAGAAAATTTATTTAGTCATTGGCACCGGAATGGATATTCCAGGTATTTCTGAAAAAAATGATGCTCCAGAATCTGTGATTGGTTCTACTAAAGATAAAGTTCCAGGTGCTGCTGGTACCAGTTACACGAATAAAAAACTGGGTTTTCCAGCCGTGGTTTTTGCAGATGGTCCCGCTGGAATACGAATAAGCCCTAAACGTGACGAATTTCCAAATCAAACATTTTATGCTACCGCATTTCCAACGGCTACATCGTTATCTTCCAGTTGGAATATAGACGTGGTTAAACAAGTTGGTGCTGCCTTTGGAAGAGAAGGAAAAGATTATGGAATTGACTTTCTATTGGCTCCAGCATTAAATATTCACAGAAATCCATTAGGTGGAAGAAATTTTGAATATTATTCTGAAGACCCTGTTTTGGGAGGCAAAATTACTGCAGCCTTTGTAAATGGTGTACAATCGGAAGGTATTGGTGCCACTATTAAACATTTTGTGGCTAACAACTCTGAAACCAACCGTACCGCATTGAATACTATTGTTAGTGAAAGAGCTCTAAGAGAGATATATTTAAAAGGATTTAAAATTGCCATCGATGAAAGTAATCCTTGGGCAATCATGTCATCATACAATAAAATTAATGGCATTTATGCTTCAGAAAACGAAGATCTTTTAACCAAGTTATTGCGTGATGAATGGGGTTATGAAGGGTTTGTAATGACCGATTGGTTTGCCGGACGCGATGCTGTAGCTCAAATGATAGCTGGCAATGACTTGTTAATGCCAGGAACCAATTTACAATATAACGCTATATTGGAAGCTGTTAAATCAGGGAAATTAGATGAAACTATTTTAGATAGAAATATTGGAAAAATTTTAAAACAATATTTTAAGACTTTTTCTTTCAATAAGTATGTTCCAACGAATAAACCCGATTTAGAAGCCAATAAAATCATAGCCAGAAATGCTGCTGCAGAAGGCATGGTTTTGCTACAAAACAATAAGGCCTTACCTATAAATAAGGATACTAAAGTAGCCTTGTTTGGTGTTACATCTTATGAAACTATTGCTGGTGGAACTGGAAGCGGAGACGTTAATAAAGCATATATGACTTCTGTTTTTGAAGGACTTAAAGGGGCAGATTTTAAATTTGATAATTCTTTAACTTCTGATTATGAGGTTTATATAAAAGAGGAGAAAGCCAAAATTCCACCAAAAAAGATGTTTTTTGAGAAAGATATTTTGGTGCCAGAAAAAAAATGGACTGAAGAAGAATTAAGTGCCTTAGCATCCAATAATGATGTGGCCATCTTTACCTTAGGAAGAACTTCTGGTGAATTTCAAGACAGAGTTCTTGAAGGCGACTTTAACTTAACACAAGACGAGGTTCTTTTAATCAAGAATTTAAGTGACGCTTTTCATGCAAAAAACAAAAAATTCATCATTGTTTTAAATATTGGTGGTGTTATAGAAACCCAAAGTTGGAAACATTTTGCAGATGCTATTTTATTGGCATGGCAACCAGGTCAAGAAGCTGGAAATGCCATCGCAGACATTCTATTTGGTAACATAAATCCATCGGGTAAATTACCTGTAACATTTCCTGTGACTTTGACAGACATTCCTTCAACAAAAAATTTCCCTGGAAATGTTATCGATCCAAAGGCTCCTAAACCCAACAGTCCACTTATGGGTGTTCCTTCCCAAGAGATTTATGAAGAAGGAATTTATATTGGTTACCGCTTTTTTGATGCCTTTAATGTAGAAAGTTCTTACCCATTTGGATTCGGATTATCCTATACAACCTTTGATTATTCTGATTTAAATATCTTGCAAGATGGTGATGACATTACCGTTTCTTGTTCAGTAAAAAATACAGGAAATACAGATGGAAAAGAAGTGATCCAATTATATGTTAAAAGTGCTTTGGGTTTGGTTGAAAAACCAGAAAAAGAACTTAAAGGCTTTGCAAAAACCGAACTTTTAAAGGTTGGTGAGTCTCAGACCATAGTTATAAAAACCAACGTCAAAGATTTAGGTTATTATAATACAGTTTCACATGCATGGACCTTGGATGCAGGAAGGTATGATTTCATGGTGGCAAGTCATTCAAAAGCCATAAAATTAAATAAGGAAATCTCTTTGGATGCAAGAATAATTGAAACTACGCAACTATTGATGAGTCCACAAGTTGAAATAAAAGAACTATCTAGAAATTAATTTATAGCACTTTGTATTAAAGGGGTTGGATTGAGAAAATCTAACCCTTTTTTATTGAATATTTTGCGCAGAAAGTGTGTTTAACAAACTGGCTTTGGTAAGCAATACCTGGTTTTCAATGGAAATGGCTTTCAGTTTGGCATCCATTAATTTTGACTCTCTTGAATTGACTAAAAACAAAGAACTTTCACCTAAAAAGAATTTTCGATCTTCTGCATTAAGTAAAGTTTCATAATCATTTACAATGGCATCAGTATAGGCTGTTTGAGATTTATAAGATTGTAATTCTTGGGTGATTCCTTCTACTTTATTCTTAAGCGTTACTCTTGTGGATTGTATTTCAAACGCTGTATTTTGAAGTTTGATTTTTGCCAAATTCAAATCGCCACGTTCTTTTCTTAAAAATAGCGGAACACTAATACTAAAACCATTTTTATAAGCAGAGGTACTGAATGATCTGGCTATTTCAGGCGTTTCAGATAAAAAATTATAGTGCAAATCAATTTTAGGTAACAATAGATTTAATTTTAAACGTTTATCTATTTCCAGACTTTTGTATTTATAATCCAAAGACTGAAGTTTTGGATGGTTTTCAAAGTTATTCGTTTCAAAATTTTCGGCCATGGTTTGGTAATAGGAATCAAAATGATTCATGGTATTAGTATCTGGAATAATACGTTCTCTAATTTCAATGGGTGTATTATCATTTATCCATAAAAAGTTTGATAATTCTAATGAAGATTTAATATATTTTATTCTGGCTTTTTCCAATTCTAGTTTTCTGGTGTTTAAGGTAATTCTGGCTTCTAAAGTATCTATGGCTGGAAATTCACCCAATTCATAACTTTTTTTTATGCCTTTAAAACGCATGTCTGCATTTTCTAAAAAATCTTCAAAAACCAGTCTTTCCTTATAGGTTTTTAACCAATTAAAATAGGTTGAAGTGGCCTCAAATAATATATCATTTATCATGAGTGTTCTATCTGCTTTGGCTTGTTGCACATAAAATTTGGCTTGTTTAAGCATGGCCATTCTTTTATTGATGAGTAGATTTTGAGCAATAGATACGGAGACACCAACACTGTAAAGACCTTCATCTGGAACATTGGACTCCGGATTTAAATAAAAACCATCATTTTCCTCAAAGTTTCCTTTAAACTCTATACCGTACCAAGTTGGTATTTTAAACGTGGCATTTAGCTTATCATAATACTCCGTATTTTTAAAGGTTTTTTGAACACGGTCTATTTCTATTTTGGGATCAAAAGCACCACGCTCTTTTAAAAGTTTTGCTTCACTTTCATGAATGATTAAATTGGCCTGTTTAACAATGGGATGGAATGCTTTAACATAACCCAAATATTCAGACAATGACATAACTTCTGCAGGCTTTTCTTGTGCAAAACTTATAACATTTAATAAAAACAAAAATTTAAATAGGCTTGTTTTCATACTATTTTTTATCTTTTTTCAATGCTGTTTTATTTGGCTGGTAATAGTTAGGAGGGAAGCTGTTTATTTGTCGCCATAGCTCGAACCAAATAGGAACGTCTTCCAATAAAGCCATTGTTTTTGCTCCTGATCCTACACGAATGGCCTTGGGCCATGGATAGTCTTCTGGGTCTGGTGCTAGTAAAATGCGATACATGCCATTATCGCTAATAAAATTTTCTATGGCTACTATCTTAGCGCCATAAGTTCCATAAGACACATTGGGCCAACCACTAAAAACAATGGCTGGCCAACCATCAAACTGTACACGAACTTTTTCTTTTAAATGCAATAGCGGTAAATCTATAGGTTTTACATAGGTATCAATAGCCAAATCATAGTGTTCTGGCATGATGCTAATCAGTTTATCACCTTCTTTAAAGGCTTCTCCTATACCACCAACCAACACTTTGTTTATATAGCCGCTTTGAGGCGCAGTAACATATAGTAAGCTGTTTCTAATTTTATAATTTTCATAATTATTTTCTAGCTTACTTACCTGAGCTTCTGCATCAAATTGGTTTGATTGTGCGGTAAACATATCACTTTGTGTTTTCGATATTTTATCTGCATAAGAAGCGGTTATTCTTGAAATTTCAACCTCGGCATTTATAATGTCATTAATACTAGCAAGAAGTTTGTTTTCTTGTGAAATAAGCTTGGCCTGGGTTTCTTGAAGTTTTAATCGCTTTTCTTCAACATCTTTTACGGCTTTTAACCCTTCAGCCTGAAGTTGCTCAATACGATTAAATTGACTTCGGGCAATTTCTAAATTGGTTTTGGCAGCTTCAAAATCTATGCTATCACTTTTTACTTTTAAATGAGATTGCAGTAATTTGTTTTTAGCCTGTTGAAGTTTTAGTTGTTGTTCTGTTTTTACCGCTGCAATTTGTCTGTTTAAAGCATCTACTTTACTTTCGTAGGCAACCACAGAGGACGCTTTAGCCATTCTCTGATCATTGGTGCGTTCTACAAGTTGGTCATCAAAATACTCACTTTTTATTTCTGAGATTCTTATAATGGTATCACCTTTTTTAACATAATCACCTTCTTGTACAAACCATTGTTCTACACGTCCTGGAATTTGTGATTGAATGGTTTGTGGTCTTTGGCCAGGTTTTAAAGTGGTGACTAGACCTTGACCAGTTATATTCTGAGTCCAGGGTAAAAAGAGTATAATCAAAATGATGAGCGTAAAGGCTAACAAGAATTTATTAAGCTGTTTATAGTAGTGTTTATTAAAAATTACTTTACCTGATTTAAAGGAAGTCAGCTCAACTTTTTTATTTAATTGGTTATGAGATATATTAAGCATAACTTATAGTTTTAAGGTTTTTATTTCTCCGTTTTCCAAGGTAATTTCTTGCGTACACTTCTGTCTCCATCGTTTATTACCACTAACAACAATTAACGTCCAAGGATTGTTTTTGTCTGTTATAAAATCGATGATGGTATTCGTTTCTTCTACATTAAATTGATCCAGTGCATCTTCAAGAATTAAGACTTTAGGCTGTTTTAAAATAGCTCTTGCCAGCACTATTTTTTTAGCAATGGTATAAGACATTTGCTTTCCTTCTGGATGGATGATGGTTTGAAGACCTTTGGGTTGTTCTTTGATAAACTGTGTAAGTCCAACAGTATTTAACACAGAAAAAATTAAATCGTTAGAAATTATAGGATTCCCGAAGGTTAAATTTTCCAAAATGCTGCCTTCAAACGGACTTTCTTCAGGCAATGATAATCCTAATTGAGATCTGTAATGATTTAAATGTAAACTACTTAACGATAAATTATCAACGTAAATGTTTCCAGATGAAGGTTCTATAATACCAGAAATAAGTTGTAGCAATGTAGATTTTCCTGAACCACTTTCGCCATTGATGAGAACCCGACTTTTAGGCAAAAGTTTGAATGAAATATCTTTTAAGATGATTTTTTCTCTGTTTGAAACCTGATAGGATACCTTATCGAATTCTAAGGTCATTCCATTTCGGTATGCCGGGGTTTCACCATCTTGATCCTCAAGTTCTTTGTCAACTACCTGTCCTAATTTTTCTAAGGAAGTCAGTACGTCATAAAAAGATTCTAAACCAATGATCAATTTTTCAACCGATGCTATGACCAGTAAAATTATGATTTCCGCAGCCACAAATTGGCCAATATTCATTCTTTGATTCAATACCAGGGTTCCTCCAATGATTAGCAAACTAGCGGTTACAACCACCTTAAAACCAATCATTTTAATAAATTGAAGCATTAAAATCTTAAAATGATTTTCTCTTGCCGCCAGATAATGACTAACCAGTTCATCGTTTTTAGTGATGGCTAAATTGGTACTTCCTGATAGTTTAAAGCTGGTCATGGATCTAGCTACTTCTTGAATCCAGTGCGCAACTTTATATTTGTATTTTGATTCTTCTAAACTCGTTTCAAGACCTTTTTTTGCGGTATATTTAAATACCACAAAAACTAAAAGCAATAACATAATACCGAAAATAATAAAAAAAGGATGATAAAAGGATAGCAGAATTAATGCAAAGAGAATTTGCAAGACGGCAGTCGGTACATCAATTAATATCTTTGAAATTCCTTTTTGAATGGTTAAGGTATCAAAAAATCGATTGGCGAGTTCAGGTGGATAATATTGACGTAATTCATTCATTTTAATTTTAGGAAAGCGGTAACTAAATTCAAAAGAAGCTCTGGTAAAGATGCGCTGTTGAATGGTCTCAATAATTCTTAATTGCATCAATTGTAACGCTCCTGAAAATATAACGCCTATGATAACTAGCATGATTAAAACAATCCAAGACGTTGATATTTGTGCCCCTTGAATTAAATTAATGATGGCTTGAATACCAAGAGGAAGCGATAATGATACCACACCAGAAAATATGGCATAGTAGAATATTTGCGCTATATCTTTTCGTTCCAATTCTAATAAACCCAGTAAACGCTTCCAAGGCGTAATTTGTGGCACTGATGACATTATTTTAAAAGATTAATTGTTAATTGAGAAAAGAATGTTGTAATATCATCAGTCTGTTTGCAGTCGGTAATAGACGTAAAATGGTCTTTTAAAAAATGTTGATACAGACTACCTTCAATAATATTACTGGCAAGACTTGATGCATATTTATAATCTGAAGTTACTTCCAAAATCATATCTTTTAGTCTATAAACCAAGCGTTTGTAAACCATAAAATAACCGTCTTTATTTTCTTGATCCACTTCTTTAGTTAAGAACGATTTTGAATTTTCATTAATGATAATTCGGTTTAATAGTACTTCATTAATATGTGAGTAATTAGAATCCTCTTTGACCGTTCTGGTAACAATATCTATAGCTTTTAACAATTTTTCTTGATTGTGAGCTATGCTATAGGTCTCAAACACCATTTGATATTCAATCCAAGCCCAATACCAAGATGTTAAGTATAACAGAAGTTTATGCTTACTTTCAAAATATCGATATATAGAACTCTCATTGGAGCCAATAATGGTTCCAAGTTTTTTAAACGTGAAATTATCAAAACCAATTTGGTCTATCAGTATAATGCTGTGTTCTATAATTTTTTTACCTAAATCTGAAGTTTCAGGATCTTTTAAAAATATTTTTTCTGGAACAGTAATTTTTAAAGTGGCTAATAAATTTTTCATAATAAAAATATTTATCGCAAATTAAATAGTATTACTATTATTATTAAAATAAATACTATCAATTTTATTGATGAATTGATATAAAAAATAAATAGCAGTATAAAAAAATAGAGTAATCAAATTAATAAACACTGAAGTTTCAGCTTGAACTTCAATAAAAATAAAATTTGAACCAAAAGATTATTATTTTAGCAATTAGATTCTTTAATTATTGCATCTTTTATTCCAACAAATGTCATTACAAATAGACCCTTTAACCAAAACAACTCAAAACATAAAAAATGGTGTGATGCTCAATGCTTATCCAGATAGCATAGGCAAAACTATGCATGACATGATTGAAATGCTTAAAAAGCCAGAATTTAAAGACGTTTTTTCTTTATTTTATGTGCTTCCAACATTTTTTAACAGCGATTTAGACCGAGGGTTTTCAATTATAGATTACAACCTTAATAAAGATTTAGTTTCAGAGAAGAACTTGCAAGATTTGGAAGCGCTTAACATCATGCTCAAGTTTGATATTGTGCTCAATCATTTATCCGTGGCATCACCCCAGTTTAAAGACTTGCTAAAACATGGTGACAATTCTGTTTATAAAGCCTTTTTTATTGATTGGAATGCCTTTTGGGAAGGTAATGGCGTTATGGGAGATGATGGTGTAATCATTCCTAGCGAGGCTTTTTTAAATAAACTATTTATGAGGAAATCAGGATTGCCTATTTTAAAAGTACGTTTTCCTGACGGCTCTGAAAGACCTTATTGGAATACCTTTTATCAAGACATCCAATACCAGAAAATAAATCCGAACGATTTAAACGCTATCAATGGGCTATCCTCAGAAAATGTTGAAAAAATTTGCGAGAAAGTCAATCAAGCTATTGAACAAAAAACAGACATCAAAACATTAGATTTAGGAAAAAATAATTCATTTAAACCACAAATCATAGACCTTTTAGATCGCAAAAAATTTTATTTAGGCCAAATGGATGTCAATGCCAATTCTCCTTTAGTATGGCGGTTTTATGAAGAAACTTTAAAAAAACTAAGTAATTTTGGTTGCAAAATATTAAGACTCGATGCCTTTGCATATTTGCATAAAGAAATAGGGCAGGCCAATTTTTTTAATAAACCCGGAACTTGGGAATATTTAGAACGGATTAAACAAATTGCCGATAAAAATAACTTGGTTATATTACCTGAAATTCATGCAGAATACGGTATGGGCTTGCATGATGAAGTCGCTAATCAAGGCTATCCAATATACGATTTCTTTTTACCGGGATTAATGATTCATACCTTAGAAACGGGCTCAAAAATAGCCTTGGAATCTTGGGTCAATGAAATCATCAACAAAGGCTACAAAACCGTTAATATGTTAGGCTGTCATGATGGCATTCCTGTATTGGATTTAAAAGGTAAAAACCTTGATGGAACCTATCATGAAGGCTTACTGACGGATGATGAGATTGAAAACATTATGAATACCATCATGAATCGTGGTGGTCGCGTTAAAAACCTATACGATCCAGCCGGAAATAAAATATCCTATTATCAAATTAATGCTACTTTTTTCAGTGCCTTGGGCGAAAACGAACAAAAGTTAGTATTGGCCAGAGCCATACAAATGTTTATGCCTGGTATTCCGCAAGTGTGGTATCTGGATCTGTTTGCTGGAAAAAATAATTATGAGGCCGCTGATAGTGGCGGAAGTGGTGGACATAAAGAAATTAATAGAACAACCTTGTCACAAGCTGATATAGACGAAGGATTAACTAAAATGGTGGTCTTAAAGCAATTGGAAATAATGCGGTTACGCAATACCTTTCCAGCTTTTCAAGGGCAACTAACCATTAATAAAACAGATGGCGAAACCATAGATTGGAAATGGAATCAAGAGGGTTACGTGGCGCAATTAAAGGCCAACTTAAAAACGTATCAGTTTACAATTAAACACATTGACAGTAATAAAAAACCATTAACCATTATTAATTAGCATGAAATCTCTTTTTATCTTTTTTATTGTTTTAACTGTTATTTCTTGTAAAACAGATTCAACCATAAAACTTTTTAATGGCAACAATTTAGAAGGTTGGCATGAAGATGTTCCGCTTATGGATAGTATGGCTTCAAAAACGAGTCCTTTCACTGTTAAAAATGGGCATCTTTTTAGTTTAGGAGAACCCAGAGGTCATTTAATTACCAATAAATCCTATAAAAATTACCGTTTAGAGGTTGTATACCGCTTTACCAAACAGTTTGGAAATTGTGGTGTTTTGGTGCATGCATCTTCACCAAGAGCCTTATATAAAATGTTTCCAAAATCTATTGAAGTGCAAATGGAACACCAAAATGCAGGAGATTTTTGGGTTATTGCTGAAGATATAACTTGTGATGATATGGAAAATCGTCGCGGACCAAAAGACACTTGGGGAATTATCGAAGGTGCCAACCGCAGAATCCAAAACCTAACCGATAATTCTGAGTATGAAGTTGGGCAGTGGAATACCATGAAAATTGAGTGTTTTAAAAACCAAATCAAAGTTTGGGTAAATAATGACTTAGTGAATTACGGGTACAATGCAACGACTACCAGTGGTAAAATAGCCATTCAAGCAGAAGGATCAGAAGTAGAGTTTTCAAAAATTCTTCTTAACCCCATAGCTGCTATGACGCCTTAAAAACATCTCTTACATTTAACCCCGATTTTAGTAACTCAACAAATTAATTACGTGTCTTTTATCGAAGAAAATAGAATTTCTTATCGCTTAGACGAAAATAATAAGCGTTTATAGAGTTTTTAATTCATTAATGATGGTAATGTTTTAGTTTTAAGCAAATTAAAAAACTACCATAGTATGAAAACTAAAATGCCCCTTATTTTTCTTGCTTGTTTTATAAGTATGTCCTACACACTTTTAGCTCAAGATTCTGCCAGTGCTTTAGAAGACAATGCCATTGATTATAAAAAACGAAGCGCTGTTTATGATTATTCAGAACGTCAATTAAACAACACAGACACCATTCCAGATTTTGATTCAAAACCAGATAAATTAAAAATTTCCGGAACCATTTATCAAAGTGATGGAAAAACGCCTGCCAGCGATGTTATTCTGTATGTGTTTCAACCCGATGAAGATGGTAATTACGAATTAAAAAGAGATGCCCAACGCAAACGCTACATCCATCACAGAGCTTGGATAAAAACCGATGCCGATGGTAAATACACTTTTTACACCTTTATGCCAGGAAAATTCATTCGCATTAAAGAGTTAAAACAAATTCGAAGAATGGTAAAGGAACCCAGTAAACCTGAATATGAACTAGATCCGTTCTTTTTCAATGACGATCCTTTAATACCAGACTTAACCTTGGCATGCCGTGCCAAAGCCGTAAAAAGCATGTTAAGATTAGAACTCACAGATGGGATGTATATTGCCAATAAAGATATTATTTTACCAAGCGCCAATGATTTAATTAAATAATGTTGTCAACAAAGTCTCTCAATAAAATTAACCATCTCAAATTTGAGGCGGTTTTTTATGTTCAATTTCAAGCATCAGGATACTAACTTTTTAATAATAATTATGAAGATTACCAAAGTTGTTCGATGGATAAAAAAATGAGCAAACCCCAATCAAAGTGGTATATTACAAAAGAAAATTAATAAAACATTTATAGCGCCATTAATTTTTTAAATTTCAATCTTATAGTAAAAACATAGAACAAAAAAATAACCGTCTCAATCGTTTTAATATTGAGACGGTTTATTTTATTTAGATTTATAAAAGTTCAATTATTTAGAACTCTATGTGAAGAATGTTATAAATGAATCACTTCGCCATAAGCATCAGCAACGGCTTCCATCACGGCCTCGCTCATGGTTGGATGCGGATGTACTGTTTTTAAAACATCATGACCGGTGGTTTCTAGTTTTCTGCCTAAAACCGCTTCGGCAATCATGTCAGTAACCCCAGCACCAATCATGTGGCAACCTAACCATTCGCCGTATTTAGCATCAAAAATCACTTTTACAAAACCTTCTTTATTGCCACCAGCACTGGCTTTACCTGAAGCAGAAAACGGAAATTTTCCAATTTTCACATCCAAACCTTTGTCTTTAGCTTGCTTTTCTGTTAATCCAACACTCGCAATTTCAGGAGAGCAATAGGTACAACCTGGAATGTTTCCATAGTCTAACGCTTCAACATGGTGTCCTGCAATTTTTTCAACACATAAAATCCCTTCAGCAGAAGCTACATGCGCTAATGCTTGACCTGGTGTTACATCACCTATTGCATAATAGCCAGGAATATTGGTTTCGTAGAATTTATTAACTAAAATTTTATCTCTATCAACGGCAATACCAACATCTTCTAGACCAATATTTTCAATATTGGTTTTAATGCCTACAGCACTTAAAATAATGTCGGCTTCAAGAACTTCTTCTCCTTTACTTGTTTTAACTGTGGCTTTTACTCCAGAACCAGACGTGTCAACTTTAGTAACTTCGGCAGACGTCATGATATTGATACCACTCTTTTTAAAAGAACGTTCTAATTGTTTCGATACATCTTCATCTTCTACAGGAACGATATTTGGCAAATACTCTACAATAGTCACTTCGGTTCCCATAGCATTATAGAAGTAAGCAAACTCAACACCAATAGCTCCAGAACCCACCACAATCATTTTCTTTGGTTGTTTTGGTAAGGTCATGGCTTCTCTGTAGCCAATCACTTTTTTACCATCTTGAGGTAAATTGGGCAGTTCTCTGGAACGTGCACCCGTTGCAATGATGATGTGGTCTGCACTATATTCTGTACCGTTGACCTCTATTTTTTTACCAGTTTTTAAAGTTCCAAACCCTTCAATCACGTCAATTTTATTCTTCTTCATTAAAAACTGAACCCCTTTGCTCATACCGTCTGCAACACCGCGACTGCGTTTTACAACAGCATCAAAATCTTTGTCATAGGTATTCACAGAAAGGCCATAATCGGCTGCATGTTTTAAATATTCAAACACTTGAGCAGATTTTAATAAGGCTTTTGTTGGGATACAACCCCAATTTAGGCATACACCACCAAGGCTTTCTTTTTCAACAATGGCTGTTTTAAACCCTAATTGTGAGGCTCTAATAGCGGTAACATAACCACCAGGACCACTTCCAAGAACAATAATATCGTATTTACTCATGAGACTTGTTTAATCATTAATTTCAAGCCACGAATTTACAAAACCTAATTTGAATAAAGAATTTAGAGCCTTATAAATTTGTTTCTTTTGTTACCTTTACGGCCTAAGTCTTGAAAAATGAACATACCCAGAACTAGTTTTGCTAGAATTGTTATTATTGGTGGTGGTTTTGCAGGAATTTCTTTAGCTAAAAAATTATCAAAGCAAGAAGTTCAGGTGGTGTTGCTGGATAAACATAACTACCACACCTTTCAACCTTTATTATATCAGGTTTCTACGGGCGGATTGGAACCCGATTCCATTGCGTATCCCATACGAAAAATATTAAAGGATTTTCCAAATTTCCATTTTAGATTGGCCCTTGTTGAAGCGGTTAAACCACTTACCAATGACGTGATAACCGATATAGGAATTTTGAAGTTTGATTATTTAGTGATTGCTTCAGGTTCTAAAACGAATTATTTTGGTAATTCTGAAATTGAAAAGCATAGTATGGCCATGAAAACCATACCACAGTCGCTTAATTTAAGGAGTTTAATACTTGAGAATTTTGAAGAGGCCTTACTAACCAACAATTTGAAAGAACGTAATGCCCTTATGAATTTTGTGATTGTTGGAGCAGGACCAACGGGCGTTGAACTGGCTGGTGCTTTGGCAGAAATTAAAAAAGGTATTTTGCCTAAAGATTATCCCGATTTAGATACACGTTCTGTGCAAATAAACCTCATTCAATCAAGTGACAGAATTCTAAAAGAAATGAGTGAAAATGCCTCGAAAAAAGCCGAGGTTTTTTTAGAAAAATTAGGAGTTAATATTTGGAAAAACGTTCGTGTAACCAGCTATGATGGTAAAACTGTAACGACAAGTTCTGATTTAACTTTTGAAACAGCTACCCTTATTTGGGCTGCAGGCGTTAAAGGCGCCACCATAAAAGGCTTAGATGTTGGAGATTTTATAACCAAAGGAGAGCGTATTTTAGTTAACGAATTCAATCAGGTTAAAGGGTTTAAACATGTTTTTGCTATTGGAGACGTGGCTTGTATGGAAAGCGAAGAGTTTCCTAACGGATTTCCTATGATGGCACAACCAGCCATTCAACAAGGCAAGCAGTTGGGCGATAATTTATTGAGATGGATTGAACAAAAGCCCATGAAACCTTTTATTTATAAAGACAAAGGTGCGATGGCAACCATTGGTAGAAATAAAGCAGTGGTCGATTTAAAACATTTTAAATTTCAAGGCATTTTTGCTTGGTATGTTTGGATGTTTGTGCATTTGTTTTTTTTAATTGGTTTTAGAAATAGAGTTGTTGTTTTTATCAATTGGGTTTATAATTACATTCGGTTTGATAGAGAAGCCCGATTGATTATCAGACCTTTTAAAAGAAGATTAAAGCGTTGATAACCAAGTTTTTTAAAACTTAGTAAGTTTTAAATGGCTGATAAGTAATATTTTTTTATATTTAAAGAATTATTAACCAACCAACCGTAACCAAAATGAAAAAACATGTCATTATTGCCATGATGATATTTTCTGTCGTCATGTATTCTCAAAAGAAAAAAAACGGAACTATTTACAATGAGCATCCTGCTATTAAAGTAGTAGAAGCCATGCAACAAGCCTTTATAAAAGGCGACACCATTGCCTTAACAGGGTATTTGGCGGACGATTTTAGAGCCTTAAATGGCATGAACAACAATCCGGATGCTAAAGGAATACCCAAGGCTAACTTTTTAAAAAACTCCGATTTCTGGAGTAAAAACATAGCCTATTTAAGTATTACCAGACAAGGTGCTGCCTATCCTGATGCGTTAGAGTATGAAGGAGATGGTGGTCTATGGGTTCAAACCTGGGATTATATTAGAGGTGTGCACGAAGAAACCGGCGTAAAAATTGATATGCCTATTCACAGACTTTTTGTTGTAGATAAAAATAACAAAATAAAGACCATGATTACCTATGATGATGGAGACATTTGGAGCAATCTTAGACAAAGTTTTGTACCTAGAACCAACGGTACGATTTACAACCATCATGAAAATATTAATAAAGTACTAAGAATGATGGCGGCTTTAGAGCATAGCGATGCCGATAAAGCCTTTAGTTATTTTAGTGAAGGTGCCAGATTTACTAATTTAGATATGGCTGATGATGCGTTTAATACTGTTGCACAAGAAAAAGAAGGCTTTTTAAACATGTTAAAAGATTGGAGCATTGATAGAATTGATGTTCGTGGATATCCAGATTATTTAGAGTACGAATTAGGTGGAGCCAAAGTAGTCCAATCTTGGTGGACAGCTAGAATGACCAGAAAATCTGATGGTAAAAAAGTAAAATTGCCCATGATGTTTATCCATGATTTTAATGATGAAGGCATGATAATAACAGAAACCGGATATTATACCTTGCAAGCATTGGCTGCAAAGTAAGATCGTAAATTGCTTAGAAGGAAAGAGGCTGTTTAAAAAAATACTTTTTTAGATAGCCTTTTTTTAATTTTTAGAATTATAAATTATCTGTAAAATGGCGTTTAGATTTTTCCTTACTAAATTTTTCTTGGTTAAATTTTGAAGAATCTCCTTTAGGAATGGATAACGATTGCCAATCCTTAGCTTTAATAAGTTTTCCTAAAAACACCATTTGCCCCACATGATAGGCATAATGGCACAATTGTCTGTTAATAGCTTCTGTTACCGTATGTCCTTCGTTTCTAATATAAATAATAGTGTTTAAATCGTTTTCAGTTAAGGGTTTTAAAGCTACAAATAAACAGTACCAACCGTTTTCCCAAACCGCTATAATGTCTTCTTTGGTTTGGATACTGTTCACAAATTCGTCGTCTCTATTTCTCCAAGGCTTTTCGCCATCTTCGATAAGAAAATGAGTCCATCTGCTTAACATATTGCCCGCTAAATGTTTTACAATCACAGCCATGCTATTGGTAGTTTCATCACTTTGCCATAACATTTCATCAACATTAAGTTGCTCCAAAGTTTTATCTCCTAAACTTTTGCAATACTTAAACTGTTTAATAGCGCTATCTAGATATTCACAATTCATCTTTAAAATCTAAGCTTAAAGAATTCACACAATATCGCGTACCAGTTTCAGTAGGGCCATCATTAAAAACGTGGCCTAAATGGCCACCACAATTGGCGCAAACAATTTCTGTTCTGAGCATGCCATGCGATTTGTCTAAAATATACTCCACCGAACCTTTTATAGACTCGTCAAAACTAGGCCAACCACAATGCGCATCAAATTTTCGCTCACTTTTAAATAAGGGCGTATGGCAGCCAGCACATGCGTAAGTGCCGTTTTCAAAATGAAGATTGTAGGTGCCTGTATGTGGTCTTTCGGTGCCTTTATTTCTAAGAACCCAATATTGATCATCGGTAAGATGTTCTTTCCATTGGTCTTCTGTTTTTTCTAGTTTATACTTACTCATTTTTTGGTATAAATTTTAATGCAACACCATTGATGCAATGTCTTAATCCTGTTGTTTTTTTTGGGCCATCGTTAAACACATGGCCTAAATGCCCGCCACAAACGGCACAATGTTCTTCTATGCCGTAATAATAATCTGAACCACTTGAAAAAGCAACATTGCCTTTTATTTCTCTATCAAAACTAGGCCATCCAGAACCAGAGTCATATTTATCCTCACTTTTAAACAAAGGTGTATTGCAAGCCGCACACACATAAATTCCCTCTTGGTTGTTTTTATTCAATGAACTTGAGAATCGTATTTCTGTACCTTGTTGTCTTAAAACCGCATACTGCTCTGGCGTTAATTGTTTTTTCCATTCCTCATTGGTTTTAGCGACCTTGAAAGATGTTGTTTGTTCATTGTTTTTTTTCTGTGCAATTCCATTGCAATTAAACATACTAGCTAAAAAAACTAGCAGAATGATTTTTTTCATAGTGAATTAAATTTCAAATTTTAGTTATAAATATAGCAGAAACATAATGTTTTTTTAGGTAAAATATTAATTTTAACAACTATGTGACTTAAAAATATTTATATGTGTCTTAATGGTTAACTAAAGGAATTTTGTATTTTTAAAAAAAAATTAAACACCATGAGATTACAGAAAATTATCTTCGCTTTTGCATTTATTGTCATAATAATCTCCTGTTCAACAAATCCATTTACAGGAAAGCAAACCATGGCACTGCCTGGAACTGAAAACAGTGCTTTATTTCCAGCTTCTTTTCAGCAATATGATCAATTTTTAAGTGAAAATAAGGTTATAACTGGAACTTCTGATGCAGCTATGGTTACCAGAGTTGGACAAAAAATTGCAGTTGCGGCCGAGCGTTGGCTAAATGCAAACGGCTATGTTGGTTACTTAAAGGATTATAAATGGGAATACAAATTAGTAGATGATAAAACAGTTAATGCTTGGTGTATGCCCGGTGGAAAAATAGTGGTTTACACTGGAATTTTACCCATTGCAAAAAACGAAGCTGGTTTGGCCGCCATTATGGGCCATGAGGTATCGCATGCGCTTGCCAATCATGGACAACAACGTATGAGCGCTGGTATGCTGCAACAAATTGGCGCTGTTGGACTTAATGTGGCCTTACAAGATAATAAAAATATTGGTTTGTTTAATCAGGCTTATGGTATTGGTACGCAAGTAGGCGGTATGTTGCCTTTTAGTAGAAGTCATGAAACAGAAGCCGATAAAATAGGGCAGTACCTGATGGCCATTGCTGGTTATAACCCAGACGAAGCTGCAGAACTTTGGAAGCGTATGAGTGCACAAAGTGGCGGACAAGCACCACCAGAAATTTTAAGCACGCATCCATCCAACGATACGCGGATAGCCAATTTAAAGGCATTAGCACCAAAGGCTAAGGAAGAAGCAAAAAAATTTGGGGTGACAACCTTTAAATAAAAAATTTTCATTTAAAATATTTGTTTACTTTAGAAGCTGCTGTAAAAAAGCAGCTTTTTTATTATGAGTGAATTAGAAAAGGGAAGCAAAAAACTTCTTAATGCTTGGGCATTTTATGATTGGGCAAATTCAGTTTATACACTAACCATTGCGTCATCAATCTTTCCTATTTTTTATTCGGCATTATTTCTTTCAGAAATTAAAACCGTTCATGCTTTTGGTTTTAATTTTAAGAGCACCGCTTTAATAACTTTTGTAACAGCATTTACATTTTTAGTGGTGACTTTTACCTCACCTATTTTGTCTGGTATTGCTGATTACGTAGGTAATAAAAAGAATTTCATGAAATTTTTCTGTTATTTGGGTGGTATTGGTTGCATTGGTTTGTATTGGTTTAGTTTAGATCATATTTATATTAGTATTTTATGTTATTTTATGGGATTGATAGGGTATTGGGGAAGCTTGGTTTTTTACAATTCTTATTTGCCAGATATTGCTTATCCAGAACAACAAGACAGCGTGAGCGCCAAAGGATTTTCTTTTGGGTATATAGGAAGTGTTATTTTACTCATTATTAATTTAATTATGGTGATGAGCCAAGATGATGGAGAATCTAAAATGCAAATGATGCGATATTCATTTGTTACTGTGGGATTATGGTGGGTTTTATTCAGCCAATATTCATTTTATTTTTTACCTAAAGGAACATCAGCTGGTCATAAAGTCACAAAAGATGTTGTTTTTAATGGCATAAGAGAATTAAGACAAGTTTGGAAAGAGTTAAAGAAGAATTTAAGATTAAAAAGATTTTTATATGCTTTTTTTGTATTTAGCATGGCGGTTCAAACCATCATGTTGGTCGCTGTTTATTTTGGAGAAGAAGAAATAGCCTGGTCAAGTGATAGTGAAAAAACAACGGGTTTAATTATTAGTATTTTGGTTATTCAAATGGTAGCAGTCATAGGAGCCGTTATAACATCAAAATGTTCTGCAAAATATGGAAACATTAAAACATTGATTGTTGTTAATTGTGTTTGGATGCTTATGTGTTTCTATGCTTATTTTATGATTACGCCCATTCAGTTTTATATAGCAGCTTCGTTGGTTGGTTTGGTTATGGGTGGCATTCAGTCATTGGCAAGATCAACCTATTCAAAATTTTTACCAGAAACAGAAGATACTACCTCTTATTTTAGTTTTTATGATGTCGCTGAAAAAATAGGAATCGTTATTGGCATGGTCATTTTTGCTTCCATTGACCAAATTACTGGCACCATGAGAAATGGGATTCTCTTTTTGGTATCGTTTTTTTTAGTTGGAATTATTTTATTGTTTCGAGTGCCTAAAGAGCGTAATGGATAAAAAAACGACACTTTTTAAAAGTGCCGTTTTAAATTTGATAAGTGATTTTAGTTTGAATATCATTGCCTAATACTACCGGAACCAGCAACTTTGGTGTCTTCAGTCTTAGGATTGCCTTTATAAACAATGTCGCCAGAACCAGCAACTTTAGCTACGATGTTCTCAGTGCTTACTACTTCTGCATTGCCCGAGCCAGACACAGAAACTTCGGTATTATTGGATTGCAATTCAAAACCATGAAAATCTCCTGAGCCAGCAATATTAGCT
>Ga0210044_10000246_pt1 | contig 81347 bp, 76 predicted proteins | sample CryGey13umfilter_2_FD_183959 | JGI IMG/M metagenome (GOLD analysis project Ga0210044, IMG submission 183959) | Groundwater microbial communities from aquifer in Utah, USA - Crystal Geyser 4/9/14 3 um filter (SPAdes) (version 2) | ecosystem: Environmental > Aquatic > Deep subsurface >... | reverse complement strand
TCGCCAAAACCGGTGTCGATGCGCTGGCCATTGCCATTGGCACCAGCCACGGCGCGTACAAGTTCACCCGCAAGCCCACCGGCGACATCCTGGCGATTGACCGCATTGCGCAAATCCACGCGCAAATCCCCAACACGCACCTGGTGATGCACGGCTCAAGCAGCGTGCCGCAAGAGTGGCTGGCGATCATTCGCCAGTATGGCGGCGACCTGAAAGAAACTTATGGTGTGCCGGTCGAAGAAATCCAGCGTGGCATCAAAAGCGGTGTGCGCAAGGTCAACATCGACACCGACATCCGCCTGGCCATGACCGGCGCCATGCGCCAGAGCTTTGCCGAAAACCCCAGCGAGTTCGATCCGCGCAAAAGCTTGATCGCAGCGCGCAAAGCCGCCATGGGCATTTGCAAGCTGCGCTTCGAGGCCTTTGGCTGTGCCGGCTTCGGCTCAAAGATCAAGCCGGTCCACCTCGACGTGATGGCGGCGCGCTACTAAGGGCTTGTTCGCAAATAACCTATACATTTGGCTCGCCGACCTTGGGCGCACTGCGTCGTTGCAAAACGCTTGTGTAGCAAAGCTACACGGCGCGCTTTGCGCCTCGCATTGCATCCCAAATCCGGCGCCCAAATGCACAGGTTATTCATGAGCAAGCCCTAAGTTCCAGGCCCGCAATCCATGCAATCCTCAACCACCTGCGGACCAAGGTTCAGCTTCTGGTTGAGGTCACGCAGGGCGGTGCGCAGTCCTTCTTCAATGACCGGATGGTAGAAAGGCATGTCCAGCATGCTTGAAACTGTCATGCGCTGTTGCGCCGCCCACGCCAGCAGATGGCCAATGTGCTCGGCGGCGGGGCCGAACATTTCGGCGCCCAAAAACAAACCTGTGCCTTGCTCGCCATAAACTTTCAAAGTGCCTTGGTTGCGCAGCATGACGCGGCTGCGGCCCTGGTTCTCAAAAGACTCGACCCCCACGGCAAAGCGATTCTTGTGGTGCTGCTCCAGCTGTTTCAGATTCAAGCCCACCGATGCCACTTGCGGGTCCGTGAAGACCACCGCCAGCGGCGTGCGGCGCAGGCCGGGTTCAATGTCAGGAAAACGCCCGGCGTTGTTGCCCGCAATGCGGCCCTGGTCGGCGGCTTCGTGCAGCAGGGGGCTGTCGTTGCTGGCGTCGCCGGCAATAAAAATTGTGCTGTCGCCGCACTGCAGCGTCGAGCGGTCAAAGTCTGGCACGCCGCGCTCGTCCAATTGCAAGCCTGTGTTTTCCAGGTCGAGGTCAGCCACAGCAGGCGTCCGCCCGGTCGCGGCCAGCACATAGTCGAAGGCCTCCGTTTTCCAGTCGCCATCGCGATGCAGATAAGTGACTTCGATCCCGCTGGCCGTTTCCTTGGCCGACTTCACCTCAGCCGAGGCATCTAGGTAAAACTCCTTGTTGAAGGTCTGGTTGGCATCCTCCCGAATAGCAGGGTCCTGAATGCCGGCAATACCACCACCGACGCCAAACACCTTGACCTGCACCCCCAGGCGGCTCATCGCCTGTGCCAATTCCATGCCCAGAACACCAGGGCCAAACACCGCCAGACTGGTTGGCAAAGTGGGCAACTCAAAGATGTTTTCATTGGTCAGCAAGTGCGCGCCCAGTTCCTTCAGGACCGGCGGCAGCACAGGCACGCTGCCGGTGGCGATGACGATGCGCTTGGCGTGAATCAGCTGACCGTCCTCGGTCACCAGGGTGTTGGCATCCTTGAACTTGACCGTGGCGGTTAACCTGTCAGTCGGCGCAATGCCATCAATTGCTTTGAGCACAGCGCCTACAAAACGGTCGCGCTCGCGTTGAACGCGCGCCATCACGGCAGCGTCGTCCACAGTGACCGCTTGCACGTTTACCCCGAAGGCATGTGCATGGCGTGCCAAGTGCGCGGACTCGGCGGCGGCAATCAGCAATTTGCTGGGCATGCAACCCACGCGCGCGCAGGTGGTGCCATAGGCGCCGCCTTCGATCAGCAAAACGGAATCAGCGTGAGCGCGGGCAGCGCGGTAGGCAACCATGCCGGCCGTACCGGCACCAATGATGGCGACTTCGACTTGAAAAGGTGTCATGGCAGTTTGGTTGTGAGTGTTTGACAACTTACTTGGCCAGCCAGAGTGCCAGCTCGTCGGCGCCGCCGACATAGTGGCCGTCGACATACACCTGCGGCGTGGTGCCGTGTCCGCTGACGGCTTGCAGCGAGCTGTAGCTAACACCGTGGCTGCCCAACTCGATTTCTTCAAAACGCAGGCCTTTGTCATTGAGCATTTTGCGTGCGCGCGCGCAGTGCTGGCAGCCGGGCTTGCTAAAGAAGGTGATGCGCGGCGGCGGGCTGGCCTTGGGGTTGATGTAGTGCAGCATGGTGTCGGCATCTGACACCTTGAACGGGTCGCCCGGTTCCTCGGGCTCGATGAACATTTTTTCAATCAGGCCGTCTTTGACCAGCATGGCATAGCGCCAGCTGCGCTTGCCCAGGCCGATGTCTGATTTGTCCACCAGCAGGCCCATGCCCTCAGAAAATTCGCCGTTGCCATCGGGAACAAAGGTGATGTTGTCGGCATGCTGCTCGCTCTGCCATGTTTCCATCACAAATGGGTCGTTGACCGCCAGGCAAATGAGGCTGTCGACGCCATTGGCCTTGAACACATCGGCCAATTCGTTAAAACGCGGCAAGTGCAAGTTGGAGCAGGTTGGCGTGAAGGCGCCCGGCAATGCGAATAGCACCACTGTTTTGCCCTTGAACAGCGCATCGCTGTCGACCTTTTGCCAGTCGTCATCGACCCGGATCGGGAACGTGACATTGGGGACTTTTTGACCTTCGCGAGATTTAAGCATGGGTTTCCTTTAACAGTGGGCGAATGGCTTCGCAAGCATGTCAGTCGATGACTGTGGACGAATGCTATTGGGGACGGCAGGCGTTCATCTGTGCGATTGCGTACATAGGGCGTCATCCGGCGCCCGTACGTTCTGTTTGCAAGGGCCGTGACGTTTGTCCGTTAGCCGTAATAATTTGCTTTTACCATGGACGTCAAGGACAGGGGTTCGGCCGCAGAACAGCCTCAAGCGCTCATCTTTCCCAAGGTGGGCTAATCAGAGTGTCATGCGCGAGAGTTTCAATCAACTACAGGAGCCATACATGGCAGAACAGAAATTAGGCAACCCGGCGGTCGTCGGTCTGGCGGGCTTCGGCTTCACCACATTCATTCTGCAGTTTCACAACGTGGGCTGGATGGGCATCGGGCCGGTGATCTGGCTGGGTTTGATTTTTGGTGGCCTGGCGCAGATGATTGCAGGCTTGCAGGAAATGAAAACCGGCAACAACTTTGGTTATTGCGCCTTCACTGCCTATGGCTGTTTCTGGATATCGCTGGCGTTGATTCTCATTGGCAACCATTTCAATATCTACGTGTCAAGCACCACTGATATCGGCTGGTTTCTGGTTGCCTGGACTGGCCTGACAACGATTCTCTGGATTGGCTCGATGCGTATCAGTGGTGCCTTGGGGCTGACCTTTACGCTACTGATGATTGGCTTTATCCTGCTCGACTTCGCGCATTTCGGCTACCCGCAACTCACCGTGATCGCCGGCTACGAGCTGATGTTGACGGCCGCCAGCGCCTGGTACATCATGGCGCATATCATTTTTGCCGATGTCTTTGGCCGCGACGTGCTGCCTGTTGGCAAGCCCTGGATTTAATGGAGAAACTCACATGCAACTGATTCAAAAATATGCCCTGAGCCTGGCTGTCTCCGTGCTGGCAGGTGTGGCTGGTACCACTTACGCTGCGGGCGAAGAAGCGGCGACACCCGAGGAGGCCATCACCAAGGTGCGCTCGGCTGCCAAATTTCTGCAAGACAAGGGGGCGTCTGGTTTTGCGTCGCTCAACAGCAAGGACGGTGCCTGGGTCTGGAAAGACAGTTATGTCTATGCGTTTGACTGCCGAATGGACCGCATGGTGGCCCACCCAATGCGCCCTGATCTGGTCGGCCTGCCAATCATGCAAATTACCGACAACAATGGCAAATACATTTTCAAGGACTTGTGCAAGGCGGCCGCCCAACCGCGTGGCGGTTGGGTCGAGTACGTGTGGACGCGCCCGGGTGCCGGGAGCGTGTCGCGCAAGATGACTTATGCCATGACGGCCAACATTGCCTTTTCAACCGGCATCCAGATTGCCGCCGGTGTGCATGACGAAAAACTCACGCTGGAAGCATTGACGCAAGTGGCCGACAAATTGCTGGATCCGGCCAAATACCCTTCTAATTGAATTTGGGCCAGGCGATCTATTTCGCTTTCGCCCTGGTTTCAAAGCGCTCCGAAAACGCCGTCATACGCGCGCGGTTTTTGCCAAAATCATAACGACCCAGCAAGGATTGCGAGCGGAAATTGATCTGGCCAGACTCGGCATCCAGCACAAAATCGACCTGGTCCCGAAAACCCAGCGGCGTGGTGAAGATTACTTCGAGCCAGACCGGATCGCTGCGCACAATGGACGCTTCAGGGTGGCTGGCCAGGGTGGCGCGCAGCAATGTCATGCCCTGCGCGGCATTGCCGGTGTAGCGCAGTGCTGGCAGGGCGCCGCCCAGAGAATTCACGCAGTTGCTGCTGCGCGGGCAACTCATGTCGGTGGGGTGGGCATTGGCACCAAGTTTGATTTCCGGGCCGGCTTCCTGCGCCGCACAACCAGCGAGCAGGAGCGCAAGCGCTGCGGTTCGTGCGAAGGTACATTGAATAGAAGTGAGTTTCATGTGTGTGTGGATGGCCTGTTCATGGGTAACGTTGACGCAGACTGCGCGAGTTCAGCAGCAACCCAGCCAGCAAGGTGAGGAGGGCGACGGCGCCCAGAATCACGGCCGCGGTAGTCCAGGGCCGCCCGACTTGTTGCCGCATCTGGACCAGCAGCACGATGGCCAGCATCCAATTGACCGTGGCGCCATAGGCGGCCAGTTGCAGCAGCAGCAGGCTCCAGCGCTTTCTGTACAAAAACAGCAGTGGTGTCGCCACGCTGAGGGCCACCAGCCCATAGCTGTCCGCTCGCAAAAAGTGCGCGGCGGTGAGCGCGGCGGCGACAACAAAAAGAACAATTCGCAGGGTCATTGAGATTATCCGGAAAGCGAGCAATGAGCAGCATTTTGCATTGATCCAATTATTTCGATTCTGTTCAGCATGGGTTCATGCCGCCACGTGCACACTGCACGCCATACCAACCCACGGAGTTTTTCATGAAACGTCTTACACATCTCACACGCTTCAGTATTGCCGGTTTGTTCGCCACCGCCTTGTTCGGCGCCCAGGCCGCCACTTTCACCGATCACGCGCGGGTGAGCGGCGCTGAGCCGCAGTACGAAAACATCAACGTGCCGCGCAACGAATGCACCAGCCACTGGGTGAATGAGGGCGACGAGCGCGTCAGCGCAGCTCCTCAAAATACCCAGCCTCGCCAATATGGCGGTGCCATTGTGGGCGGCCTGGCCGGTGGCGTTCTGGGCCACCAGGTGGGCGGCGGCAGAGGCAAAGACGTCGCCACCGTCGTGGGCGCGGTGTTGGGCGCCATGACCGGCGATCACCTGGAAAACCGCAATCCACCAACCCAGTACAACAACGGCCAATACGCCAACAACGGGCGCTATCAGCCAGCGCAACGGGAAGTCCAGCGCTGCCGCACGGTGTATGACGTGCAAACCCGCGTCTCTGGCTACCGCGTAACCTATGACTACCGTGGCCAGCAGTACACCACGCTCATGCGCAACAACCCGGGCAACCGCCTGCCGGTGCGTGTCAGCGTGGACCCGATTGAGCAATAATCAAGCTCCCCAAAACGCCTGCCCGCCATGAAATTTTTGACCACCGTGATCACTGCCCTGATGCTGGCGCTCAGCGTGCCGGCGTGGGCCGATGTCAGCCGCGATGATGCCGCGACCATGGTGCAAAAAGCCACGGGCGGGCGCGTGCTGGCGGTGGAACAGACCGAACAGGACGGTCGCCCGGTGTGGCGCGTCAAGGTGCTCACGCCAAAGGGCGAAGTCATTGTGGTGCTGATCGACGCCGCCAGCGGGCGCAAACTTTAACTGCGGCCCAAGGCTGACTCTGCATGCGCCTGCTACTGGTTGAAGACGATGCGGTGTTGCGGCTCGGCTTGCAGCGCAAGTTGGAGGCCGAAGGCTACCGTGTTGACATGGCCGCCGACGGCGCTGATGGCCTGTTTCAGGCCCGCGAATACCCGCTGGACCTGGCCATTGTCGACTTGGGGCTGCCCAAGCTCAACGGCCTGGCGCTGGTGCAAACCCTGCGCGCCGAAGGCCGCACCCTGCCGATCCTGATTCTGACCGCGCGCGGCAGCTGGCAGGACAAAGTGCTGGGGCTGGAGGCGGGTGCCGACGACTACCTGGTCAAACCGTTCGAATTCCCCGAACTGGCGGCGCGCGTCAAGGCGCTGCTGCGGCGCGCGCTCAAGGCTACCTCGGAGGTACTCACTCTGGGCGCGCTGAGCATCGATTTTTCTGCCCAGAGCGTGCGGCTTAAGGGTGCGGCGCTCGAGCTGACCCAGTTCGAATACCGCATGCTGGAATTCTTGGTGCGCGAGCGCGCCCGGGTGGTGAGCAAGCAGGAGTTGTCAGACTACCTGTATCCGCACGATGAAGACCGTGACAGCAATGTGCTGGAGGTGCTGATCGGCCGCTTGCGGCGCAAGCTTGACCCGGACGGTGCGCTGGCGCCCATTGCAACGCTGCGCGGGCGCGGCTACCGCTTTGTGCTGTAGTGAACCCACCGCCGTCCATCCGCGCGCGCCTGGTCTGGGCTGCTTTTGCCGTGTTGCTGGTTTTTTTGGCTGGCGCCGGTTGGGCTGTGCAGCAAGCCTTTGCCGACAGCGTGCGCAGCCAGCGTTTTGCCCGCCTGCAAACCACCGTTTACCTGTTGATGGCCGGGACCGAACTCAACGACCAAGGCGCGCTGGTCATGCCCGCTGCGCTGGCCGAGCCCCGGCTGTCGCTGGCGACCTCCGGGCTTTACGCCAACATCGCCAATCCGGATCAAAACGAGGAATGGCAGTCGTCGTCCACGCTCGGCCTCGATCCGCCTTTTGTGCGTAAGCTCGCGCCTGGCGATTGGCACTTTGAAACCATCAACGCAGCTACAACAGGCCGGGCTTTTCTGGCTGCCAGCTATGCGGTCAAGTGGTCGGTGAATGAGCAGGCGGCACCGCTGGTTTTTTCGGTGCTCGAAGACATGGCCGCGTTTGACAGGGAGTTGCAAACCTTCGAACGCACGCTTTGGAGCTGGCTGGGTGGCACCGGGCTACTGCTGCTGCTCGCACAAACGGTTTTGCTGCGCTGGGGACTGGCGCCGCTGGGGCGCGTGGCGCGGGAAATTCAGCGCATAGAGAAAGGCGAGCAGGCCAGGGTGGAAGGCAATTATCCGAGCGAACTTGCCGGGCTCACACACAACCTCAATGGTTTGATGGACCAAGAGCGGGCCCGGCAAACGCGCTTTAAAGACGCGCTTGATGATCTGGCCCACAGCCTCAAAACACCGCTGGCGGCATTGCGTGCCTCGCTCGAAGCACCCGGTGACTTGCCAGCCATGGTGGCGCAACAAGTGGCGCGCATGGACGACATTGTGGTGCACCAGTTGGGTCGTGCCGGTGCCAGTGGTGCCGCGCGTTTTGCACCGCAATTGGCGCTGGCGCCCATTCTGAACCGCATCCGCGACACGCTTGCCAAGGTTTATCTGGACAAGGATTTGACGTTTGCGCTGGATTGTCCGGCTGACTTGAGCTGGCGCATCGACGAGGGCGACGCCTTCGAGGTGCTGGGCAACGTGCTAGACAACGCGGCCAAGTGGGCACGGCACACCGTGTCGGTGCGGCTCTGGGTGGACGGCAAGCGCCTGCATATTTGCGTGTGTGACGACGGCCCGGGTTTTGCTGACCCGCAGGCGGTATTGGCCAGGCGCGTGCGGCTTGATGAGCAGGTGCCCGGCCACGGCATTGGTCTGGCCGTGGTCAAAGACCTGGTGGCCAGCCACCAGGGCGAGTTGACTGTTTCACGGGCTGAACTGGGCGGCGCGCAAATCGACATTGTTTTGCAGGCGGCGTAGGTCGTACGCTTATTTGTCATCGACTTCCGGGCGCTGTTGTTGCATGGCCGCTTCAATCGACTGCTTGACCTGCTCGCCAATTTGATCGCTTTGCTGTTGCGGAGTCGCCCCCGGCGTGGTTTGCGGCATGGTCACCTGCGCACCGTCCTGCGGTTGAACTTTGATGTTAGACACATCGGTAAGTTGTTTCTTGGCCAGAAAACCCACCAGGGCCACCACCACCAAAAGACCCAAAATGCTGAAAATTGCGCGCATAGACTTGCCTCATAAAAACGTTGCAGTAGGGAACTTTAACGGCAGTGCCGCTTCCTATGTACGCTATTGTGCTCAGGCAATTCCCTTCAAGGCTTACGCGATGACGCTGAAATTACGATCTCTGGCCAATCTGGCCGCTCTCACTCTGGTGCTTGGTACCGCGCTTTTGGGCGGCTGCACCACCACAAAAATTCCGGCGGATGGCAATGGCCTCACGCCTTACCCGCTCACCAAAAACCTTCAGGCCGGCGACATCATCCACTTGCCGACTGGCACCACCATGAACTTCGAGCAGGCCATTGGCATGATCGCCGCAGCCAAGGTGATCTACATCGGCGAAATGCATACCAACCTGCAGGCGCACGAGGCGCAGCGGCGCGTGATTGAGGCGCTGGAGCAACGTTTTCCGGGCCAGATCGCCATCGGCATGGAGATGTTCCGCGAGCCGCAGCAGAGCGCGCTTGACCGCTGGACGCGCGGTGAACTCGACGAACACCAGTTTCTCAAGGCGTCGAAGTGGTACGACAACTGGGGCTCCGACTTTGGCCATTACCGCGGCATTTTGAACTTTGCCCGCGAGCACCGCCAGGACGTGGTGGCGCTCAATCCGCCGAAGGAAATGCAGCAACAATTCGCCCAGGCCGGTGCCGTGCCGCTAACGCCAGAACTCGCAGCCCGGGTGCCGCAAACCGATTTCACCGACCCGTTTCAGCGGGCCATGCTTGAGGCTGTCTTTAAAGGCCATTCTGCGGGCGGCAAACCGTCCAGCATGAGTGCCGAGGCCACGGCCAAAATGTTCGACCGCTTTTACCGCACCCAAATCCTCTGGGAGGAATCGATGGCCAGTCGCATCGTGGACTACCTGAACAGCCCCGCCGGTGCCGGCAAGAAAATGGTGGTGATCGCCGGCGCCTTCCATGTGCGCCACGGTCTCGGCGTGCCGCGCAAGGTGTTGCGCCGCGCCGCTTGGCCCTACGTGATCGTACTGCCCACCGAGCTGTCAATCCCCGAGGAGCACAAGGAGGAGCTGATGATGGACGTCGATATGCCTGAAATTCCGCTCTTGGCCGGCGACTTCGCCTGGATGATTCCCTACGAGAACATCAAGACCCAAAAGGCGCAGTTGGGCGTGCTGATGCGGCTCGATGGCGCCACGGTGGTCATCGACAAGGTGGTGCCGGGCTCACCTGCGGCGCAGGCTGGCCTGATGGCGGGCGACACCTTTGTTTCAATCGACAACTTTTCTGTCACCGAGCAGAGCGACGTGAGCATGGTGATTGGCGGCAAGAAGCCCGGCGACGAGGTCGCTGTGAAAGTGCGCCGCGCGGGCCAGGAGATGCGCTTTGCGCCGCTGCTCAGCGCCCCGGCAGAGCATCCGGTCAAGCCGTAATCAAACTCTGGTCAAGCGCTGCAAAAGGCTCAGCGGCGCACCAGTCGCAACGCGAGTTCATGTGACAAGTTGGGATGCGCCACCTTGTCGTACGGCGGTTTGGGCCAGACCCAGGTCTTCTCGGTGAACAAGGCGCGCATGGCATTGATGTCGCAGTGGTAGGGCGGGCCGTGGATGACACCCTGCTCGCTGGCTGCCGGGCGTAGCATCTGCATGTACAACACCCACAGGCTGCCCGCAGGTTTGAGCCAACGCTGCAGTTGCTGCGTGTATTCCAGCCAGTGCTCCGGGTGAATGGCGCACAGGCAAGTTTGCTCGTAAATGGCGTCAAACGGGTGCGGTGGCTGGTAGCTAAGTACATCGGCCTGAATCACTTCCGCAACAAGTCCCTGCGCCTGCAGCAGCGCACGCGTTTTGGCTACTGCGGCGGCGGTGTAGTCGATACCGGTGACCTCGAAGCCGCGCCGGGCCAGCTCGACCACTTCCCATCCGGTGCCGCAACCGGGCACCGCGATGTGGCAGGGCAACAACCCACCGCTGTCGAGCCAGGCCAGCAGTTGCGGGCTGGGGCTGCCGCGGTCCCAGCCGGTTTCGTTGTTGTCAAAGCGCTGTTGCCAAAAATCGGTCGTGGGGCCTGCCATCTGAGATGCTTTCTGCAAGTGGTGAATAGCCACAGTATGTCTCAAGCCATGGTGCAAGCCGTTAGTTGCCAAGGTGCCGCGTCGCCATCAACCCAATCAGTGCGGCGGCACACAGACAGGCGTGACGCATTTGCCCTACCCTTGCCGCGCGTTTCAATTTTTAAAATCAACCCTTTGGAATAACTCATGAACCTTCACCTCGGATTGACACCCCTCATCTCGCTCGTGGCCGGCATTCTCATTTTGGTGATGCCTCGGCTGCTCAATTACATCGTGGCGATTTATCTGATTGCAATTGGCATCATCGGTCTGATGGGTCGCGGGTAGGCCTGAACGCGCGTTTACAATTTGCCCATCAGGTCGGCGTAAATCGGCCTGTACACGCTAGGGGTGCTGATGTTCGCAAGAGCGTCGGCTGAGATAACACCCTGGAACTTGATCAAGGTAATACTTGCGCAGGGAAGCGTCGCTAAACGTGCACTACCCTGCCGTCGACAAAGGCAATTCGATGGCGTTCTGTTTGAAACTGTCCCCCCTCGCGCTGGCGCTTGCTGCCACCGCTTCCTTCTCCACTTTTGCTCAGACCGCGCCGCAGAGCTTGCAGGCGATCACCGTGACCGGTAAAACCGCGCCGCAGCTCGATGTCGAAAGCGCCGATGTTTCCGGCTTTGGCGTGCCGCTGGCCAAATCGCCCCAAAGCGTGACGGTGTTGGGCGCAGACTTGCTAAGCGCCAGCGCCGCGCAATCGCTGTCGCAGGTGATCAAGCTCGATGCCTCGCTGGCCGACAGCTACAACACCACGGGTTACATCGAGAGCGTGTCGATTCGCGGTTTTCTTCTTGATCAAAGCGGCAATTTCACACGCAATGGCCTGATCACCTCGAACGACGCACCGATCGCGCTGGAAAACAAGGAGCGCATTGAAGTCCTCAAGGGCGTGGCCGGCCTGCAGTCGGGTGTGTCGGCGCCGGGCGGCCTGGTGAACTATGTCACCAAGGTGCCCATGAAAGACAACTTTGTCACTGCGGAACTCGGTGCGAATGACAGCGGCGGCGCCAAACTGCATCTAGATGTCAACCAGAATCTGGGCGCGGTCGGCGTGCGCCTGAATCTGGTCGATGAAGCCCTGCGCCCGCAGTTTGACAAGGCCGACGGTTCGCGCCAGCTGCTTAGCCTGGCGCTGGCAACCGAGTTGAGTCCGGCGACCTCGGTGTCTGCCAACCTTGAATACCACCGCAAACGTCAACCCTCGGTGCCAGGGCTGGGCCTGCTCGACAGCGATGGCGATGGTCTGGGCGACACGCTACCCGGCAGCATCAACCCGCGCCTGAACCTGAACAACCAGGCCTGGTCGCAGCCGTTTGAGGCCAGCAGCACCACAGCCGAAGTGGCGCTCAAGCATTCGCTCAATGCCAACTGGAGCGCCCGCGTGGCAGCCAACACGCAGCGCCTGGACATTGATGACCGTCTGGCTTTTCCGGACGGCTGCAGCAGCGCGGCAAACTACGTCTATCCCGGCTTGTGCGCCAATGGCGACGTCGATGTGTATGACTACCGCAGCGAGAACGAACAGCGCAATCTGTGGAGTTGGGACGCCCGCCTGGACGGCAAATTCCAGGCGCTCGGCCTGCAGCACGCCACCCGGATCGGTTTGAACGGGCGCAGCGCCAGCGCCGATCTGGCGCCGATGCAGGCCTACAACTGGGTTGGCATCACGAATATCTACGCCCCGGTCGCGCTGCCCGCCGATCCTAGCCTCACAGGCAAAAACACCGACAGCCGTGAGCGCGCGCTGGCAGCTTATGCCTCGCTGACGTCCGATTTGAGCCAGAACGTGCAGTCCTTCGTGGGCGTGCGCAGCACCCGCCTGAAGCGCAGCAGCGAGCGCAGCGATGGCGCGCGCGCGGTATCTTACGAGCAGACGGTGACCACGCCGTGGGCTGGGCTGGCCTGGTCGCCGAATGTGACCACAATGCTTTATGCGTCCTGGGGCCAGGGCGTGGAACTCGAAGTGGTGCCCAATAACCCGCTTCAATTTACCAATTCGGGGCAGGTGCTGCCGGCGCTCAAAAGTGAGCAAACCGAGATCGGCCTGAAGTGGCAGGCCAATCCCCGCCTGCTGCTGACGGCGGCCGCGTTCAGCATCGACAAGCCCAGTAACGATCAGGTGAACCCGTATGCCTTGTCGCCGCTCGTGGCTGGTGCCAAGACGGCGCGCCATCGCGGCCTGGAGTTGTCTGCCGCCGGTCGTTTAAATGCGGCTTTGTCCTTGCAAGCCAGCCTGATGGCGCTCGATGCCAAGTACACCCAGGCGATCGATCAGACGCTGGTGGGGCAGCGCGTGACCAACCTGCCGCGCCTCAAAGCTTCTTTGTTTGCCGATTACAAGCTTGCGGCGTTGCCCGGCTTGTCGCTCAATGGCCTGGCCACTTTCGAGAACGGCAAGACCGTGACGGCAGACGGCAGTGTTGAACTGCCTTCTGCCTGGCAACTCGACGTCGGCCTCAGCTACCAGCAGCGCATGGCGGGCAAAGCAACGCTGTGGCGCTTCAACATCGAAAACCTGACCAACCGTACCTATTGGCGCGAAGCACCCACCACCTATTGGGGCGGCGTTTACCTGTTTCCCGCAACGCCGCGCACGCTGCGCGCCAGCGTCACGGTGGACTTTTAGCCCATACGTGATGCTATTTTTGGGTTACGGGCTGTTGGCTTAAAAGTTTTTGGGCCTGCATTTCCAATGCCCATCAGAAAGGGGCGATCATTGGTTGGCTGGCGTCAGCGCAAAGGTCAAAGAATTCCTGACCGTGGCCAACACTTGATGTGTTCGTCAACATTACAGGGTCGGTTTGCTCCTGATTTGAAGCGACTCAGCAATGCATCGCTCAAAGGCAAGATTTTTTCCCTCCGATAACCCCCGCGTGGGCACCTTACGGACGCAATCTGAAGACGTGGGCAAAGCCCTACCTGTCAGGCGCGCCATAGGGTTTACCTGAGTTGCCACAGCCTCTGAATGTCAAAAGTGATCGATATACTCAACGGAATCAATAATACAAATCAATGAGCAAAAGCTTTTGCCAAGCACGCATCTTTGGTAACACTTCAGTTTGCTCTGAAGCCGATGACAGCATTGTTTAAAAAAATCTATGCTACCTGAAAACGGGTTTTCCCCTGAGCCAATGGCTATTGCCTACGCGACCGCTTCCGTCTTTTTGTGCATCCTGGTTTACAAGGCCAAGTCTCTGCTCAGCTACGCATGGGATGCCCCAGGCATGAACGAGCCTGTGGGCAGCGGCAGGATCCGACAGGTTGATCCAGATGACGGGCCTGCCCGTGGCGCAGCCGTGGCGGCGGGCAATGTCATGAACAGTATGACGCCTGGTGGTGGCGCGTCCCTGATGGTGTTGGTTTTTTTCATCTTCGGCGCTTTTGTTGGCGCGGCTGCGTTGCCTGCGGCCTTTGGCATCATGGGAACCGTCACCACGGTTAACTTGCTCTTGCTCCTTGTCGGGGGTATTGCCTGGGCTCTGATGCTGGGCCGCCTGACCGCGACCCTGGTGAGCCTGGCCTTTAGCTTGGTGATTTTGGGTCTGGTCGTTGGTGTTCTGTTGTTTGCACTGAACTTTGTAGTGACCTTTGCCCGTGGGGGCAATGACTTCTTCATGGACAGTGCCATGAACAAGTTCAGAGAGACGCAAACAGCGCTGAATGCTTATACAAGAGGCGATAACAGCACTTGGTATGGTGCGTATGAATATCGGGTGGGCTTCAATGTATGCTCCGTGTTTGCAGGTCTTAAAAGTTACGGCAACATAGATCGGGTTCGCTCTGAGTGTGACCAGGGTTGGGTTGCCAGGCAACAGCAAAAGGCAGTCCAGGCGCAAAAGAATCAGTTAAAGAAAGACAAAGAAGACGACCTGGCACTCAAGGAGCACGACGCCACACTCGAACACCTAGCTGTGGGTATGCCGATTAACAAGGTACCCCCGTACTGGAAAAGCATGACAGGAAGCTGGTCCGGCATGCGCCAATGCAAAGACGGGCTCACCGGCGTGCGGCTTATTCTGGTGGGCGACAACAAGACAGCAAGCGGCGTGCTGCAATTTTTCCCCTACCCCTTGAAACGCGGCCGTGCCGACCAGTACGGTGCATTCCACGTGACCGCTACACAAGACGGTAATGACGTGAAGACCCACGCTGGCACCTGGATTCAGCAGCCGAAAGGCCAGTCGAGCTTCGATCTCAACTTGGCGCTGATCAGTGCCTTCATACCCGGCTTGGTGGAAGGCGCCGCTTCGCGAGACTCTTGCCGTAAGCTTGATCTGCGGGCGCGGGTCAAGGTTGAGAAATAACGCGTGCTTGCAATGATGCCGTCGCATCACCCCTTGCCCGATTGGCGTGTGAACTGGCGTGTGAATTTGCGCGCGGGTAGCGTGAAATTGATCATCCTGATTGTTGTGTCATTCATCATGCTTTGGCTGGGCGACAAGCTCGACGCCAGAGGCATGGTTGTGACACGTTTCTTTGCTCGTCTGCAGGCGCCCTTGACAGCACAGTTCAACTACCCGCCTCAGGTGCGCGACCAAATCACGGTGGTGATGTATGACCAGGAATTTCTCCAGGCCAGCCAAAGTGCCTGGCCCATCAGCTACCAGGATCATGCGGACGCCTTGTTGCGCCTTGTTTCGGACCCCAATGCCCGCCCCAAGGCAATCATGCTGGACATCACCTTTGGCCAGGAGCGCAACGACCCCACGGTGTCAACCCTGCTGCAGGCACTTTGCAGCATTCAAAATGATTACAAAGTTCCTGTCTTCCTGGCAGCTTTGCCTTCGCCAAAAGACGGTCAGTTAACGGTCCGGTCTGGCTTGTCTGCTGATCAAACAAAAGGCGAAAAAATTTGCTTTACCCTTGTCGGCGTGGACTATGTGCCGGACCCGTTGGATGGCATTGCCTGGTCCTATCAAATGAGTCGCCACCTGACGGACGCAGGTTGGCAATCGGGGCCGGCAGTGGGCCCAGATTTGCAGCCGACCTACCGCAGCGCGGCGATGGCCATTGCCCAAGATGCAGCGCATCTGGAATTGGGTGAGGAGACTGTGCCACTGGCACTGATATGGGGACACAACTCAGCAAATCAGGTCGACAAGCCAGAAAGCTTGTCTCGCTGCAGGCCAGGCCAGGCACGTTTGAAAAACCTCATACCAGGCGTATTGCGTCAAATCTGGGAAGAGCCGCTTCAGCGACCGCTCTGTCCGTACCACCAAACACTATCTATGGCACAGCTGGGTGTTTTGACAGAAGCAGAGCTTTCGCCCTACCTGGCCGGCAAATATGTTTTTGTGGGTGCCAAGGTACCGGGCTACAACGATTTCGCAGATTCGCCAGTTCATGGTCTTATCCCTGGCATTTACATGCACGCGATGGCACTGGACAACTTGCTCACCTACCAAGATAAGTACAAGTTAAATGGCGAATGGATGCCACCGTCATTGGCGCTGGTGTGGCCGGGCTTGTTGGGCATACTCGCCGTTTTTGGGGTTCACCTTGTTGCCCACTCCTTCAAAGGGTTGTCGGCTTTTTCTCGCTTCAATTTTCCAGGTTGGGGCGCCACGCCAGAGCTATGCCACAAGTGTGATCGAGAGTCGCTTACCGCAGTGCAACGGGTACGGCGTATCTTGATCGAAGCAGCGTTCTGGCTGACTCAAATCACAATTCAAACCATGGTGGCCATGCTGCTGATCGGTTGGTTACAAGCTTACTTTCGCATAGGCATGCTGCCCGTGGTGGAACTGGTGGGGATGACACTGGTCACGGAAGGTCTGGAGTTCGTGGAAAAAATCCAAGCATTTTTTCCACTGTCAACTCATAAAAAAATGACCGCGTCTCAAACTCGTTAGTGCTTTAGTACAAAAGGAAAGTCCATGAAGATAAAAATGCCGTTACTGTTTACCATGTTGGGTGTGCCATTTTCGGTCGCCATGGCGCAAGACAAAGTCGTTGCGCCTAGCCCCAGCAGCCGCACAAGTCTTGACTTGTATGAGCAGCCTGGGGCGACGCAGTCTGCGCGTCAGATCAGCGTGAGTGAAGCCGGTCTTCCACTGGCTATCCAGGCCACACAAACGGGCTACTACAAAGTAGCCATCGCCGGGCGTGACTACTGGCTGCGTGGCATGCAAGTGCGCGTCCACCGCGCTACAAATGCAGGGTGCACCACCTCTGTTGTTGCTGCTACAGGTGCCACCATAGCCACACCCGGAGCTGGCAAAGATGCATGCAATTAACCTGTCTGTGCTTCCTTGGCGCCAAATGCAGTTGGGTGCAATGTCGACCCTGCTGGCTCTGTTGATGGGATGTGAAAGTATTCCCAAAAATCTCAAAGAACTACCGTTGGTCAATACATTCACAAGTGAGCAACCCAGCCCCAAAGCTGATTTGCCGCCGCCAATAGAGCGCAGTTGGCCTGATTCAAACCAGGATGTCCTCAATCAACGAGCACGCGGCTTTGGCCTGGTGAATTCGCCAGAATTAGGGCGCTATTTGAATGGCCTTTACGGGCGCATTAAAACGCAGGCCGGCGTGCCAGCTTGGCCTGGTGGCGTTCATATTTTGGCCAGCGATGCCTTGCAAGCCTACGCCACTGGGGCAGGCAACATTTATGTATCGTTGCCATGGGTGACCGGCGCAGAAAGCGAAGACGAAATCGTGGCGGTTCTCAGTCACGAGTTTGGTCATATCTATTTGCATTACCACCAGCTTGAGGGGGCGGTCGCTGATGCCGACACTGCTACGGGCTGGTTGTCTATCGGGGTGGCTATCGCCAACAAGACTGCCAACGCAACGGGTTGGACGCAAGTCGATAGTCTGATGACCGCCTATGGCCTGGGACGTGGGCTGGTCACAACTGTTTATGGCCGGTCACAGGAAAGTGCCGCTGACTCATTTGGACTGAATGTTTCCTTGAAACTGGGGTACTCCTACGAGCACGGGATGAAGGTATTTCTGGAACGCATGGCGAGTTGGGAAGAAGTCAACGAGCAGCGTGAGAAAGACAAGAACGAAAAAATCCTTCAATACATGCGCCAACAAGCCAAAGACAATGCCGCCAAAAAAAGCCCGAAAGCCAACAACGCAGTGAGTCAGTCTCTCAATGAGTTTAGCGGCGAGCTAAGCGGCAACATGGCTTCAGCATTTCAGCAGGTAATTTTTGACATCAATAATGCTTCAAAGAATGTGCGCGGCGACCATCCTCCCATTGTTGAGCGGATTGATGCGCTCGCCGTTGCGCTGGAGCCTTTTCCTGAGCTACAGGCTGATCAGGCGGCGGTGGTCAAACCACTAAAAAGCACATTGCAAGCTAAACGCACAGCCGAACTGGTCGCCAACTACGGCTTTGCCTTCAAGGCAATCAGTGCGCCCAACAGTCCGACAGCCATGCAGTTGGCCCGAAAGTCCACCACCGGCATCACTGCCAAGCATGCAGTACCCCTGTTTGCGCTGTACACCGTTTTGAACGAACAGCAGCCTGCGGCGAACCGGAAAAAAGTGGATGCCGGCCAGGTGCTTGAAGCCAATTTCTCATCTGAGCCCGACCGGGCCTGGATCACCTATCAGGAACGCAGCAGCAAACTCAAAGACGTTCGGCAAATTCCAGAGGCCAAGAAAGTCATGGGTATGGGCCTTGCCTATTTCCAGAATGCCGAGGAGGCTTGGCCCCAGGCAATTCGTTTCTATGGTGAAACGCAGGGCTGGGACGAAGCCAAGCGCTTGGCCCAAAATTGCGGCAAGAACTTTCGGCGTGTTTCCGTGCGTTGCACTCAGGCCGCCACCAGCCCCGACGAGGCTGCCACCGCTGAACGCAAGAGCAAAGAAAAAGCTGATCAGATAACAAAAAAATGGTTCAAAACGCCTTGATGGGTCGGTGGGGCAGCGCCGCCATCCAACACTGGCGACGAGTCAGTCTTGACTGGCGTCTTTGCCAGAAGAGGGGGCGCCTGGTTTGCTGCTGGTTTGAAACGACTCATCCATGCATCGCTCAAAGGCCAGTTTTTTTTCCTTTCGAAAATTCCTCTTTTCACCGGCGGCAATGACCGCTGATCGTTCACAGCGCACAGTGACACTCTCGGCAGATGAGGCAGGACGGACGAGGTAGAGCGAAATACCGCCAACTATAAAGACAGTAAAAAGTACCATCGTAAACGCGTCAGGTCGCGAATTGCCCTGAGAGCGTCCAGGTTCCTCCAGGCTTGCGTCGGATGCTGTGGTGGTGCTGTCGTTTTTCAAAAAGAACTCCTAAAGGTTAGGGTGTTAACTGTTGTCGCCGCCAGCGTTCTGCGCTGGCTTGGTCAACACCTATCCTTTAGTCGGAGACTTCATAAAAACGGTTCATTTCGTGTCAGTTTTTGTGTCGCCCTTCCCCTTTCATCACTGCAAATTAGGTCCATCTTGAATTGGGTGGTCGTTACAGTATGATTTCCACAATGCAAGACCTTTCAAACGTTGAAGTCATAGCGCTTCTGAACCAAAGCGCCAGTGGCAACGACAAAGCTGCAACACAGCTTTATCAGCACTATTTCCCCACTTTGTATGCTTATGTCAGACACCAACTTGCCGACTCACAAGCCGCAGAAGACGTCACCCAAGAAGTCTTTGTGGCGGTTTTTCATAGACCGCAATCGTTCGCGGGCAAAGCGAAGTTTTTGACTTGGCTGTGTGGCATGGCCAAAAACAAGTGCGCGGACTGGTGGCGCAAAAACCGTAGCCAATTGGAGCTTGATTCGGTGATTGAAATCGATCAAGTCGAATCGATCGACCCCAACTGGGACCTTGTGGTAAATCTGGAGGCCAAACAAGACAGCGATGCCATGCGCACCTGTGTTGACAAACTGTCCCCCGAGCACAGGGAAGCCATCTTTTGGGTCTATTTTCAGGAGCAGGGGCTCGATGCCGTGGCACAACATCTTGATTGCCCGGTTGGCACTGTGAAGTCCAGATTGTTCAACGCCAGAAAAAAGCTGCACGATTGCATGTCGCGCTGGCTGTCAGGAGGGCGATATGCCTGAGACCAATGCTGAGCGCCAACGGTTTGCCCAACTACTACCGTTTTACGTCAATCAAACGCTAGCCACTCCTGAAAGTGAATGGATAGAGGCTTACCTGAGCAGTCACCCGGAAGCGCAACACCAGCTCAAGTTTGAACAGCTTTTGCATGAGACCACGCAGCAAACCGTATCCAGCGTGCCGCAAGCCGAACGAATCGCCAAGCTGCTGGAGGCGTTACATCAGTCCCGGCCTAAACCAGCCTGGTACACGCGCTGGCTGGGCATCGACCTCGGAAAACCGGGGTCAGCCAAGGGCTACCGGGTTTCGCTTGGCGCCCCGGCGTTTGCCGCAATGCTGCTGGTGATTTTTGGACAGACGCTTTGGCTGGGCATCACGTCAACCGACACTGGGTCTGAGCGCGCGGCTTATCGCAGTGCGGGCGTCCCTTGTCAGCCGGCTGCGATGCTACGTGTTACTTTCAAGCCGAATGCAAAAAATGCCGACATGATGCTGCTGTTGCGCTCGGTTGCAGCCACTGTTGCCGCCGGCCCCAGCGAAACGGGTGATCTCTGGCTGTTGCTGCCCCAAGGCGCATCTGCAGAAAAAGTATTGGCTGAACTGCGCAGCAACCCTCTCATTGAAGACGCCATGCAGATCGATCCACCGAAGCAAACGCCTGACTGCAAGTGAATATGCCAACACCTCTCAAAATACGCCCAGGTGCATTCAAGACTTTGGGCACCTGGGTGCTTGGACTGACCCTGTGTCTGACCGCGCTCAGCGGATTCGCTGCCGCGCTACCGGCCAATGCAGCGCCAGCCAAATATGCGCTGATCATTGGCAACAGCAATTACCAGTTCGGCAAGAGCAGTCTGAAGAATCCGGTCAATGATGCCAAGCTAATGGCACAAAGCCTGCAGAAGTTGGGCTTTGTCACCAAGCAGTTCACCGATCTTGACAGGGCCGGCATGGCGGCTGCCGTGCAGGCGTTCGCAGACCAGTTGCCCAAGGGGGCGACCTCTGTGGTGTTTTATTCTGGACATGGCATGCAAATTGGCGGTGCCAGCTACCTGTTGCCGGTGGATATGGCGGTGACCAGCGAACCGTCGGTGGCGCTTCGGGCCTACCCCTTGAAGAAGTTGCTGGAGCGGGTTTCTGCGTCCAAATCGTCTGTGAACATCGTCATTCTGGATGCCTGCCGCGACAACCCGTTTCAGCCGGTGCCGGCCGTACGCTACCGCAACTTTCGCAACCTGGGGCTGGGGCCGGTAGTGGCACCGCGCGGCACTTTTGTGGCTTACTCCACCTCGCCGGGTCAGTTGGCAGCAGATGGTGCAGGCGCCAACAGTGTTTACACCAGCACCCTGGCCAGCGCCCTGTTAGAGCCACAGGTGCCGCTGCAAACCATCTTCAGAAAAGTGGGCGACCAGGTTCGCAAGAAAACGCTGGACGACCAGATTCCGTGGTTTGAGTCCTCCATCAGCGAAGACTATTATTTTTTGCCGCCTGAAGGCGTCAAAATGCTCGCTGGACAACCGTTGAATGCGGTTGGTGCATCCACCGAAACGGCAAGCGCGACCCGCCAAGATGGCACACCTGCTCGCAGCAGCAAAAACACCCAGACCGAGGATGCCTGGTATCGGACCATGAGCGAGTACGAATGGTCACGCCTGGACTACGACATTGCGCAGCGGGTCAAGTTCATGACGCAAGATGAAGTCCCGCTGATGGAACACCGCGCCAAAGGCGGCAGCGTGGTGGCGCAAACTACGCTGGGACTGTTCTGGCTGGCCGGGTCTGACAGAGCCGTCAACACCAGCACGGGCCAGGTCATGCGCTACCAAGCCAACAATACTAAGGCCGTGCGGTGGCTGCGCCAGGCTGCTGACGCTGGCTTTCCGATTGCGCAGACAGAGTTGGGTGAAATGCTGCACCGTGGCAAAGGTATTGACCGTGACAGTGGTCTGGCGCGGCAACTGCTCGCGTCCGCCGCTCAAGCCAAGTACACGCGCGCCAAGCTGGACCTGTTGCACATCGATATCGAGCAAGGTAAGGCTGGAGGTACCGACATCAAAGCGCTTATGGAGTCCGTCTCCCGCGCCATGATGCCTCCTGAAGATGCGCGTTAAGTTGCCCGATAAATTTGAAACACTGACATAAATTTATGTTTGATATTGTTATGCCATTTGTCAGGGAGCATATGGTTTATCTGGTCGAGGCGCTTGACTCAATTGACATGCAGTATTGTCAAAATGTGATTTTGATCCCCGCCTTCAGTGCGGATTTTGTAGATACAGCCATTATTCAGGAAATAACAAATAAATATGTAAAATTAAAAATCATCTATGAAGATGGAGATAAATCACCCGGTTTAGCTCGTAACATGGGCATGGCTGTTGCAACGGCACCCTGGATCATGTTTTTTGATGCAGATGATATTGATAACGGCCGATTGAGAGTTTATTCTGATTTTATTAAAAAAAATAGCGCGCTCTCCCTGATAAGTTCAGGCTGGCAGATGTTTGGTAGTGATTCACGTACCATCATTCCGACCACAGTATCAGTTGATGACTCACTTTTGGTAAATTTGCTTTGGTTTGATCAACTATTTGGAACATTAGCGATCAAAAGAGATTTTTTACAAGTCAATCATCTTTCATTTGATCAGACTATGGCACGGAGTGAGGATTGGATATTTATTTTGGATGCACTTGTTGCGGCCAATAAAAGTAATAATGCAATCAAGATCATTGAAAAGCCATTGTATAAATATCGCAGACATAAAAATTCAACTACAGCCGAAACAATCATCGAAGATGAAACGAGTCAGGGTGTTCAATTGCGTATTGATTACATTGAGAAAATATTTGGAAAGCTGACAGATGGAAATAAAAAAACTCTGATCGTCGGCATGATTGCACATGCCCCCTGTCATTGGCCAATTAAGCGAAAATTTAAAAAATATGATGTTTCAAAAGATGACTGGCTTGATATTTTTTGTGATCATCAAACCATCATGAAAAAAGATCAAGCCAAATTGCTGTTGGCAAATCTTACAAAATGAAAGCCACCAGGTTCCTTCGCAATATGGATGGCTGCAAAAAGGTGTGAACCGAATTCACATTGGCTACGACCAACTGGCATACGTTCATTTTGAACGCCACAGGAGTCATCGCAGCATGTTAAATTCAGTCCCCACGCCCAGCAGGTTAGGTCACTCTCAAGACAACACCAGCGCAGGCCCGGCCTGGCGCCCCGGCGAGCTTATGCTGCCGTGGATCGATCATGCAGCCGTTGAACGGGAGTTGCTGTTCATCGATGCGGCGTCAGCAACTCAAGACGGCGAAAAAGCCGTTAAGGCGCTGCTGAAAAAAGTGCTCGCTGGGCTTGCTCGCAAGCGCTATGTTTTGCCACCGTCGCTCAATGCAGTTCAAGCATTGGCGCAGAAGTTTCCCAACTTTGCCCCGGTGATCGAGTTTGTCCTGGGGGAATTGGCACTCAAGCTTTCGCCCAGCGCCAAACCACGCCGACTCACGCCGATGCTGTTGCTGGGCGACCCCGGCATTGGTAAAACCCTGTTCGCCAAATCGCTGGCATCCCATCTGGGTGTGGCCATCAAGTTGGTGAGCATGAGCACGGCCACCAGTGGTTTTGCCTTGTCCGGGCTCGACCGTGGCTGGGGTACCGCGCACCAGGGTGAGGTGTTCAATGTCATGCTCAAGCAGCACGCCATCAACCCACTATTTGTGCTCGATGAGGTGGACAAGTCCAATTCAGGCGAAAAGTCTGATCCGCTGGGGCCGCTGTACCAGTTGCTGGAAGAAGAAACCGCCAAGGAGTTTGTTGATGAGTTTGTCGGTGTACCGATCAACGCCAGCCTGATTACCTGGATCATCACGGCGAACGACGAAAGCCGCATTCCGGCGGCACTGCTGTCGCGCATGCGCGTGTGTCACATCCAGCCGCCCAACGCGCGGCAAATGCTGGCGGTGGTGGAAAACCAGTACCGCCAGTTGCGCGACAGGTTTCCGGCCTTGGTGGAAACGCTGGCACCTGAGGTAATGGACGTCATCAGCCGGATGAGTCCGCGCCAGGCCGGGCTGAACTTGCAAGAAGCTGCGGGCAAGGCCGCACTGCGTGCGCGCATCGACCGCTCGAGCATCCTCAGGTTGCAAGCTGAAGACGTGGGTGAAGCCCCTGCTGTCAGGCGAGCCATCGGGTTTACCTGAGAAAAAAAAAGTTTTGATTCAATCAAAATTAAAAGTTACTCGGTAAGATATGCCAAAAAATTAACAAACCAAACTTAGGGACGGAAATGAAACTTGTTCGCCGAGCTTTCCTCAGCCTCGCAGCACTTGCTCTTGTCAGTGGTTGTGTCGCTATGCCAGGGGCACAAACAACACCAGCGCCTGAAGATGTAAGACCTTGTGCCAGGAACTTTGTTGCTGAGGGCTCGGCCCTGAATCCTTCAGGTACACAGTACAAAAACACGGTGCTTGTTCCTGGTGTCTCCTTGAAAAAGGCCATGGATCGGGCCAGCAAACAAATCGCACTGGAAGGCATGACCATCACCACGCTTGACAGGGAAGGTGGACTCATCGTTGCCGCTAACAAGGTGGTTGGCGGTAAAGGCGATACGGTACCCTTGGTCATCACCTTTGAGCAGTTTAACGACGGCTTAAAGCTTGAAATGAAATTTAGGAATGGCTTTGGTCAGTTAACTTCTGAAGATACCGTTAGAGATGGCTTTTGCAACATATTATCAGCTATAGAAAGATAATTATTCTCCAATAGCTATTTTGTTACTGAAATTTTCATAGTAGATGACCATACTTCAGCCCCGTAAAATAGAGGAAAATATTCTATGAATGAAAAAATAGTTAAATTAAAGTTCCAAGTTTCATTTAATAATTTTACTGCAAGAGGAGATAAAACAAGTCGCTTATAGGCGCCAGTCAATAGTACCGAGCCTACTCGGATCAATTTCAGTATTTTTTTATCCAAGGATTTACCCATGACCGTTAGTGTTGAACAAATTGCTTCCTTTCTTGACCAGATCGAATTTAAATACGAGCGCCAAGATAATCTAATCCGTAGCGGTATGAAACTCGCAGGTGATCACTCTGTCAACATGATTTTCAATGCCCCCAAAGAAGGCAGGATTTTTGAGTTGACGGTTGGTCGAATCATTCCCATGGAATTGGTACAGGCCTCCGCGCACACAGCCGCATTTCATCTTTACTTGCTAAGTGCCGCTTGGGACACCTCCTTTGGTACGCCTGAAGTTGACAAGGGTGACGGCGAGGTGCGCGTTTTGGTTGAGGTTCCTTTGGCAGATGCTGTCATGACCTTAGACCAAGTGCGCTTTTGCATTCGCGGTGCTGTACAACTCTGTGAAAAAATTCGCGAGGAGGGCACTGAGGTGCTAAAAACCGGGCAGTTGCCCACTTCAGCAACAAACATAGATGCAGCTACCATGGCGCGCCTGCAGATTATTCAACTCATGGAAACAGCAAAGGGCCGAGCGACAGCAAGAGCCATGGCGACAAACACGGCGCTTCCACAAGCGGTTCGTGATGTTGCACAAAAGATGCTCCCCGTCATGGATGCGATGGATCAGGCCGAAGCAGCACCCACTTCCATCTAAACGGACGCACCTATGCTGCAGCTACTGAAATGCGCAAAAGGTTTATCCCTTCAACAACAAGACACCAAAGTTGATCTGCAGCACCTGTATTGGGCAACTGAACTGCTCACGTTTTTAGAGGCGGATTCGTTGACGCAGTTGATGAAAGACTTACGTCAACATCCAACCAGCGCGCCGGAACCTTGTCCAGCTACAAAGGCTGACGTCGAACAATTGTTATCTGCAGCTGCCGCCGCGCCTGCTTTGCCCTTGAGCGCAACTGTTGCCGAACTGGTTAAACGCTGGGGCGGAACGGTCAAGCCGCTCACATTGTCTATTGCGCCTGCTGCGACAACGCCAGCAACTTCTGCCCCCACATCAGTAGAGCCGGTAAACGATGACATTAGCCTGAGCGAGATCGCTGCTTTAAAGCAAAAACTTCAGGCGAGTGTTTTGGGTCAGGATCAAGCGATTGAAGCTCTGACCGATGCCTTGGCAAAGGGAACGTACCAGGCAAAGCAAGGCGGACCGTTGGGTGTTTTTCTGTTTGTCGGGCCGTCTGCCACTGGCAAGACTTACTTGGCTGAACAATTGGCGACGCTAATTGGCAACGAGTGGAAACACATAACCATTGGCATGGCTGGACTCACGCATGAAAGCCAAAGCGCCGATCTTGATGGTACTGATCCCAGCTACACCAATGCCCAATCTGGTCGCTTGACACGCCATATTCGCAAACATCCCCGCAGTGTCATTGTGTTTGAAGATCCCGACAAAGCGCACCCAGCAGTGTTGGCGCGCCTGCTGCCCATGCTCACCAGCGGCGTCATGCCGGACCGTTTTGGCTTCTATCCTGAAAACGATCCCAAACAACGGCCACTGACGCCACCAGAAGTAGATTTTCAGCAGTCCCTGGTGATCTTCATCACGCGCGCGGGTGAAGCCGCATACGACGATGCAGGTTTCCAGCAACTTTCCGTCAAGCACCCAGAGCAAGCCGCCGACATGGTACTTGCCGAGTTGCGCCAATTGCAGTCTCAGCTTAGCCATACCAGTGGCACGCCGCAGTTTGCTGCTGGCATGATGGACCGACTTGCTGCCGGAAAGGTGCTGCTGTTCAGACCGCTTGGGCTTGAACATCTCAGCACGCTGGCACAACGCGCGTTTGATGAAACCAGCGCATTGTTTCAATCGCGGCTGGGATGCCTGGTGGGCATGCCTGAAACTGATCGTGCGGCTGTCTTTGAGGCTTTGGTGCTCTCTCAAGGCCCAGAGCCAGATGTGCGCAAAGTGCAGCAAGCAGTCAGCACATGTCTGTTTGACCCAGTGACTGACCAGATGTTAACGCAAGCCCTTGGCGCGTCAGGACCATACCATCGCGTCGAATGGACATTGGCTGACGATGCCCGCGTCCAAATCGCGCAACTGATGCAAGAGCTTGGCGCGGTCAATCCCCTGCACACCGTCATGCGTCGCGGACTCAAGCTGAAATGGCATTTCCATCTGGCGCCACAAGGCGATACGTTGCAGGCCGTCATTGACGCCCTGACGCCCGAGCGAATCACCCAGGCCAGTGATGTGCGGGGTCAGGGAGCCGTACGGGTAGAAGTGCCTGCCGTGTCGTTTGCGCACATTGCGGGCCATCATCGGGTGAAAGAGCGGTTGAAAGAGGTGGTGCACCTCATGAAAAATCCGGCACGTATCAAAGCCCTGGACGTCAGCGTTCCTAAGGGCGTACTGCTATATGGCCCACCCGGCACGGGTAAAACCATGATCGCCAAGGCACTGGCGCATGAGGCTGGGCTGCCTTTCATGGCCACCACGGGGGCAGAGCTGCTGAACCTCACTTTTTTAAAAGCCCTGTTTCAGCGCGCCCGCAAATATGCGCCGTCATTGGTTTTCATTGACGAAATCGACGCCTTGGGGCGCCGTGATGCTGGTGGATACGATGTGCAGATCAACCAGCTACTCATTGAGCTCGATGGTTTCGATACCAGTCTTTCGGAACCTGTTTTCGTGGTAGCTGCCACTAACCTGAAAGAAAAGCTGGACCCAGCGCTGGTGAGGGCGGGTCGCATCGACATTCATGTGGAGGTGCCCCAACTTGACCGTGATGCAAGAACACACTTTATCGAGCGCTACCTTGCACTTCCAAATGATGGCAGCCTGCAGCGCGATGCGCTGTTGGCGCAAACGAGCGGCATGAGCGGTGCAGACCTGGAACAAGCGAGGCGTGAAGTTGTGTTGGAAATGGTGCGCCAAGACAAGACCCAGATTACCCAAACCATGCTGCTAGAGCAAGTGAACCTGCAAAAGCACGGCCTCAGATCAAATACCAAGCGCAATAGACAGCACCTAGAGATGACCGCTTACCACGAGGCTGGCCACGCTGTCATGTCCATGGTGCTGAACCCGGATGTGGTCATAGAGCAGGTCACCATCACTGCCCGTGGCGATGCTGGTGGCTTTGTGTCATTTGAGCAAAACAACGAAGTCAACCGCCGCATGACACGCAAGGAGTTCATGGACGACATCTGCGTGTCGCTGGCGGGCCGCTTGGCTGAACAAATGAAGTTTGGCGATGAAGGTATCAGCGCCGGCGCCAGCAGTGACCTGGCCCGCGCCGCAAGAATGGCCGAGGCAGCCATTACCCAATATGGCTTGGATGAAAAAGTGGGGCTGGTGGCCACCGCGCATTTAAGCGAGAGCGGGAAAGCTGGGTTTCAGGCGCTTGTAGCGCAACGGGTGAGTTTTTGGCTGTCGGATGCGCAAGAGCGATGCAATAGTGAACTGAAAGCGCATTGGGAACGTATCAGTTTCGTGGCAAAGGAGTTGACGGACCATGAAACTATATCGGGTGACAAGCTTCGCGAAGTCTTGCTAGACAAGTAACTGAAGTCTAGGTCTGCGAAGGCCGATTGTCTGTTTTAAAAAATTAATTTTTGTAGAAAATGGCATGAGTGAAAAATCAATAAGCGACGAGCTGGCCGAAAAGAAAGACTGGATAACAGACGCGACTGAAACGCGCCCGCTCTGGGTGTTCGGGATCATATTCGGCGTGAGCCTTATTTTGGGTACGCTTCTGTTTGTTGTGATTTTGCAAACAGTCCCTTCTTGGGTGCCCGGATGGTGGAAGAGGATTGAACTGGACACTTCGGGCGCCGGTGGGTTTCTACAGGGTGCGTGGGGAACAGCAGGGTCACTTGCCGCATCTTTTGTGGCAATCGTTCTGGCGCAACAGGCATTAGCACTGACGAAAAGGCAAGATAAATATAAGACGATACAGGATAAGGAGTCGGCAGTACTACAGCAGGAACAACAACAGTTACAGCGCGAGCAAAACCGGATTCTTCAGCAAAATACTCCGGAATATCAAATTGCGTATCGGGCAGCAATGTCCAGTACGAAACTGGATTCTTTACAAATTCTCATTGGAAATTCTGAAAGAAAAAAATTTAGGGGGCTTTCACCCACCCTTGCCGATGTGCTAAAGACGCATGAACCCAAAGGGGATGAGGTCGAGATAAAGACTGAGATCAAGAACGAATTGCTCAGTTCACGTTTTATCGGCTTTACCGCAGACGTTGCAGAGAAAATGTTCGGGACAAATCGGCGCTTGGAAATTGAGACCCTGGCTTCTGAGTTGATCCTCAGCTCTAAGCCGACATTGGAAAAGTTGTTAATCAATCGTCTGAACGATACTGTTCACAGTATCGTGACTGCTTGTATGGAAGATATAAAGCGGGTTCTTAAAGAGTCGAGTAGCTTTGCCGCAGACCCAGTTATCTTTCGGTTTGCTGAATATGAGGCGCTTAAGTCCACTGAAAGGTCAGAGGGTGTGCGAGGTGGCGTTTCAAAGTCTGCTTTCTACTTTGTGAACGTACTCTCAGCGCAGATGAGAGGTGGTAGCTATACCTACGTTGAGGGAAGTTTTTTTGAAAAAATCATCCGCGACAAGATTCAAAAAGCAGATCCAGATGTTCAGATACAAACTGCCTTGCCTACCAATGCCGCCGAATTTAGGCAGGGGTTGTGCGTGGTGACGCCCTTTGACTTCCAGCGTGCATCGTTGCTTGTAAAGCTTGAATCTACAGAGGGGGATGATTCGGCTTCACAGCAACTCGTTCTGGAAACATCAGAATTGCGAGGAAAACCTGATTTGGAAATCTTCAGGGCTATTAATGACAAGAAAAACACAAATTCAATTGTTTTCCTGGATCAGATTGAAGGAGCACAAGACAGCGTCGAGAAAGGAAAGTGGCTCACTTTCACGGAACATTTAAAACTGTGGGAAGGGGCGAGGCGATTAGTTGAAGTATTCGATGCACAAGAAGGAAATTACGAATTTTTGGTTCGTAATTTCATTATGGATATTAAGCGTAAGTTGCCTGAGGCTTTATCTCCAAATGAAATTTCTACTTCAATGCTTGAATCACTATTACCGCGGTTCAATCAAGTGAAGATGGAATCTATCCAGACTAAGTTAGTTTCGATGTCAAATTACGAGTTAATTTTTAGACAGGTGGCAAAGGAATTTAATAAATCGTCGGGTAAGCTTGAAGAGTGTGTCCAGCAGTTTTTGATCAAACTCTTTGAGCAGCTAAAAATAATGGACGAATCCAGAATTTCTGAAAGTTTTGAAAGTTTTGAAAAATTATGTTCAGATTATAAGAATGTGACAGTAATTATTCGTGAGCTGGCGAGGCGACCATTTTTTGAGCGACCTTTTTATGGATGGATTATTCCCGGTAAGTGCTCTACTTCTGAGGATTGCAAACTTTTAACCGCTAAAGATATGCAGTTGGGATTTGTCGGTGTTTATTACTTGCTTGAAAAGGATGATGATTTTATTTTTCATCCGAACTCGATATACAAATGGTTGGTGTCAAACAATATTGAACTTGAAAGCGGTTCTGTTTTACGTGACTCTGTGGTGATGGCGCTCTAATCCTTACGTATCTAATTCCGAAAATGCTATCCTTTGCCTTAATACGAGGGTTTTGTGATTGCGCCTTGATATACATGGATAAAGTGACACATGTTCTCCAAAAGATATTACTGACCCCTATTGTTTCTGAGTCCACTGGTGGATGCTTGAACTCTGCATAAAACTATGGAAAACGCAAAAAAGCCCGCAAGGCGCGGGCTTTTTTGTGAGTCAGGAAACCGAATTACTTCAGCTTGATTTCCTTGTAATCCACGTGCTTGCGAGCCTTGGGATCAAATTTCTTGATCAGCAGCTTTTCAGGTGTGGTTTTTTTGTTTTTGTCAGTCGTGTAGAAGTGACCGGTGCCGGCTGTCGATTCCAGCTTGATTTTTTCGCGTCCGCCTTTGCTTGCCATGATGGTTCCTTAATGAATTACGCTTGACCGCGGGCGCGCAGGTCGGCGAGCACGGCGTCAATGCCATTTTTGTCGATCAAACGCAGACCGGCGTTGGAGATGCGCAGGCGCACCCAGCGGTTTTCAGACTCCACCCAGAAACGGCGGTATTGCAGGTTCGGCAGGAACCGGCGTTTGGTTCTGTTGTTGGCGTGGGAAACCTTGTTCCCGACCATTGGGCCTTTGCCCGTGACTTCACATACGCGTGCCATGTGGACACTCCGATACTTTTAAACGGCCCTGACTGATGCCAGATGCCTCACCTCGCCAAGAATAGGGTGGCGGTAACCCGAATGCTGCCAGAACCCTCACGGGATAAGCAGCAAAGCCCGGCATTATAGCCCGGCTTCGACCTTTTTCGGCTCTGGCGCTCTGGCCGGCTTATGCTTGTTCGAGGAAGCGTTGCGCGTCCAGCGCTGCCATGCAGCCCGTACCGGCGCTGGTGATGGCTTGGCGATAGACGTGGTCCTGCACGTCGCCGGCAGCAAAAATACCGGGCACGCTGGTCTGGGTGGCAAAGCCCTGTTGGCCACCGTGGGTCACGACGTAGCCGCCAACCATTTCCAGCTGGCCCTGAAAAATCTCGGTGTTGGGCGCATGACCGATGGCAATGAAGCAGCCCTTGAGCGTGAGGTCTTCGGTGGCCCCCGTGTCGACATGCTTGATGCGCACACCGGTCACGCCGCTGGCGTCGCCCAGCACTTCGTCCAGCGTGCTGAAGGTCTTGAGTTCAATCTTGCCTGCGGCGACCTTTTCCATCAGTTTGTCCACCATGATGGGCTCGGCGCGGAATTTGTCGCGACGGTGAATCAGATAGACCTTGGTGGCAATGTTCGACAAATACAGCGCCTCCTCAACGGCCGTGTTGCCGCCTCCGACCACGCAGACGACCTCGTCACGGTAAAAAAAGCCGTCGCAGGTGGCGCAGCCTGACACGCCCCGGCCCATGAATGCTTCTTCGGACGGCAGCCCGAGGTATTTGGCCGAGGCGCCGGTGGCCAGAATCAGTGCGTCGCAGGTATAAGTGCCGCTGTCGCCGGTCAGGGTAAACGGGCGTTTTGAAAAATCGACCTTGTTGATGTGGTCGAACACGATCTCGGTCTTGAAGCGCTCGGCGTGAGCCAGAAAGCGCTGCATCAGGTCAGGGCCCTGCACACCATCGACGTCGGCGGGCCAGTTGTCCACTTCGGTGGTGGTCATGAGTTGGCCGCCCTGGGCGATGCCGGTGATCAGCAGTGGCTTGAGGTTGGCGCGCGCGGCATAAATTGCGGCGGTGTAGCCGGCCGGGCCGGAGCCCAGAATCAAAACCTGGGCGTGTCGGGTATCTGTCATGTCAAAACCTTGGTCTGTTGGGGCTTGTGCCGTGTATATTAGCCTGGAGTTTAAAGAAAACGGAAATGACTTATTCACTTAACACTTTTAATTCTGCCCCTTCCGAGGCGGGAATGGCGCGCTCCGGTCTTGCCCGCTTTGCCATTGAAATTGGCTTGTTACTGGGCTTTGTGGTGCTGGCGCTGTGGATCATGGCGCTGCTGACCTACTCCCCGCAAGACCCCGCCTGGTCCACGTCGGGCACGGTGGCGGAGCCGCTTAATCTGGTTGGCCAACTGGGCGCCTGGGTGGCTGATGTCAGCTATTACCTGTTCGGTTTTTCGGTGTGGTGGTGCGTCGCAGCAGGCGTGCGGGTTTGGTTGAGTGCGCTGGCGCGCTGGTTGCGTGGCCACGCCATGAAGGCATCGGAAGGCGCCTTGGCGATCTCTTCCGCTGAGGCCAGTTTGCGCTGGCATGTGGCTTTCTGGAGCGGATTGGCGTTGCTGCTGGGCGGCAGTGTGATGCTGGAATGGTCGCGTTTTTACAGCCTTGAAGCGCAATTGCCTGGCCATGTTGGAGGTGTCCTGGGCTTCTGGCTGGGCCCGTTGGGCGTGCATTGGCTGGGCTTTGTCGGGTCTGCCTTGATCGCCATCGTGGCGGGCGTGCTGGGTTCGGCGCTGGTATTCAGGTTTTCCTGGGGTCAGTTGGCCGAGCGCCTGGGTGGCTGGCTGTATTCAAAGCTTGAAAACCGGCGTGAGCAGCGTGAACTCGAGCAGGATTTGTCGTTGGGTCAGGAGGCTGCGCGGGCGCGTGAAAAAGTGCTGGTGGAGGAGCGCCATGAGCGCCTGGAGCACCCCGCCAAGACGGTCGTTATCGAAGCCCCGGTGGCAGATGTTCCCAAAAGCACGCGCGTGGCCAAAGAGCGCCAGAAACCGCTGTTTCAGGAAATGCCTGACACCAAATTGCCCCAGGTTAACCTGCTCGATGACGCCTTGCTGCGCCAGGAAACCGTGGCGCCCGAGACGCTGGAGATGACCAGCCGCCTGATCGAGAAAAAGCTCAAGGATTTTGGCGTGGCGGTCACCGTGGTGCTGGCGCAACCCGGCCCGGTCATCACCCGCTACGAGATCGAGCCCGCCACTGGCGTCAAGGGCTCGCAGATCGTCGGCTTGGCCAAGGATTTGGCGCGATCTTTGAGCCTGGTGTCGATCCGGGTCGTGGAGACCATTCCTGGCAAGAATTACATGGCGCTGGAGTTACCCAACGCCAAGCGGCAAACCATCAAACTGTCTGAAATTCTGGGCTCCAGCGTTTACCACGAGGCCAAATCGATGCTGTCCATGGGCCTGGGCAAAGACATCGTCGGTAACCCGGTGGTGGCTGACCTGGCCAAAATGCCGCACGTGCTGGTGGCTGGTACCACCGGTTCGGGCAAGTCGGTGGGCATCAACGCCATGATCCTGAGCCTTTTGTACAAGGCCGAGGCGCATGATGTGCGCCTGTTGATGATCGACCCCAAAATGCTTGAAATGTCGGTGTACGAGGGCATTCCACATCTGCTGTGCCCGGTGGTGACTGACATGCGCCAGGCCGCCAACGGCCTGACCTGGTGCGTGGCCGAGATGGAGAAGCGCTATAAATTAATGAGCAAAATGGGCGTGCGTAACCTGGCCGGCTTCAACACCAAAATCATGGAAGCCAAGGCGCGCGGTGAATCCATTGGCAACCCGTTCAGCCTAACGCCGGAAGAGCCCGAGCCGCTGGACCGCCTGCCGCACATTGTGGTGGTGATCGACGAGCTGGCCGACCTGATGATGGTGGTGGGCAAAAAAATCGAAGAACTCATTGCCCGGCTGGCGCAAAAGGCGCGCGCGGCGGGCATCCACCTGATTCTGGCCACGCAGCGCCCCAGTGTGGATGTGATCACCGGCCTGATCAAGGCCAATATTCCGACGCGCATCGCCTTCCAGGTGTCAAGCAAGATCGACAGCCGCACCATTCTGGACCAAATGGGCGCCGAGGCGCTGCTGGGCATGGGCGACATGCTCTACATGCCCAGCGGTACCGGGCTGCCGATTCGCGTGCACGGCGCCTTTGTCAGCGACGAAGAAGTGCACCGCGTGGTGACTTACCTGAAGAGCCAGGGTGAGCCCAATTACATTGAGGGTATTCTGGAAGGTGGTACGGTCGAAGGTGATGATGACATCCTGGGCGAGGGCGGCAGTGGCGGTGGCGAGAAAGACCCGCTCTACGACCAGGCCGTTGAAGTGGTGCTGAAAAACCGCAAGGCCAGCATTTCGCTGGTGCAACGCCACCTGAAAATCGGCTACAACCGCGCCGCGCGGCTGGTCGAAGACATGGAAAACGCCGGTTTGGTAAGCTCCATGAGCAACAGTGGCCAGCGTGAAATTCTGGTACCGGCCCGCAACGAATAAGCCGCACACCGTGTGGGGCGGACTGGCACCCGCCATGGTCGACTTCAGTCGATCCCACAGCAAACTCAAACGCTGTGGCCAGACGTTTACCCAACCAACTCACAAAAGGTCAGCCTTGAAACGATTTTTCCTCTCAATGTTTTTGATCGGTACGTCCCTCAGCAGCGTCAACGCGGGCGGCCTGAGCAGCCTGGAGACTTTTGTCAAGACGGTGAAAACCGGCCAGGCCGACTTCACCCAGGTGGTTACCTCGCCCACCCGCGACGGCCAGGCGCCACGGGTCAAAACCTCCAGCGGCCAGTTTGAATTTGCCCGGCCCAACCGGTTCCGCTTCGACTATGCCAAACCCTTCGTGCAAACCATCGTCGCCGATGGGCAAACGCTGTGGTTGCATGATGTGGACCTGAATCAGGTCACGGCGCGCAAGCAGGCTGCGGTGCTTGGCTCGACGCCTGCCGCCCTGATCGCGTCCGCAGCAAATGTGCAGGCTTTGCAGGCTGATTTTGTGCTGGCGGATGCGCCCGACCAGGACGGTTTGCAGTGGGTGCTGGCCACACCCAAGGCCAAAGACGGCCAGTTGCAGTCGGTGCGGGTTGGTTTCAGAACCACTGTCGGGCCGGATGATTCGGCGACCACGCTGGAGGTACTGGAGATACTCGACAGCTTTGGGCAGCGCTCGGTGCTGACTTTTGCTGACTTCAAGGTCAACCCGCCCATGATGGCGAGCACTTTCCAGTTCAGCACACCAAAGGGCGCGGACCTGATCCGGCAGTGAGCGCGCAGGTGGCTGATCTCTTCGCCAACAAGCCCAAACCCCCTCTGGCTGAAGCGCTTCGGCCCAAGGTGCTTGATGAAGTGATCGGGCAGTCGCATTTGCTCGGGAGTGGCAAACCGCTCAGGCTTGCTTTTGAGTCTGGCACGGCGCATTCCATGATTTTGTGGGGGCCGCCCGGGGTGGGCAAAACCACGCTGGCCAGATTGACTGCCCAGGCTTTTTCCTGCGAATTTGTGGCGCTGTCGGCGGTTTTCTCGGGGGTTAAGGACATTCGCGCGGCGATGGAGCAAGCCGAGCAAAACCTGGCGCAGGGCAAGCGCACGATCTTGTTTGTGGATGAGATTCACCGCTTCAACAAGTCGCAGCAAGATGCCCTGTTGCCGTATGCCGAATCGGGCCTGGTGACCCTGATTGGTGCAACCACCGAGAACCCATCGTTCGAGGTGAATTCGGCCCTGTTGTCGCGCGCGCAGGTCTATGTTTTGAAATCGCTGACCGACGCTGAATTAAAGCAACTGCTGGTGCGCGCCACCCAAGGCGTGCTGGAGCATCTGAGTTTTGAAGACGCAGCGGTTAACACCTTGATTGGCTATGCCGATGGCGATGCCAGAAGGTTGTTGAATTTGCTTGAACAGTGCAGTACCGCAGCCGGTGCGGCGGGATGCACACACATTGACGCGGTTTTCATCCAGAATGCGTTGGCCTTGAATGCGCGGCGCTTTGACAAGGGGGGCGACAACTTTTACGACCAAATTTCAGCTTTGCACAAATCAGTGCGGGGGTCCAACCCGGATGCTGCCCTTTATTGGTTGTGTCGCATGCTCGACGGTGGCGCTGACCCAAAGTACCTGGCGCGTCGCATTGTGCGCATGGCATGGGAAGACATTGGCCTGGCCGACCCACGCGCGATGCAACTCGCCAACGATGCCGCGCTGACTTTTGAGCGCCTGGGCAGCCCCGAGGGCGAGTTGGCCCTGGGTCAGGCGGTGATTTATCTGGCGATTGCGGCCAAAAGTAATGCGGGTTACACCGCTTTTAACAAGGCCCGTGCATTTGTCAAACAAGACAAAAGCCGAGAAGTTCCGGTTCACCTGCGCAATGCCCCCACCAAGCTGATGAAAGAGCTCGGTCACGGGCACGACTACCGCTATGCCCATGACGAACCCCATGCCTACGCAGCCGGGGAAAACTATCTTCCCGAAGACATGCCCAAACCGGGTTGGTACCAACCGGTGCCCAGGGGCCTGGAAGCCAAAATTGCCGAAAAAATGGCTTTTTTGCAGGGGCTTGACGCGCAAGTCAACACCAAAAAAACAGTCTAAAGAAAAAAGTTTTCTACTTATTTGGCGATGGTGGTGTTCAAGGGTCACGAATCAGCTTCAGACCTGCCTGGCAGCTGCGCAAGCTAATGGCATGGGATTTGCGTGGATAGGACCATGTTCAGGGTAAACCCGTGCAATTCATGCCCCTTAATGGGGCAAGTGCGTGTCTACAATCGCGCCACTCAAACACGTTGTTGGCAGGTTTATTGCTGGCACGCCGGAACGGCTCACAAGGCTGCATAACGGTCGAGCAAAATTGTTGACGCAACCACCGGCCAAGAATCGGAGAAAGAATAACTATGGAAACATTGATCCAGCAGATCATCAATGGTCTGGTGTTGGGCAGCATGTATGCCTTGGTGGCTTTGGGCTACACCATGGTGTACGGCATCATTGGCCTGATCAACTTCGCCCACGGCGAGGTGCTGATGGTCGGCGCCCTGACCAGTTGGACCATCATCGGCTTGATGCAGGAGGCCATGCCCGGCGCACCGGGTTGGCTCATTTTGTTGATCGCACTGATCATTGCCTGCATCGTGGCGGCAACGCTCAATTTCACGATCGAAAAGGTGGCCTACCGGCCGCTGCGCAACAGTCCGCGACTGGCGCCGCTGATCACCGCCATTGGTATGTCGATCCTGCTGCAAACGCTGGCCATGATCATCTGGAAGCCCAACTACAAACCGTATCCGAACCTGATCGGCGGCACGCCCTACGAAATTGGCGGCGCCGTGATCTCGGTCACGCAGGTGTTCATTCTGGGTGTCACCGCGCTGTCACTGGCCATCCTGATGTACCTGGTCAACTACACCAAGCTGGGGCGCGCCATGCGCGCCACCGCTGAAAACCCGCGCGTGGCGGCGCTGATGGGCGTCAAGCCTGATGTGGTGATTTCGGCCACCTTTGTGATTGGTGCCGTGCTGGCTGCCATCGCCGGTGTCATGTGGGCCGCCAACTACGGCACGGTGCAGCACACCATGGGTTTTTTGCCCGGCCTGAAAGCGTTTACCGCTGCTGTGTTTGGCGGCATCGGCAACCTGGCTGGCGCCGTGGTGGGCGGCATTTTGCTGGGCCTGATCGAGTCGCTGGGGGCGGGCTACATCGGTAAGCTTACCGGCGGTGTGCTTGGCAGCCACTACTCTGACATTTTTGCGTTTGTGGTGCTGATCATCGTGCTCACGCTGCGGCCCTCGGGCTTGTTGGGTGAGCGTGTGGCAGACAGAGCCTAAGGAGACCGAACATGACACAGCAAAAAAAGATCATCGTTTTCCTGCTGGCGGCCGCGGGCCTGCTGGTGCTGCCGCTGGTGTTGCAGGGCTTCGGCAACGCTTGGGTGCGCATTGCCGACATGGCGCTCCTGTATGTGCTGCTGGCGCTGGGCCTGAACATTGTGGTGGGCTACGCAGGTTTGCTCGACCTGGGCTACGTGGCGTTTTTTGCCATTGGTGCCTACATGTATGCACTGCTGGCTTCGCCGCACCTGATTGAAACCTTTCCGGCCATCGCCGCCATGTTCCCTGACGGTTTGCATCTGCCGATCTGGCTGGTGATTCCGGCGGCGGCCGGTCTGGCGGGGCTGCTCGGGGTGTTGCTGGGCGCGCCCACCTTGCGGTTGCGCGGCGACTACCTGGCCATCGTGACGCTGGGTTTCGGCGAAATCATCCGTGTGTTTATGAATAACCTGGACCATCCGGTCAACATCACCAATGGCCCCAAGGGCCTCGGTCAAATTGACTCGCTGAGCTTTTTTGGTTTGAGTCTGGGTAAAAAAGTGGAAGTCCTCGGGTTTCAGGTGGCTTCTGTTTCGCTCTACTACTACCTGTTTCTGGCGTTGGTGGTGATCAGTGTGATCATCTCGCACCGCCTGCAACTCTCGCGCGTGGGGCGCGCCTGGATGGCGATTCGCGAAGACGAAATTGCCGCCAAGGCGATGGGCATCAACACCCGCAACCTGAAACTGCTGGCGTTTGGCATGGGCGCCACCTTTGGCGGTGTCTCGGGCGCCATGTTTGCCTCGTTCCAGGGCTTCATTTCACCTGAATCCTTTGCGCTAATGGAGTCCATCATGATCGTCTCGATGGTGGTGCTGGGCGGCATTGGCCATTTGCCAGGTGTCATTTTGGGGGCGGTGGCGCTGTCAGCACTGCCCGAAGTCTTGCGCTATGTGGCCGGGCCGCTGCAAAACATGACAGGGGGCCGGCTCGATGCTTCCATCCTGCGCCAGCTGCTGATTGCGCTGGCCATGATCTCGGTCATGTTGCTGCGTCCGCGCGGTTTGTGGCCGTCACCCGAGCATGGCAAATCACTGGCCAACACCAAGGCCTGAGCTCTGGCGCTGCATGCCGGTTTGCCAACCGCAAGCAACCCAGCTGAACTACAAGGAATCACATGACAGACACTGTACTCAACGTGGCCGGCGTTTCCAAACGCTTCGGCGGCCTGCAGGCCTTGAGCGACGTGGGCATTCAGATTTTGCGCGGCCAGGTCTACGGCCTGATCGGCCCCAATGGCGCTGGCAAAACCACGTTTTTCAACGTGCTCACCGGCCTGTACACCCCCGACACCGGCACTTTTGAGTTGGCCGGCAAGCCCTACCAGCCTACCGCTGTGCACGAAGTTGCCAAAGCCGGCATCGCCCGCACGTTCCAGAACATTCGCTTGTTTGCCGAAATGACGGCGCTTGAAAACGTGATGGTCGGACGTCACGTGCGCACCCACTCTGGCCTGCTTGGTGCGGTGTTTCGCACGCCCGGTTTCAAGGCCGAGGAGGCCGCCATTGCCGAGCGCGCGCAAGAGTTACTGGCGTACGTGGGCATTGGTAACCTGGCCGACTACAAGGCCCGTACCCTGAGTTATGGCGACCAGCGACGCCTGGAAATTGCCCGCGCCCTGGCCACCGACCCGCAATTGATTGCGCTCGACGAACCGGCGGCGGGCATGAACAGCACCGAAAAAGTGTTGCTGCGCGAGCTGATCGACAAAATCCGCAACGACAACCGCACCATTTTGCTGATTGAACACGACGTGAAACTGGTCATGGGCCTGTGCGACCGCGTCACCGTGCTCGATTACGGCAAGCAGATTGCCGAGGGGACGCCCGCCGATGTGCAACGCAACGAAAAAGTGATTGAAGCCTACCTAGGCACCGGAGGACACTGACATGGCCGAAGTTTTATTGAAAGTCACGGGCCTCAAAGTGGCTTACGGCGGCATCCAGGCCGTCAAAGGGGTCGATTTTGAGGTGTGCTCGGGCGAATTGGTGTCCTTGATCGGCTCCAACGGGGCAGGAAAAACCACCACCATGAAAGCCATCACCGGCTCGCTGCCGATCAGCGACGGTGACATTGAATACCTGGGCAAGAGCATTCGCGGTCAGGGGCCGTGGGATCTGGTCAAGCAGGGCCTGGCCATGGTGCCCGAGGGTCGCGGTGTCTTTACCCGCATGACGATTATCGAAAACCTGCAGATGGGCGCTTACATCCGCAACGACACGGCCGACATTTTGCAGGACATTGACAAGGTTTTCACCATTTTCCCGCGCCTGAAAGAACGCAAGGACCAGTTGGCCGGCACCATGAGCGGCGGCGAGCAGCAAATGCTGGCCATGGGCCGTGCGCTGATGAGCCGGCCCAAGGTGCTGCTGCTCGACGAGCCGTCGATGGGGCTGGCGCCGATCATGGTGGACAAGATTTTTGAAGTGGTGCGCGACGTCTATGCGCAGGGCGTCACCATTTTGCTGGTGGAGCAAAACGCCAGCCGCGCGCTGGCCATTGCCGATCGCGGTTATGTCATGGATTCGGGCCTGATCACCATGACGGGTGATGCCAAAACCATGCTGCATGACCCCAAGGTGCGCGCGGCGTACCTGGGCGAGTGATGCTGGCGGATTGACCTGCGGCAGGTGCTGGCGGGGCGTGCTGGTGGTCAGGCTGGAGAAACCATGCTGACCGAAGGTTTTTTAATATTCATTGACATTCCTCAAGCTTAAGGCAGTGTGGGCACTGCAAAGTAGCGTCTATGTTTACTGTAAATGCCCTCGATCCCAGTGCCCAACCTGAAAATTTGGCACGCGGGCAATGCCTGCTGCACCGTGGTGCGGCGCGCGACTCGGTAAGCTACATTGAGAGCGGTCGCGTTGCGCTAGGTGTCTTGGAGCAGGGCGTGATGGAGCACCAGATTGGCGTGCTCGAGGGGCCCTGCTGGCTCGATGCCAGCTCGGCAGTGCTCAATTTGCCGCATCTGGTGGATGCCATCGCCGATACACCGGTGGCCTTGCGTCGGGTCAGCATGGAAGACTTTCGCACAGGCATCGCCGATTTGCCCGTAACGGCCCAAGCCGTGCTGATTGACGTGGCCATGGCGCACCGCCAACAAACCGAATTTGCCGTGAGTCGGCTGGCCAAGGATGCCGAGGCGCGTTGTGCCGAGTGGCTGCTCAGCCATGCCCAGTCTGGCGCCCAGGGCCAGATGGCGGTGGAACTGCATCAGCGCAAGCGCAGCATTGCCGTGCAACTGGGCATTGCCCCCGAGACCTTCTCGCGCGTGCTGCGCCACCTGCGCGAACAAAGCCTGATCAGCGGCACCGGTCGCGTGCTCAATCTGGTCAACCCCAACGCACTGCGCTCGCTGGCCGAAATCTGATACTTTGCGGGTCAGACCACTCGCGCAGCGACGTGCTCTGACCCCAACTAACTTAAGACGTGCACTGACCCCAACTGATTAAGTTTGCAGCGCCCACAACACCCGCTCCGCCGTGGCAGGTGCATTCAGCTGCACGGCTTGCCCATCGCCGCGCGCCTGGGCCACGGCGTCACGCAGCGCCTCGAACACGCTGATGGCCAGCATAAACGGCGGCTCGCCCACGGCCTTGGAGCCAAATACGTTGTCCTCGGTGTTGGGCTCGGGCCACAAGTCGATTTTGAAGTGCCCAGGCACATCACCAGCCGTGGGGATTTTGTACGTGCTGGGCGCATGTGTGGTCAGCATGCCCTGGTCGTTCCACACCAGTTCTTCTGTGGTGAGCCAGCCCATGCCTTGCACAAAGCCGCCTTCAATTTGCCCGATGTCGATGGCCGGATTGATGGAGCGGCCGACGTCGTGCAGGATGTCCACCCGCAGCACACGGCTTTCGCCGGTGAGCGTGTCGATGGCCACCTCGGTGCACGCTGCGCCGTAGGCAAAGTAAAAGAACGGCCGCCCGCTCAGGGTGGTTTTGTCGTAATGGATTTTGGGCGTACGGTAAAAGCCGTCGCTCCAGAGCTGGATGCGGTTGGCATAGGCCAGCGCCACCGCTTCCTTGAAGCTGCGCATGGCGCTGGGCGTGATCACTTGACCTGCGGCAAATTGCACCGCACCGGCGCCAACGCCGTCAAGGCCGCCCACAAACGCCGCCAGGTTGTCGCGCACATGGCGCGCCGCAAACTGGGCGGCACGGCCATTGAGGTCGGTGCCGGCCGATGCGGCGGTGGCCGAGGCGTTGGGGATTTTGCTGGTGTCGCTGGCGCTGACCCGCACGCTGGCAAGCGGCACGCCCAGTTCGTCGGCCACCAGCTGCGCCACTTTGGTGTGCAGGCCTTGCCCCATTTCGGTGCCGCCGTGGTTCACCAAGACGCTGCCGTCAAGGTAAACATGCACCAGCGCGCCGGCCTGGTTGAATAGCGTGGCGGTGAAGCTGATGCCAAATTTGACCGGCGTCAGGGCAATGCCGCGCTTGATGACTGCATTGCCTTGGTTCCAGCTGGTTATCGCTGCACGGCGCTGCATGTACTGGGCTGTCTGAGCCAGTTGGGAGATCAAGGGCTGCAGAATGTTGCCTTCGACCTGCATGCCATAGTGCGTGGTGTTGCGATTTGCTTCATCGCTGTACAGGTTACGTTGCCGCACGGCCAGCGGGTCCAGCCCCAGATGGCGCGCAATGTCGCCGAAAATGGCCTCGGTGACGATCATGCCCTGCGGCCCGCCAAAGCCGCGAAACGCGGTGTGGCTTTGGGTATTGAGCTTGCAGCGGTACGAAGTGATCTCGACGTCCTGCAAAAAGTAGGCGTTATCAGCGTGGAAAATGGCCCGATCTGCCACGGGACCTGATAAATCAGCGCTGAAGCCGCAGTGCGCCAGCATCTGTAGCTGCAAGCCGCACAGTCTGCCTGTATCGTCAAAACCCACGCGGTAGTCGTAACTGAACGGATGGCGTTTTCCGGTGACCATGAAATCATCGTCGCGGTCGAGCCGCAGCTTCACCGGGCGTTTGGTTTTGTGCGCTGCCAACGCCGCCCAAACCGCCAAATGACCCGCCTGCGTTTCCTTGCCGCCAAAGCCGCCGCCCATGCGCCGGCATTGCACTGTGATCGCGTGGTTGTCCAGCCCAAGCGCGTGCGCCACCCAGTGCTGCACCTCGCCGGGGTGCTGCGTGCTGCTGTGAATCAGCCACTGGTTTTGCTCTTGCGGCAGCGCATAAGCCACCTGGCCTTCCAAGTAAAAGTGCTCCTGGCCGCCGACTTCAAGCGTGCCTTGCAGGGTGTGCGGGGCGCTGGCCAAGGCCTGTGCCGCATCGCCACGGCGTACCGTCACCGGCAGCAATACAAAGCTTTGCGCCTTGAATGCCGTACGCACGTCGAGCATGGCGGGCAGTGGCTCAATCTGCGGCACCACCAGCCGTGCGGCACGGCGCGCCAGCATCACGCTGTCGGCAACCACCAGACCGATGACCTGGCCGAGATGCTGCACTGTGTCTTGCGCCAATACAGGTTCATCGCCAGCAAAAGCGGCCAGCATCTTGCTGCCTGGCACGTCGGCAGCCAGCAGCACGGCATGCACACCGGGCAGGGCCAGCGCGGCCTGCGTGTCCACAGCCAGCAGCTTGCCGTGGGCCACTTTGGACAGCACTGGCGCGGCGTACAGCGTACCGCGCACTTCGGGAATATCGTCGATGTAGGTCGCGGCACCGGCAATCTGTGCTGCTGCGCTCTCGTGCGGATGCGGCTGGCCGCTGGCCATCGGAGATGCTGCGCGCAGGGGCAGGGCGGTGTTCATGCGTTTTCCCCTGCCAACGTCAGGGCAGCCAGGCTGACCGCTTCCGTCCCCAGGTGCTGCAACCAACAACGCTGTAGCAGATTGCCCAACACCTCGGTGCGGTAAGCGGCGCTGGCTCGCATGTCCGAGATCGGTTGAAACTCGCTGCGCAGACAAGCTTTTGCCTGGTTGACGGTGTCTTGTGTCCACGCCTGACCCATCAGCACGGCCTCGGTTTGCGCGGCGCGCACCGGCATGGCCGACACGCCACCGACGCCAATAGAGGCCTGCGTCACGCGGCCGTCCTGCACCCGCACGTTAATCGCCAAACACACGGCAGAAATGTCGTCCTCAAAGCGTTTGGAGACCTTGTATACCTGTAGCCATTCATCGGGCTGCGGAAGTGGCACGCGGACAAAGGCCAGCACTTCGTCGGGCGCCATGGTGTTTTTGCGGTAGCCGGTGTAAAAGCCCTCCAGCGGCAATGTACGCTGGCCACGCACGCTCATCAGCCCCACGCTGGCGCGCAGCGCGATCAACAGCGGCATGCTGTCGCCAATCGGCGAGCCGTTGGCAATATTGCCACCCAGTGTGCCGGCGTTGCGCACCGGCAGGCCGGCAAAGCGGCTGAAAAAGGCATGCAGTTGCGGTCGATCCGCTTCCAGCGCCGCAAAAGCGTCGTTCAGGCTGACGGCGGCCCCGATGACGGTGTGGTCGTCCTGCACGTCGATGGTCTTGAGTTCTGCCACGCGCGTCACGTCGAGCACCTGGGCAAAATCCATGTGCAGCTTATTGATCCACAAGCCGACGTCGGTGCAGCCGGCCACCAACTGGGCCTGCGGCTTTGCGGCCCGTGCCGCCAACAGCGCATCAAGTTGGGTTGGTGCGTTGTACGTCACCTCGCCGGGCTGGTCTCGTTGTTCAGGTGCGATGAAAGCCAATTGCTGGCGCAAGAGCGCCTCATCCAGTTGCACCCGGGGCAGGGTGCCCATCTGCTCGGCGGCATCCAGAATGGGCCGGTAACCGGTGCAGCGGCACAGGTTGCCCGACAGCGCTTCTTGTGCCTGGCTGCGGCTGACGGGCTGGTCTTTGCATACCTTGTTTTGGTACAGGCCAAACAGACTCATGGCAAAGCCGGGCGTACAAAAGCCGCACTGGCTGGCATGGCACTGGTGCAGTGCTTGTTGCACCGGGTGCGGCGTGCCATCCGGGGCGGCCAGATCGGCGGCAGTCCAGAGTGCCATGCCATGAATAGCGTGCGCCATTTTGAGGCAGCTGTTGACGGCTTGGTAGCTGATCTGATCCCCCTGCAATTGCCCCAGTACCACGGTGCAGGCGCCGCAGTCGCCTTCGTTGCAGCCTTCTTTGGTGGCGCTGTGGCCAAGGTCTTCGCGCAGCAGTTGCAGCAGGGTGCGGGCGGCCGCGATGTGGTGCAGCGTAACGACTTCGCCGCGCCAGACAAATTGCAGGATGGGAGGGTTCATGTAGGCACTCGCAGGCTAGCACCGCGACTCAGAAATACAGGAACATGAAAACGCGTCTTTTCCCGCCCGACGTCGTTGTTCGTCGTTGCCATAGCTACGGCTATGTCGCCTCCTCGCGCCTAGCCAGTCAGGAAAATCCATCGTTTTCATCTTGTTCCTCCATTTCTGAGTTGCGTTACCAGGGTGGATGGTGATCCGTGGCACCACGGTCATAAGCATAGAGCAAGTGCCATGCCCGGTCTTCCAGAAGTCAATCCGCTGTGGCATTGATCTTGCAAGTTTTTTCTGACTTCATCTCGACCCGCCACGGCAGGAACCCGGATTACAAGGCATTTTGCTGGTAAAAACGACCTCTGATTCAATCGACACATCTCTTCATGACCACGCCCCGTCTTCAGCTCACCGGCATCACCAAACGTTACCCCAGTGTGGTGGCCAACAGCGACGTGAACTTGACGGTGATGCCCGGCGAAACTCACGCGGTGCTCGGCGAAAACGGCGCAGGCAAGTCAACCCTGATGAAAATCATCTTCGGTGCGGTCAAGCCCGATGCCGGCGAGGTCAGAATCAACGGCCAGCTCATGCAAATCCGCAACCCCAAGGACGCGCGGGCCAACGGCATCAGCATGGTGTTCCAACATTTCAATTTGTTCGATACCCTGACCGTAGCGGAAAACGTCTGGCTCGGGCTGGCGCGTGATTCCCTCGATCAGGTGCGGGCCAGCATTGTGGCCAAAGCCACCGAGTACGGCCTTGACATCGATCCCGAGCGCCCGGTGCACACCTTGAGCGTGGGCGAGATGCAGCGGGTTGAAATCATCCGCGCCTTGCTGACGCGGCCGGAGTTGCTCATTCTGGACGAGCCCACGTCGGTGCTGACGCCGCAGGCCGTTGAAAAGCTCTTCGTGGTGCTGAAAAAGCTGGCCAGCGAGGGCTGCAGCATTTTGTACATCAGCCACAAATTGCATGAAATCCGCGAGCTGTGCAACGCCTGCACAGTGCTGCGCGCCGGCAAGGTCACCGGCGTTTGCAACCCGTCGCAGGAATCCAATGCCTCCCTGTCGCGCCTGATGATTGGTGCCGAGCCGCTGCAGTTGCAGCATCGGGCGCAGCACGCTGGCACCGTGGTGCTTGACGTGAACGGCCTCACATTGGCACGCGAGGACCAGTTTGGCATGGACTTGGTAGACATTGGCTTGCAGGTGCGCGCGGGCGAAGTGGTGGGCATTGCCGGTGTCTCGGGCAATGGCCAGAAGGAACTGATGTTTGCCTTGTCGGGCGAAGACTGCCGCGCCCCGGTGGGCAGCATCTGCATGGGATCAACCGATGTGTCGGCCCTGCATCCCGGCGAGCGGCGCCAACTGGGCCTGCATTTTGTGCCTGAAGAGCGACTCGGCCGCGGTGCCGTGCCTAATCTGAGCTTGGCGGACAACCTGCTATTGACGCGCACTGACTCCATTTCTTTGCCGAAATTTGCCGGCGGCTGGATCAAGGTGCGCGCGCTGGAGCAACACGCCGCGCACATCATCAGCGACTTCAACGTCAAGGCCGGCGGCCCGCGCGCGCTGGCGCGTTCGCTCTCGGGTGGCAACCTGCAAAAGTTCATTGTCGGGCGCGAAATTGATGCCCGGCCAAGATTGTTCATCGTGTCGCAACCAACTTGGGGTGTCGATGTGGGAGCGGCGGCACAAATCCGGGGTGCCATTCTGGCGCTGCGTGATGCCGGTTGCGCGGTGCTGGTGGTCAGTGAAGAACTCGACGAGTTATTCGAGATCAGCGACCGGCTCCATGTGATGGCCAAGGGCCGTTTGTCACCCTCGCTGCCGGCGGCCGAGGCCACGGTCGAAAAAATTGGCGAATGGATGAGCGGCCTGTGGGACGTCAAGGTACAGCAGCACCTGGCCGAACTCGAAGCGTCTGGCGCCAACGCTGCGGCCTGCCAGCCAGGAGTGCTGCATGCTCAAGCTTGAAGCGCGCGCCGAGCCCTCCGGGGCATGGACCTATGCCTCGCCGTTGCTGGCGCTGCTAATTACCGTGCTGATCGGTGCGCTGATGTTCGCGGCGCTGGGCAAGGACCCGCTCAAGGGCCTGGAGATGTTTTTCTGGCTGCCCATCCACAACGCCTACGCGCTGGGCGAACTGCTGGTCAAGGCCACACCGCTGTTGATCATTGCGCTCGGGCTGGCCGTGTGTTTCAGGTCGAACGTGTGGAACATTGGCGCCGAGGGCCAGTACATCATCGGTGCCATTTTTGCCGGCGGTATTGCGCTGCTGGCCAACGCCGACAGCAGCCGCTGGATCGTGCTGCCCATTCTGCTTGCCGGGGTGCTCGGCGGCATGCTGTGGGCCAGCATCACGGCGCTGCTGCGCGACCGCTTTCATGCCAACGAGATTCTGGTGAGCCTGATGCTGGTTTATGTGGCGGTGCAGGTGCTGAGTTATCTGGTCAGCGGCCCCTGGAAGGACCCAATGGGTTTTAATTTTCCGCAAAGCAAGACGTTCGAGGCGGCCACGCGCATCCCGCGCCTGTTTGACGGTTCGCGCGTGAGCATTGGCGTGCTGCTGGCGCTGCTCAGTGTGGTCGGGCTCTGGGTGTTTTTGTTTCGCACCCGCGCCGGGCTGGCCTTGCAGGTGGGCGGGCTGGCGCCTGCGGCAGCGCGCTACGCTGGTTTTTCATCGCGCAAGGCGCTGTGGACGGCGCTGCTGATGTCGGGTGGCGCGGCCGGTCTGGCTGGCGCGCTGGAAGTTGCAGGCCCAATCGGCCAGCTCACGCCCTATGTGCCGGCGGGTTACGGTTTTGCCGCCATCATCGTGGCTTTTGTCGGCCGCTTGCACCCGGTCGGCATGGTGCTTTCAGCCATTTTGATGAGCATGTTTTACATCGGCGGTGAGCTGGCGCAATCGCGCCTCGGGCTCACCAAGTCGCTCACCGGGGTGTTTCAGGGCTTGCTGCTGTTTAGCCTGCTGGCCTGCGACACGCTGGTCAACTACCGTCTGAAGTGGCAAACAAGGGGAGGTCGCTGATGGAATCCTATGCCTTGTTGTTAGCCGCCACGCTCAACGCGGGCACGGTGCTGGCCATTGCCTCGCTGGGCCTGCTGATCAATGAAAAAGTGGGCATCGTCAACCTGGGCGCCGAGGGCATGATGCTGTGCGCCGCCATTGCCGGTTTTGCAACTGTGGTTTCCACCGGCTCTGACGTGATGGGTTTCGCGGCCGGCATGGCTGTAGGCGCCTTGCTTGCCGCGCTCTTTGGCGTGCTGGTGATCTGGCTCAACACCAACCAGTACGCCACCGGGTTGGCGCTCACGCTGTTTGGCACCGGTTTTTCGGCTTTTGTCGGCACCGGCTTTGTGCAGGCCAAAGTTCCCGACCGCACCAGCTTCGCCATTCCCTATCTGTCGGACATCCCCTGGCTTGGCCCGGCGCTGTTTCGGCACCATCCGCTGGTGTACCTCACAGCGCTGCTGGCACTGGCGATGATCTGGTTCCTGTACCGCACCCGCAGCGGCCTGGTGTTGCGCAGCGTGGGTGAAAGCCCGGAGTCGGCGCATGCGCTGGGTTACCCGGTGCGCCTGATCCGGCTGCTGGCGGTGGTGGCGGGTGGCGCGCTGTGCGGTCTGGCCGGCGCTTACCTTTCTATGGTTTACACGCCGCTATGGGTTGAAGGCATGGTGGCCGGCAAAGGCTGGATTGCGCTGGCCTTGACGACCTTCGCCACTTGGCGCCCGGCCCGCGTGCTGTTGGGCGCTTACCTGTTTGGTGGCGTCACCATGCTGCAGTTTCACTTGCAGGGCATTGGCGTCAATGTGCCGCCGCAATTCCTGAGCATGTTGCCCTATGTGGCCACTATTCTTGTGCTGGCGCTGATCTCGCGCAACCCGCAGTGGATCCGCATCAACATGCCCACCAGCCTGGGCAAACCGTTCTATCCAGGAGCCTGACGGCTCCGGTTCATAATTCCATTTTTCTCGCTGTTCAACCCGTCCCTTGATAAGGAAATTTCATGACTGATCTTCAAAAACGCTCGCTGCTCAAAGCGGCTGCCCTCACAGCCGTGGCCGCTGCCGCGCTGGTGGGCTGTGGCAAGAAGGAAGAACCCGCGCCGGCACCGGCTCCCGCGCCAGTGGCTGCTGCGCCAGAGGCAAAACCCGAGCCGCTGAAAATTGCCTTTGCCTATGTCGGCCCGGTCGGCGACGGCGGTTGGAGCTTTGCCCACGACAACGGCCGCAAGGCCATCGAGGCCGAGTTTGGCGACAAGGTGGTCACGTCGTTTGTGGAAAGCGTGCCCGAATCTGCCGATGCCGAGCGCGTGATCCGCGACATGGCAGGCCAGGGTAACCAGCTGATTTTTGGCACCACTTTCGGCTACATGGAACCCATGCTCAAGGTGGCTGCTGATAACGCTGGCGTCAAGTTCGAGCATGCCACCGGTTACAAGCAGGCTGGCAACATGCGCACTTATGACAGCCGCACCTATGAAGGCGCGTACATGGCCGGCGTGATTGCCGGTGCCATGACCAAAACCAACACGCTGGGCGTGGTGGGTTCGATCCCGATCCCCGAGGTGGTGCGCAACATCAACGCCTTCACGCTCGGCGCGCAAAGCAGTAATCCCAAGATCAAGACCAAGGTGGTCTGGGTGAATGGCTGGTTCGACCCGCCCAAAGAAACCGAAGCTGCCACCAGCCTGATCAACGGCGGCGCCGACGTGCTGTTTCAAAACACCGATTCCCCCGCTGTGCTCAAGACCGCCGAAGCCAAGGGCATGCGCGCTTTCGGCTGGGACTCCGACATGACCGCCTATGGCCCGAAAGCGCATTTGGCCTCGGCCATCATCAACTGGGGCCCTTACTACATCAAGGCCACCAAAGAAGCGTTGGACGGCAACTGGCAAGGCGGCGGCCACAGCTGGTGGGGTGTGAAGGAAGGCGCGATCGACATCGTCTCGATCGCCGAAGACGTGCCTGCCGAGACCAAGGCCAAAGTCGAAGAGGTCAAAAAAGGCCTGGCAGATGGCAGCTTCGTCATCTGGAAAGGCCCCATCGCAGACAACACCGGCAAGGTGCAGGTCGCCGAGGGCAGCGTGGCTGACGACCCCTTCCTGGGCGGCCTGAACTTCTACGTCAAGGGCGTGGAAGGCAAGGTGCCGGGCACCAAGTAAACTGAGCCCTGAACCATGCTGCAAGCCGCCCTCGGGCGGCTTTTTGTTAAGCGAAAAGATCACCATGCCACAAGTCAAACCTGTTTCTTCAGAACGCCTGCCCGCGCTGCTCCGGCGCATGCCCAAGGCCGAGTTGCACATGCACGTCGAGGGCTCGCTGGAGCCCGAGCTGATGTTTGCCCTGGCCGCACGCAACGGGATGACTGTGCCTTTTCCAGATGTTGAATCGCTGCGCCGGGCCTATGTGTTCAACAACCTGCAGGAGTTTCTGGACGTGTACCACGCGGGCACGCTGGTGTTGCGCGTCGAGCAGGACTTTCACGACATGGCTTGGGCCTACCTGCAACGTGCTGCAGCGGACAACGTGCTGCATGCCGAGATTTTTTTTGACACGCAAACGCATACCGGCCACGGCTTGAGTGCCGAGGTTGTGATCAACGGCTTGCACCGGGCCTGCATTGACGCCCAATCCAAACTGGGCATCAGCGCTGCATTGATTCTGTGTTTTTTACGGCATCTGTCTGAGGCACAGGCGTTCGAGGCACTGGAGCAGGCTCTGCCCTTGCGCGACAAGTTGGTTGGCGTGGGCCTGGCCTCCAGCGAGCAGGGGCATCCGCCGGAAAAGTTTGCACGCGTGTTTGCCAGGGCACGTGCGCTGGGTTTTCGGCTGGTGGCGCACGCAGGTGAAGAAGGCCCGCCCGCCTACATCTGGAGCGCTTTGGACGTGCTGAAAGTGGAGCGCATCGACCACGGAGTGCAAGCCATGCGTGACCGCAACCTGGTTGAGCGGCTGATCAAAAGTCGGGTGCCGCTGACGGTGTGCCCGCTGTCCAACCTGAAGCTGCGGGTGTTTCCCACGCTGGCGCGGCACAACCTGGGTGCCATGCTGGAGGTGGGCTTGGCGGCCACCGTCAATTCAGACGATCCGGCTTATTTTGGTGGCTACATCAATGAGAATTTCACGCAGACTTTTGCTGCGCTGGGGCTAAGCGCCCAGCATGCCTACCAACTGGCGCACAACAGCTTTGCCGCCAGTTTCATTGACGTGTCAGCCCGGCGGGCGTTGCAAGATCGCCTGGCTGAGGTGTTCGAGACTTTTGAGTAAACCTTCAGGCTGACTGCGCCGGCACCCAGCGTGTTAGGCGCGGCAGCATCACGCGATAGGGCGCCAGCAGCACGGCGGCCATCAGCCATTTGATGCCCAGGTCGCCGGTGGCCAGCATCAGCCAGTTCATGTCTGAGCCGTAGAACGCCAAAAAGAAGAAGATGCCGGTGTCGACCACCGAGGCGACGATGGAGCCGATCAGCGGTGCTTTCCACCACGACATGGCGCGCAGTTTGTTGAAGGCGGCAATGTCGAGCATCTGACCCACAAGGAACGCCACGCCCGAGGCGACGGCAATGCGCCAGGGCGCTAGCGCCAGCGACACCAGTACGGCGATGGCAAAGCCGGTAAAGGCCACGCGGCGCGCGGCACTGACGCCCACGGCGCGGTTGGTCAGGTCGGTCACCAAAAACGCCACGGGAAAGGTAAAGGCACCCCAGGTCAACCAATCGTTGATGGGGAACTGCACCAAATAATTGGCCGATGTGATGACCACCAGCATGGCCAGAATAGGCTGCCAAAGCTTCAACAGAGGGATTTGCAAGGAATTATTCATGCGCAGATTATCGCAGCAGGCACGTATCTGAAACTTGGGTAAGCTCTACAGCCTATGCACGCCTTTCGCGCCGCCATCCTCCGCTTTGCCACTGATCGCGAACCCCGCCATGCCGCCATTTACGAGCAGGATGGCTTGCTGGTGGTCGGTGCCAATGCGCAGGGCCGCCAAGTTGTGCTGGCAGTCGGGCCTTTCCGCGAGCTGCGCAAACGTTTTCCGGAAGCTGCCGTCACGCATTGGCCAGGTCGCCTCATCGCCCCAGGTTTTGTCGATCTGCACAGCCACTACCCGCAAACCAACGTGATTGGCTCGCCAGCTGAGGGCCTGCTTCCATGGCTGGAAAACCATACCTTCCCGGAAGAAAGCCGCTTTGCCTCACCTGACTACTGCACCGAGGCGGCGCAGTTTTTTATCGCGGAACTGCTGCGCAACGGCGTCACCACCGCGCTCACCTTTGCCACCTCGCACCCGGCCTCAGTCAACGCCTTGTTTACCGAGGCGCAAAAACAGCGCATGCGCCTGATCACCGGCCTGTGTCTGATGGACCGCAATGCCCCCGCAGACCTGCTGAATCAGCGCGCACCCCACTGCCGCGTCAATGCGACCGAGCAAAGCCTGCGCGACACGGTAACCCTGATTGACCAGTGGCACAACATCGACCGGCTGGGCTACGCCATCACGCCGCGTTTTGCGCCAAGCTGTAGCGAGGCTCAGTTGAGCGGCTCTGGCGAGTTGGCCATGACTTACCCAGATGTCTGGATCCAGTCGCATGTGGCAGAGAACAAGGCCGAAATTGCCTGGGCGCGCCAACTCTTTCCCGAATCGCGCAGTTACCTGGCCATCTACGACGACTTTGACCTGCTGCGCCAGCGCGCCATTTACGCCCACTGCATCCATTTCGACGACGATGACCGCGCCCTGATGCGCGATACCGGCGCCGCTGCTGCGGTCTGCCCGACCAGCAACCTGTTTCTGGGCAGCGGGTTTTTTGACACCGCCGGGGCCGACTGGGTCGGTTTTCAGTATGGCCTGGCCAGCGATGTGGGTGGTGGCACCAGCTTCAGCCCATTTCACACCATGCTGGCGGCCTACTATGTCGCGCGCGAAGGGCAGACCAAGACTGGGCTGTCCCTGTCGCCACAACATTTGTGGTGGCAGCACACCGTAGGCGCTGCGCAGGCGCTTGGGCTCGCTGGCGTGGTGGGTAATCTGCAGCCGGGCTGCGAGGCCGACTTCGTCGTGCTGAACCCGCAGGCCACGCCGCTGCTCGCGCGCAAAACGGCGCTGGCGGCTAACGTGGATGAACTGCTGTTTTCGATGATCGTGCTGGGCGATGACCGACTGATTGAGCGCACCCATATCGCAGATTCAAAACCAGCCCCGTAGCCCGGAGGCCAATCCGGGGTGGCCGCCGTTGCGTGTTGCATCCCCGGATTGCGCTGCGCTTCATCCGGGTTACAGGGTTTAGGACCCCTGCAAGATCGACACTTGATTTTTCGCAACAAGCCGCGCTGTAGGGGGCAGCCAAAGCGCTTTTTCGTGCTGTCACGGTGTCCCCGGTGCAAGGTTTGACGTATGCTCAAACTCCGTTCCAAAGCACACCATGGACATTCTTGCCGCCACCCCGCAACTGGTTTTTATGGCCCGTGGCCTGACCAAGGTCTACGGCGAAGGCGACGCTGCGGTGCACGCGCTGCGCGGCGTTGACCTGGACATTGTGCGCGGCGAATTCGTGGTGTTGCTGGGTGCTTCGGGCAGCGGCAAATCGACCCTGCTCAACATTCTGGGTGGCCTGGATTCAGCCACCAGCGGGTCGGCGAGTTGGACGCACGGTGGCGATACACACGAGCTCATCGGCGCTGATGACGCCGAACTCACCCGTTACCGGCGCGAGCATGTGGGCTTTGTGTTTCAGTTCTACAACCTGATTCCGAGCCTGACGGCGCGTGAAAACGTGGCGCTGGTCACCGACCTGGCCGAGGACCCGATGAAACCCGAGGACGCGCTGGCGCTGGTGGGCCTGGGCGAGCGCCAAAACCATTTTGTCTCGCAGCTCTCGGGTGGCGAGCAGCAGCGCGTGGCCATCGCGCGCGCCATTGCCAAGCAGCCCGAAGTGTTGCTGTGCGACGAGCCCACCGGTGCGCTCGACTGCGCCACCGGGGTCATGGTGTTGCAGGCCATCGAGCAGGTGAACCGCACGCTCGGCACCACCACCATCGTTATCACCCACAACGCGCCCATTGCCGACATGGCCGACCGCGTGCTGCGCCTGGCTGATGGCCGCATTGTGGAAACCCGCGTCAACCCGCACAAGGTGGCGGCGTCCGGCCTGAGCTGGTGAGCTGTGGAACCCGTGATGAAAGCCCTCCACATCAAGCTCTGGCGCGATCTGACCCGGTTGCGCGCCCAGGTGCTCACCATTGCCGTGGTGGTGGCGATTGGCGTGGCCGGGTTCGTTGGCATGTTTTCGGTGCATGAATCGCTCAAGGGCTCGCGCGACGCGTTCTACCATGACAACCGCCTGGCCGACGTGTTTGCCAATGTCAGGCGCGCGCCGCTACAGCTGCGCGAACGGTTGGCCGCGCTCGACGGGGTGGCAGAGGTCAAGCTCGATGTGGTCTTTGACGCGCAGATCGACCTGCCCGGCGTGGCGCCGCCAGTGACCGGGCGCTTCATCGGGCTCGACCTTGCGCGCGTGCACGCCGCTCGCCAGGGGCTCAACGCGCTCACGCTCAAGCGCGGGCGCTGGCCCGAGCGCAACAACGTGCTGGAGGCGCTGGTCAGCGACCGCTTTGCCGTGGCCCGCAACCTGAACCCCGGCGACAGCGTGCACGCCATCCTTAACGGCAAGCGCGAGCGCGTGTTTTTGGTGGGCACAGTGGCCTCGCCCGAGTATGTGTTTGCCTCGCAAGGCGGCGCGCCCGACGACCAGCAGTTTGGCATCTGGTGGATCGACAGTGCGCGCATGGTGGAGGCCTTCGACATGCAGGGCGCATTCAATCAACTGTCGATTCGGCTTGACGCGGGCAGGGCAGAGGCGCCGGTGCTGGCCGCCGTGGACCGGTTGTTAGAACCTTATGGCGCCATCGGCGCGGTCGGGCGCGACAAGCAGCTCTCATCGAAGATCGTGGCCGACGAGTTGGCGCAGCTCAAGGTGATGGGCACGGTGCTGCCGTCGATCTTTCTGGCGGTAGCCATGTTCATTCTCAACGTGGTGCTAAGCCGTCAGGTGGCCACCCAGCGCAGCCAGATTGCCGCGCTCAAGGCGCTGGGCTACAGCGACGCTGCCATCGCCTGGCACTACATTCAGTTGGCGCTGGTCATCGCCGGGCTGGGCGTGCTGGCGGGGCTGGGCTTGAGCGTGCTGATCGGGCGCTTGATGCTGGGCCTGTACGACGAGGTGTTTCGCTTCAACACGCTGGTCTACGTGACCGATGGCTGGCTAATCTTGGTGTCGGCGCTGATCGCCGCTGCCGCAGCTGCCCTGGGCACCTGGACCGCTATCCGGGCGGTGGTCAGGCTGCGCCCGGCGCAGGCCATGCTGCCGCCGTCACCGCCCACCTTCAAGCCGACGCTGATCGAGCAACTCGGGCTGGGCCGCTTTGTCAGCACCGGCGCCATGATGGTGATCCGCAATTTCGAGCGCCGCCCGCTGCGCGCCGCCTTTACCGTGACCGGCATTGCGCTGGCCGTGGCGCTGCAGATTTCGGGCGCGTTCTGGCTCGACGCCATTGCGCACATTGTGGACGTGCAGTTTCGCCAGGTGCAGCAGGGCGACGTGCTGGTCAACTTTCAAAACCCGGTGCCACTCACGGTTGCGCGTGAGCTACGGCGTCTGCCCGGTGTGGTGGACGCAGAAACCTACCGGACCGAAATGGTGCGGGTGCGTTTTAACGGCCGAACGGTGGACACCGGCATGATGGGCATCGAGTCTGGCGCGCGGCTGATGCGGGTGGTCGACGAGCAGCGCGGCGCGGTGGCCATGCCAGCGCACGGTGTGGTGCTGTCTGCGATGCTGGCGCGCGAACTGGGCGCTCGCGTGGGTGACCGGGTGCAGCTGGAATTCCGCCTGTGGTCCCAGACCAAAACCGAGGTCGTGGTGGTCGACATCGTGCAGACCATGTTCGGCAAACTGCTTTACATGTCGCTCGACGCGATGAACCGCGTGGCGCGCGACGGCGAGGGCGTGGCCGATGCAGCCCTGCAGGTGGATCCCTTGGCCATGGACGAATTTTGGGCGGCGGTCAAAAGCGCGCCGCTGATCAATTCGGTGTTTGACAAGGCCGGGTCCATGGCTGCATTCAACAAAACCACTTCGCGCAACATGGGCGTGTTCAGCGGCATCCTGACGCTGTTTGCGGTTGCGATGGCGGTGGGCATCATTTACAACGCGGCGCGCATTGCTTTGTCTGAGCGCGCCTGGGAACTGGCCAGCCTGCGGGTGTTGGGCATGACGCGTGCCGAGGTGTCGGTGCTGCTGCTGGCCGAGCTTGGCGCCGAGTTGCTGCTGGCGCTGCCGCTCGGGGCGTTGGCGGGCTGGGGGCTGGCGTCGCTGATGATGCAGCTGATGTCGTCTGACAGCATTGATTTTCCCGTGATCATCGCGCCGTCCACCTATGCGTCGGCGGCGCTCATTGTGTTGACCGCAGGTGTTGCCAGCGCGCTGCTGGTGCGCCGCAAGATCGACCAGCTGGATTTGGTCGCTGTTTTAAAGGTACGCGAATGAACAACAAAACACCCTGGAAAAAAGCCAGTCGCTGGCTCATAGGCGCCCTGCTGCTGGCGGGGGCTGCCGCACTGGTTTATGCCGTTTACCGGCCGCGCCCGCTCGTGGTCGAAGTGGCCAGCGTGCGCATCGGCACCTTCGAGCAGGCCATTGAAGAAGATGGCCGTTTGCGCCCCAAGCAGCGCTATGTGATCACCGCGCCCACCCAGGCTGCTTTGCTGCGCCCCAAGCTCAAGGTGGGCGACGCGGTGCGCGCGGGCGATGTGGTGGCGCTGCTTGAGCCAGTGGTGCCGCCCATGATCGATGCGCGCACGCGCACCGTGCTACAGCAGCGTGTGGGCAGTTTTGACGCTGCGCGCCGTGCCGTAGCCGCGCAAGTGCAACAAGCGCAGACCGCGCTGGCGCAGACCACACTGGAGGCCGAGCGCGCGACCAGGCTGGCGCAGGACAACTTCATCTCTGCATCGGCGCGCGATCAGGCGGTACTGGCGCACCAAGCTGCACAGCAGGCGCTCACCGCTGCCCAGGCCGAGCGGGGTCGGGCCGACTTTGCGTTGGCCGAAGCGCGCGCTGCCTTGGCCCGCGCCGAACCGGCAAACCACGCTCAGGCAGCAACTGCGCAGGCCACCAACAGCCAGCAACCAAACAGCGGTCAGCCAAGCAGCGGCCAGGCCACCGGCGTCTGGGCGCTCAAGAGCCCGGTTGATGGCCAAGTGCTCAAGCTGCACCAGGACAGCGCGGTCACGGTCATGGCTGGCCAGCCGCTGCTTGACATTGGTGACACTTCGGTGGTCGAGGCGGTCATTGAAGTCTTGTCTGGCGAAGTGCATCAAATTCAGCCTGGCGCTGCGGTACAACTCTCCTTGGGTAGCAGCGCAGCGCCAATGGCCGGGCGCGTCACGCGCATCGAGCCGGTGGCGTTCACCAAGGTGTCGGCGCTGGGCATTGAAGAGCAGCGCGTGAACGTGATTGTTGATTTGGCGCAGAGCAACCCTGAGGCGCAACGCCTTGGCGACGGTTTTCGCGTCGATGCCCGCATCACGCTGTTCAGTCAGGCTGATGCCTTGCTGGTGCCCACTGCGGCGCTGGTGCGCGACGGCGCGCAGTGGCGGGTCTTTGTGGTGGAAGCGGGCCGCGCCCGCGTCAAGGCTGTGCAGTTGAACGACCGCAATGCCGATGCAGCCTGTCTCAAAGAAGGGCTGCGCAACGGCGAGACGGTTGTGCTTTACCCCGGCAGCATGATTACCGACGGCCAGTCGGTGCGCTTGCGCGACGGGCCAGTCCGGTCAAATTAGTCGGTCAGGGTGGCTTGCCGGGTTTGCGCCAGCAAAGCCGTGATGGCTGCCGCGTTGTCTTGCAAAAAAGCGCGCAGATGGACTTTGCCCTCGTCACCCGCGCCCTTGGGCGTGTAGAGCACGATCACCGCAGCGTCGTCGCCGCGCCCAAGCAAGCGGTAAAACGCACCGTAGGCCTTGGCCAGTATGTCGCTGGACGTGAGCTTGCCGTTGACCCAGTAGATTTGCCAGACCGTCAGACGCATGGTGTCTGACATGCCAGCCGCAGACTGGCGCAGCTCGGCTGTGCGCAGCTTGACGGGCGCACCGTTGATGCTGATGTCAGCGGTGCTGCTGGCCACATGCGCCCACAACGGGTCTTTGAATAAGACCAAAACATTTTGTGAACTGACAAGCTTTCGGCTGTAGTCCTGCTGGCGGTAATACCCCAGGTACAGGCCCACCTTGCTTTCGGCGGTGGCGTAGCTGGCGTTGAACTCGGCCGACGGGTTGTTGAAAGCGGGCTTGAAGACGGCAACAGGATCAGGTGCGAGCCACCAGGCTGGCGACAGCATGGTGGGCGCCGCCAGTTGCGGTGTCGCAGCGTTGTTGGCCGTATCCAGCGCCGCGCGGCCCAGCGGCGGCGCGGCTACCAGCAAGGCCACCAAAATAGCGGCCAGTTCAAAGCGGGGCCGCGCAGCGGGCTGCTGGTGCAGGTGTGATTTTTGCAGCGTGACGCTGTCGATGTCGGCAGCGCTGACGCTGGGCTCGGGCTCTGACCAGCGCGCGCCGATCAGAAACATGAGCAAAATCACCACGCCAAAAAACAACCAGCCGTAAATCAGGTGGTCCACCCCGGTGGCCAGCGTATTGCCTGAATAATGCCCCAGCATCACGATCATGTAGGCACGCAACCAGTTCGCGATCACCGGCACGATGATCGCGACCAGGATAAACAGCACGCGTCGCTGCGTGGACTGGTAGTTGAGGTAGGCAAACAGTGTGCCCACCGTGACCGAGGCAATCAGGTAGCGCACCCCGCTGCACGCCTCGACCACCGACCAGTTGCCCGACGGAATGACAAACTGCAAGCCTTCGCGGTATACCGGTATGCCGCTCCAGCGCAGCGCCATGATCGTGAAATCAGCCGTCCAGCTCATCAGTTGGGGCATGGCGAACGCGCCTATCGGCACGGCAAAAAACATGAATGCCAGCGGAAAAGCGATGGCCTGGGTCACCGCCAGGCCGAAGATGGCGGGCACCAGCAACACCAGCATGGCTACAAAGGCCAGTTGCGTCAGCGCATTCACAGCCACCAGATCGCCCAGCAGCCAGGCAAAAGCGACCAGCGCCAGGAGCACCACCGCCCAGGCGTTGGGCCGGGGCTGCAGCGGCGCCAGCGTCGCCCGCTTGCGCCAGACCAGCCACAGCACAATCGGCACCACCAGAAACCCGTGGGTAAAGGTGTCGGATTGCAGCCAGATGCGCACGATGGCGCTGGCAGTGTCGCGAAACCAGAACAGCGTCCAGCCCAGCAGCAGCAAAAAGACGATGCCCGGGCGCAGCCAGTGGCGCTCAGGGGCGAGTTGCACAGAAGGGGTCATGGCGTGGCCTTGAAATTCAGATAGCGGTCAATTTTTGACAAATGGGCAGTCCAACTATAGCTTTGCAACACCCGCTGGCGACCGGCGCTGCCCACGCTATCCGAGCGCTCGGGCGAGGCCAGCAGGGCGCCAATCTGCGCGACAAAGTCGGCCACGCTGTTGGCTGCCAGTAATTCGGTTTCGGGCTCGGCGCTGATCGCCGCCACACACGACTGCGCGGCCACCACCGGCCTGGCCATGGCCATGGCTTCAAGAATCTTGTTTTGAATGCCGCGCGCCACGCGCAAGGGTGCCACCACCACTGCGGCGTGCTGCAGATAGGGCCGCACGTCGGCCACCGTGCCCGTAACCACCACATCTGGCCCGGCCAGGTCCAGCACCGCCTGCGTTGGGCTGCGTCCGACAATGTAAAAGCACAATCCGGACCACTGCTGGCGCAGCGCCGGCAAGATGTCACTGACAAACCAGGTCACGGCATCCACATTAGGCCAATAGTCCATGGCGCCGGTGAACACCAGCGGTATTTGCACTGGCGCGTCGGTCGCCCCGGGAAAGGGCGAGGCCCGTGTCGGCTCGGGCGAAAAGAAGTCGGCAGCCACGCCATTGCTCACAGCGTCAACGCGGGTGGCGCTTTCCGGCGCCAAGCGGCGAAACATGTCGGCTTCGTTGTCGGTGACAAAAAACGAGCGCTCGGCGCGCGCAGCCACGGCGCGCTCGTAAGCCAGCAGTCGCTCGCCCTCACGGCGGTACAACCAGGACAGCGGCCAGGCGTGATCGGGCGCGTATTGCGTCCACTTGGCAGAGTCCACATCGACAAAATCGACCAACTGCGGGACGCTGCAATTGGCATCGACATATTGCGCCATGACCGACGAAAAAATGACCACAGCGTCGATCTGTTGCACCGTCAGCGTCTGCCGCACCCAGTCCTGTAGCCCTGAGTTGCGGTAGTAATGCAGGCTCAGCGGCTGGTGGCTCAGCAAGCCGGCCAGGCTGCGCAGTTTGGCGCGGCGCGGGTTTAGGCGCGCCGCATACAGGTCTGGGCACAGGTCGCGCACGGTGGCCACATAGGCCTCATCGGCCGGATCATCGACAAAGGTGCCCAAAAAAACACGGTGCTGATTAAGTAGGTGTTTGAGCAAATGGTAGGAGCGCACCTTGTCGCCCTTGTTGGGCGGGTAGGGCAGCCGGTGCACCAGATAGAGCAGGTTGCCCATGCTGCGCCTCAGGCCAGGTTGCGCACGATGAAAGGCCCGAGCCAGTTGACCAAACCGATCGGCATGCGCCGCCAGGTTTCAATCAGCAGCTTGAACTTGGCGTTGGTCGGGTTGTTTTGCGGAATGGCATTACCCTTGTACAGGCAAAACTCGTAGTGCAGTTGCGTGGGCTCGAACCCCCAATTTTTCTTGAAAGCAAACGGGCCAGTGCCGTGCTTGCTGCGGCCAAAGTCAAACACCTTGAGGCCGCGGGCGCAGGCCAGGCGCATCAGCTCCCAGTATTTGAAGTCGTTGGCGGCCAGCTCGCGCGCCGCCTCAAAGTCGCCGGCGTAGTAGGGCAAGACCTCGTCGCGGAAATAAAAACTCAGCACGCTGCTCAGCGGCCGGCCATCAGGCGCCACCACGGTGAGCACCTCGCAGTCGGGGCCAAATACGGTCATCAGCGCCTTGAAATACTTCTTGGGCAGCGCCGGCGTGCCATGGCGGTGCACATTGTCAGCAAACACGGCAAAAAAGCGCTCCACATCCGGGTCGATTTCACTGCGCAAATTGTTCTTGATGCCCTTGCGCACCATGGCGCGCTGCTTGCGCGGAATGGCCAGCATGTTGGCTTCTTCGTCAGCCAGGATTTCCTTGCGAAACGTCACATACAGGTCTTGGGTGGGCCAGTCGGGGTGGCGCGGGGCGACGTTGCGAAACTCAAGGTGCGACACGCCCAGGCCTTGCGCTATGGTTTGGGCTTCGCTTTCCAGCGCATCGGCCGCCTCTGGGCTGCTGGCGGCGGCGCCGCCATAGACCGTGAATGGCAAACTGGTCAGCGAGTTGCCAAACAGCCAACTGTTGATGTGGCCCAAGGGCAGCACGCCGACAATGGCGCCGTCGGACTCGGCGTAAAGAAAGTAGCTGTCATGCTTGAACACCTCTGAGACAATTTTTTGCCAGCCGGCGCGGTGGAAAAAAGTGGCTGTGGGGCAGCCAAGCACAAACGCATCCCAGCGCGCTACAGTGGCGCTGTCGTTGGCGGCTAGACGTTTGACGGCGATCATGAAGGCTTCAGGCAACGTTGGTTTGTGGTTTGGCCTGGTCCAGAAAAATCTGGTCCATCCGGCCCCATTTGAAATCAGCCAGCAACCGGTTCAGGCGGCCCTGCATGTGCTTGATGTTGACGTAATGCCTGAAGCGCGTCTTGCGGTTGATGCCATCGACGCGCGGCTGCTCGATGTCGATTTCCCAGGGGTGAAAGTAAAAAATGCCCGACTCGCCGTCGTTGGCATTGACCCGGTTGAGCATCCAGCGCGAAACCGAGTACGGCAGCAGCCTGAAGTAACCGCCGCCGCTGGAGGGCAGGTTGCGGTTGAGCATGCGCAGCGTGGTGATCGGGATTTCGAGCAGCCCGGGCCGCACCGGGTAGCTAAAGCGCGGCGAATCGGGCATGCCGTAGTGGTCGTGCGCGATCGGGTAAATGCTGGAGCTGTAGCGGTAGCCGGCGCGCGCCAGGCAATCGTAGGCCCACAGATTGGTTTTGCCGATGGAAAAACTTGGCGCCCGGTAGCCGTTCACTGCGCTGCCCGAGATATCTTCAAGAATGAGCTTGGCCAGATGGATGTCGGAAAAAAAGACGGCTTCGGTTTGCTCGCTGGCGCGCTCGTGCCCGTGGCCGTGGCTGGCGAGTTCATGACCCTGATCAACGATCAGGCGCACCAGCAGCGGGTAGCGCTCGGCAATCCAGCCGAGCGTAAAAAATGTAGCCTTGGTGTCGTGCTTGTCGAGCATCTCCAGGATGGCGTTGATGTTGCGCTCGACCCGGCATTCACGCGTGCTCCAATCGCTGCGCGCAATGTACGGCGCAAAGGCCGAGACCTGAAAGTAGTCTTCGACATCGATCGTCATGGCATTGGTGATTTGCCGCGTCTTCATGGTGTTTGATTCCGCGGCTCGGCTGACGCGACCTTGACCAGTTTTTGCAGCAGCACCAGGATGTCGAGGTTGATGCGCTCGAGCCTCAGTGCGCTGTTTTCAAGGCGGCGCAGGCGCGCGTCGTATTGCTCGGCGCTGAGCGTTTCAATCCGGCCTGTCATCAGCTGTGCCGTGGCAGCGGGAAAGCGCAATGTGGCATCGGACATATCGACGGCATTGGCAGATGACAGCTGCACGATGTCCGCCTCGATCTGTTCCGGAACACCGGCCGGGGCATGACTGGGCTTCGGATTGACTTCCTCGTCGAGCTCATTGGCCACCTCGGTCACTTCCGCCAGCCCGAAGCTGTCTTTTTCGCTCAGGAAACCCGACAGCAGCAAGCGGTCGGTGATCAGGTTGATGCGCCGGGGAATGCCCGCGCTGGCAGCATGAATGGCGTCGAAGGCGGGCGCATCAAAGCTGGGGCGCTCAGGGCTGGCGCCGGCACACTTCAGCCGGTGCGCAATGTAGCCCCGGGTTTCCGCCTGGTCCAGCGGGCCGATGTGGCAGGTGGCCGTGACGCGCTGGCGCAACTGCTGCATGCCGGGGCTTTGCAAAATGGCTCTGAATTCGGGCTGCCCGACCAGAAACGTCTGCAACAAGGCTTGTTGACCCAACTGAAAGTTCGACAGCATGCGCAGTTCTTCGACGGCTCGGGCGGTGAGGTTCTGGGCCTCGTCAACGATCAGCAGGCAGCGCTTGCCTTGGGTGGTCTGGTTGACCAGAAACGCCTCCAGCGACATCAGCAACTCGGATTTGGCAACCTCTTTGGCGCGCACGCCAAAGGCTGAAGCCACCATGCGCAGCGTGTCTTCGGCGTCGAGCTGGGTGGTTACCAGATTGGCGGCGACGACCTTGCTGGCGTCAATGCTGTCGAGCAGGCCGCGCACTACCGTGGTTTTGCCGGCGCCCACCTCGCCGGTGATGACGATGAAGCCCTCGTTGCGCTGAACGCCATATTCCAGATACGCCTTGGCGCGCCGGTGCTGCTTGCTGGCGTAATAGAAAGCCGGATCAGGGTTGATCTGAAAAGGCTTGCAGCTCAGTCCGTAAAACGCTTCATACATGGATCAAAACTGCATATTCAGACTGCCACGCAAGGCGGTCTCGGTGTAGGGACTGGCTTGGTTGTCGTACTTGTTGTGCGCCACGCTCACCGTTCCTGAGGCTCGTCTGCCGAACTTGGTCGAGAGGTTGACGCTCACCGAGGTAAGCGTTGACGCTTGCGCGCTGGTCGAGCCTGAGGTGTTTTGCCGTGACAGCAGCATGCCGAGCGAGGCGTCCGGCGTGAGCCGGTGGCTGTAGTTGACGCTAAAGCCCTCTTGTGTAACCACGTCGTTGTTGGTCAGGCTGTCAATGGCATTGGTGATGGTGTCTATGCGGCTGGTCTGGGTACGCGTCAGTAAAAAAGTCACGGTGTCACGCACACCGAGCAGGGCAAATGACAAGTCCTGGCGCCGCTGTTGTGAGGCTGCCGCGAGCAAAAACTCACCCACCACGCTGGCCGTGGGGCTGATGCCATAGGACTGCAGAAAATTGTTGACCAGTTGCGCCCGGGCGATGGGGTCTGACTCGATGCCGACAAACTGGGCGTCGAAAAGGTCAAAGGCCGTACCAACGCTGCCCAAACCGGCTTGATTGGGCGACGTAGTGACATCCTGCGAGTCGGTAAATCTCCAGACCGTACGCGCGCTGCGGTGCTCAAAGCTCAGGCTGTGGGTGTTGCCAAATGAGCGCCGACCGGTCAGGGCAGACAGCGTGGTGCGCTCCGAAGGCTGCCAGTTCAGGCCGACACTGCCGGTGTTGTAGTTGGTCTTTTCCAGACTGTCGTAATTGCTCGATTCGCGCCCCGCATTGGCCGACAGGTTGAGCTGGGGATTCACCCTGTAAGTCAGGCCAAGGCTCACATTGTCGGCTTCGGTATTGCGGCCTTCGTTAAAGTCCACCCGCTGGCGCGATACCGCTGCCGTCCAGCCCAGATTGCCAAAGGCCGAGGCGTTTCTGAGGTTGACAGTGGCGTCGTTGTTGACCGTGTTGGCGCTGGCGTCGCTGCCGCTGACCGCGTAGCTGTAGCGGGCATCATAAGACGCAAAGCGGCCAAGCTCGCCGCGCAGATAGGGCGAGACGCTGTAAGCGGTGTACTCGGCCTGGTTGCTGTTGACGGCCGTGTTGCTGTTGGACAGAGGGCCAAAAGGTGAAAGGGCTTGTTGTGTGATGCTGCCGGCAAAGTCGATGAAGGCACGGTTGTCCACCGCCTCAAAGGTGCCAAAGGTCGTCAGCGCGTTTTGGTTTTTGGCGTCCGAGGTGCCTTGTGCGTAGTTAACGTGGTTCAGCGCGTAATCAAAATAAGTTTTGAGGCGAGCGCTGTTGACGCTGACGTTCACACCCGGGGAAACTTCAGTGATTTGCTCGGACTTCCGGTCCGTGCTGCTCAGGTTGACGTTGTTGGTCAGGGTTTCGCTGACCGAAACCCGTGGCACCACCGTCACGGTTTGCGCGCACACGCTGGTTGACAAAACCAAAGCGGCCACAGCGAGCGCAACCGCACTTGCCTGGCGCGACTCAGGCGTGAAAGTTCGTCTGGCGCGCACTGGCTTCATGCGGCCTTCTCTTGTCCGTAGCCATAGCCATAGCCACTCTCATAGCCATAGCCGTAGCCGTAGCCGCCCTTGAACAGGGAACTGCTGCGGTTGAGCAGCATTAACTTGACCGGGCACGACTCAATGGTTGAGAGCGCGCGTTTGACGTCAGACTGCAGCGTTTTGCCTGCATGCACCACCATCACAATCTGACCCATGTGGGTTGCCAGCACGCGCGACTCGGTGGTGATCAGCAGCGGCGGGGAATCAAACACAATGATGCGATCTGGATAGCGCGCCGCAATCTCCTCCAGCAGCCTGACCATGGCATCGCTGGCCAGCAGTTCGGTGGCACGCGGGTGCGGTGTGCCGCTGGGCAAAATGCTGAGCTTTTCAACGTTGGTCTTGAGCAGGACAGACGACAAATCTTTGGTGTCATCGAGCACCAGGTCAAGCAGGCCGGGGCTGCCGGTGGGCAGCCCGAGCGCGCGCATCAGCGACGGCCGGGCCACGTCGGCATCGACCAGCAGCACGCTGTTGTCCAGTTCGGCGGCAATGCTCAGTGCCAGGTTGATTGAGGTAAACGTCTTGCCTTCCCCTGGCAAGGCGCTGGTCACCATGATCAGGTTGCCATTGGCGATCACCGAGGCGCCCCGGCCCATGGCATTCTTGATCAGCGGGCGCTTGATGACGCGGTATTGGTCGGCAATTTGAGAGCGCGATGCGCCGGGCACACCAATACCCATGGCAGCCAAAGTCTGCAGGTCGATATCGACCCGGCGTGACTCACTCTGTGTTGCCGCTGTTTTTGCCACGGTTCTGTCTGGTGGCGCCATTGCCGGCACATCGACACCGGCCTGGCGAAGTTGTTCCAGGCGCTTGGCTGCCTGTTCGATCAAGCTACTCATAGGTGATTCATCCTGCTTGCCTGGTCAATAAAAACAGCGTCAGCATGCCCGCGCCGAACACGCCGACAAGGGCCGCAGTCGCGCCTGCAAACCTCTTCAACTCGGTTTTTCGGCGTTGCGCCTGGCCTTCATCCATCAGCATGGAAACCACGCCAAGCAGCGGCACACCCAGTGACTCGCTCATGGCTTGGGCATCGTAGAAGACGGCGCGCAACTGGCTCAGCACAAACGTCAGGCCCAGCCCGGCGGCCAGTCCGGCCAGCAAAGCCAGTGGCAACAGCAACAGCCGATTGGGCGCCACCGGTTTGGCAGATGCGCGTGGCGGGTCGATAACGCGAAAATCTGCCACCCCGGTCACGTTTTCAAGCTCGCCCGACATCGCTGCCGACTCGCGCCGCGACACCAGGTCGTTGTAGTTTTTCCTGTGAACCTCATAGTCGCGGTTCAGTTGGGCGTACTCGGCCTCCACTTGCGGCGCCGTCTTCATGGCCTCACGCGCGCGATTCACGCGGCGCTCGTACTCGGACACGCGGGCGCGCAGCGAGGCCACCTGTACCTCCGAGTTCGCCATCACACGGCTGAGTTCCTGGTAGGCCAGGCTGTTGCCGCCAGTGGACGTCGGATTGGCCATGGCGATCTTGCGCAGCTCTTGCACTTCCTTGCGCTTGATCTCTTCAAGTTCCTTGATCATGCGCCGGGTGTTGACCACGTCGGGGTGCTGGTCGGTGAAACGCTGCAACAATGCGTCAAGGTTGCGTTGCTGAGCGTCAATACGGCTGTCAATTTCAGGCGTGGCGATCGACATGGCCGACTCTTGCAGCAGACTGCGCGAGGTGATGTCGGCGCTTTGCGACTTTTCCACATCCATTTGCCGCCTGGCCGCATCACGCGCATTTTCTGCCTCGCGCAGCTCCAGGCGCGCCTGGCTGAGCTGCGCACTGACCGCGCCAAACTGGCCGGCCATGTCCTGGCCGTCGGCGGTCTGGAACTCGATGTTGCGCACCTTGTATTCCTTCAGGCGCTTTTCGGCTTCTTCGAGCTTGGCCACGTAGGTCTTGATCTGGTCGTCGATGAATTTTCTGGCGGCTTCGGAGTCGTTGCGTGAGCTGCCCATGCTTGATTCAACAAAGATCGACACCAGCGACTGAACCACCTTTTGGGCTTTTTCGGGCTTCTGGTCGCGGAATGACAAGGTGTAGAGGTTGTCGCGCCCAAGGTTCTTGATTTCGACTGTTCTGGTGACTTGTTCAATCAAGGCCTCTCTGGCTCGAGGCGAGCTCACGCCCAGGTCAAGGTCAGCCATGCGGATCAGTTTTTCAACATTGGGTCGGCTGATCAGGGTACGGCTCAGCATGTTCACCTGCTGCTCCACATTGGGCTGCACTGCCAGCCCGGCCATCAGCGGCTTCAGGATCGACTGGGTGTCGACAAAAATGCGCGCGCTGGCCTCATATTTGTCGGGCACCGACAGCACCATGACGGCGCCGGCAATGGTCACCACCCAAGCCGCCAGCAAACCCAGCCAGCGGTGCTTCCACATGCCGCGGGCGATGGTCGTAATTTGGCCAATCAGTTCATCCATGATGGGTCATTCTTTTCGATCGGGGGCGCAACCATGCCGGGCCCGCAGCAGACAGTTCAACACGCGTAAAAATCAAAACCAGCCTTGTGGAATGATCAACACGTCGCCTGGCTTCATTTCGACATTGGCCGAAATATCGCCGCGCTTGATCAGGTCCTTGATGCGCACCGAGTAGCGCTTGTCGCCCTCGGAGGCCCGTGTGATCGATGCGCCATTGCCGTCGGCAAAGTCGGTCAGGCCGCCCACCGCGATCATCACATCGAGCAGCGTCATGTTTTGCTTGTAGGGCAGGGCCTGAGGCGTGGCGGCTTCACCCACCACGCGAATTTGCTCGCTGTAGGGGCCGACAAAACTGGTGATGATCACGGTGACCACCGGGTCGCGCACCAGCTTGCCCAGCACCTGCTCCACCTCGCGGGCAATCTCGGTCGAGGTCTTGCCTTGCGCCACCAGCTCGTCCACCAGCGGCATGGTCACCTTGCCATCGGGGCGAACCGGCACCGACATCGACAACTCGGGGTTGCGCCACACGCTGATGTTCAGGGTGTCGCCCGGACCCACGATGTAGTTGTAGTCGGGCGTGGCCGCTGCGGCCGGGGCGGCAGGCAGGCTGGACGAGAAGTTGGCGCAAGCACCTAGCAAGCCTGCCATCAGCCCCATCAGGGCCAGGCGGGCGGCCAAATTAAATGTGGTGAAGTAACTTTTCAAAGCGGATCCCCTTTACAGGCTGCAGGTAACTGAATGAGCGAGGAGAGAATATAGCCGATTTGGCTGGCTGGTCGGTTATCTATGCCGCATAGCGGGACGCCTCACGCCTATTGATGCAAAAACGCGTCGCATTCAGGCATTCGCTAGGCCGCGCTGCTGGCAGGCTCATCGCCTTGCCGCGTTTTTGTACACGGCATTGCGCTCACGCTTGCCCACAGCCACCACGAGCACAATCAGCTCGGCATCGCGGACCTCATAAACCAGACGGTAGCCTACCGTGCGCAACTTGATCTTGTAACGATCTTTTTGCCCCGACAGTTTGGCGGCAGGAACATGCGGATTCAACAAGCGTTCAGTTAGCTTGCGCTTGAATTGTTGGCGAACGCCGCTGTCGAGCTGATGCCACTCGCGCAGGGCCTCCTCCTTGAATTTGAGGTTAAAGCTCATCAAGTGAAACACTTATTTCAGCCTGCGCGGCTCGGGTATCGGCCAACTCATTCAACTCGATGTCCTCAAGCCGATCCATCAAGGCCTCGTAAGCCATGGCCGGCACACAATAAAAGGCGGGCTCATTGCGATTGAGGATCACCACTGGAAAGCCCTCGCCAGCCGCCACCGTGCCCATGGGGTCTTTCTTTAATTCAGATACGCTGGCTGCCGTGTCAGCTAGAACCAGATGTGCCATGTCACTCTCCTAGTGCTTTTAAAGGTGCTAATAATAGCACTATACAGGTATGCTTCATTCTGCTCTTTGCGCCATATCGCCACCGGCTCCATCCACGCCACCATTATTTGATTTCCGATTCAGCTCACGAATAAGAGCTGCCTCAGGATGGCAGTTGAGCAAAAACTCAAGCATTTCAGTGGCATTTTTAGACAAATAAAACCTGACCATGTTGTCATTGAATTCATATGCTTTGGCGGCAGGGACGCTGATTGCATCAATGCCAGCGGACATCAGAATGCCATTCATCATGAACCTGGATGTGCGCTTGTTGCCATCAAAAAAGAATTGCTGCAATGCGCCAAACAGAAAAAAGGCCGTAGCCCTCTCGAAAGGCTGTTGCACTTCTCGCTCAAGTGCTTGCAGACCGCTTGCAAAAACGCGATTCAACTCTGGGGCATTGGCAACAGTTGGCAGGGGTGTGTATCGCCCATGCTCCCCCAAACCAACATCTGGCGTGTAATGTGTCTCTTTTCCCTCGCCTCGGAAGCGCCCCCACTCCAAAGCTTCATTGCGGGCAACGAGGCCATGCAGATCGGTGAAAGTGGCTTTGTCCAAAGAAAACCTGCCAGCCTTGACGAGCGACAAAAGGTGCTTGGCGGCTTCCGCCAGATTGAGGATTTGCTCTTGGTCCGAGAGCTTACGTCCGCCAATGGTCACACCATCGAGCAGCGTCTTGACCTCGGGGAAGGTGAATGGATTGCCTTCAAGCACCGATGCATCCCACACGAACTCCGGCAGCATGCGATGAAAGCGAAAGGCCACCCGCTCAATTGAGTGAGTGGGCACCACATGAGGCACGGCTGACCTGTCCCAATGGAATCCAAGTGCATAAAAGAGTGTCATATTTTTCCTTGTAACCACAATGCAATCTGCCCTGTCGCGCTACGCTCAATTGCACAACAGTACCAAATGAAGGTGAACCAGGCCGTGGCCCAAGATGCCGGTTACTGACACCCTGATTGGTAGTTGTCACTGCAAAATCTGCTCAAAAGATGGGCAAGCTGTGGGATATGATTTTTGACTGTGGTCCAGACAATCGTAGGATCGACACGAAAATACTCATGCGTCAGGACAATCCGCATTTCGTAGGCGTCCCGGAGCTGTTGCCAAATTTCCTGGTGGTTTTGCTCGATGGTGGGGTCAAGCCCCATTATTCTGTTGGCAGCTTCGCCAATGACAATGATGCTTTCAATGACGGCTCTCTGGGTCTTTCCGTCGGCCAAGAACTGCTCTTCAGTCAGGTTGCCAATATCCAGATTGATATTGTCCACCGCTTCCAGCATGTGCTGGATTCGGTCCGGAACACGCAGCTGTTTTTTGTTCATACTGGAAGGGCTTCACGAAGCACTACAGCCCGAAACTTTTCATGCAACGAAAGTGGCGTTTGAATATCAACCCTGACGCTGAGGATTTGCTCAATTTCACGGCGCATTCTGACCAGGCTCACAAGCGAAGTTTTGCCTGGAATCGGGTCGATCAATATATCAATGTCGCTGTCGGCTGTGTCATCGCCATGCAGCACCGAGCCAAATATGCGCGGGTTGCACGCCTGGTTACGCTCGACTGCATGCCGTACGGCTTCACGATGCAAATGTAGTGAGTCTGAGGGTTTCATCTGGAACAAATCAACGGCTGTTGTGGGTGGCACGAGTCCAGCGGCTTCAGTAAGACATCGATCCGACATGCTGAGCATTCATGCTGGTATTTTCTCTAACTTAAGTTTACCCCGGCGCCGTCAAGATTTTTTGACTCACCTTCCTGGCCCGTTACCCCCAGAACGCCCCCGCAGCACCGGCCGGATGAACTTCAGCAGCAACTGCTGCAGCGGGTTGGCATTACCAAAGGGTCGCCAGGTGAACTTGAGCTTTTGGTGGTAGGCATCGAACTGCATGCCCCAGGGTGCGGCCTTGATGTCACCACGCCCAAGCAGCACCTTGAGCACCGACGTGCCCATGACCCCCGCGCACATGTCACACGCCATGATGGTCGATGGCCCGCGCTTTTCCTTAAAATTCACCGCCTCGGGTGCCACCAGATAGTCGCGGTTGAGCATGGCCGGTGATAAACCGGCAATAAAGCGCGCATATTGCTCATTCTCCTCGTGACCCTCCACCCTGAAATAGTCCTCAAAACTCATGCCGGTCGGGTTGAAGTAAAGAAAGGCGACACCCATGCCCAGCGGCGCTGCGGTGAGCGCCGGAATGCCTTTTTCTCGGCACTTGGCAAACACCATGCGCCGGGCGGGCAGGGCAAAAAAATCGAGCCCGTCCACATACACGTCCACATCCTTTAGGAACTCATCCACGTTATCCGGCTGCACGCCTTGGGGGAAAAGACGTAGATCCATTTCAGGGTTGATGTCGTGCGCCATACGTGCCGTCGTGTCGATCTTGGGTAGTCCAAACGTCGAGACACAGGCGCCTGCCTGGCGGTTGATGTTGTGCACATCAAAGTCATCAAAGTCGGCAATGTTGAAGTTGGCAATGCCCAGCCGTGAGAGCGTCAGCAAATGCGCGCCACCTACGCCGCCCAGGCCGGCAATGGCAATGCGCGCCTGGCGCAGCGTTTGCTGCTCGGCCAGGGTTACCCAGCCGATATTGCGGGAATAGGCGGTGGCATAGTCAAAAGATGTGGAGGCGGCCATGGGCGTTATCAGAGTGGTGGATTTTGTATTGTGTCCGCACACATGATAGATGGTACAAATCGAACTTCGACTCCAGAATTTGCTATCGACAAGAAAATTGAAATTCGGATGATTGGCGCATAAATGTCGAAAAAATTGACACACGATTCGCTCGCCAACAAGGCTCACGCTATAACTCATTGAATTACAAAGAATTTGTTTTTTAGGCACACAAATTGCTTTAATTTGTAACGCCGTGTAAGTGCATTAATTAAAAGGGCATCAATCATGAAACTTAAATCTGTGTTCAGCATCATCGGAGGTGCAATTTCCAGCCTTGTCCTTCTGGCGGCATCCACCTCGACCGCCAATGCAGCCTTGACGACGCTTCCCACCTGTCAGGTTGGCGTTACTTGCCTGACGTTCGGCGACTTCAACGTCTATTCGCTGCCACTTCTGGAGCTTCAGAGCACTGGCGGGACGGATTCCGTCCCGAGTCCGGGTAGCGACTACTACTTTGCCGCTGGATACGGGCAGATCAACCAGTACACGATCATCGGCATCAACAACGGGCAGGACGGTGCCGGAAATACCACTGGCACTGTCGACGGCGCTTACAACACGCCGTCTCCGAACAACGACACCAGCGGGACCTTTTCGACGATCGCGACGACTGATCCGACTGGCGGAAAAGAAAAAAAGACCTTTGCACCTGAGTTCACCGGCGATACGCCAGATTCTTGGGACATGCGCGTATCGGAGATCACGAGCCCTCTGGTGGCGTTTTTCGCATTTAATGAGACGGGCAGTGGGTCGGGTCTCAGCGATACAAGCCTGTTGATTTGGGCCAAGGTGACTCTGGGCAATGATGTGGGTACGGCCTTTCAGGACTTCTATCTCAGTACGGGTCCGGCTACCTACACGCCCAGTCTGACTGCTACTGGTTGTCTCGACGGAACGGCGAATTGCTTGCCTGACCCCTCAAAAGATCCGAATAGCTCTACAGGTCGAACTGCCTTGGCGCCATGGGTTTATGTGCACGCGGGCATTTGTACCGACGGAACGAACTTTGTTGGATTCCCAGATGAGAACGGCAGTTGCGCTTGGATAAGTTCATCAGCGACTATTCAAAATCAAAATAACCTTGGTCAAAACGCCGCCTCGTTCATGATCAACAGTCCTGCACTGGATGCCGCCATCGAGTCAGGCAATTGGGACTACCTGAACATCACTTGGCAGATGTCTTACATCAATGGCGGCGGGGAAACTGCCTGGATCCAGCCGTTTGACCAACCGACCACGGTGCCCGAGCCATCAAGCATATTGCTGCTCGGCACTGCACTGATCGGACTGGGAGCTTTGAAGCGGGTCAGGAAAAGCTGAGACTTGCAGCCTCCACCCGAATTAAACCCCGCAGCGCGGGGTTTTTTTTTGAGTCATCTGAGGCCACGCAATGGATGAATGGGCCCATGGCTGTGCGTGTGTACCGGCGACGGTGCTCAAAAATCAGACCAGGCCAAGCACCGCCGGACAAGCAGACTTGCGGCACAATGGGGCGACACCAACAGCGTGAAATCAGTCCGATTTTGTGCGCCCAAACGCAAATGACTTACGACTTATCCCACCGTCAGGCGTCCTTGGTCTATGCCAGTCCAGTGACCACTAAAAGAACTGGACGCTTTTCGCCTCAGCGTATTTCAAAGACTGTCGATAAATCTTACAGGTGCAGTTTCCTGGATGGGGCAGACGTCCCTCTCAAACCAAAGTTTTGCCGCTGCAGCCGCCACAGCGCTCCCAGCGCCCACCCACAGTTACATAGCGGGAGTCCGCAAAGATGAAGCGCGAAACCCAATTAGACATTGCCCATGCGGGCATTCTGGCGCCTTCCGCCGACAACGACCATGTGTTCCGGTTTGAATTCCTGGATGCTTCCATCCGCCTCTGGCCCATCGCTGAGTTTGCCGCCAACCCCGAGCCATTGCGCCGAATGCTCGGCCTGGTCGCGTTGGGGGCCGTAGTCGAAAACATGCAATTGCGTGCCGGTGAATTGGGTTTTTCCAGCCAGACCCAATGGTTTCCCAACGACGCAGGCGGGCCACTTGCCCAAGTGAACTTTGAGGTGGCGCCAACAGAGCCCGTTGATGAACTGGCCCAAGGCATCCCGCAGCGCCACACCAACCGCCGTATGTATCACGGGCCGGCGCTGGACGCCAATGAAACCCGGCTGCTTGACGCAGCGGCCGCCCCCATCGAGGGCGCGCACCTGATGTGGTTGCAGGGCGCCGCTCGCAAACGTGCGCTCGGCCTGATCTGGCGTGCCGAGAGCGAGCGCTTTTTGCGCAAGGCCTTGCACGAAGATTTGTTTTCGTCGGTTCGCTTCGACTTGTCCTGGAGCGAAACGGCCGACCGGGCACTGCCGCCAGGCTCACTGGAAATCGAACCGCTCATGCGGCCCATGTTCAAGCCACTGCGCCATTGGGCGCTGATGCGCCCTTTAAGCTGGATTGGTGTGCACCGCCTGATCGGCCTGCGCGCGGGCTGGCTGCCCGCCTGGCAGGCGCCGGCGCTGGGCGCGATCACGACCTCGCTACCCATCGAGCAGGGCGCCGTGGCTGGGGGTGCCGCCCTGGAGCGGCTCTGGTTGCGCGCCTCGTTACTTGGCCTGGCCATGCAACCCTTGGCTGCCTCGGCGGTGCTGATGCAGCCATCCAACGCCGAGCACGGCGCGTCAGAGTCGCTGAAATCTGCTTTGGCTGAGGGCTGGGCTGACATTGCGCCGGGCAAAACGCCGGTGATGGTGTTCAGGATGGGTCATGCCGCACTACCGACCATCATCAGTGGTCGCAGGCCAATAAACGACTATCTGATGACCACACAGCAGGCTACGCGATAAAGAAAAAACTTAGCTTGCTTGATCCTAAAAACTCACTAATGTCGAAAAATTTTACACATTGACTGCTGGACTTTGGTAAAAAATCTAAAAGGGACGAAATAAGCTATATTTATCAATAAGTTATAATTCCATGACCATATATGGCATGAACTGTGCTTTAGTTCAGAACGGTGGTAGATGGTCTTACAGCCGTGCAATACCAAGTTCAATTTTCAACCTAAAGGTGAATCATCATGAAATTCAAGACAAATATGTGGAAAAAAGCGCTCGGGGCAACCTTGGTCGCGGGTTGTTTATCTGTACCAGTGGCCTCGGCAAACGCATCGGCATTGATCACTCAGCTGTTTACCCCTGGACTTAACACCATCCAAGATACGTCTGCTGAACGCGTTATTGCTGAAGACGGTTCGATAAAAACAAGCGGCAACTTTGCCGTTGGCGACACCATTGAGTCGATACTCCGATTCGATACGGTGAATTCCGGTTCTATTGGTGATTCCATTGTCTCTCCTTACAAGTTCACTGCGTATTCACAACTTGTAATTACTGGCATTACGAATGACACCAACACTGGCGCATGCGCAGCAGGTGCCAACTGCAACTTGATTTTTGGTGGAGTTGGCGGTGGTCCAGTGCTTGCCTCTCTGTACGAGCGGTCTGCGGCACCATCTAACATTTTCGCTTTGACGCCAGCAGGTGGTATTTCTTATGTTACTGGTGGAACCCTTGTTGCAACGATTGGGTATGGGCAGGCAGATGACTACTGGTTTAGTTCGTTTTTCAATCCCTTAGCTGGGGACGCGATCGGTTTTATTGCCGGTCTAGGCAGTCAGGACCCGCAGATTCCCCAAGGCGCATTTGGGCTCTCATTTCTATCCAACCCAGGAGGCATCAATTACGTTGCAAATGCGATGACCGGGTTGTTTGGTGACATGCATGACATTACAGGTAACGCCAGTATTTACCAGCGCGAGTCTGGAACCAACTCTGATTGGTTGGTAAGCGACAATTTGTCTGCAAGCTTCCAAGTTGTTCCGGAGCCAGCATCGTTGGCCTTGTTGGGAATCGGCCTTCTTGGTCTAGGTGTGTCACGTCGTCGTAAGGTTTAAGTTTTAGTCAAGCTAACTATTGGATGACCATCGATAAATTCGAATAAGCCGAAAAAACCCTTTGATTGTTCACAATCAAAGGGTTTTTCTTTTTTGGAGCCAAAAAATGCCAAATGTATCGATGCTACCGACGATATTCCGTGAGGTCTTTGGCAAACGAACGCTACCCAGGGAGCCTGAACCCGACTTGGTCATGGACGACGAGCAACAGGTCAGGGACTATAAAGAGGCTGGGAGCGTAGACAGTGTCATGTCTGCGGCCTACTTGTTCCATTCAGCGCGAGTTTCGCAATTGCTTCAGAATGGACGGAAATCCGTTCTTGATCTAGGTTGCGGCCCTGCCGTGCAACTGGCCCAGATTGCTCAATTCAATCCGGAAGTTCAGTTTCACGGTGTAGATTTATCATCGGAAATGTTGCGCCAGGCGGCGAAACAGGTTGCAGACTTGAAGCTGACAAATGTCCGGTTTTCCCAAGGCGACATTACCGATCTTCCGCTTGTACCCACTGGTTCGGTTGACATGGTGATCAGTACCATGGCCTTGCATCACTTGCCGTCCATCGGTCATCTACGAGCGTGTTTCAAAGAAATAAGCCGAGTTTTGAAACCTGGTGGCGCGATATATCTGACCGATTTTGGGCGGATGAAGTCACTCAAATCGGTAATCTACTTCGCGTACATGAACGAAAAATATCACCCGCATTTGCATTTGTTCTGGTTGGACTATGAGCGCTCATTGCGCGCCGCTTTTCAATTTAAAGAGATTAAATCACTTGCACGGGAGTTATTACCTTCGACCGCGAGAACTTATGGCACTTTCCTCTCGCCGTTCCTGGTTGTGGTTCAAACCAAACCCGAGGCATTGGCACCCGATTTGTCAGCCCGCATCAAACAAATGCGCCGCGAATTACCAAGGCGCTATCGAGCCGACCTAGACGACATGCGTTTATTTTTCAAACTAGGCGGCCAACCAGCCGATCCATTTTCTGCGTAGTGCTGCACTTGTTTTTTGATTTGGTGCGCGTTACTGCCCTTGGGGGCATAGCTCCACCAAACTGATTCAAACAAAAACGGTATCGACTTTCCGTGTTGGAATTGAAGGCAGTTCAAAGTTTTGACAAATACGGTTAATACCCGTATCGTTAAACGAACGCCACCAAGGAAAACCCATGCCCACAGCAGCACTCAGACCCGCACGGATGGAACTCAGGACGACGAATGAGGCCAAGCAACTGCTCAATCAGGCGGCTGTTTTGGATGGCATGGACCTGACCGCTTTTGTGCTTGGATCAGCCATTGAACGAGCCAGAAAAGTGATTGCGGATCACGCCCTGATTGCACTCACGCTCAAGGGTCAGTCGGTCTTGGCTGACTTGCTGAACAATCCGCCTCAACCAACGCAAGACATGCAGACCTTGATGAGTCTGACGGACTTTCCATCGCGCAAAGCTGAATGAGCATCGAGTTTTCATGCCTCGACCCTGGCAAGGTGTGCGCAGGCCGAAAACGGTTTGATTGCGAACACCCTGTCGTCAATAAATTTGTTCACGATGGCCTGGTTTCGCAGGTCAAGAAAAATTTGAGCTTTGCCTATGTCCTGACTGACTCTGACCAGGGCGATAGATTTGTCGGTTTTTTCACCATTGCCAACCACACCATTGATGCCACATTGTTATCAGGACTGAAACTGGGCTCTGTGCCAAGACATATTCCGTGCGCCCGCCTGATCATGCATGGCGTGGATAAAGCCTACAAAGGTGCAAGTCTGGGCCGCAGGTTGATGAAGCAAGCTTTGTCAATCACAAAACAGGCGTTAGTCCAGATGGGTAGCTACGGTCTCTACCTGGACGCAGATCCTGGCGCTGTGACGTTTTATGAGAAGCTCGGATTCACGTTACTTGAAGGCGATCAAAGTCCGAACTCGTCGCCAATGTTCATTGCCGTCACTCAGATCGCCTAAGGGCGAAGTTTTATTTGGCACTGGTTCAGAGTTGCATTATTTCCAAGTGACAGCATAATCAATCAACACAGGAGCGCCCTCAATATGACCGAACTAGTTGAAAACTTGATGCTGGAGCATCTCAAACGATTCCAGGCTGGGCAAGAGAGGCTGGAGCGCAAACTCGATGAGGTGACCAGGCGCCTATCGAATCTTGAATCTGGTCAGGCTTCTATCATTGGGCATTTGGGTCACCTTGCATCTGCAGATGCGCAGCAGCAAGTGTCAGCTGATGGTTTTGACAAGCGCCTTGAGCGTATCGAGCGGCGGTTGGAATTAGCGTAGCGGCCACGGTGTTCAGTAATAGTAGGTTCCAAGAACCTGCAATACCCGGCGATCCGGTAACACGCCGAATTCACTGCTGGCGGTGCCAATGTTTTGCTGCCATTGAAAACTCAAGTCAAATCTGGGCCAGTGGTGGCGCAACTCCAGCCAGGCCAGGCGGCTGTCGTCGCCCGGGTTAAATCGTAAGTAGGCGCTTAGGTCGAGGTCTTTGAGCACAAGGCTTTTTTGCGTGACGTAAAGCAGGTAGGCCTCACGCGGGGCCAGGTCCTGTAGCCGCAGCGCCTCGGCCAGGTAGGCCAGCTTCAGGTTAGGGTTTGCACCCAAAGTCGCCCAGCCAGCTGGGTCTAGGCCAAAACCGTTGTAATGGTATTCAGCGGTCACAGACAACTTTCCAAGCGTGGTGTAGGTCAGGCCGCCCACAAAGCGGTTGCGCGTGGTGTCTGCGGTAGGTGATGACAATGTGGGCAAGGCACGGCTAAGCAAGCTGGGCTCGCTGCCGCGGGTGAGCTCCATGTGTGCGGTGGCGGCATCTGACAGCAGCGCCGTCATGTTGATGCCGAACGTGGCAGAGCGGCCGGTTTCCTGATAAAGCAGGGCCTGGCTGCTGAGGCGCTGCGAAAACTGGGTGCTGAGTGCCAGTAGGTAGCGGTCGCGGTTGTTGGTGGAGCCCAGGTCGAGGTTCAATCCGTTTGAGCTCGGGTTGTCTGCCAACTTGGGCGACAGCGCCAGCGACAAGGCGCCATTGGTCCAGAGTTGCTGCCCGCGCATCATGACCGTACCCAGCCGGTTTTCACGTAGCGCAAAGGGGTCGGCCGTGGTCAGTACGCGCAGGCTGCCATCGCGGAAAAAGTCGGTCGGGTTGTAGCCATAGCCCGGGCCGTAGCGCAGGTTGATGCGGCCCAACTCCAAAACAGTGTTGCCACTATCGGGTTGCCAGCTCACATAAGCCTCGCGCAGGCTGTTGACGGCGGCGTCTTGGCCCTCAATCGACGGGTCAAAATAGTCAAGCCGGTCAGAGATCACCGCGCGCAGGCCGGGCGCCAGCCGGGCCGAATGGGAGAAATCAATCGAGGCGCGGCCGATGTTGCGGCTCTCTGGCGCATATCGCTGGCTGGCGCTGCCCAACGCGCCCTCAACAAACAGTTTGGTGCTGCTCGTGGTCTGCTGCGGTGCAGCTTCGGGGGCGCTTTCAAGGCTCAAGGCATCCAAATCGTCTTCGGCAGCCAGGGCGGGCAGGGCGTAAGCAGCTGCCAAGGCCATGGCGCAGCAGAGTATGGAACAAGCCATGGACTGCCGCGCTTCGCTCGCAGCGACGATGTTGCCCGACTTCGTGTGCTTCTCGGTGATCATTGGCTCACTCCGGTTGGAAGCGGGGTAAAAAGTCGCGTTGCATCCAGCTCTCAGGAATGTTGCGCGCCACGTAGTCTGAAAAACGCATGATGGTGACCGATTTTGGATTCAGACCGTCAATGATCACGGTCTCAGTCGGCCGCTCGGCGCCCAACTGGGGCTGATAGCGGCGGTAGTAGGCGGTTTTGAGCAGGCGGCTGGACTCGGCAAAGAAGCGGGCCTTGATGGGACGGTTGTTTTCGGCATCCACCCACATCTCGATGCTGGCGTAGGTAACCTCGGGTGAGGCGGCCGTCAGGGCGAGTTTGTATGCCTTGCGGGTGTTGCGCTCGCCGTCCTTGATTTCTTCTTCGCCCGCCAGTGCGGCTGTGTAGTCCTTGGCCAGATTCACCGTGGCCACGTCGCCGTTGGAGGCCTGCCCCAGCAAGCGTTGTTGCGGTGACAGGCGCACGCTGGCCTTGCTGGTGGGGTCGTAAAACCACATCTCGTTGCCATTTTTCAGCATCAGCTTGCCGGCATCGCGCGCAGGCAACACAAAGCGGATCAGGCTGGCAAACTGGCCATCTTTTTGTTGTGTGCGCGAATAGCTGGTAAGTGTGCTGGTGTCGACCTGCTTGCCGGCCTGGAATTCGGTCAGGGTGACGGTTGCGCTAAAGGGTTTGGCGGGGTTGCGGATGGCGTCGCTGGCGGCAAGGATGTCACTTGCATTTGGCTCGGCAACGACTGAACCCGAAACGAGCAATAAGGACAAGGCAAAAGAAAAAATGTATTTCATGACAATAAAACCTAATGATCAAACGTGGCGCAGTGCGTCCACGACATCCAGCTTTGCTGCCCGGTAGGCCGGCCACCAGGCGGAGAGTATTGAGATACAGATCAGACCAAAAGTGGTACCCAAGAGCATCCGGGTTTCACCCCAGACCAAGATAGTCAAAGGTACCGATTCAACATAGGTTGGCGGCATCCATCGGATATCCATCCTATTCACAACAGCTGCCAAAATGACCGCCAACACGATTCCGAGCACTGACCCACACACGCCGAGCAGGGCACCTTCAGTCACAAAGAGGCGCCGGATACCGGCCCGCCTCAAGCCAATCGCACGCAGGGTACCAATTTCCACAGTGCGTTCAACTACCGCAGTATTCATGGTGTTGCTCACTGTGAATAACACAATGGCGGCAATTAGCACAAAAATCATGCCGAACATCGTGTTGAACATCTGTACGGTCTGAACATAAAAAGGATTCAAAATCCTGTAGTCCAAGACGGCTAACGGCTGGTTTACGGAGGCGTCGGCCAGTATTGGTGCCAGGCGTTCAAGTGCTGTAGGAATTTGATCCGTGTGGTGCAACTGGATCATGATGGAGGTCGCTTTAGGTGTCGATTTTCCGTAAATCAACTGCTGTATCTTTGTAAGATGCATCATTATCGAGATTTCATCAAGTTCTTTGATTCCCTGATCTTCGGCGCGAATTACTTCGACCGATGTGACATTTGGTGCCCCGCGGGTATTGACGACCAACACTTCAATTCTTTGTGGGTTGATGCCGGTTTCATTCGGAGTCTCCTGCATGATGAGTTGTGCAATGTCGTCTGAAAGCGACTCAGTTTCGGTCTGTGGTGCAGCCGCTGGCTTTTGGCAGTTGGAGATTTTCAATGACTCGCATAACTGCAGTACCCGGGCGACACCTGTTCCCACAACTGCCGCATCTTCTGCTGAGCCATCCAAAGCAGAAATCGGAGCAACGCTACGCAAGTTATAGTCGTTCCAAAGTCGCATATGGTTGATGTCATCAGCAATGACGCCGTTGCCAATGATGGTTCGCGACACATTGGCCACGTAGTTGCCTGCAATGCCACCAAATTGTAGTGTTGGTGTTGCCACTGTTACCATTCCTCGCAATATTTCATCTTTCTGAATGGCTGCTAATATGTTCGGATAGTCAGATATGCCATAGCCAGTCGGATTACCACTGCCATAAAGAAAAAAGTCCCGGTGTTGGATTTGCAGGTGTCCACCGCGTTGCACGTTTCTAGTCTGCATCTCATACTCAATCAGACCAATAAACCCCCCAAACAACAAAATGGACGTTGACCCAATCGCCATCGCCAGCAGCGTGGCCAGCGACCGGCGCCGGTTGCGAAGCAGGTTGCGCAGCGCCAGCGACAAGGTCATCATGGCGCGCTCCCC
>Ga0210044_10000245_pt1 | contig 81537 bp, 68 predicted proteins | sample CryGey13umfilter_2_FD_183959 | JGI IMG/M metagenome (GOLD analysis project Ga0210044, IMG submission 183959) | Groundwater microbial communities from aquifer in Utah, USA - Crystal Geyser 4/9/14 3 um filter (SPAdes) (version 2) | ecosystem: Environmental > Aquatic > Deep subsurface >... | reverse complement strand
GAGCAGTGATCGATGCAACAATTCAGGCTGGAGCCAAGGCGGCTTATATAATTAAGCAGCCGATTGCTTCTGCCATTGGAGCTGGCATACCAATTGGCTCTGCCTCAGGCCACATGATTATTGAAATTGGAGGAGGAACTTCTGAAATTGCAGTTATCTCTCTTGGAGGAATTGTGGCAAACACTTCCGTGAGAATTGGGGGAACTAAGATTGACGCTGCTATTCAGGAATACGTTCGAAAGCAGTATAACTTGGCTATTGGTGAGCGAACTTCTGAGGACTTAAAAATTCAGATCGGCTCCGCCTTACCTCTAAAAGAGCCATTGTCAATGGATGTGCGTGGACGAGATGTCATTACCGGATTACCGCGGACCGCAACAGTGACTTCTGATGACGTTACTCAGGCTATTCAAACAGAACTTCATGAGTTAATTGAGGCAGTTAAGTCCGTGTTGCAGGAAACACCGCCAGAACTTGCGGCTGACGTAATTGATAAGGGCATGGTATTATCAGGCGGCAGTGGTCAGTTGCGTAATCTTGATGAATTGCTGAGCAGAGCTACAGATGTGCCTGTCTATGTAGCAGATGATTGTTTGTTGAACGTAGTGAATGGGACTGGTATAGCACTTGAAAATTTGGATTCGTATAAACGTTCCATCATGGAGCAAAAGTAGGAGGGATATGCACATAGGGATTGACGCATCGAGGGCCAATCGACAGCACAGAACGGGTACTGAGTGGTACTCGTTTCATGTTATCCAGGAGTTAAAAAAAATAATTCCAGGTGACCAGAGGGTGGTTTTGTATACAAAAGAAGAGCTGAGGGATGATCTAGCGGAATTACCTTCCAATTGGAGCAGTAAGGTATTGCGATGGTCTCCAGGCTTACTCTGGACCCAATTACGCTTGTCTTGGGAGATGCTGTGGCACGCGCCTGACGTTTTATATATTCCAGCGCATACAATTCCTTTAGTTCACCCAAAGAAGATTGTGCTGGTTGTACATGACGTTGGCTTTGCTAGAACTAATGATTTGTATGACCCCAAACAAATTGGCTATGGATCTTCAGTCTCAAAGAGAATCATTGATTTTGCGGTTAGGCTAATTACTCTGGGAAGATATGGTGCATCAGAGGGCGATTATCATCGCTTTTCAATGAACATGGCTAAGGCCCATGCCTCGGTTATTTTAACGGTCTCTAATTTTTCTAGGGATGAAATTCTGGAAGTGTATCCTGATATTTCTGCTGAGAAGGTTTTGGTGGCTCATAATGGATTTCATGAGCGTGAGGAGTCTGCTCAGTTTTCGGATGAAGTGCTTAGGCGATTGATGATTAATCGACCGTTCGTATTCTACATGGGTAGGTTGGAGGAGAAAAAAAATATACCCCGCTTAATTAGAGCTTGGGCTAAGGCGCGTCCGTCAGGATATCAGTTGGTTTTAGGTGGGACGAGTGGTTTTGGCGCAGATAGAATAGAAGATGAGATCGTAAAGGCTGGTTTAGAAGATTCGGTTGTTAGAACGGGTTGGCTTGAGGATGAAGATGCTACAGTTTTGCTAAAGGAAGCTACTTTGTTTGTGCTCCCGTCTTTGTATGAAGGATTTGGAATTCCAGTGCTGGAGGCTATGGCAGCGGGTACTCCGGTGATTTGTTCAGATATTGTGCCACTACATGAGGTCGCTGGTGAGGCGGCTGCCTTTTTCGATCCTCTGGATGAAGGGTCCATGGCCGAAGTTATTAAACGAGTATTGAACAGTGTTGAAGAAAAGGAAAGTTTAGTGAAAGCTGGATTTGAACGTATACCCCTATTTTCCTGGACAAAAACAGCACAGAGTACCTGGCAAGCCATTTGCAGTGTACAATAGAGATATGAGAATGACAGAAACTACAAACAGGGCCCTGGAGGTTGGGTATGAGAAGCAGGTTAGTTACTTGAATGAAATTGAGAAATCTGGCAAAATACATCATGCGTACCTTTTCATTGGAGTTCCAGAAGGAGCACATAATGCTTTGGCAGAATACTGGGCCAAACGTTTAGTTGGTCACACTGGGCCAAGTGCTGCTCATCAAGACATTTTAATAATGCGCTATGATGATGCAGACTACATCACCGTTAAGGAGGCGAGGGAGGTCCGTCGTCACCTTTCAACCACGCCGGCTGTTGCTAAGCGGCGTGTGGTAGTTTTAGAGCAAGCCGAGAGATGTACAAGGCAAGCGGCTAACGCCCTGTTAAAGGTGTTGGAGGAGCCACAGGCAGAGACAGTGACTATTTTAGCAACTAGCACTCCAGATCAACTTCCTGATACATTACGATCGAGGCTGCACACTGTTTACGTACCGCCGTTGATAGGCGCGCAAGCGAGGCAGGTGGCGAGCGTGTTGGACCAGGCCCTGACAGCTGGTGAGTTGGAGGAAGCTGTGCACATGTCTAGTGGCAGGTTTCAGAGATTACACGATCTAGTTAGCGTCGGTGTTTCTGGGAGTGGATTTGCATCGAGAGCAGAATTTTGGATTTCCTTCTTGGAGGGGAGTGTTACAGCGAGAGACGCTGCAGTAAAAAAGCAATTCGGTTTGTCAGTTAAGGATAATGAGGAGCTGCATCAGTTGAGCAAGTACCTTGATACTGCACAGGAGGTTATTCACGACATCTTTTTGCTAGCGACGCGTAGTGATCAAGCATTAGTTTTTATTAAGCAAAGGGATCGTTTGGAAGGCATTGCTAGTCAGTGGGGAAAACGACAGAGTGCGATCAGGTTGGCCTTAATAGATCGAATACGACTCATGGAAATTAGAAAGGTGAATAAGAAGAATATTCTAGATTATTTGACAATTCGTCTATGAACAAAAAAATATTTGCAATCGGAACCCTAGTCTTTGGTATCGTTATGATGGGTGCTAGCTGTGGCACTGTGGCGGATGGAGGGGTCTTTCGTTCCAGTGATGAGGGTCAGTCTTGGGAGCAAAAAGTATTCGTGGGCCAACAAAAAAAGAAAGTAATTAGCATTTCTAGTGTTAATGTACAAAAGCTAGTTCAAGATCCAAATAATAGCGATGTCCTCTATCTGGCTACAAAAGAAGATGGGCTGTGGAAGACTGAAACAAAAGGAGAGCAGTGGTATCAACTCCCTTTGACTCCAGATCGGATTCGGGATGTGGCCATTAGCTTAGTTGATAGCAATGTTGTGTTTACTGTTAGAGGAAATACAATTCTTAAGACGGTAGATGGTGGTGGAGCTTGGGATATTGTGTACACCGATTCCCAGAACGCGATTATTACTAGAATTGTAGTTGACTGGTTCAATGGTGATCAGATCTATGCAGTTACTTCAATTGGAACTGTTTTATTTAGCGAAGACGCTGGTGCTAATTGGCAGGTTTTGACACAAGTGGACGAACCTTTGATTGGAATTACAATGAGTCAGCTTGATAGTCGAGTTCTATACATAACTGAGTTAGATAGGACGATTCATAAAACGGTTGATGGTGGAGTTACTTGGGCGGACATATTTGCCGAGCCTTTACCAGAAGAATTGGGGCCGTTGGGAATTGTAAAATACTTAACCATGAGTCCGTCAAATTCTAACGAGCTTTACCTGGTCACGACTGAGGGAATTTTCAATTCCCAGGACGGAGGAAGTCAGTGGAATTATGTTACGACGTTAATCGCACGGGGGGCGCCGGAAAATTCAGCCATGACAACCTTTGCAGTTCGACCAGATGCGGCGGGGACCTTGTTATTTACGGTCGGCCGCATAATTCATAAAACTGTTGATGGAGGAATTACCTGGGAAACAATTGAAACCTTTCCCTCAGGTCGTAAAATAACAAGTCTGCTGGTTGATACGGCAGATCCAAATACTGTGTTTGCTGGAACCGAATTAGTTGAAGAGAAGAAAAAGGGGTTGGTCTCGGCTCCTTCTAAGTAAAATATACATATGAAGAAAATTGATTTTCAAGATGCCCTGGACCATTTACACGAGAGTTTTGGAACCCTACACACCGGCAGGGCAACGCCGGCCATGGTTGACCAGGTAATGGTTCAGGCATATGGATCGATGATGAAGTTGCAGGAGGTGGCTAGTATTTCAGTACCTGAGCCACAGATGATATTAATTCAGCCTTGGGATAAGACAGTTGTTAAGGCAATTGAGACATCGATAAGAGAAAGTGATTTGCAACTTAACCCTGTAGTTGATGGAGAGCAAATTCGGATCGCTGTACCCCAGTTAACTGAGGAGAAGCGTCGGGAGTTGGTTAAAATTATGAATGAAAAGGCAGAAGAAGCTCGAATTCATGTAAGGCAAATCAGAGAAGAGGAAATGAAGAGTTTAAAGGAACAGGAGAAGAGCGGAAAAATCTCTGAAGATGATCTGTTCCGTATGGAGAAGGAAGTTCAGTCATTGGTAGATCAGGTAAATAAGGAGATCAAGGAAGCCTCCGAACAGAAAGAGTCTGATTTGATGAAAATCTAATCGTGAGCATACTAGCTACTACAGCGGCATTTCTATTAGTGTTGTCGGTGTTGGTTATTTTTCATGAGTGTGGACATTTTTTAGCTGCTCGGTTATTCAAGCTTAAGGTTGATGAGTTTGGCTTTGGTTTTCCACCGCGATTGTTTGGAAAAAAGTATGGGGAGACCTTGTATTCCGTAAATGCAATTCCATTAGGAGGGTTTGTTAGGATAAAAGGAGTTGCCGGTGATGATCCAGATATGCAACGCGATAAGGACGATAGGAGTAGTTTTTCATCTAGGTCACCGCTAGTTAAAATAGTGGTTTTGACGGCCGGAATCATGATGAATTTGCTGTTGTCTGTACTGCTGTTTAGTGGTGTTTTTATGTTAGGAGTTCCCACCACCATTGATCAGGTTACAGAGGGGGCGGTGGTATCAGATCAAAGACTGGTCGTGACAAATGTTGGTGAGTCAACTCCAGCTCAGGCAGCTGGAGTTATGGCAGGCGATGTCGTTTTGTCAGTAGATGGGGCTGTTGATCCCACGGCGGCGGAGTTACAGGAGCAGCTAGGGAAAATTACGGATGCTGAAGTTGAATTGGAAATTAAGCGGGGTGATGAGAATATTAAATTGTCCGTTACTCCTGGCCCAATTCAATATGGTGATGCTGGATATATTGGCATTGGAGTTGGAATCGAGGACGTGGTTACAGCTAGATATGGTTTAGTGTCATCAGTTGCTCAAGCGGTTAAGACTACTTTAGTTATAACAAAACAAATTTTTGTGGCTCTGGTTAATTTGTTTCTTGATCTCTTTTTGAAGGCCAAGGTTAGTGACGATGTTTCCGGACCAATTGGCATAGCGGTATTAACTGGACAGGTGGCCAGCTTGGGGGCGACCTCATTGCTTCAATTTATGGCGGTCCTGTCTATTAATCTAGCGCTGTTTAACCTACTCCCAATACCAGCTCTTGATGGGGGACGGTTGTTGTTTGTGTTAATTGAGCTAGTACGCGGCAAGCCGGTTAACGAAAAAGTTGAGTCATTAGTACATTCCATAGGATTTGGACTACTTTTACTGATGGTAGTTTTTGTGACCTTTAGAGATATTGGAAATTTCTTCTGAACACATTACGTGTTCAGTAAGAGCATTGACAAATTGACCTATCTCCAGTAAGCTTGCTCGGTTAAATTTTCCTATGATCAAGAAGTTTTTTGGTTCACTATCGACTGATTTGGGCATAGACATTGGCACTGCCAATACTTTAGTTTATGCTAAAGAGAAGGGCATTGTCATCAATGAGCCTTCGGTTGTTGCTATCAATACACGCAATGATCAAATCATTGCTGTGGGGCAAGACGCTAAGCAGATGATTGGAAAAACGCCGCCTCACATTATAGCAACAGAGCCTTTGGTAGATGGGGTGGTATCTGATTTTGAGGTAGCTGAAAAAATGCTGAAGCACTTTATAGATAAAGTGCACAGAGAAACATTTTCTGTATTTCCTCGTCCTCGGGTTGTTATTTCAATTCCTTTAGATATCACAGAGGTGGAACGGAAGGCGGTTGAAGACGCTGTGGTTAGCGCGGGCGCCCGTGAAGTTTTTTTGCTAGAGGAGCCGATGGCAGCAGCGGTTGGAGCTAGAGTTCCGATAGAGGATTCAACCGGAAATATGATTGTTGATATTGGAGCCGGAACAACATCCATTGCTGTAATATCTCTTGGTGGAATTGTGGCTTCAAGATCCCTGCGCTCGGCTGGCAGTGAGCTCAACAAAGATATAATCAATTACGTCCGTGATCATTTTAATATTTTGTTAGGTGAGAAAACAGCCGAAGATGCCAAGATTTTCATTGGGTCTGTGCATGAGAACAACGAGAGAATTGAAGCAAAGGTGCGTGGACGAGATATGATATCTGGACTCCCTAGGGAGATTATTATCACTAGTGATCATCTACGTGAAGCGATGAATCGATCAATCCAAACAATTATTGATAATGTTAAGTTGGTTATTGAATCTACCCCACCAGAGCTTGTGGCTGATATTTACGAGAGGGGAATGTTGTTGTCTGGAGGAACTTCTCTACTAAGAGGTTTGGACAAGAGAATTTCTGAGGCAGTGTCAATTCCGGTGATGGTGGTTGATGACCCTCTGACTGTAGTGGTTCGTGGAACTGGAATTGTACTGGAAGACATTGAGGCAGCCTCTGATTTGTTCGTGGTTGCTGCTGATGGTTTATCGCAGTAATCTGCTATGAGCGGTAGATTAGAGAGGTTTCGATCCCGGATGCCACGCCTATGGATGGTGGTAGGTGGAATATTGATTTTAATTGGCCTGCACTATTCTGGATTGTTAAGACCGCTGGAAAATTTATCTCGATATGTCATTAATCCCGTAGCTGGCCTGATTTATCGGCAGTCGGCGGAAAATCTAACCGGTCCGTTGGATCTTGACAATATGACTCGAGAAGAGTTGCTTATTTACACCAAGGAGATCGAGAGTAATTTATATGATGCCTTAGTAGAGAAGGCTCACCTTCAAACACTAGTTGATGAGACGCGATTGACGGAGGAGCAACTGAATTTCTTAAAGGGCAGATCTTTTCAGGCCGTTACAGCAAAAGTAGTGGGAAGAACCACTGACGATTTGTCGGAGTCTATTGTTGTTAACAGAGGTAAGAATAGTGGAGTTATTCCTGGGTTGGCAGTAATTGCTGGTAATGGCTTGTTAGTAGGCACCGTTGACTCTGTCGATGACAATAGTTCGACGGTGTTGCTAAGCACCAGCTTTAACTCATTGGTCAGTGCAGTAGTTCAGAACGAAGCGCAGAGTCCTGGTATGGTTTCAGGTGAGCATAACTTGTCTCTAACTATGGAATTTATTCCGCAGTTTGATGAATTAAAAGTAGGAGAAATGGTGCAAACCAGCGGTGCGGAATCAGGTGTGCCACACGGTTTAGTGGTTGGACAAATTCAGGAGGTACATGAAGAGCCGGGTTCATTATTTAAAGAGGCTTCTTTGCGACCGTTATATGATCCGACTAAGCTTATCGTAGTTACGGTATTGCTGCCATAGACTATGCGTAGATTTTTTTTAATAATATTGTGGATTATAAGTGTAATCATAGTAGTTTCTCTTCAGCAGGGTTTCGTTAGGCAGTGGGGTAGCTTGTCAACATATATTCAACTAGATGTTTTAGCTGTAATTTTGCTAACTATTTTTTATCGTCCATGGACGGGACTAATAGTCTCTTTTGTGATTGGTAGTTGGATGGACCTTTCTAGTAGCTTGCCCTTTGGTGTTTACCTAGGCGCTATTAGCTTAGCGTCTTTTGCAGCATTGTTTTTGCGAGACCGGGTGTTGAAGCAAGATGCGGAGTATGCGGTTGTTTTACCAGCCATTATAAGCACGTGGGTATTTTGGGGAGGTGTTATTGGGTTTACCTGGATAGATAGTAGTTTTTCAGCTACTTCGATCCCTGCAGCTTGGTACGAACTAAGCTTGAGAATGGCATTGTGGCAGTCACTTACCCATGGCATAGTTGCTGGTTTATATTTTGTTGCTCATCGATTAGTGAGTAAAAGATTCGTCGGAATAAAATCCGCAGCATATTAGTATGAAGGACCCTTTCGAACTATACGCTGACGCTAATAAGCCAATTCGCTCCCAACGAGTTGGGGATATTATTGATGCCGTACCGCCAGAGCAGCCACTTGAGGGAGGTGAAAGAATGACAGGAGCAGCTAATGACTTTCCATTAAGGAGACTGCTCGTAGTCGTTGCAGCGGTCTGCTTAGTTCTGGTTGTCCGAATATCATACTTGCAGCTTGTCAGAGGGTCTGCGTATCGAAGCATAGCCGAGGGAAACAGAATCCATTTAGATGTGACAAAATCCCTCCGTGGGGTTGTGTATGATCTTGATGGCAATTTATTGGTAAAAAATGTACCAGACTTTCGTCTTAGAATTACTGCTCGTGAATTACCTAGGCGAACTGATGCAAAATATAAAGAGGCCTTAGTAGCCATTTCAGAGTATGGCCAAATAGACCAGGAGCAGCTTGGTCAAGAGTTAGAAAGATCACGCCTTAGTGGCCAGCCTGTTACAGTTAGAACCTTCATACCTTACAGCGAGGCTTTGGCCATTATGAGCGCAGTGCACAGAGTTCCCGGTGTCTCTATAGATGCGTATTACGCTAGAGAGTATTTGGCCGGGCCTGCGTTTTCGCACATCCTTGGATACACTGGTAAAATTTCAGAGGTTGAGTATAAAGAATTGGCTGAGTCAGGTTACCGATTGGATGATACCGTTGGTAAAACAGGGGTAGAACTGTCGTACGAAAATTATCTCCGAGGACAAGATGGAGAAAGGAAGATTGAAGTCAACAACCGTGGACAAGAAACAGCGGTGGTTTCAGATAGTCCAGCTGTAGCAGGGGATAATCTTTATCTGACAATTGACCAGGACCTTCAGGAGTCACTCTACGCCAAGCTACAAGAAGTTGTTGAGGCAGGAGATTTACCAGGCGCTTCAGCAGTTGTGATTGATCCTAGGTCTGGCGCTGTTAGAGCTTTGGTCACCTATCCATCATACGATGATAATTTGTTTGTTGGTGGCATTTCACAGGATGAGTACCAGAAGCTGACGGCCGATGAGCGCAATCCATTGTTTAACAGAGCTATAACTGGAACGTATCCATCTGGATCCACTTTTAAGCCGGTAGTTGCAGCTGCAGCGCTTGAAGAGGGTGTAATTACGGCAACCTCTACGGTTGAAAGTAATGGTGGAATTCAAATTGACCGATTCTTCTTTCCAGATTGGAAGCCAGGTGGTCACGGCACGACGAACGTTACAAAGGCTTTGGCGGAATCTGTGAATACCTTTTTTTACTTGGCTGGTGGTGGTGATAATGAAACTACGTCGGGCCTTGGAGTAGAGCGTATAACTGATTACGCTAAACGTTTTGGGTTGGCTAGTAGGTTAGGGATTGATTTGCCAGGAGAGAGTGATGGATTCTTGCCGTCTAAGGCATGGAAAGAGGAGTATAAAGATGAGCCGTGGTATATCGGCGATACCTATCATTTAGCCATCGGACAGGGTGACATCTTAGTCACTCCAATTCAGGTAGCGAGCTACACGGCAACTATTGCTAATGGAGGAACCTTCTACGAACCTTATGTAGTAGAGCGAACAACTAATCAACTTGGTGAAACTGTTTACCAGCATGAACCAAAAATTCATAATAATCAGGTGGTAAGCCCTCATTCCATATCAATAGTTCAACAAGGCATGCGAGAGGCGGTAACCTATGGCAGCGCTCGTTCATTATTGTCGTTACCGGTAACCAGTGCTGGAAAAACTGGTACTGCTCAATTTGGAGATCCGAATAATGAGACACATTCATGGTTTACTGCCTTTGCGCCATATGAATCTCCAGAGCTTGCAATAACTGTTTTGGTTGAAGGTGGCGGTGGAGGCAATGACGCAGCTCTGCCAGCCGCGCGGGAGGCATTGCGTGAATATTTTGGATCAACAGCTCAGTGATTGACAGGGGTTTTAATAATCAGTAGAATAAGTCACGTCAATAGTAAAACATCGAAATGACAGACAAGAAGTTTTATGTAACGGAAGAGGGGTTAAAGCAGCTAGAGCTGGAGCTTAAAGAGCTTAAGACGGTTAAGCGAAGGGAATTGGCTGAGAGAATTCAGGAGGCCAAGGAACTGGGAGATTTATCAGAAAATGCCGAGTACATCGAGGCTAAGGAGGAGCAAGGCTTTGTAGAGGCGCAGATTCTTGAATTAGAGCAGAGAATTAAAAACTGTGCGATTATTTCGCATAAAAATAATACCGAGACAGTTGAGGTTGGTTCAACTATAACTGTAAAGAATTCAGATAGTGAGGAAATGACTTTCACTATCGTGGGGTCTTCTGAGTCAAGTCCAGCAGATAAGTTAATTTCTAATGAATCTCCTTTGGGCAGAGCCTTCATCGGTCAAAACGTAGGAGAGGAGGTTACAGTTGAAACGCCCGGTGGACAGGTTAAGTATAGAATCTTGAGCGTAGAATAAGGTAGAGTCGTTTACTCAACTATGAGTGAGAATAGTTCTGAATATGATATTCGTCGTGAGAAGGTAGCGAAGCTGCGCTTATTAGGGCTAGACCCATACCCAGCGACAACTAAGCGAACTATTTCGGTCCAAGGTTTTTTGGATGTGTTTGATGATTTGGAAGGGGAGAAGAAAACAGAATTTATTTCTGGTCGAGTTAGATTACAAAGGGCTCATGGTAAATTGATCTTTATTACTATCGAGGATGCCTCTGGTCGCTTGCAAATTGTTTTAACTAACCAGGATCTTTCTGAAGAGGATTTCTCCTTGGTGGTCGATGTAGTTGATGTTGGTGATATTGTAGAGGTTTCTGGGACGCCGTTTGTAACAAAAAAAGGTGAGCGGTCAATGCTAGCCAAGTCAGTTAGTATTCTGACCAAATCCGTTAGGCCATTGCCAGACAAGTGGAAGGGGATGCAAGATGATGAGGCTCGATACCGCAGGCGCTATGTGGATATGATTATGAGACCTGAACTGCGGGAGATGTTTCGAATGAAATCAATTTTCTGGCAGTCGATGCGACAATTTTTAGTGACTGAAGGTTTTTTAGAGGTGGAAACTCCGGTACTTGAAAATACTCCAGGAGGAGCTGACGCTGAGCCATTTGTGACTCATCATAAGGCATTGGATTTGGATCTGTATTTGCGTATATCTATGGGAGAGCTTTGGCAGAAACGGTTGATGGTAGGCGGTTTTGAAAAAACGTTTGAGATCGGACGACAATTTCGCAATGAGGGTTTAAGCCCCGAACATTTACAGGATTACACTCAGATGGAGTTTTACTGGTCTTTTGCGGATTACGAAATGGGTATGATTTTGGTAGAGAGAATGTATAAATATGTTGTACAACAAACCTTCGGTAAGTTGGAATTTTCGATTAGAGGATTTGATATTGACCTAAATCAATCGTGGGGTCGGATTGACTACTGTGAGACAATTCTTGAGGCAACCGGCGTTGATGTAACTAGTGCTAGTGATGCAGAACTACAGGCGGCTGCTGAGAAATGTGGTGTCAACGTTTCCGAAATTAGGGGTAGAGGTAAACTGATTGATGCAATATGGAAGCAGTTGAGAAAGCAAATAGCAGGTCCTGTATTTTTAGTTAATCACCCTGTAGAGGTGTCACCCTTGGCTAAGCGCCACGCTGGAAGGTTAGACGTGGTTGAGAGGTTCCAGGTAATTTTAGCGGGATCTGAGGTAGGAAATGGCTATTCAGAGCTTAATGATCCAGCTGAACAGCACGAGCGCTTTTTAGACCAAGCTAAGCTGCGAGAGGCGGGCGATGGTGAGGCACAGATGCATGACGAAGAATTTGTTGAAGCGTTGGAGTTTGGTATGCCGCCAACCTGTGGTTTTGGGGTAAGCGAAAGACTGTTTTCTTTTTTGATGGATAAGCCAATTAAGGAGTGTGTGATGTTTCCACTATTGAGACCAAAGCTGAGCGATCAGTCAGTACAGACGTCTCCTGATTTAGTGGTTAATTCTGTAGAAGTTAAGTCTGTTGACGACACGACTTTGTCTAATTTTGACTCTGGTATTACTCGAGCAGAGGCTGAGAAGCTGGTTTTTAGTGAGGTGATTGACGAAGGGTTACGTCGTCACATGTTGGCTACTGAAAGTATTATGGTGGCTCTTGGTAAACATTTTGGAGCTAGTAGCCCAGAGGTGTGGGGAATCGCTGGTTTATTGCACGATGTTGATTATGAGAAGTGTGCCCTGGAAGAGCATAGCTTGGTGGGGGCTAAGATGTTGGAGGAAAGAGGCGTTCACAAAGACGTGGTTGACGCAGTCCGTGAGCATAATTACATGCATAAAATTGAACCGAAGACACTGATGTCAAAAACTCTGATGTGTTTGGAGCAATTAACTGGGTTGATAATCGCTTGTGCGCTGGTGCGGCCGGATAAGAGTCTTGGGTCTGTAAAAGCCAGTAGTGTGCGTAAGAAGTTGAAGGACAAGTCTTTTGCTAGAGGAGTTGATCGAGAAATGGCGGCAAAATCAGAAGAGTTAATTGGATTACCGTTGGAGCAGGCGATTGAGATATGTTTAGCTGCTATGCAGCAAGATGCTGATAAATTAGGCTTAGCTTAGATTCTATGTTGGACATGCAATTTATAAGGGATAACGCCGAGGCGGTCGCTGAGAACGCTAAATTGCGGAATATGCCGGTTAATGTTCAAGTTTTACTTGAGTTAGATGAGCGCTATAGAAACCATCTACAGATTGCAGATGCTTTGCGCGCACAGAGGAATGATAATGCGGAGCGTTTGAATAAAATTCAGGACAAGTCCTCAATGGAAGCTCAGGAGATTATAGCTCTGGGAAAAGGTCTTAAGACTAAGCTTGCTGAGGTAGAGGCAGAGTTGGCCGAGATTAATAGTGAGTTAACTCCGGCTAAGTTGTCAGTACCAAACATGACACACCCGGGAGTTCCAGTTGGTAGTGATGATGCTGGAAATGGTCAAATTGCTCAGCATAGTGAGCCGACTCGTTTTGAGTTTGAACCAAAGGATCACGTGGCCTTGGGTCAGGAGCTAGATATTTTGGATTTTGATCGTGGATCAGCTGTAGCGGGTGCCGGTTTTTATTTTGTGAAGGGAGCCGCGGCTTTATTGGAGATGGCCCTGGTAAACTATGCCATGGAGGTTTGTCGGTCTGAGGGGTTTTCTCCAATGATAACTCCTGATTTGGCTTATCAGGAAATACTGGAGGGAACTGGTTATAATCCAAGAGGTGACGAAACGCAAATTTATAGTATTGAGGGAACTGATTTGTCCTTAATTGCGACTTCAGAAATTGCGTTAGCTGGGTATTATAAGGATCACACCTTTGCGGCTGGTGAATTGGATGAGCCAAAACGGATAGTTGCTGTATCTCATTGTTTTAGAACTGAGGCCGGTTCATATGGTCGAGAGTCACGGGGACTTTATCGAGTGCATCAGTTTACCAAAGTTGAAATGTTCATTTTTTGTCAGCCTAAGGATTCGGATAAAATGCACGATGAAATTCTTAGAGTAGAGCGAAAAATAATGGACGGTTTAGAATTACCTTATCGGGTAGTTGATTGTTGTACTGGAGATTTAGGGGGCTCGGCCTATCGAAAATACGACATCGAGGCCTGGATGCCATTTAAGAATGATTGGGGTGAGGTAACATCAACCTCAAATTGCACAGATTTTCAGGCACGCCGTTTGAATACCAAGTATGTTACCGATAGTGGCAAGAGGGAATTGGTACACACTCTAAATGGAACCGCTGTGGTATCGTCTCGTGTACCGCTGGCAATTATGGAAAACTATCAGCAAGCGGATGGATCTATTAAAATTCCGACCGTGTTGCATCCTTACATGCAAGGGGTAACGGAAATTAAAAAAGAGGCAAAGTAGTTTATTGTCCGCGCTTTAAACGCCTAACTGTTTCTATGGTCCAGGTAAATGGATAAGTAGAACTAAGGGGTAGGTCATGACAGTGGAGGATATCAAATTGGCTTCCGCCAAAGCCTCTTTTAAAGCGACTGATACCTATCCATGGGTGTTGTCTTTTTAAGAGGCGTGACTTCTCTTTGTTTTCAGGGACAACTCCCCAAAAATTGTAAGTTTTGCAATTGCGCTTTTTAGCCTCTTTGATAGCTTCCCACTGGAGGAGATAGCTGGCTGGAATTTTATTGTAGTCGGAGCGAGAAGCGCCGTGATGGTAGGATCCAATGTCACCATAGTACATCATGATGGCTGCCGATATTGGAATATCTTGGTACCAGGCAATGAAGACTCTAGCTACATCACTTTCGCGAAAGGCCTCAACTTGAGCCCTGAAGTAATCGTCCTTGTAAGGGGTAAATTTATGTCTCTCAACGGTTTGTTGGTGAATATCTATGAATATATCAACTGCTTCAGGTGTGTTCGTCTGTTCAATCCTCACTCCGTCTCGCTCAGCTCGTCTAATAAGATTGCGCATGGTCTTGCGCATACCTTTCAGCACCTCTTCTTCAGGTGATGAAATATCGAGGAGCCAAAGATTCTCGGCCAATAGGTGGATTGGTGCAGGTCTCCAACCAGCTCCGTGATACAGCTGACGGTTTTGTGTGGAGTCGATAATGAAGGGAGATGATCGAACAAAATCTAGGTCGTTGTCCTTGCCAATAGATTTTAGATGTCGGGTGATTTCTGGAAGCGCTTTCCAGGCAGAGGCGGTTAGTACTGGGCCGTATGGCAAAAAGAGATAATTACCGCGTCTAGCGTGAACGACGATGGCTAAAGCTAGTCCAACCATGTCGCCTGAGTCGTCGTCGTAAAATGCTAGCGTCAGCGTCTGTTCACCAAGGCTGGCGTGGAGTTTTTGCATTTCCCAAGCCTGCAGAAATGGAGGTGTGGATCTGTTTAGTAAAAAAGCTTGCCAGTCTGCTTGAGAGGGGTTGTGATCGACTCGAATATTCATGAAGCTGCCTGATTTATAAAATTGATGACTTGCTGGGCCGCGGTGGGTGAGGTAAGTGGATTGGTCGGTAGATTAACAATGCGGGTTGCTAGTCGTTCTGCTGCTGGACATGAACCATCGATGTAGCCTATGTCTGAGTGGTTTGCGCTGCAGGGGATGACTATATCTGTGTACCAATCGCCCAGCAGTATACCCTGTAAGCGGCCTTTTTTCAACAGTTCCGTCTGGTTTTTAACTTCTATGCTGTAACGAAGATAGAGCGGTTTTGAGTTAGGTGGAATTTGCTGTGACGGGTGTTTAATATTGGCCCGATACATTTTTGCAATGGAGTGGCGATGCTCTAGGTTTTTTGGTAACTGTTGGTACTGTTGGATGGCTAGATGTGCAATGGCATTGGGCAGCCGATAAACTTGTGCTGGAGCCTGGCCGGCCTTTTCTTGTGTGCTTAAAACATCTGGAAGTAATCTAAGCTTGCGTCCTACAGCGATTATAACTTTACCCACGTTAACTACGTAATATAGGCGCTTAGCCACACTAAAAATGACAGGGTGCAGCAGTCGTTGTTTTATCCAAAAAAGACTGGGTAGTGGGAGTTTAGGCTCAAGGTTGCTTAGGTGTTTTTGTAGATCTTTTCGAAAGGCTATAGCCATACCGCCAGAGACACTGGAAATAACTTTATCACGACCGAAGGAAAAGATAGCAGCATCGCCAAAACTTCCAATTGGCTGTGAATTGACACTGACTCCTAATGAGTGGGCACAATCTTCAATCAGTGTGATACTGTGATCTTGGCAAATTTTTTGTATAGAGAGGATGTCAGCTGGTACGCCGAATGTATGTTGAACAATTACTGCGGTAATTCTGTGATTTTTTGAAAGGGTGGCTTTGAGGATTTCCGGACTCAGGTTGTAGGTAGAGTCAATATCAAGAAACCTAGGTGTGCCTCCAGCCGCACGGATGGCGTTTGGTACAACAATACAGGTAAAGGCTTGGGTGACAACCTCGTCACCTGGTTTTAAGTTGAGCCCCTCAAGTACTAAGCGCAGGGCCGATCTACCGCTGTCTACGGCGAGGGCAGTAGACCCTGGATAATCTCTTTTAAAACTATTCTCTAGTTGGACAATGTGAGGACCTTTTTTCCAGTACCGCCATAGCCAAGGAGTTATCAAATATCGCAAGGCTAGCCGTATGTCCTGCTTTGAAGCATTTGGCGAGAGGTGAGGTGAAATTGGAGATTTGAATAGAGGCATATTAACTAATGTCGGGAACGATGAAATTTCTGATCTTAGTTTGAACTCTACCTTCAATCAGCACAATATCATCAGTGGTGATATCGCTAAGTTTATTTTCTATTAAACGGTCAATTCGTTCGTCTACAATAATTTGTTCCGCGGACATACCGGCGGCCATGGCTGATTCTGAGAGCGGGCGACTAAAGTCACGCTTGGTAATTATCAACAAATCGGCTACCTCGGCTATGCGCTGTCCGACAGAACGATGATGTTTATCGCTGTCTGTACCTAGCTCCAACATTCCTGGTGTAATGACAATTTTCCTTTTATCTGTAAAAAGTGCGAGATAGTCTAGGGCTGCTAAGAAGCCATCCGGGTTAGCGTTATAACTATCGTCTATTACAGAGTAGTGATGACGCCCGTTTTTAAGTTGCATCGTGCCGGCAGGTGCACTTAAGCGATCAAGGCCCGCTACTATTTCCTCAATCGGCATTGCTAAATGGTTTGCTACAGCGACGGCAGCTAGTACAGCCGGCAAAGCTTGAACACCGTTTAAACTAACTTGAGCACGAGTGCGTTGCAGGCCGATATGTAGAGTAAATTTAATCTGATGTGGGATTACGACTATATCGGTGGCGTAGATGTGGGCGTTATCAAGAACTGAGAAATAATGCACGGGAGCGGGACTATATTGGGCTATTTCGCGACAGGCCTGAAGGTCACGATTAAGTATGGCTAAACCTGATGCTGGTAAGCATTGTAAAAGCTCGGCTTTAGTTTTCTTAATTATCTCGAGCGATCCAAACAGAGATAGGTGTTGTCCGCTGACCGCTGTGATTACTCCAATGATTGGCGAGACAAGATTACAGATGGCAGCTATTTCACCGGGGCGATAGGCTCCCATTTCTACAATTAAAATTTCGTGGTCTTCTTTAAGGGACGATAAAATCGTTTGAGCCACTCCGATGTCGACGTTTATATTTTTAGGTGTTGCTAAAACCTTCCAGCGCTTTTCTAATATAATCTTAAGAAAATGCTTCGTCGAGGTTTTTCCAAAACTGCCGGTAATACCAATGACAATTGGGTTTACCTTTTGAAGTTTGATTTTAGCTTGGTGGAGAGTGGATTTTTTTTGTGAATTAACAAGTGGTCTAAGTAATTCAATCCAGATAGTTACAATCAGCGGAACGGCGGCAAGTAGTAGTGACAACACTCCGAAATGACTGGTTGGGATTGAGGTCTCAGGGAGAGCTAACCGGATCAAAACGTAGAGCACAGCCAGGGTCGTGAATGAGGCAAGGGAAGTGATTATGGTCTTAGTAGTCCAGAGAGGCCTAGCCGGTCTTCGCACAACGCGAGCGCACTCAAGGGCAATTAAAACACACCAGGGTAGAAAAATTATGGCGATCAGATTTGAGTCACCCCAGGCCTGAGCTGTTAGTAAGTATACTCCAGCGACGATCTCGATAAAGATCCAGGGAGATAAAATGAAAAGTTTACCGCTACGTGTAGAGAAGTAGTCCTTTAATCTGTCCCAACGATATTCTTTAATTTGCCAGACCGATGTCCAGCGCAAAATAGCTCCGGCTACGGGTAAAATAAATAATACATGTAGCAAGATGTCCAGTGGCCAGTAGTAGTCTATGAAAAGTTGATTCATAGGAATGATTTTAGTCGGTTGGCAATTTGGGTAGCGTGCGTCCGGTGGATGCCGTGTCGACCATCTTCAAAAATTGTGAGGTTTGCTTGCTTCATTACTTTGGTCATGTACTCTCCATCGCTAACAGGGACATAGCTGTCGTGTCGTCCCCAGAAGATTTCGGTTGGATGTTGTACGTTGGGTAGTAGAGCAGTTAGGTCCTCCTGCGTAACTAGTGAAAACGTCTCCTTCATAACACCATCTAAAATTATGTAATCGTTGCCACCGATGGCTTTGTATCCAATCTTTCTGACAATAGGGAATAAGGGCCTGAGCAGTGGAAACTGAAAAAGTTTTTTTATACGACTGGCCCGAGACTCTCGACTGGCAATATACTCAAGGTTGCCGCGGATGCCAGCTGGTGCTAGGTAAGCTATTTTTCTTACAAGATCAGGTCTGTCGTTTAATAGTTTTGTGGCAATACGTCCGCCAAAAGAGTGGACAACTAGATCAACTTGGCCTATTGATAGAGCTTCAATATATTTTACGACGCATGAAGAGTAGTCAGCCACGCTCCAAGCCTGGAGTGGGGGAGCGGATTCACCAAAGCCAGGTAGGTCTAAGGCGATGAGATGACGGTGTGTGGAGAGCTGATTATTCAATTCTGTCATGAGGGTTTGAAATGATTCAGCCGAACCACCCCAGCCGTGCAAAAAAAGAATGACCGGCTGACTTGAGTCGTTTGCGAGCTCAATATAGGACAGTTGGTTTTTTCCGACAGTGATGTTTTTTCTGGTTCCAAGCATTGGCATAGTATACTGAATTTGCCTTTATAATTCAAGTTGCGTACAATACGCAAAGTATGATGAATTGGTATGCTAATTATAAGAACAAAAAGCGGACTACTAAGTTTGCTGCGTCACATCGCTCTCAACATGAACGATTGAAGGTTAGGCATGCTCGAGCCGAAAGTCGTCCGTCTGTTGAACGACCTGGTTTGAAAGTACCAGAGTTGATCAAGCGTGATGCGGTAGCTGTCATTGGAACTGTAATCTTAGTGATCGCAGCTTTTTATGTTTTAGCTATACGTAATCCACGCTTTCAGTTGACGGAAATCAGCATAACTGGAGCGCAGTATTTAAGTGCAGATGAAATTACGCAGGCAGCGCAGGGGTACTTGGATTCAAAATTTGTTGGAATAGTTACGCGTGATACTTATTGGTCAGCGCACGAAGGCTCTGTCGAGAGAGCTATTCGTGATCGTTTTAGTGATTCATATGCCCTGGATAATGTTAATGTTGATATTAAATATCCAAACCTTGTTAGTATCACTGTGGTTGAACGTATTCCGAGTTTGGCATGGGTAACTCACTCGACAGATAAACGCGAGCATTACTACACCATAGACCGTGATGGTGTGGTGACAGAGGAGTTAGTATCGTTTGCTGATCTTGATCCTTCCTTCCCTCGAGTGAGAGATGACAATCGACCCGAGCTTGGTCTGGGCTGGCAAATTATATCCAAAGATTATATTGACGCTGTATTTTTTCTGCATGCCAACTTTACCGCCAAGACTGGTTTGCCACTAGATGCTTTTGCTTTTCCAGCTACAACCTGCCAAGATCGACAGTTTGTAGCTGAGAAACTCTTTCAGCAACAAATCTTGGAATCAGGATCAGATGAGTTTAGATCGAAACGTATCGAGATACAGGAAATGTTTCAGAGTGGTGAACTTTCCATAGACCAGAGTCTAGACGAGCTTGAGAGGGTCAAGGAGGAGGAGCTCTTAAAGCTCGGGGAAGAGAACCTAGATGGTTTTGAGAGGCTGCAGTGGGAGACGGTCTATGTTGAAACACTGTGTGACTATGTCGTTGTTGCAACTGATTTGCATCTTGAAATTCCGGACTCAGCCGGGGGATTTACTGTGAGATTTGATACGAGACAGGACCTAACAGTCCAGATGGAGAATCTAGCGTCAGTATTGAAGTCGAAGGTACCAGATAGATCGGCTGTCCAATACATTGATGTACGTATTCCGGACCGTGTTTATATAAAGTAGCTTTTATAGGGATTGCTATAGATATGTGTCGTAAAACATATCTTGTGCGACGCAAACATATTCACTTCCCTAGCTAAACCAGGCTAACTTGCTGGTAGATATTTAAGTGGGTCATCAGGAATGCCGTTGACTCGAACCTCAAAATGAAGATGATCTCCAGTTGAGTAGGCGCCAGCTCCAGGAGTTTGTGGTAAACCGCCGCTACAAGCCACAGCCTCTCCCCTGGTAACGAATTGGTCTACACTTACTCGAATACAACTAATGTGTCCATAGACGGTAGAAAGACCATTACCATGGTCTATTCTAAGGTAGGCGTAATTCGATGTGCCATCAAACTTGGCGATGGTGACATAACCTGAGGCTGAGGCGTAAACTGGGCTACCTTGGGGCTGATCAATGTCGATGGCGTTATGCTCGAATATGCGTCGGAAAGGATAATCGGCGCAGTGAAAACCACAAGTGACGTAACGGCCGCTGACTGGCCATGAGAAGTTGGTAGGGCCGCCATTTAGAAAATCCTGTTCACCTTCACTGACATCGGCGTCATTAGTGGTATCGTCGTCCTGAAGCTTATCTATCACTCCCTGGCGAATACTTTCGATTTTTGCTTGAACGTTACCTTGAAGAGATGAAATTTCCCCCTCTACTTGCTGTTGTTCAGTTCTGACCTGGTTGTAGAGCTCTTGAAACTTATCCTCGTTGAGCTCTGATTCATCGAGCAACTGATTTTTGTAACTTTCGTCGTCCTCCAAGTCTTTTTGTTCATTTTCTAGATCGTGCTTGGTGACGTTCACCTCGGCCTTCTTCTGCTTCATCTCTGAGCGCTTTTCCTTGAGGGTGGCCTGTGTAATTTGTACGGTATCAAGTGTGGTCTGAACTTTAGATTGAATGTGGTTAGTGTATTGGACGTCTGAAAAAAAGTCAGAGAAGGTTTTATTTTTTTGAAAGGTAATTTCAAGGGCGGTTCTATGATCAGACTGGTAGAGCTCACGAATCAAGTTCCCCAGTTCCTCTTTGTTGCGGTTAATATCGTTTTCTGAAATTTGAATCTGTATCTTCAGAGACTCTATCTCTAATTGGAGTACATCTAACTCTATTTCAGCTGATTTAATCCCGGTTTGCGTCTCGTTAATACGTTGGTCCAAAAGATCAAGTTGACTCTCTAGATCAAGTTGCTGCTGCTGAATATCCTCGATATTTTTTTGATAGGCATCACGACGCTCTTCCAACTCTCTGACGTCGTTTGCTCTAGTTTGAATATCTTCGTTGATTGATTGAATGCGGCTGTCCTTGCCAATTTCAGTTTGGACAATCTGTTCGAAGACGGCGTCGTCGACACGGGCTTGGGCTACGTTGGCCGAAAAAAATGCCCAACCGCCGATTAATAGAGTTGCACTGATAAATGAAAGAGCTGTTTTAAGCTTCGGCATAATTTATTCTGAGAGCATTTTAATAGCTGTCTCAAGTCGACTAATAGTTTCGTTCTTACCTAGAAGTTCTGCCATTTCAAAAGGCGAAGGTGACTTCTGCTGTCCGGTGAGGGCGTATCGAACTGGCCATAGTATGTCACCATTGCCCCATTCAGTAGTTTTTATCCAGTCAATAATGGTAGGCTCTAAGCTGCTGCGCAGGTATTGGTCTTCAGGTAAACTTACAAACTGCTCTTTGGCGGCCAACAGAGCTTGTAGCGCAGCATCTTTTGTAGATTTCTTCCAGACTAGATCCCCCGCTTGATAGCTTGGAGATTTAAGCCAGTTTACGGTTTCAGTAGCCTCTAGAAGGGTGCTAATTCGCTCTCTCAGCGCTTCCCAGATTGATTCTTGACGTTTGGGTTCAAAGGCAGTGAACCAAGCTAAGAAGTCTTGATAAGGCTGTGCCTCTTTAGCGACCTTGGCCAGCTCTTCTATGCGTCGTAAAATATCAGATAAGGGTAATTGTTTGAGGTATTGTTGGTTGAGCCAGTTTAACTTATCTGTTTCGAAAAGTGGGTTTGGGATGTTAATGTGCTTCAACTCAAACGCAGCTATTAGTTCTTCGATGGAAAAAATCTCCTGACCTGTCTTTGGATTCCAGCCAAGCATGGCGCAGAAATTTAGAATAGCCTCTTTTAAGTAGCCCTGGTCTCGAAAAGCAAAGATCCCCATAGCTCCCTTTCGCTTGCTAACTTTACCACCCTCTTTAGCAAGAAATAATGACAGGTGAACAAAGACTGGTTGCTCCCAGCCAAAAGCTTGATATAACAGAACGTGCTTGGGTAGGGATGGTAACCATTCCTCTCCTCTGATGACGTGAGTTATTTCCATGTGGTGATCATCTACCACATTGGCTAGGTGGTAAGTTGGAAAGCCGTCCGATTTCATGATGACCTGATCATCAACATCCTTAGCTTCAAAGCTGACGGTGCCACGGAGTAGGTCTTCAACTACAACGCTCCCCTCTTCTGGAACTGCTAAGCGGATGACGTGAGAGGTATTTGAATCAAGTTCTTTTTGAATAGCTTCAGCGGAAAGGCGTCGGCAAGTCTTGTCATAACGAGGAGCTTGCTTGTTGGCTTGCTGATCAAGCCGCATTTGATCAAGTCGGTCCTTGGTGCAAAAACAATAATAGGCGTGCTTGGTATCAAGCAGCTTTTGTGCGTACGTTTTGTACAGCTCAAGGCGCTCACTTTGAAAATATGGACCAAAGTCTCCACCAACTTCGGGTCCCTCGTCCCACTCAAGGCCGAGCCACTTGAGTCCATCGGTAATTGATTCTAAGCTACCCTCCTGGGTACGTGATTGATCGGTATCTTCTATCCTTAGTAAAAAATCTCCTTGGTTATGTTTGGCCCACAGGTAAGGATATAGAGCGCTGCGAGCGCTGCCAATGTGTAGGTCACCGGTGGGTGAAGGCGCAAATCTTGTGCGAATACGAGGTGTTGTCATAGTGGCCAGATTGTAGCTTGTTTTTTATCTTAAAACAAGTCTCTTTAAATAAAAAAAAGAAGGTCGCACGAGCCTGCTGGCGCTCGGTTGACCTAGGTGGGAACTTCCACAATCCAGTCCCGGATGGAGTTGGGCGGGACTTCATGACCATACTGCATCGCCGTGAGGCGATCGTACAGCCACTGAGTGACCGCTCCGATCTGACCATCGCCGACTTGCCAGCGGTGGTATTTGCCATTGAGGATGGCGTGGATCCGACCAGTTGGACTGGTGACGGCCGCGGTGCCTGCCCCGAGCAGCTCCTGGAGCTGTCCGCCTTCAGCCAGCTGGATGAGCTTCTGGAGGGTGAGGTCATCGCCGGTCACGACCGTGCTGCCACGGAGGCGCAGCAATTCGAGACAGGAGTCCATCACGACGCTGGGGAGGATGGTGCCACGGTCACGACATGGCGTCATGAAGCGGGATTCTCCTGCACTGAGGTACCGCAGGCCGAGGTTTGAAGTACCAACCTCTTCCAGTCTCCTCAGCTGCGGCGGCTTGCCGAAGTCCTCAGCTGCCAGCCAGATGAGCTGGCTGATCTGAACCGTGGGGTCGATTCGCTGCATGACCGCCTTGGCTCGATCGAGCGCTTCCATGTCGGCGTAGTTTCCCCTCGCCTTCACGGATCCGAGTCCCCCAGGAGGAACTCGAGCTCGGTCCGTCTCTACGAACAGGTCGTTGGCGTGCATGCCTCCGGGGTAGTAGGCTCCCACAGGACAGCAGATGATGAAGAAGCGGAAGTGAGTCCCTGGCCTGACGGACAGGGCTTCATTGACCGCTTCCATCACCGGACGGATGTAGAGGCTGTAGCCAGGAACGGTGGGGATCCATCCAGCCTTGGCGTTGGCAGCCACGACAGCGTCGACAGCGCTTAGCCACAGCGCTTCCGGGATCTGAGGCATCTTCATGCGCACGCAGGCTTGATTCTGCCTCTTGGCGTTCTGGTCCGCTCGGAAGCGACGGATGATGCCGTCGTGACCGGAGTAGGCCTTCAGTCCTTCGAAGTGGCCGAGGCCGTAGTGGCGATGGATCTCGGCCAGCTTGAGAGCCCGGCTGGCGAGAGCCTCGATGGAGAGTACCCCTTCCGGAGTGAGCCGATCGAGTACTTGAGGATCTGAGAGCTTGCGCCAGCTCGCGCCGAAGTTCTGACGGACCCAGCCGATTACCCAGCGATCAGCTGTGACCGCTCCGACTTCCTCCGAGCTGAAGCGGATGCCATGCTCCGCGGGGTTGTAGGGTTCCAGCCGGGCGTTGACCCAGCCGTTGCCATCATGCTCCATCATGAAGACGATGGGTGCCGGGTAGTTGCCGAAGCCGAGTTGTTCGGCGGCGGGCATCTGAGGAATCTGCACCGGGTGGCGCAGAGGGAATTGAATCCGGGGGCTCATGCGGCCTCCTTTTGGCAGTGGTCTTGCGACCGTGAAGAGAACGCCTGCAAATTGGCAGATGTGGCATAAGTGTAGGAAAAGCAAACTAGCCTGTCAAACCCACAATTGTTAACTTTTATTGGATAGTAAAACTGTCAGAGGAAACACAATTATGGCTCTGAAAATTCTGCGATAACGCCTTGGCTCCTTGATTAATCTCCAAAGCCACTCGAGGTGTAGTTGACGGATAATAGCCGGTGCTCTGTTAGCTGCTCCGGTCCAAAAATCAAAAGTTCCGCCGAGGGTTAAAAACAAGCGGGCGGTAGGAATTATGTCGTTATAAGTCAGTGACCACTCTTCTTGATACGGAAAACCTAAACCTACCAGCACAAGGTCAGGGTCAGTGTGAGAGACCGACTCAGCCAAATCTCTTCCACCCCTCTTGCTCCACTCTTGGGAGCTAGCTATGACTGACACAATAGCACCGGGAGCTAAGGCTTGAATTGCCTGACTAACTTGGGTGGCGTTGGACTTTCCGTCTCGGCGAATAACAGCGGTTATCCTTAGATTACCAGATAATTTTAGTAACTCGCTAGCAAAGTCTACGCCAGGTACTGTGTGTTTAATTTTGGAGGCTAAACGTAACCCATAACCGTCTGCAATAGAGAGGTCAGCTAGTTTTAAGATAGATTGATATTTTTTGTGCCTGTAGCTATGTAGTAGAATCTCGGGATTAGGTGTGATAATTACCCGACTTCTATCAGACCTTAACCAGCCATTGGTCAGGGTTAAAGCCTCTTCTAAAGAGCAGTCGTCCACGGGTACGCCTAGAATATTAACAAGGGGCCAGTTGCGGCGATGGTTGTTGGTTTGGTTCATAGCTTGAAGTTACTAAATAAATATGTCATAATTTCGCCCATGAAACAAGTTATCTTAACGCTGGGCATATTGTTTTCAGCGGCTATCGGATTTGCACCTTTATCAGTAGGAGCTTTTACTTTTGAAAAAGACCTGCTAATCACTGATCGTGATTTTGAGTACGTTGATTATTTGTCAACCAGCGGAATTCAACGCTTTCTTCAGGAGAAAGGTTCGGTGTTACAGAATATTTCTGCCTCGGACACAGACGGAAAAAATCGAAGCGTCGCTGAGATTATTAATCGAGTGGCTACACGGCACTCGATTAATCCAATGGTTTTGTTAGTGATGGCCCAGAAGGAGTCGAGCGCGATCACGAGTAGTTCAAGTAGCTATGCGATTGATAATTGGATTTTGGGCTACGGTCGGTGTGATAGCTGTTCAGAGGCAGACGCAGCTCCTTATCGAGGCATGGCAAATCAGTTTACTTGGGCAGCTCGGGGTTTGCGAGGTTACGTTGATGATATTAATTCGCGAGGTCACACAGTTTCTGGATGGGGACCAGGCATTGCTAAGACAACCATGGATGGTATATCAGTTACTCCTAGTAACAAGGCAACCGCTGCGCTCTATACCTACAATCCTTGCGTTGGTGCGTATGGTGGAGGTTATCCTAATTTCGGGTGTAACTCGGCTTTTCAGAAATTATGGCAGGATTGGAATGCCAATACTGTTAAATATCCAGACGGAACCTTACTACAGGCTGGTGGAATGATTTATTTAATTCACAACGGTCAGAAACGAGCCTTTACTTCTATGGGTGCGTTGGTGGCAAATTACGACACTAGAAAAATTATTACAGTTCCAGTGGTAGCGGTTGAGCAGTACCCGACCGGACAGAAAATTTTACTTCCAGATTTTTCTCTAGTACGTAATCCGGCCGGCACTGTTTACTTAATTACTGGATTAAAAAAACGAGGCATTGCCTCCCAAGAGGCTTTTCGTAGACTCGGATTTAATCCAGAGGAAATATTGGATATCGGTTGGGGTGTAGCCAATAGCTATGGAGAGGGTTCGCCAATTACCGTTAAGACCACCTTTGCTCCAGGCACCTTGGTTCAAGATGATGGAAATGGCGCCGTCTATTACGTTGGGGCTGGGGGTAGAAAGCGGGCTATTTTTGACAGAGCTATATTAGACAACAATTTTAATCAATCAGCGATAGTCGGTGCCTCTCCGGCAGATATTCAGGCTATTCCGGAAGGTCGTCCGATGGTCTTGGCGGATGGAACTCTAATCAAGGGGTCTAAGGCGGTGTTTGTTATTTCCAAAGGTAAGCGAAGGGCTTTTGATTCTGGTACAACTTTTGAACAATTAGGCTACACTTGGGATACAGTAGTTGAAGTGCCAAAGTCGGTACTTAAATTGCATGAGAAAGGAAAACCAGTTACTCTTAAAAAGGTTAAGGCCTCTAGTAAGAGTTCAAAGAAGAAAAATAAGTAGTTATTAGCTAGAAAAAGGTATGCCTATAGTCTTTACATCTATCGTGCCTAGTACCCCAGGTATTTTAGGTGACATTAAGACAGCCTCTTCTGGTGAATCAGCTACCGTTAAAGCCTTAAAAGAACTAGAGGGTGAGTTGTATTTCATGAAGCCAGATACGGTTATTGTAATTTCTGAACATGGTTCTGAGGTGCCTGAGTTATTTAATGCCACTATCGCAGGTCAAATGAAATCTAGTTTGAGCGATCGTCAGTTTATAGGAGATGTTGGATTAACTACTCATTTGAAAGAGGCTATTGATACTGGTCAGCATGAAGTGCCAATGACCATTATTGCGCCAAGTGTTTTATCAGTTGAGGTGTCTTCCCCTCTTGAAATAATGCTGGATCATTTGGATGAGACGAAAGTGGTAGTAATGACAACTTCTCAGTTGGGACTTGAAAACCATGTAGAGTTTGGAAGATTTTTACATCATGAATTACTGCAGTCTAACTCACGAATAGCGGTTATTGCTGCTGGTAATTTTGGCGCTTCAGAAATAGATGAAGTTAACGCCAGCGCCTTTCAAGCGACTGCCATACAGTCAATTGTCAGTAATAATCCATCTGAGATTTTAAAGACAAATCCAGATTTAGTTAAAAATAGCGCAGCTGATATTTTAAACCCGCTAGCAGTTTTGGTTGGAGTAATGGAAACCCTTAACGTTAAAGCTTCGGTGATGAGCCAAGAGTCTTCACACGGTGTAATGAACGTGGTAGTAAATTTTGTTATTCAATAGGTCATGATTGCTCAGGTTCTCCCCTATCGCCGAACCGTGCGTGGGGTGGAAGGTTTTGATTATAAGATCCCTAATGATTTGTTAGATAATGTTAAAGTGGGGAGCTTGGTTAGGATTGAATTTAGATCAAGGAGATTATTGGGTTTAGTTATTGCGGTTGATAAAGATGGCGATAAGCTTGATCCTAGGAAGCTTAAGTCAATTGTAGAGGTACTCCCCTATTCTTGGTGGGAAAATGCGGCCAGGTTGAGCTGGCTTAAGTGGTTTGCGGATTATTACTACATTTCTTTACCGCATGCCTTTTTTTCGTTGCAATTTCCAATCATAGATCGTAAACAAAAGGCCTCGTTGGAAGCTCCAGAGTCTTTTACTTTATTTCCAGCTGAGGCGGTTGGACGAGCAGAGGCTGCTGCCAAGGTTTTTGAGTCTTTGGCTTCTCCCTCGCCTACTATGCTTTGGTACTCGCATCGTGAGGATTGTTTGGTGACTTATCAGATGATGTGCCAGCAGATTGTTGGACACACTTTAATTTTTGTTCCAGAACAGTTTGATGCAGTTGAGTTAACCGAAGCTTTACCTAGGGAAAGAGTGAGGTGGTTACTTGGAAAGCAGTCGGGCTCTCAGTGGATTAAATTGATGTCTGAACTGGAAGAGTCTGAAAATAACTTAATAGTCTTGACGACACGTCAGGGACTAGCTTTACCCCTTAGTTTTTTTAGGACAATTATTGTGGACCAGGAGGAGGCGCGTAGTCATAAGCAGTACGACGCTAACCCTAGATTTCATATTCGTGAAGCAGTTCTAGCTGCATATGAAGAGATGCAAAAATCTAAAGGTGATAAAGGAAAGCAGGTTTTACTAATGACGTCGCTTAGTCCATCTCTGAAAATGTTGGCTCGCGCAGCAGATAAGACTATAGAGTTGCTAGATTGTCGAAGACCTAGACAGCGTGAGATCTTAATTGTGGACATGGAGCAGGAGCGGATTGGAGGAAATTATAGCTGGTTTGGTGAGCCTGTAGTAGAGGCGTTATTTAAATCAAAGCGGGCGCTACTTTTTTTAAATAGAGCAGGAACATTTCAGTTGGCGACCTGTCAGTCGTGCTCACAGTTGGTTTCGGCGACAGCTCAGGTGTGTCCAAATTGTGGTAGTGATAAGCTTATCCGAACTGGTAGAGGGACGGAACAGCTGGAACAGGATTTAAGAATATTGCTGCAGCAGGAAAATCTGGTTAAGCGGGTGTTGAGAGTAGATGCGTCAAAGACAGATGAGCAATTATCTCAAGAAGCCATCATGGAATCGGAGGTGGTAATAGCTACAGAGAAGATCTTACGACAAGTGCCACTGAGCTCATTTGATCTAGTGGTCGTTTTGTCGATAGATTACCTGCTAGTATATCCGCACTACCAAGCGCATGAGCGGGCTTCTCAGATTTTTGTGCGTTTAGCGGCGGTGGATGCGCCGGTTATCTTGCAGACTAGTGTGGTTAGTCATCCGGTAATCCAAGCCTTAGCTCACGACAGCTATGACATCATTGCCGAAGCCGAACTTGAAATTCGTCGTGACTTAAAACTGCCGCCGTATGGTGAATACGTTTTAAGTTTGAATCGTAAGTCTGGAAGCAGCGTGCCGCTCAGAGCTTTACCTGAGCGTAAAAATCTGTCTTCAGATGTTGTGATTGATCGGTCTGACGCTTGAAGAACTGAAAGAAATGTGTTAAATGTATGTGATATGAAATATGCCAGTCCCCTACAAATATGCCTGGAAGGGCGTGATGACGTAGTTAGAATAAAAACTCAAGAGGTGCCTACTGATCAGATTTTAACTGATGAGATGCAGTCTTATTTTGACGAATTAATTCAGACCATGCTGCAATATGATGGGATTGGAATTGCCGCTAATCAGGCGGGTCAGTCTTGGCAGGTATTTGTCGTACACAAGGATTACTCCCCCACTGGAGAACATTTAGTTGTGATAAATCCTAGAATGGTATCAATGTCTGAAAGAACCCATACCATGGAGGAGGGTTGCTTGTCTGTTCCTGGAGTCTACGGCGGAGTCGAGCGAGCTAGCAAAGTGAGACTAAAGGGGCTGGGTCGCGATGGAGCGGTTTTGGATTTAAAGTCTAAGGGTATGTTAGCTAGGATTTTACAGCATGAATATGACCATCTGCAGGCAGTTGTATTTATAGATAAAGCTACTCACTTGTCAGATCGCAAGCACTCCATGTAAATGGCCATGTCTTCACCACTGAAAGTAATTTTTTTTGGAACACCTGAGCTGGCTGTGCCGTGCCTTGAGGTTTTAGCTGACCCGAAACAGACCCCAGAGATTTCTGTAGTCGCCGTTGTCACGCAGCCAGATAAGATTGGTAATCGTGGACGCCAAGCTCCACCCCCAGTCAAGTTGGCTGCGCAACGACTTGGTCTTCCAGTTTTGCAACCTCACAGGATTAAGGCTAACAATCCGGAGGGTAGTACATTTATAGATGAGGTTAGGTCCCTGCGCCCGGACATAGCGATTGTTATTGCTTATGGAAAAATAGTTCCCCTGGAACTGCTGAATATTCCCCAGTTAGGTTTTTTAAATGTCCACGTGTCCCTGCTACCAAGGTGGCGGGGAGCCTCACCCATTCAGGCAGCCTTACTGGCTGGTGATAGTGAAACTGGTGTGACAATTATGAAGATGGATGAAGGCATGGACACCGGACCAATATTGCTTCAGAGAGCCATTAACATAGATCAAGCAGACACAGCCGCTAGTATCCATGATCGATTATCTAGCCTTGGGGCGGCGGTCATGATTGAGGCCTTAACTGGATATGTCAGCGGCGCGTTGTTGCCAGTAACGCAGCCGGCTAATGGTATTACTAGTTGTGGTTTAATTAAGAAAACTAATGGATTAATCGACTGGAGTAGTGACCCAGCTTACATTGAGCGACAGATTAGAGCTATGCACCCATGGCCAGGTGCTTTTACTGACATTTATGGAGAGCCAATTAAAATTACAGAGGCTCATCTGGAGTCTGGACGGTTGGTGATTGATAAAGTTAAACCAGCTGGAAAAGGAGAGATGGAATACAGGGCTTATAGCAACGGAAATCGTGATCGCCCGCTACCTCCCAATAAGGCCTAGTTTCTAACTTTTTTTGTTGTATAAAAGCCCAGGTACTTACCTCTAAGAAGTCTAGTTTGAGCGTCGATGGCAGGAATTGATCCAAAGATTATCAACACGATTGGAAGTAAAATCCATTGCAGAAGGACTAGTCCTATTTTGGCGAATCGATTGCCTGGAATATTTTGAGGTAACATATACACGTTTAGAATGGCTGACGCAAATATTCCAACCATAGCAATACTCATTAATACCTGTAGGATGGCAGGAGCGTTTTGAGCGACGACGGTGGCCTTTTCAATGTCACTGGCCATGTATAGGGGCAGGTAGCCCAACACGGTTATCAGGATGGGCGCGGTGGACCAAGAGTACATACCTTCACCAAGATTAAACAGTAAATGCCATCTTCTACGCGGCAGTTTTTCAGCCTTCCAGAAGTGCCAAACCATAAACGGGAAGTGCTCTATTCCCCAAGCCCAACGACGTTGTTGTTTATACAAATTCTTGATAGTGAGAGATAGTTTTCCAGCATGGGCTGTGTCCATGGAGACTGGAATATACATTGGGACCACATCGTAGTCACCATCATAATATATAAAGCACTGCAGAAATATTCTAGAGTCCTCGGTAACAATATCAGCTTGCCAGAAGCCGACATCAACCAAAGCCTTGAAGCTCATGGCGTGAGAGGAGAAGGTCCAAAGTGGTTTTGGCCGGGCCAGTTCAGCCATTAGCCAAAAGGTAGTTGAGTTGGCGACGACACGCGTAAACGAGGGTGATTCCCAAACGTTATTATTGTATAAGGCAAGGGGCTGGTAGCTAGCTCGGGTTGGATTTGGATGGGTAGCGTAACTATTGGTTAAGTAGGCAAAATACTGAGGGTCAACTACGGTGTCGATGTCAAATGAAGATGTGATTAACTTGGCGTAGTCCCAACCCTTTGTGTCAACGTATTCCTTGACGCGATGTCCAGCCCAATTCAAATTAGCTCCCTTAGCCGCAATTTCTCCAGGGATATCACTCGGGTGAATAGTTACAAGAAAGTCGTAGAATTTGTCGCCATACTCTTGTTTCATGAGTTTTGCGACTTCGTTGAAGTGCTGTAGTTCTCGCTCTTCCCCGGCTAGGATCACTACCATCTTGTTGGTTGGATAAGTCCCAGCCACCAAGGCGTCAAAGGTATGACGTAAAACCTCAGGTTCTTCATCAAGGGTCGGAAGAAAAATTAAGTGGTAGTAGTCCTTCCAATTTTCTAGCTTTTTTACCTGACTCATCCAGTCGATGGCTCTTTGTCTTCTAAATTGGCGCCAGGAAAAGGTCAGGTAAGTAATGAAATATAGAACTCGTAAAAGCCAGTAGAGATCAAAGACGATGGCTGCATAGACCATCCATAGGGGCTTGATAATCGAAAAAAGTATGACTAGAATTAATGTTGTCCAGACTAAGGTGCCTGGGATCATTTCGAGAAGTCGGTATTTTCTGTAGTTGCTTATTTTCATAAATATTATACAAATTGATTTACAGTATATAACACTGCGTAGACAACTCCAATTAGATAGGCTGCCTGGAATAATCTCACGCCGACGACGTGAAAATTGAATTTAAAGGCAGGTGGGTTGGGGTTTGTTTTAGATCTCTGGTACATCTCCCATATCAGAACTCCCTGAAATCCACCGGTGACGGCACCGGCTATGTTTAGCACCTGAACAAAACTGACTAGGCCAGCTAAGTAGACAAAGAGTGCTGGAAGTATGGTTAGTAGTATGGCAATAGTGCGAGAGAGTTTAAAGTCATACTGGTAAAGCTGCTTCAGTGCAAGTCCAATTACGAGAAATGAGCTACCCATGGCCAGTATACCAATAGCTGCTCCAGCTACAACAATCTTGTCTCCAAGTAGCAACTTGAGCCCATCTATGGCATTTTCTGACGTCTCAGGTCCGCTCACGCCGACTACCAGCAACGCAAACGTTAGGTACAGTAACCCGGTGATTAGAACGGATACCCAGATCACTTTAGGAAAGGAGGTAAGTTTTTGACTGGCTGCTAATAACCGACGAAGTTCCGGGATTATACTGGCTGCACCGAAGGCAAAAAGAATGACGCCGTAAGGAAGTAAAATACTTCTCAAGGAAGCTGTTGGCAGGTTTGTAAATGATAGTTTTGGCACGGTAAGAAGTGCAAGCACCCCCACGGAGACAAGTAGTCCAGCTACGATTAATTCTTCTAGTCTAGCTATAAATAAAAGTCCAATAGTGATGATCAGGCTAGCAGCGGCCCAAAAAGTAATTCCATAGGCTTGTTCTGAGCCACCAATCCATGGGTTAAATACTTCGTAGAGTAAGTGCCCAATTTCAATTGTGTAAGCAATGAGTGCTGAATACAAACCAAAGATGAGAGAGCCGATTGCCAACCATTGACCTGATTTACCAAAATACTCTTTAGCATACCCTAAAAACTGATGAATATCATGGCTTCGAGTAACCACCTGGGCATAGGCAGTTAGCGTTAAGGCGACTAGACCACCTATTAAAACAATGTTGATTACCCCAATTGTTATGCCGGCTTGGGCAAATACATACGGAATACCAAAGAGTCCGGCTCCTACGGCCGTACCAATTAGCACAGCTACAGCTGCAAGTTCTGTATGCTTATATCCGCGTATCATGCCTTTGGTGCTAAGGATTTTTCCTCATGACCAATGGTGCGAGACCACACCATTAGTGAAATTCCCATAACGAGTCCAAGGAGTCCTATTAAAATAAGCGGATAGGATAATTGATTGAAATAACTGACCAGTACGCGTTCGAGCACTGGTAAAAGGTCGGTGGAAATAGCTGTCTGTAATTGTATTTGCTTAATAATACCGGAGGGTAAGAAATACTTAGTAATTAGCCCTAGTCCAAGGTGTTTCCCACCAGTTAGCAGAAATAGAAGACCTAACCACCAGAGCATGCGGTCAGGTGAGGTTAGGGTTTGGATGATTAGTGTGATGGTGAAGATGCCGATTATTATCCAAAGCAAGGTCTGAGTGGTCTGAATTGTGCCAAAAGTGGTCCTGGCCCCTTCGACTTGTGCTTGAAGGTCTTCCAGCCGTGCAAGTTCTGCTTTGGAAAAAGTTGTAGTTGAGTTTTGGTTGTCGAGTAAACTATTTTTATCAGCTATTAAAAGCTTCAAAAGATTGATTTCAGAGGGAAGTTGTCCGGCGATTAGTTCTGGACTAATTGGGACACCCCGTAGCAGCATTGAGCTATCTGAAGAGCCAATCAGGGAAGATGGCCAGCACCCAGCGTTTTGAAAGTCACTGAACGAAATATCTTCTGACTCTGAGGACCCTGCCTGAAGTGCAATGCGGAGAATTTCACCGTCTGTACAGTCTGGTAACGAGGGAGGTCTCTTAGCCCCAATTTCCTCTAATATAGCGCGAACCTCAGTACGGAGCCGATCCTTTTCGTTGCCTAGTGGGATAGCTAAATTGAGGTCACTTAATTTAACCTCCGAATTAGTCAGGCGGTACGACTCGCTTATTAACCTATCTCCCGTTGCTTGTAATTCTGAGCTTGGGAAAACTTGCCTGAGTCCTGAAACAACGCGGTCCTGAGAAATTTTTAGATCAGCAATTACTAGTGCTTCCTGTTCTCCTTGAAATATTGATTTAACCGATAGCGGTACAATTTCATCGTAAACGTTTGCATCAGTCAGGCTCTGCTTGAGTGGCTCTGGGTTAAGAACCTGATGCTCTAGCAGTTCACTACTTAGCGTCAAAGGAATCAAAATTACCAGAACGATAAGGTTGATAATTAAAAAGGTGGAGCGCATAGTGGTTACTTCGAATATTCCAGTCGCAGGTAAGAGATAATGTCGTCAGATTCGTACAGGGTGGTGTTATTGTCCTGATCAACTAAAAAAGGGACTTGTTGCTTACCGCCCAGAGTTTGGAGGAAATGTCGTTTCGTTGAACCCTTTGGGACATTGCGAATGATGTAGTCTAATTCTAGTTCAGACAAAACAGCTCTGACCTTGGCACAGAAGGGACATCCTTCGTATTGGTATAATTCGAGCATGATGATGTTTATTGGAACTCAAATGAAATGAACGGTGGCACTATACTTATCCAACTATTACCTCGAAGAAGGTCTATTTCTGCACCAGCCTCATCGAAGTATTTAGTGCGTGATTGACGGGTATCTTTTTTCCAAGTGCCAAGGATGTGGCTACCGTCTCTAAAAATATCGACCTTACCCTCTCCGGTCACAGGCCAGTTTATTCTGCCTTTGCCCTCTATTTCAAAACCGTCTTGGACGTGCTGAACAATAACGTTACGGGCCGTGATGGTCTCTCCAGTAACCTCATCAGTTTGAATCTGGCCTCCAGTGGATCTTTCATAGACTTTGTGTTCCGCGTTATAAGTGTAACCCGCATCGTATGAACCTCCGTAGCCAATTTTAATAACATTGGCGGTTTCATTGGCTTCAGACAAAAGATCGTCATCGACAAACTTCCAAGTGTCGTAATTTGGCGGGTCCTCTTTAGTCCAGCTATGATTGTCTATGGCTGTGTAAAGATTTTCTGTTGAGGTAAACAGATTGTGTGGTGAGACTTTTCTAGACTCTCTCCAAAAGAATCCACCTTCACGAAGTCCGTCTACGTCTCTTAATGAGAAAGACTGAACAGCTAACAGGGCTGTATAGCTACCGCCAGCGTGGAAATAAGCACAATTGTACTCGGATACAAATTCAAGATATGTGTCACGAGCTGATCGAACCGGGCCCACTCGCTCAGAGTTTTCGCCGGCGTAGACGGCCATAAAGCGGGTAATTCCTCCTTCTACTATGAGCTCATAGACAAGGCTAGCTTGTGAGAGACCTGATTGCGGTCGAACACCACCAAAGGCGGCATTTTCAATCATTACGCAGGCAGGAACTGGGTTGGCTTCACTGGCTGCTACCATTACACCGTCTAACCTACGCGGGAGAGTGGTGGGAGCTTCGACTGGAATAACGTTTGAATCAATATCGATGCCAATATTTGAATCAGAAGGTCTTTTTAGTGAATCCTGTTGGTTGCCAGTTAGGACAGTGATCCAATATACGCCAATAGTTAGGATGGCAATCACCACACAGACTATCGCAATCGGCAGAAGTCGCTTATCTGTTTTTAGTAAATTTAAAGACAATGACTTGCGCCGGCTCTTGCTGGGCCTTTCCCCGGCACTAGTCGCCTTTTTTCTTGATAACATTGTCTAATTGTACTCTATTGTACGATCGTCGGAAAGGATTTCAATCCAAGTATTCCCTGGATGGAAAGTCATGGCTTTATCTGATGTTGTGAAAAACTGCGTACGCTCACCTTCTCCCGTTTTTTTCCAGGTTCCGTCAATGCGAGTACCACTTTGAAATAAAGTAGCCTCTCCCTCACCGACTGTTTCCAGAGATAGGCGGCCACTGTCTTCCTCAAGTAATGAGGTGCTTACTTTTTGAACTAAAACATTCTTAACGGAGATTTGTTCACCAGTTAGAGCGTCGGTGTGCTCAACTCCTCCATTGAAGCGCAGGTAGCTGTTACTATCTCTGTCATAAACATATTCAACCGCATAACTGGAGCTCGAAAATGGTAGTCCAATTCTTACTGCACTGGTAGGAAGATCAGTTTCAACTGGCTCTGCTACGAAAGACCAAGCCTCATAGTCACCTTCAGTAGTGGTTAAATCTTTGTCTCTTAGGGCAAAGGCTAACATGTCTGACGAAGTAAACAGATTGTGCGGCGCCGGAATAGAAGCATCCCTCCAGTAATAGGGGTGTTCTCCAGTCATCTGATTAAGATCGTAGCTTATGTACTCATTCGCAAATAGTTTAGACAGAGCTTGAGGACTACCACCAACATGTGCATACATAGCTCCGTATTCTTCAGCCCAGTCAACAAAATAGTGACGAGCTGACCTGACAGGACCGATTTGCGACAGCTTATCGTTTCCAGCGTAAATGACCATGAACCTAGTAATGCCCCCCTCAGCTAGTGTTTCATAAACTAGGCTGGCGGCCTGTAATCCAGATTGAGGGCGAACTGTCGATAAATTTTCAATCATCACAGCAACCGGTAGGAGGTTAGCGTCTTTGGCGGGAACAGTGACACCGTCAATACGTCGGGCGACTTGACCAGTAACGGTCGATTCGTCAACAGTGATATTAATGGTATCTGTATCCGTTTGGTCGTCTGAATCACTTTTGTTTACAGAAACTACAATAACTACCAGAACGATGCCGAGTAGGACGATAATAGACACCATGATTCCAATTTGGGCGCGCTTATTATCTCGCAGCGACCAGAGAAAGTCCTTGACGCGATGGCTCATGTGTTTTGATTTATGAATTTATTTCAAGGCAGTTATTTGCCCTCTTTAGCGCTTGGTTTTTTGTCTCCTTCTGCTTCAACTCCTTCTGCTTCAACTCCTTCTGCTTCAACTCCTTCTGCTTCAGCAGCAGCTGGCTTGTCGCCTACGGCTACGTCTTCTACATTTTCAACCACCTCTTCTTCCAGGGCGGCTAGTTCTTCCGCAGTCCTTGGCGCAGACACAGCTGCGATTACTCCTTCTGAATCAGTTAATGAGACTACTCCAGCTGGTAATTTGATATCTTTAACTCGGATCAAGTCATCAAAGGATGCGAGAGCTGAAATATCAATCTCAATATTGTGAAGCAAGTCTTTAGGCAGACATTGAATTTCAATATTACTAAAGTTCTTAACCAAGGTACCGCCAAGATCCTTTACAGCTGGCGCCTCACCAATAAATACAAGCTCTACTTCTGCTGTGAGCTCTTCGTCCATGCGTACTTGATAAAAATCTACGTGTGAAATGGTGTCCTTAAGTGGATCTTGCTGAATACTGTGTATCAAAACCTTTACTGACTCACCCGCATCAACAGATAGGTCAATTAGGGTACTTTCACCAGCCGATCTAAATATGCGAACGAAATCAAGCTGATTAAGCATGAGTGGTTGCGTTGGGATTCCATGACCATACAGTACCGCTGGAATACTGTTATTTAGTCGATCTTTCTTGGCGGCTTTGCGTCCAAGTCCTGAACGAGTAGCGGCTTTGAGTGCGTAATTTTCTGACATACTAGTTTAAGTGCGTAATTGCTTTATTTGTAATGGTTTTTCTAGCCACTCGTAGAGAGCTAGACAGTCGTCGCTGTTAATTGCCGGCTGCCCCCAAAATTGTTTGATCTCTGAGCCAGTGCAGTCAGTAACTAAGCCGATGGCAGTGGTGTCTCCTGTGTTACGGATGGTCATCACTACCAATAATGTTTTAATGACTGACAAGGACCGTGTGAGACCGTGAGATCCCCAAGCTGTTTGACCTGCTGTGACAGACCATGTTTTACAGGTCGTTGACAGGATGGGCAGAGTCCAATTGATGACTCAAGTCTTAGTGATTTTGGGTTATCTAAACTCATAGGCGGCTATACATCCGAGGCGCAGTATAAAATATATGCACTTAGCTGTCAACTAATTATGTGCGTCGGCTTTCGATGCCAATTCTGTGTGCCAGGCCCAGTAAAGTAAGGGTGGCAAGCATAGAAGATCCACCAGCACTGACTAGTGGCAGCGGCAATCCGGTGACGGGTAATATACCTATGTTCATGCCAATAGTCAGCAAGCTTTGGGTTAGAACATAAGTAAAAATACCCAAAATTAGAAGGATTGCGTATGTATTCTTTGAAAAACGCATGTAGCTCCAGAGTCTTAATAGAATTAAGGTGATGGCAGCTATGATCAAAATTGCCGCAATATATCCCAATTCCTCAGCAATTGAGGCAAAAATAAAATCAGAATTAACTTCTGGGAGAAAGTGCAACTGACTTTGTGTCCCTAGTCCCAGTCCTCTACCCCAAATACCCCCCGAGCCAATGGCGGTAATAGATTGTGTAACATTATATCCTGCTCCCAGTGGGTCGAGTTCGGGGTGGATAAAGGTTGATAGGCGATCACGTTGGTAGTCTTGAAAAACGAACAACCATCCTACAGCAAACATGCCAATAACCGCGACGATAACTAAGCTTAAAAACCAGGCCGGCGCTCGGAGCATAAGCATAAAGCTTAGCCAGATGGCGAAAAGAATGATAGCGGAGCCAAGATCTGGCTGTAAAATTACTAGAGCAACTAAGATGGCGACTGATCCTCCAGCGGCAAAGAGGTAGCGCGGAGTTCGACTAATGGTACGACTTTTTTCAAAGTAGCTGGCCATAAACAAGATCAAGCATATTTTTACAAACTCGACTGGTTGTACTGAGATACCTGCAAAAACAAACCAGCCTGTAGTGCCCTTAATTGTAGTTCCAAAGAGCAATACTAGAACTAGAAGTAGGGCGGCAATTCCAAAATACATCGCCGGGTGAGCTTTGAGCGATCGGTAGTCTAAAAAAATGAGAGCGGCCGCGATTAGTAGTCCAATAACAACAAAGGTCAGTTGTTTATAAAATTGGGCCAGCGACGGCAGGTCTTGGTTTACGCCGAGGCTATATTGCATCACCAGTCCCAGGACGATTAGAAAAAAAACTGGGCCCCATAGCCACCAGTCTACGGTTGATAGTGTCCGCCTCAACTTTAAAACAAGTCGCATTGAAGAATCGTTAATCGGAAAGTTTCCTGATGATACGATCCTCGGTTAACTTGTCAATGTTCACTTTGACTGATGGGGTCAGGCTTCGACTCAACTGCGCTGGCCATCGGAAAGTTAAAGTACGGCTTTCTAATGAGCCAATTTCTACCAATTGAATGCTGCCGATGGCGCGGATGATGTCCTCTGAGTCGGTTAGGACTACAGTAACCTCAGCGTCTCTGAATCCTAGGACACTTCGGTTTTGCAAGGTTAAGTCGAATTGCGTACGATAAATCGCGTTAGCATCACTAGTTGGAATGGGTGTTAGTTGAGCATCAAGAAACGCCCAGTCCTCCTGTGGAAGCTGATCTACTTTTACCAGCTTCTTCCAAACGACGTCATGGATAATGATTTGGACGGGAGGATTACCGCTAGTTGCTGCTGAATCCGCAGTCAAGACAAGTGTTTGAAGGGGCGCCATGGTTAAGGTAGTACGGCCTGTTGATACTCCACCAATTAAGATTTCATACTCAACTTTTGTGGCTGCCCAAATATCGTTAGGATTAACGAGCTCAACTAACCCATCAACGGTTGTCTCGTCGCGGCGAACTGAGGCGGAACGGCGAACCGCTAACTCTTCCGGCTTGCGTATTGATGAGAAGTTAGCTGATGGCTCTGATAGGCTGGCGATGATCTCATTGGTTTGTCGAATATGGGTCAGCCAATCGGTTAGTTGAAATAGAAAAATAAGCACACTAATCCCAGCTATCGCCGCTAGCGTGCTCACTAAAATTCTTCGAAGCAAGGCGCGGTGAGTAGCGATCCAATAACCCAGCTTAAGCTGCTGCTTAGTCGGTTCGTCTTGATTTGGTGGAGGTGTCATATTGATGACATGTTACCACTGCTTGCGAGATCACTCAATTGTGCTATACTTTTCTTAGCATTACAAACATAAATAGGTTATAAAAAACTATGTTTTCTACTAGCGTCGACTTACTTTACGGGGTTATCGCACTGAGCGTTTTAGTGTTTACCGCTTTTTTAGTCTGGATCATGTATTACATTGCTCAAATTCTTCGGCAGGGTAATGAAGTTATTATTGAAATTAGAGAGAAGATCGAGGAGTTCACAGAGACTCTTGATGAGATTAAGGATAAGGTACTAGCGTCGGCTAACTCCATTTCTTTTGTGGCAAGCCAGATTGGTGGAGTGGTTGATTTCATTCAAGAAAGGAAGGATCGCAAGACCGTCCGCAAGCGTCCTAGCAGCAAAAAATAGAGGGGCTTAATTGGTTGCAACTGGGAGTTCACCAGTACTTTTTGTATTTGTGGTATTATGGGGTCCTAGTCTATCTATATTTGCTACATGTCTTTTGTTCATCTTCACGTTCACAGTCACTACTCTCTACTGGATGGAGTGCCAAAAATTCCTGAACTAATTGCCGGAGCCAAAGAGCGGAACATGTCGGCTATTGCTCTGACGGATCACGGAAATATGTACGGGGCAATTGAGTTCTACACCGAGGCCAAAAAGGCGGGCGTAAAGCCGATAATAGGACTTGAAGCCTACCTTTCACCGACGGTGATGGCAGAGCATGATCCTAAGCATCGCCCCTTTCATTTAATTCTGCTGGCTAAGAATCGACAGGGTTACCAAAACTTGCTGAAGCTAACCTCGATTGGGAATATGGAGGGCTTTTATCGAAAACCACGTATCGATAAAGACGTCCTTAGGCGTTATAGTGATGGTTTGATTGGCTTGTCAGCCTGTTTGTCTGGAGAACTGGCTCGGACAATTATTGCAGGAGATCGAGCAGCGACTGAAGCTGCTGCCCTGGAATATGTGGATATATTTGGAACTGATAACTTTTATCTTGAAGTTCAACACAATCCTCATACTCCTGAACAACAAATTGTAAACGAGGGATTGCTGGAACTACATCGCCTTACTGGGATTCCACTGGTAGCAACCAACGACTCTCATTACATAGACCCGACAGACAGTGAAGCTCAGGACGTGCTGGTGTCGATTAGGACTAAAGCGCTACTGGCTGACGAAAATAGATTTTCAATGAGAGGAGAAGATTATTCATTGGCAACCTCAGAGCAAATGCGAGATTGGTTCCAGGATTACCCAGGGGCCTGCGATAATACTATGCAAATTGCCGATAGGGTTGATATTGAAATTGACCTAGGGCGAATCCAATTGCCTCATTTTGAGCTTCCTAATAACGCCAGTCCGGAGGACGCGCTTCGTGAACTTTGCGTAGCTGGAATAGAAAGTCGCTACGGATCTCTTAACCCAAAAATTGAGAAGCGACTGAATTACGAGCTTGATGTCATTTCGAAGACGGGATACGCCTCTTACTTCTTAATTGTGCAGGATTTTATTAACTGGGCTAAGAGTCAAGGCATCGCCGTGGGGCCAGGCCGTGGATCTGCTGCCGGTTCCATTGTGGCATATTTGACGAATATTACGGATGTAGATCCCATTCAATACGAGTTATTGTTTGAAAGGTTTTTGAATCCAGAGAGAATTTCAATGCCTGATATTGATACCGATTTTGCAGACGTTCGTCGTGACGATGTTCTCCAGTACGTAGAAAATAAATACGGCAAAGACAGAGTTGCTCAGATTATTACCTTCGGAACCTTAGGGGCCAAGGCGGCTATTCGGGATGTGGGACGGGTGTTGGGTTTTTCATATGGGTATTGCGATCGTATTTCTAAGCTGGTACCAATGTTTACAAGCCTGAGTGAGGCAGTCGAAACAGTGCCGGAGCTTTCAGAGTTGATTGGGCAGGACTCAGATGCGGAACGGTTAATAACTATTGCAAAAAAATTGGAAGGTGTAGCTAGGCATACCTCAGTTCACGCCTGCGCAGTAGTTATTACTAAGGATCCTTTAGATGAAATGTTGCCGCTGCAAATGGCTGATGATGGCTCGACAATTACGCAGTATTCAATGAATCCTGTCGACAAGCTCGGACTTTTAAAGATGGATTTTTTAGGTCTAAAGAATCTTACTATCATTGAGGACACCTTGAACATTATTCAGGCAACGACGGATCAGCTGATGAAGATTGAAAATATTCCACTCAATGATAAGCGAACCTTTCAACTTTTGCAGCGAGCGGAAACGATTGGAGTATTTCAACTGGAAAGTTCCGGCATGCGACGGTATCTAAAACAGCTGCGCCCAACCGACATCGAGGATATTATTGCCATGGTGTCTTTGTACCGGCCTGGCCCTATGGAATTTATTCCAGATTACATTGAGGGAAAGCATGGTCGACGGACTGTTACTTATCTTGATGAGTCACTGCGACCCATTTTGGAGAAGACATACGGCATTGCTGTCTATCAGGAACAAATTATGGAGATCGCTCGACGGCTTGGTGGTTTTAGTTATGGAGAGGCTGATGTGCTGCGTAAGGCGGTAGGTAAAAAGAATAAGGCCTTGTTGGATGAGCAAGAGCAAAAGATGGTTCAGGGAATGGTTCACAATGGTTTAGAGGCGTCAGTTGCGAAGCATATTTGGGAATTTATCTTGCCATTTGCTAGGTATGGTTTTAACAGATCTCATGCGGCCTGCTATGCCATGATCGCTTACCGTACCGCCTATTTGAAAGCCAATTATCCGGCTCAATTTATGGCTGCCCTCTTGAATGCTGACCATGACAACACTGATCGTGTGGCTGTTGAGGTTCACCACGCTGAAGAGATGGGGCTGGATGTACTGCCTCCTGACATCAATGAGAGTTTTGGTATGTTTTCAGTCGTTAAGTCGAGTTTGGACGGTGACCAGCGACCAAGAATTAGGTTTGGTCTTAAAGCTATTAAGAATGTTGGTGATCATATTATTGATGAGATAATAGCTGAGAGAAAAGCTAACGGGGCGTTTCTGTCGGTTGAAGATATGCTCACCAGGGTTAGGGATCGGGATTTAAATAAGAAATCTTTGGAAAGTTTAATAAAAACTGGGGCGCTCGATTGCTTTGGAGAACGTAATTTCTTTTTGTTGAATATTGAAACATTATTGCAGTACGCTAGAACTGTTCAAGCCGAAGCCAATAGCGGTCAGGGTAACCTGCTTGGAATTTTAGGTAGTGAGCAAAGGCCTGGATTGACTTTATCAGAGGTTCCTCCTGTCGCAGATAAAGTTAAACTGGCGTGGGAGAAGGAGTTACTGGGTTTGTATATTTCTGGTCACCCAATGGGACACTTGAGTGACTACTTAGCGACGCACTCAATCCCCTTCTCAGAATTGAAGGACCACCCTAAACGCAAACCGGTAACTTTAATCGGTATGGTAACTTCGGCTAAACCAATTATGACAAGAGCTGGTGAAAGAATGTCATTTGTTGGAATAGCTGATCACACCAGTGAGATCGAGGCCATCGTCTTTCCTAAGATTTACCAAGAGACGGCTATGCTGTGGCTAGAGGAGTCTATTGTGAAGGTTACAGGCAAGTTGTCAGATAAGGATGGGTCAATGAAAATAATTATCGAAGAGGCTGAGCGATTCAATGAGAGTTCTATTCCAGTGGTGGTAGCAAAAGTTTACGTGGCTGTTCCAAGTGAGATGAAAAAATCCTTGTTTTCACAGTTCTCTGCGTTGCTGGCTGCGCATAAGGGTGCATCCGGTGAGGTTGTTCAAGTTTTTCTGGTTGTTGATGGAAAAGATATTGATACCCGATCCTGCATTCCTAAGCCAGCAATCACTGACCTATCGTCGTTGTTTGGACATGACTCAATATCAGTGATATAGTTGATTATATTTTTTGTAATATAAATACCTATGCCGCCAAAAAAATCAAAGACGGCAAAACCAAAGGATGCGGGTAACGATGACACAAATTTTGCTAGGACAAACGCTTTTAGAAGTTCAAGAGTAGAAAAATATTACAGTCGGATTGTGGCTGGTTTCGTCTTGGTGACGATTGGCCTAGTGGCTTTGATTGGATATTTTTCTTTTTCAAAAACGGGAGTTGTAGTTCACCCGAGTATTCTATCTGGAGAGTTCACAGTGAAAGCAAGTCTGGAGAATTTAGGTGGTGTGATAGTTTTAACCGACGTAGAGGGAAGTAAGGTTTTCACAGGATTGTCAGATACTTCAACCGTAACCTCAGGTAAAGCAGTTGGCACTGTTAATCTAGTTAACAATTACACGTCGGATCAGCCATTAGTTGAAACTACCCGTCTACTTTCCAGTGAGGGTGTGCTATTTCGCACCACAGAGACCGTGACGGTGCCGGCAGGTGGAAGTGTGACAGTTGGCGTGGAGGCAGATGAGTCTGGAGCTGTGGGCGATATTGGACCTTCAAAGTTTGAGGTTGTCGCGCTCTGGGATGGGCTAAAGGATGATATTTATGGAACCAGTAGCCAGTCAATGTCAGGAGGAGTTAAACAAGTTGCTGTGGTCTCGAACGAAAACATCCAGGCGGCTAAACTTGCCTTGAGAGAAGAGTTAAGGGAGAAGGCAAAGGCAGTATTTGCTGAGGAGGTTCCAAGTTATGAGGGCATGCCATCTAATACTCGCATTCTAGACACTTATACTGTTGTGGCAACGCAGGTTGATGATACTGACGCTCAGCCTGGAGATGAGGTTCCTAGCATTACAGCTACGCAAAAACTGACAGTGGCGACTCCGGTGATAGACGCGGACAGACTAGTTAGCATTTTGAAGGACGGCTTGTCGGAGCAGCTTCCTATTGGTGTTGAGTTTGTTAGTGATGTAACACTGGACAATGTCGAGATTACTTTGCAGGACTTGTCTGATGACTACTCGACAGCCACTATTGTGCTTCAAGTCACAGCTGACACAATTATAAACGAAGACAACTCTTTGTTGGACAAATCAAAACTGACAAATAAAAGTGAGAGCGATGTTGCGAGTTACTTGTCTGCTTTTGAGGAAATTGAATCTGTAGATCTGTCTTTTTCGCCTTTCTGGGTAACTCGAACGCCAAGCGTAGCAGATCATATTTCTATCTCAGTAGAGTAAAGCTTTAACTACTAAGGTGCTGGACAGGGCTGGTTTTAGCTTGTAAAATCGTTGCATGGCGTATTTAAGTATTTCGCCGGTGTTAAATTCATCAATTACAGTATTGGCATGTCAAATGAAGATCAATTGAAGGCTCTACGTCACTCATACGCGCATCTCTTAGCAGCTGCTGTAAGAACTTTGTGGCCTGAGGCTCAAAATGCCATTGGCCCAGCTATTGAAAGTGGTTTTTACCAGGATTTTGACATGGGTGATGTTAAATTATCACAAGATGATTTGAAGCGGATTGAGAAAACCATGCGCAATATCGTACGGAAGTGGTCTGATTTTAGAGTTTGGACGGTTTCTCCAGATGAGGCCAGGACTGCTATGTCATGGAACAAGTACAAACTGGAAATTATTGATGACTTGGCCAGCGAAGGTAATGAGATCACATTGAATGACCCGGGCGATTTTGTTGACCTATGTAAGGGTGGGCATATTGAGAACCCAGCTGAGAAAATGCTAAATTTTAAGCTGCTCTCGGTAGCCGGCGCTTATTGGCGAGGAGATAGTGAAAAGGCTATGTTGACGCGTATCTATGGAACCGCCTTTTTTACGGAAGATGAGCTTAATGCCTATCTACAGATGTTGGAAGAGGCAAAAAAACGTGATCACCGGAAACTGGGTGAGGAGCTTGATCTTTTTGTCTTCTCTGATTTAGTTGGTCCAGGATTGCCGCTATGGGCACCAAAGGGCGCACTCCTACGCCGCCTTTTGAATGATTATGTTCAAGAGTTGCGCGAGGAGCGTGGGTATACTCAGGTGGAGATTCCACATATCACCAAAAAGGACTTGTATGAAAGAAGCGGACATTGGGAGAAATTTTCAGATGAGTTATTTCGTATCCATACCCGTGAAGGACATGAATTTGCCCTGAAGCCAATGAACTGCCCGCACCATACGCAAATTTTTGACCGTCGACCACACAGCTATCGCGAAATGCCACAGCGATATAGCAATACTACAATGATTTATCGTGATGAGCAGACCGGTGAGTTGCACGGACTGGCTCGTGTCCGCTCTATTACCCAAGATGACGCTCATGTTTTTTGTCGTGCCTCTCAGATTGAAGATGAGGCGCTTCGTATATGGGATATTATTGATGCTTTTTACGCAGCTTGTGGATTTGAGGCGCTTCGTATTCGTCTGTCCATGCATGATCCGGAGAATATGAACGCCTATAAGGGTGATGCTGATATGTGGGAGCGAGCGATTGATGGTTTGCGCAAAGTTATTGCAGCCCGTGGCGTGACGGACTTTGTTGAGGCGCCAGGTGAGGCAGCTTTCTACGGTCCAAAAATTGATTTTATCGGGAAGGATGCAGTTGGTCGTGAGTGGCAATTAGCAACGATTCAGTTAGACATGAGCATGCCAGAGAGCTTTGACTTGACTTGCACTAATGAATCAGGTGAAAAGGAAAGAATTGTGATGATTCATGCTGCTATCATGGGAGCGATTGAACGTTTCCTATCTATTCTGATTGAGCATCACGCTGGTAATTTTCCATTGTGGCTAGCTCCCGTTCAAGTAATGCTAGCTCCCGTCTCTGATTCCCATGAGGCTCACTGTGAGACACTGGCGACAGACTTTGCGGCCATGGGCCTACGAGTTGAGGTTGACCGTTCTGGTGATACTGTTGGTAAAAAAACCCGACGGGCTGTAAAACAACGCACCCCCTATCTGTTAGTTGTTGGTGACAAGGAAATGAGCTCTGATAAATTGCACATCCGAACTCGTGGCTCTGAAGAGGTTATGGAAGTAGACAAGCAAGAATTTATTGAGCGCATATCCGCTCTTGATCACTCAAAATCAACTGAATTATAGTGGACTTGCGCGTTGACGAGCCCTGTTTCACTTGCTAGAGTAGCGATCTATGAGATATTTTCTCCTACCTCTTGGTTGCGCTACAAATAAAGCTGACTCGGAGCGCATTGCTGCTGTACTAGAGTCTATTGGCTATACATTAGCTGATAATGAGGAAGATGCCTCAGTTATTGGAATTGTAGCGTGTTCAATTAGGCAATCAGCAATAGATAGAGTGTACAGCAAGATCCATAAGTGGAACCAACGTAAACGAAAGAAACCATTGATAACTTTTGTGTCTGGATGTATTTTGCCGGAGGACCAGAGAAAGTTTCTTAAATTGTTCGATTTGCTTGTAAAATTGGAGGAAGTTTCTAAGCTGCCACAAATGCTTAAGGAATATGGAGTGGTTGCTCCTCAGTCATTTTGGGAGATAACCCCAAGACGAGGATCAAGCTACAAGGCGCTGGTACCGATTCAGAATGGATGTGATAAATTTTGCACGTTCTGTGCAGTGCCATATACGAGAGGGCGTGAAGAGTCACGACCTTCAGCTGAAATACTGACCGAGGTAGATGAATTATTAGTAGGAGGTTATAAGCAGATCACCTTGCTTGGTCAAAATGTAAATTCTTACGGACTTGATGTAGAGACAGAAATGTCATTTGCGGAGCTTCTGCGTGAAATTGGAAAGAAAGCTGACGCGGCACCCCATAAAGTCTGGGTGCACTACACATCGCCGCATCCACGGGACATGAACGCTGATGTTTATGAAGTACAGTCCAGCTCGCCATCGCTGGCTAACTATCTAAACTTACCACTGCAATCTGGTGATGATGAAGTTCTACGCAGAATGAATCGTCGATACAGTTTGGAGCAATACTTAGAAAAGCTAGACTTAGCGCGAAAATACATGCCTGATCTTACCGTTTCAACTGATATTATTGTTGGTTTTTGTGGTGAGACTACAGAGCAGTTTGAGAGGACGAGAGCGGCAATGGTGCGGGGTAAGTTTGACTTGGCCTTTATTGCACAGTACTCCGCCAGACCGGGTGCGGTGGCTCAACAACGTTTTCAGGATGACGTAGCCAAGGCTGATAAAAAGCAGAGAGATATCGACTTAACGGATGTTTTGCGTGAAACTGCAGCAGAAAATAACCAAAAACTTGTCGGTAAGGTAATTACAGTTCTTGTTGAGCAGGTTAGTCGTAAGCCAGGTAAGTTACTGGGACGAAGCGAGGGCCTAAAGTCGGTTGAATTTGAAAGTGGTGACCAGGATTTGATTGGTAATTTTGTAGATATGAAAATAACCTCAGCAGACGCTTGGAGGTTACAAGGAGAGCTGATTGGTTTTAATGAGGCTAACTAGTTGAGTCGCTCTCGGTCTTGGTAGGCTGACCAGGCGGCTTGTCGGTAAAGCTTAGCTGCTGACGCTGGGTCATCTGCGGTGTAGACACCACGGCCTACTATTATAATATCAGTACCGCCTGCTATAGCCTCGGCCGGAGTTTGGTACTGCTGTCCCAGGTTGTCTCCGGTTGAGTCCAAATTAACACCTGGCGTTATAGTGAGCATCGATTCTGGTATCTGCTGATTACCTTTTCCAATGTATCCAATAACAAAATCAGCATTGTCATTACCCCATTGATAAGCGGTGTTAGTATAATCACCGGTGGCTAAGCTACCAGCTGAGCTTAGTTCTGCGATGAGTAGAAGCCCACGATGCCTGGGAAGTCCAATTTCCTTTAAGCCGGCAATGACAGCTGGGCCTGGAGTAATGAAAGCATTGGTAATATCTGCCCAGTCTGCAATGTGATGAATGCCTTTTTCGTATTGCAAGCGAACGGTATTGCCAATATCAGAGAACTTTCTGTCTTCGAAGACGAGAAAACGATGTTCTCCGGAAAGTCTCAAAAGCTCTAGCACAAAATCATCGTTAAAATCCTCAAGTGTATCAATGTGAGTTTTAAGCAAGCAGATTTCTGGACCAACCTTGGCAGCAATGTCTAGAAATTCAGCTGAGGTGGTGACGTCAAGCGAAACACAAAGGTTAGACTGCTTGTTGTCCATTAATTCCGCTAAGCGCTTGGCTGTCGGGTTTGGCATTAATTGAGCTCGATCTCGGTAGCGCATAGACTTAGTCAAGATTCATATGCTTCGCCCAAAGCTCTGGATCAACTCGCCACTGCAGGGCCTTGCCCCCTTCTTCTTCGGTTAGTTGCTTCCGGGCAACGGCCACGGGCAAGAGGATCTCAAAAGTACAAAGAGTATTAACTTTTACATTGCTCTCTTTAAAACCAACGGTGGCCTGCTTCAGTCCATAGCTAAATATGGCTAGAACATCTGTAACTTCACCGCCTTCGTTTCTAACACCATTAACGGAGTCGATTGAGCTGCCTCCAGTACTAATGAGGTCTTCTATTATCAAAACACGCTGACCGGCTTTTAAGTCCCCTTCCACTTGTTTCTTTTTCCCATGCCCCTTGGCAGATCCACGGATGTATACCATTGGCAGGGACAGACGTTCCGCTAAAAAGGCGGCGTACGGGATTCCGGCGGTTGATGTACCACCAACGACGTCAAACTCGAGTTTTTCTTGTTCTATTTTTTCTATAAAACCATCAATGACCTTAGTTCTTTCTGATGGATGTGAGATTATCATTCGATTATCACAATAGATCGGGGAACGTAGCCCAGAGGTATAGGTAAAAGGCTCTTTTACATTGAGCGCCACTGCTCCGATATCGAGCAGGATGTTAGCGATGTCTTGTGGAGTAATCATGGTTCTATTGTACCTTGCTACCAACAGCTTCGGCAATGTTTTTATACCCATCTCGGGCTAGTAGTTTGACTAGGCCTTGATTGATGCGACGAATGAGGCGAGGGCCTTCGTAAACTAATCCTGTGTATACTTGCACCAGAGAGGCACCTGCTAGTACTTTTTCATAGGCGTCCTCGGCTGAAGCTATGCCGCCAACTCCAATGATGGGAATTTTTCCACTGGAGTGGGAATAGAGATATCGCACTACTGCCGTTGAGCGCTCTTTAAGAGGCTTTCCACTAAGTCCGCCATCCCCTATTTGGTCAAGCCGATGTTGAGAAGTGGTTAACTCAGAGCGTGAAATGGTTGTGTTTGTGGCTACTAGCCCATCTATTCCGGCACTTAAAGAAACTTCAAGCACGTCATCTAACTGTCCTTCAGTCAAATCAGGTGCTAGTTTTAGAAGTATAGGAACATCACAACCTTTTGGACGGGCTGCCGCAGTTGCTTCAAGAAGTTTTTTTAATGGCTCTTTATCTTGAAGCTGTCTAAGATTTTTGGTGTTTGGAGAACTTACGTTAATAACAAAAAAATCAGCAAACTTGGCTAGCCTATTTACGGATTGTACGTAGTCACTAACTGCATCTTCATTGGGGGTATTTTTATTTTTGCCAATATTGATTCCGATAACAAGTCCAGCTGGCCGTTTTTTTATATTTTTCTCAAGACTATCGATGCCGTTGTTATTGAATCCCATTCGATTAATAATTGCGGAATCAACAGGGAGACGAAATAGGCGCGGCCGGGGATTTCCAGGTTGAGGCAGTGGAGTTACAGCTCCCACTTCTGAAAAACCGAAACCAAGCGCATGCATGAGATGTGATAAATCAGCTGGCTTATCGAAACCTGCAGCTACTCCCACAGGATTATCAAAAGTCTTACCAAATACAACCTGACTCAAGGCTGGGTGCTCATAGCGATAGCCAGCCCGGATTAGATTTATAACCGGGCGATGTGATACGAAGCGACCTAGCCTGTGTACGGAATCATGGGCTGACTCCGGATCTTGGATAAATAGTAACGGCCGTATTATTGGATATAGCTTCATAGGCGAATGATCTGACCATTTTCAATGACAGTGTGGATAACGCTTGAGAACTCATGATTTTCCCAAGGAGACCAGCCGCACTTTGAACGGATTGCAGCGGCATTAAACAAGCGGGGCTTTGCACGATCTACTAGCACTAGGTCAGCTATAGCATGAGCTTCTAGCTTGCCCTTATTTAGAATGCCGAAGCGCTTAGCTGGGTTAGTTGAAGTGCATTCAACCATGCGCTCAAGACTAAAACCTGGAGTGATGTGGTCTAGAAGGAATGGCAGCATGGTTTCTACACCAGGAACCCCCGGCGGAACTGTCCAATAATCTGATAAATCTTTTTCTGCCTTGGTGTGTGGAGCATGATCAGTGGCGATGATGTCAATCACACCTGATTCAAGGCCTCGCCAAAGGGCTTGGCGATCCGACTCAAGACGAAGCGGCGGATTAACCTTTAATCGCCAGCCTTGGGTCTCTAAGTCAGCCTCAGTGAAAGCAAGGTGGTGAGGTGTGACATCACAAGTGAGGTTACATCCAGCTGCCTTGGCTACGCGAATAAGCTCAACCTCCTCCTCTGTTGAAATATGGGTAATATGAACGGCCGCTTGTGTCTCTTGGGCTAAATCAATAATGTTCTTCACAGCCTTGATGGTGGCTTCACGTGATCGGATTAGTCCATGCAAGGTCCATCCAGAACTATCCTTATATTTTAGCTCGTTGGCGGTAATGTCATCCTCTTGCTCGCAGTGTATGACAATTGGCAATGACTGTTTCAGTTCAAATAGCTCACGGAGGGAGTCCTTGTCATCAATTAATCTTCGTCCATCAGCGCCAGTAAAGTATGGGGCAACCTTTATACCACAAGCCATGTCGCCAGCAGCCAGAATTTGAGCGATATTATCTGTAGTGGCACCAATGTAACATCTGACATCAATCACCGAATCTTGCCTTGCTTTAAGGGAGAAGATCTCCACCTGCTCAGCGGTGGTAATCGGTGGCACAGTGTTAGGCATGTGCAAAGCAGTGGTAATTCCCCCACTGGCCGCAGCAATAGACCCAGTTGTGAAGTCCTCTTTGTACTCTCCTCCTGGGACTCGAAAATGAACATGGATATCAATGGCACCTGGAAACAGAGTCAGGCCTCGTGCATTAATTTCTTCATCGGCCTCTTCTGAAATACTCTCAGAGATCTGCATGATGCGGCCACCACTAATAAAACAGTCTACTGGTGACGAGTGATCGAAAGGCGTAGCCTGACGGATGAGCAAAGTGCTCATGGTTTACGGTTTTACCTGACCTAGGATGTGCGTAAGCAACGAGGCACGAACCGGCACTCCACCTTTGGCCTGTTCAAAATAATAGGCGTACTTTGTTTTGTCGATGGACTCTGGAATTTCATACCTTCTTGGTAAAGCGTGAAGAATGCGTAGATTAGGTTTCACGGTAGTTAGAAGCTCAGGCTGCAGAACGTAAATATCTTTAACTTGGTCATACTCAGCCTGGTCTTCGAAGCGTTCTGCTTGCACACGCGTCATGTAGATTACGTCTGCCTCAGCGAGTGCTACTGACAAATCTGAGGTTTCTTTAACATCAACACCGGCTGAAATTATGCGTTGACGTATATCTTCTGGCATTCGTAGACTGTCAGGTGCAATCCAGATTTGTCTAGTCGCTGGGTATAGTGACAGAGCCTTTGCTAGCGAGTGCGGGACTCGTCCATATTTAAGATCTCCCACCAAGGCGATGGTTAATCCGTCTATTTTACCCTGACTGCTCTGGATAGCGTGAAGATCGATTAACGTTTGAGTTGGGTGCTCATTAGCACCGTCGCCTGCGTTAATCACTGGGTGCTCGGCAACTGCGGCCGCTTTGCTAGCAGCTCCATGGTCTGGGTGGCGAATCACAATGACATCAGAATAACCATCTATCATTTTTATGGTATCACTAAAACTTTCACCCTTTTTTCCGTAGGAGGTCGCACTGGAGTCCGAAAAGCCTATAACCCTCCCACCAACTCTTTGCATAGCAGAGTCAAAGGATAGCCTAGTTCTAGTCGATGATTCAAAGAACAGTGAACCCATAATCACTCCGTCCAGTCGGTGGCGAAGGTACCCGTCAGTTTCGAAATATCTAGCTAGCTCTAATACTGAATCGATATCATCACGGGTTAAGTCGTCTATAGAAATAAGGTTTTTTCCCTGCAACATAAGTGTTATTGTTCGTGATGATATTCATCCCAAGCCTTAGGCTCTAGGGTATACCGACCAACGTGAAGATCGTGAATCGCCCTGATAAAGGTCTTGGCAACTTGTAGATTTGAAATCAGACTGACGTTATGGTCAATGGCCATTCGTCGAATACGAAATCCGTCGCTGACGGTTTTGCGATTGTATTTTCGAGGAATGTTTATGATAAAATTAATGGTCTCATTCTGGATCAATTTTTCTATGCTCGGCTGTCTTGTGTCAGATATTTTATAGATTCGTGTCACCGGAATACCTAAGGACTGAATGAAATCGGCCGTATGTTCGGTGGCATAGAGCTTATGGCCCATAGCGTGAAGCAAGCCAATCTCGTAGGACATAGCGTGCTTATTGTTATCATTACCAATCGACAGAGCGATATTTTTACCGGGTAATCTAAGATCGGCGGCTAGCAGTGATTTAAGAAAAGCTTCTCGGTAGTTATCGCCAAAGCAAGCCACTTCACCGGTTGAACCCATTTCGACATATAGCACTGGGTCGGCGCCTTTTATTCTAGAGTAAGAAAACTGTGGAGCTTTCACACCAACGTAGTCTAGGTCTAGCGTGTTATATTCGCGTTGCATATCCTCCCCCAAAATCGCTCGTGTTGCGATATCAATAAAATTGTACTTAGTAACCTTTGATACGAATGGAAAACTCCTTGATGCCCGCAGATTTAGCTCAATCACGCGCAGAGAATTATGTCGCGCTAAAAACTGAATGTTAAAAGGTCCTGTGATATTAAGCTCACGCAAAACATCTCTTGTGATATGTTTAGCTCGTCTAATGGTTTCCAAGTACGTTTTCTGTGGTGGTGTGACGACTGTAGCGTCGCCAGAGTGCACGCCGGCGTTTTCAATATGTTCTGTAAAGGCGTAAATAATAAGCTTACCGTCCTGAGCCACACCATCAATTTCAATTTCCCTGGCGTTTTCAATAAACTTTGAAATGACTACAGGATGATCTTTAGAAACTTGAGCAGCTTCAGCTAAATATTCAGTGAGAGCCTCCTCAGTGAAAGCGATATTCATAGCTGCGCCTGATAGAACGTAGGAGGGTCGGATGAGTACCGGGTACCCCACTTTCTTCGCAAAGGTTTTGGCCTGAGCGGTAGTGGTGAGCTCTCGCCAAGCTGGCTGATTTATCCCAAGCTCGTCTAAGAGGGAAGAAAATTTGTGACGATCTTCAGCCCGGTCAATATCGCTAGGGTCTGTTCCGACGATGTTACAACCATTCTGTTTCAAAGGCAGAGCTAGATTATTTGGAGTTTGACCTCCCATTGAAACAATAATTCCCTTAGGTTGTTCATAATCGTAGATATCTAGCACCCGCTCTAGTGACAACTCTTCAAAGTAGAGTCTGTCACAGGTATCAAAATCAGTTGATACTGTCTCCGGATTACAGTTAATCATAATAGTCTGGTAGCCCATCTGCTTGGCTGTGGCAGAGGCTTGCACACAACACCAGTCAAATTCGACCGAGGATCCAATCCTATATGACCCACTACCAATGACGGCTAATGATTTTTCCCCTGGCACGACGTCATTCTCTGTACCGTTATAGGTCAGGTATAGATAATTTGTCTGGGCTGGAAACTCTCCGGCTAAAGTATCAATTTGTTTAATGACTGGGAGGATTCCGTACTTTTTTCTCTGGACCCTGATTTTATTTTCTGTAGATTTGTGAGTTTTGGCAATTTGTATGTCTGAAAAACCTAACTGCTTTGCTTGACGCAAAAGGTGTTGATCCAATTTATCAGCAATCTTAAGCGCCTTCTCCATGTCGGTCATGCGCTTGAGTTTACCTAAAAACCACCGGTCTATTGATGTTTTCTGGTGAAGGGAATCGACCGACTCACCTTGTTTCATGGCGGCGGCTAAAGCAAACAAACGCCTGTCAGTTGGATTCTTGATCTCATCCATAAGATCGTCGAAGCGAAAGTCATTTCCGACAACACCGTCAGCTCCAACATTAACCATTCGCGCGGCTTTCTGCAGAGCCTCCTCAAAGGTTCTGCCTATCGCCATAACTTCTCCAACACTTTTCATCTCGGAACCGATACGACGACTGGCAGCCTTAAACTTCAGTAGATCCCAACGCGGCATTTTTACAGCCACATAGTCCATAGCTGGCTCAAAGCAGGCTTGGGTTTTTTTAGTAACTAAATTTTGAATTTCGGTTAGCTTGTATCCTAAAGCTAGTTTGGCAGCTACCCAGGCCAGCGGATATCCAGTTGCTTTCGAAGCTAGCGCGGAAGAGCGAGATAATCTGGCATTAATCTCAATCACACGGTACTCTCCATTTTTTGGGTTTAGCGCATATTGAATGTTGCACTCTCCAATAATTCCAATGTGACGAACTGCTTTCATGGCAACCGTCCTTAGAGAGTGGTACTCATCATTAGTAAGGGTTTGGGACGGAGCGACAACAATACTTTCGCCAGTGTGGATGCCCATTGGATCAAAGTTCTCCATGTTACAAACAGTGACACAGTTGTCAGCTTGGTCGCGAACAACTTCATATTCAACCTCTTTCCACCCTCCTAGGTATTTTTCAACCAACACTTGGGGAACTGAGGTGAAGGCCTCAGTAAGTTTTGTAACTAGCTCTGATTCGTTTTTAATCCTGCCAGATCCTTTTCCCCCAAGCGAGTAGGCTGACCTAACCATTAGTGGGTAGCCAAGTTTCTTGGCAGCAGACTTGGCTTGAGCGACTGTATTTACTGCATAACTCTCGGCAACGCTGACGTCAATTTCACCCAGTGCCTTGGCAAATAAATCGCGGTCTTCTGTTTTTCGAATAGCTTGAGTTGGTGTTCCCAAAACAGCAACACCGTATTTTTTTAGAATTCCAGCCTCCTCTAACTCGAGACCAACATTAAGCGCGGTTTGTCCGCCGAAGCTCAAAAAAATCGCATCCGGACGTTCACGCTCGATCACCTGCTCAGCAAACTCCTTAGTGATTGGTAAAAAATACACACGACTGGCCATGTCTTCATTTGTCTGAACAGTGGCAATATTTGGATTTATTAAAACCGACTCAATCCCCTCCTCTTGAAGCGCTTTAATAGCTTGTGATCCCGAGTAGTCAAACTCACCTGCCTGGCCAATACGCAAGCCACCTGAGCCAAGAATGAGGACTTTTTTTGGTTTAGAAATATGTGACATATTTATTGGTAGCGATGTTTGCCTGTTACAAGGTAAATGAAGTAATCAAAGAGAAAATCAGTGTCCTCTGGTCCTGGTGTGGCTTCTGGATGAAACTGTACGGAAAAGTGAGGTTTCTTCGTATGGCGAACCCCCTCCACTGATCCATCATTGGCGTTTTTGAACCATAATTTCCAGGAAGTGGGGATGGTATTTTCGCGAATTGCAAAACCGTGATTTTGTGTCGTTAAATAACTACGACCAGTGGTAACGTCAGTACAAGGTTGATTTTGTGAACGGTGTCCGTACTTAAGCTTATACGTTTTTGCTCCTGCTGCTAGCCCCATGATTTGAGATCCAAGACAAATTCCAAAGATTGGCTTGTCGAGTGCCAAGGCGGCTCGTAGATACTCGATGGTACTAGTGGCCATAGTTGGATCACCTGGGCCATTGGAGATAAACAGACCGTCCCAGTCCTCTTCTAGATAGTTATAATCCCACGGCACTCGTTTAACTGATACTCCACGAGCAATCAGACTGCGCATAATATTTTCTTTCATACCACAGTCAACCGCTATGATTTTCTTGAGTCTGTTTTCACCAAAACCTTCAATGAGCTTTGGATGTGTAATACTTACTTCGGAGACTAGGTTTGCCAAATTTGGATCTTCGATAGTCTTTTTTACCGGGTTTTTTCCATATACGATCTGCCCGAGCATTACCCCGTGTTCGCGAAGTTTCTTGGTTACTGCCCTAGTGTCAATTCCAGTGATTCCGGGGATACCTTCACTCTCCATCCAATCTTCTAATGAGCGAGTTGCAGAACTGTGTGAGTAGTTTTCGGAGTAGTCTTGAACAACTAAACCTCGAACCTGGATGTGTTCAGATTCAAAGGGACCCTTACCGACGCCATAGTTACCGACTAAGGGATATGTCATAACAAGAATTTGCCCCCGGAATGATGGGTCGGTCATAGACTCAGGATAGCCAACCATTCCTGTTGCAAAAACAACTTCTCCATCTGCACTAACAGGAGCACCAAAAGCGTAACCTGGATAGACAGTTCCGTCAGTTAGCACTAATTTTGCTGATTGTCGTTGTTTCATAGTTCATAAAATCCCCGGAATGGTCCGAGGATGCTAAAATCGCGTTTTGGGTAATAGTTTAATCCTGGTCTGAGGGTCGTAAAGTCGCATATCTAGTCAGTACTATAGCATATTCTTCAACATCTTAATAGATTATGTTGTTGTCGTGCTGTGTATAGCGTGCTAGACTTTTGGTCTATGAGTCGACTAGTTGTAGCAATAGCATTGGCTGTTTTGATGGTAATTGGACTTGGCAGTCTGATGATTGACAGAGGTCTACAGCGGTCTGATCGAGACATCGCCCAGACTGGAGCTTACAACCAAGCTAACCGTGACTGATGGAAAATATTTAATGTCTGAATATTGCTATGAGTGGAGACTCAAACCTAGACCAAAACGATATAGACTTGAGGCTAAAAACGATTGAGGAGCGCAATCTGCGAGTTGAGCTAGATAAAGACTGGGAAACTAGCTCGACCAGGAAGATCGCAATTGGGTTAATGACCTATTTGATCGTGGTTTTGGCAATGACGGCACTAGAAATAGACCGGCCTTTTGTTGGTGCGGTCATTCCTACAGTTGGATTTGTTTTATCTACAGTAACACTGCCTTTTATCAAGGCAAGGTGGATTGGACGGGTGGCTTCAAAGCGCGCTTAAGTATTCAACTTGTCTTTTAGGAGACTTGTAGCAACCTCTGGATTTATTTTGCCTTTAGTCTCTTTCATTACTTGACCCACCAAGTACATTAAGGCTTTATCCTTTCCGTTCTTAAAATCAGCTACCACCTCAGTGTTCGCCTCAATTATTCGTTGAACTATTGTGTCAACTTCGCCTTCATCAGAAACTTGAAGGAGGTCATGTTCTTGCATGATGACGCTCGGATCACCACCTTTTTCATACATGATTCTGAGAATTTTTTGGCCCGCGCTGGAATTTACACGTTTTTCATAGAGCAACGTCAATAGTTCGGCAAAATTTTCTCCAGTTATGCGCAATTGACCAAAGTCCTCACCAGTTTCTTTAAGTATGGCAAATAGCTCTGAGGTAATCCAAGCCGTCGTGAGTCTACCAACTTTACCTCCATATTCTTTCCAGATTTCTTCGTCGGAGCCCACTGTATCATCAAGTGAATTTAACCAGGACCTAAGCTCGGAGATAACCTCTTCAAAAAAATTCCCAACTCGCGGATCTTGCAGTAATAGCTTAGCATCGTGATAAGACAGATTATACTCATCGCGAAAACGCTGCCGTCTCGCACTAGGCAATTCAGGTAAGCGACTTCTTAAGTTGTCTATATCTTCGCGGTTATGGATAACGGGAGGTAAGTCAGGCTCTGGCATGTAGCGGTAATCGGCCTCACCCTCCTTGGTGCGCTGTTCTATTGAAATTCCTCGCTTATCGTCCCAACCTCTGGTTGTAGTTATTTCTGGAGCAGATCCATTGTCCCACATCTCTGTTTGTCGCTTGATCTCAAATTCAACTGCCCGTTCAATTGCCTTGAATGAATTGATGTTTTTAACCTCAGTTTTTGGGTAAAGAGCTTCGTCACCAATCGGCCTCAGAGATACATTTACATCACAACGTAGATGGCCATGTTGCATATTTGCCTGTGAAGCCCCGACATAGCGAGCAATCTGCTGGAGTTCCTGAGCAAAGACTTTGGCTTCCTGAGCTGTGCGCAAATCAGGCTGAGTAACAAGCTCTGCTAGTGGTTGTCCGGCTCTATTAAAATCAATTAAAGTATCACCGGCGTGTGAGTGTTTATTTTTAGCAGCGTCCTCCTCTAAATGAATTCGCTCAATTCTAACTCGTTTACTATGGATATCGTCAGGTAAAATCTCTAGGTAACCATTTAAAGCCAATGGTTTGTCGTACTGAGAAATTTGATAACCCTTAGGAAGATCCGGATAAAAATAATGCTTGCGATCAAACTTCATGAAATCAGGAATTTCACAGTTGAGCGCCAAAGCCAACATCATTCCAAGGCGAATCGCCTCCTGATTTAATTGTGGAAGAGTCCCAGGATGCCCTAAACTAATAGGTGAAACGTGGGTATTTGGCTGCTCACTTTCGGCATTTGACTCACCAGAAAAAATCTTCGACTTAGTATCAAGTCTGATGTGTATCTCTAGACCAATAATGGCCTCATAAGTAGTTTTCGACATAGGAAACAGTATACCAAAAATTACAAACCAGTGCTGCCAAAGCCAGCTGTGGCCCGACTTGAGCTTTCTAATGAATTTACTTGCTTGATGGACACACTGGCGACTGCCTGAACCAGTAGCTGGGCGATTTTCTGACCTCGCTCAATAACAATGGGCTCATCTCCATGGTTAATTAGAACTATTTTTACCTCTCCGCGATATCCGGAGTCAATTACACCAGCTAAGGTGCCTAGTCCTTCCTGGCTGGCTCGTCCACTTTTTTCCCAAATCAAACCAACATAACCAGTTGGTATCTCCATAGCAATTCCTGTTTCAATAACTCTCCGCTCCCCTGGCCTAAGTGTTGCTTGAACGTCAGAAAAAATATCCATTCCAGCGTCACCGGCATGAGCGTATTCAGGTAAGGTGGCTGTGTCCCGAAGTTTTTGAATGAGTAGGTTCATAGCGACAGCTTGGAATTAATGACCTCTAATATTTTATCACTATTGAGATCGCCTGGACCATCTGTCGATACACTAATCCATGACTCATTTTCATCGACCTGCTTTAAAAAACTCTCGCGCACGCGCTGATGAAATTGGAGGCTCTCATGATCGAGGCGGTTAAGCTCTTGGCCTCCTTGTTTTTTTCTACCTAATCCTACCTTCGGATCAATGTCTAAATAAATAACTAAATCAGGTGTTAGACCGCCTCTGGCGTAGGTGTCCATTTTTATAATCATTTGCGGATCCGGAAGACGACGAGCACCAATCTGATAGGCAATGGTTGAGCCAGAAAATCTGTCACAAATTACAATCTGACCAGCTGCCAGCGCGGGAACAATTATTTGCTCAACGTGCTGCGCCCGATCAGCAAGGAAAAGTAGAAGTTCAGCTCTAGGGTTGAGCAGAAAATCACTCTCAGCCAAAATAATTTTTCTAATCTGGTGTCCAAGTTCAGTGCCGCCCGGTTCGTGTGTGTGGGTCAGGGCGTGCCCTGCCGCTGATAACCTGTCTGCAATAACGCGAGAGTGATGTGACTTTCCACTCCCCTCGCCTCCTTCAAAAACAATAAACAGACCACGATTCATAAAGGCAGGATTAGCGTTTGCAATTTGGTGTGAAGGTCTGGAATAGAGTTGTCGTTCACGATTACTACAGCCGCTTTATTTTTTAGGGCAGCAATTCCTTGCTCGGTAATGGCATTTTCTTCGGCCTTAAACTCATTGAAAGTCATGTCTGTCTCACCAACCTTTTCTCCTCTGGATAGTGATCTTTCATAACGAGATTCTATAGGGGCATCGATGTAAAGCAACCTAAAATCTGGTAATTTAGAAAAAATATCCACCTCAGACTGCATGCGAATACCGTCGATCACGCAAACTGAACCACTACTGTTAGAAACATCCTGCTTCAAAACTTGAGCCAAAATATCACTGCCAAATTCTTCCCTCAGGCCTGTGGCTATTTTTATCAAGTTTTCTCTGGAGGTCTCTAAGTGGAGACGGTGTGCAATATCAAACAAAATCCTTGACATCGAAAAAATCTCTGCGTTGTACTGCTCGCGTAGGTAAGCTGCTGACGTCCCTTTACCCCCAAGCTTGGGTCCAGTAATCCCAATTATCATACAGTGTCGTCGTTATTCAATTTAACCCTAGGGGCTTCACGATGAGCAATCTCTTGCTGAAACAGTTGACTGATATAAGTGTTCCACTCTGGCGCAGAGGAGTAAACAGTGCTCTCAATACCCGCCTCAGCTAAATATGCTTGAATGTCAGAGTTACGATAAATTTTACCAATTACTACTCGGGTAATCCCAGCGGCAATAATATACTTGGCGCAGTGAATGCAAGGGCTATAAAGGGAGTACAGAGTACTTCCCTTGGTTGAAGCTCCTCCAATTATAGCCGCCTGTAGTAGGGCGTTGTGTTCTCCGTGAATGGTGCGAACACAGTGGCCGTCCTCTAATAAATGTCCTGATTCATCACATTGCTCAAGACCTGGTGGAGAGCCATTGTAACCAGTTGAAACTATCCTGTTATTGTTAACCAAAACAGCTCCCGCGTGGAGACGGTCGCAAGAGGCTCGCGTGGCCACGATTCTTGCAATGGCCATGAAGTAGTCGTCCCACGATGGGCGTACGGCAGATGTTTCCATATGTAGCAGTGTGACAGAAGAGCGAGTTTTTTTCAACTATTTAAAAACGGGGCAGAAAGCCCCGTTTTATGTCTGATGCTTCTTAGGCACTCAGCGCAATACGGATTCCAGGCCCCATACTAGAGCTGACCACAATATTTGTGATGTACTGACCCTTAACCTCAGCGGCTCTGGCTTTTCGGATTGCTTCAGTTGCAGTAGTGATGTTGGCAATCAGCTGTGCTGGTTCAAACGAAACTCGACCAACCAGGATGTGGATGTTTCCTCCATCGTCGTTTCGAAAGGCAATTTTTCCACCCTTTAGCTCTGTTACCATTCGCTTAACGTCTTCACCAACGGTGTCTGTTTTCGGGTTAGGCATGAGACCCTGTTGACCCAAAGTTTTAGCGATTGGCCCAAGTTTTTTCATCATATCAGGAGTAGCTACAGCAACATCAAAGTCGCATTTACCTGTCTCCTTGATTTTAGCTATTTCATCGTCGCCTGCCACAATATCTGCGCCAGCTTCTTTGGCTTCAGTCTGCTTGGCTTCACTTACAAAAGCTGCAACGCGCTTAGTCTTTCCTGTTCCGTGCGGGAGAACAATCGTTCCGCGAGCCAATTGACTGGATTTCTTTGGATCGATTCCTAGGTTTAAGTGCAGCTCGATGCCAGCGTCAAACTTAACCTGACTCTCCTTAAGCATGGCGATAGCCTCTTCCAATGAGTAGGCCTTTGTCTTATCAAATTTTTCGTCCTGTGACTTTAATCGTTTTGATCTTTTCATACGTGTCGTGGTGCAGGCGAACGCAAGCGCTCTCCCACAAACGTGTAGTTATTTAGTCTTTAATCTCTAATCCCATTTGTCGAGCTGTACCGGCAATGATCTTGGCAGCTTGATCTATGTCATTGGTGTTAAGATCAGCTAGTTTCATTTCCGCAATTTCCTTGATCTGAGCCATTGTCACACTGCCAATCTTTTCAGCTCGTGGGCTACTAGAACCCTTAGCCACCTTGGCTGCCTTCTTCAAAAGCTCAGCAGCTGGTGGTGTTTTGATAATAAAGTCGAATGAACGGTCGTCGTATACCGAAATGACAACCGGAAGGATGTCACCTCGACGATCTGATGTTTGCTCATTAAACTGTGTGCAAAAATCCTGAATGTTCAAACCGTGTTGACCGAGAGCTGGACCCACTGGAGGAGCTGGATTGGCTTGTCCGGCTGGGATCTGAAGCTTAATTTGTGTTGTTGCTTTTTTTGCCATATGGGCGAGAAAATACAGTAGTTGTTAAATCTTTTTTACTTGAAGTGAGTCAAGCTCGATTGGGGTTTCACGACCAAACATCGAGACCATGATCTTAATCTTTCCACGCTCAGAGTCAACCTCTGATACCTTGCCCTCTAGATCCTTGAATGGACCATCAACAATGCGAACAGTTTCACCAACCTGGACGTCTATAGTATAGGTTGGATCCTCAATTCCCATGCGACGCTGCAGACTTTTCATTTCAGCCTCATCAATGGGGGTTGGAGTTGTTGAAGTTCCCACAAAACCAGTTACATTTGGGGTATTACGAACAACGTACCAGGAGTCATCTGTAACTATCATGGCAACTAGGACGTATCCTGGGAAAATCTTTTCCTCTACTACCTTTCTTTTACCATTTCTAATCTTGATCTTCTTTTCCTTTGGCACTAGAACTTCGAAGATTTTATCTTCCATTCCAAGTGACTCTGTGCGTTGGCGCAGATTATGGGCTACGTTTTCTTCGTAGCCTGAATAGGTATGAATTACATACCAGCGGCGACCATGTTGGGCGGTTTGTTTTGGCATACGTTAGACGAGTCGAGTAACCACTTCATTTAAAATATAGTCGATTCCGCCGAGACAGACGGCAAAGGCTAGTGAGAACCAGATGACGATCCAGGATTTTGTCCAGGTCTCTTTCCGACTAGGCCAAGTGACCTTTCGGAGCTCACTCCAAGCTCCCTTCAGATAGCTCGAAAGTGGATTTCCCTCCCTTTTTTCAGCCATATTTGGCTAATATTAGATAAATTATACGTTTTTTGGATTTTAAAACGGCCCTGCAGGCCATTTCAGATTGGAATATACATGATTATAGCTAGTTAGTCAAGAACTATTTGGTCTGAGCCTGACGGAGAGCCTTGGCCCAGCCGCTAAGGGCTGCCTGTCGCACTGAATTTGTCATACTTGGCTTGAAGGTACGATCAAGCATCTGTAAGTTTGCTGCCGCGGACAGTGACTTCCACATACCAACCTGTAATCCGGCCAACATAGCTGCGCCACGAACGGTTGTTTCCACATCAGTCGGGCGTGTTATCGACATATTCAAAATGTCAGCTTGATACTGCATCAAAAAATCATCGTGGACAGCTCCGCCGTCAACGCGCAGTTGTTTAAATTTTGTCCCAGAGTCAGTTTGCATGGCTTTGGCTAAATCATAGACCTGGTAGGCTATAGCCTCCTCTGCGGCCCTGATGATGTGCTGAGTATCGGCTCCTCGGGTCAGGCCCGTAATAACACCTCTAGCCTCTTGATTCCAGTACGGCGCTCCCAAGCCGGCAAAAGCCGGGACAATATAAACCCCATGGGCACTAGAAACACCCGCTGCTATTTTACCAACATCTCCTGAGTGCTGGATTATTCCCAACTTATCTCTGAGCCACTGAATGAGGGCACCGCCAATAAAAACTGAACCCTCCAAGGCATAACGCGGCTTACCATCGGAACCTGGGGTAAGTGTTGTAATCAATCCCTGGCGCGATCTAACATGTTTATAACCCGTGTTTAATAGCATAAAACAACCGGTACCATACGTATTCTTCCCCTGCCCAGCATAGAAAGCTGCTTGACCACACATAGCTGACTGCTGGTCACCGGCAACCCCAGCAATTGGGATGCCTCGATATGTTCCAAAATCGTCGGTAGAGTTTTTTACCTCAGGGAGCAGAAAGGCTGGAACTCTGAATATTTTAAGGAGTTTAGGATCCCACTGTTTGGAGTCAATGTTGTAAAGTAACGTCCTGGAAGCATTGGTGTAGTCTGTGGCATGCACACTGCCGCCGGTTAGGTTCCAGATCAACCAGCTATCAATGGTGCCAGTGATAAGGTCTTTAGCTGGCTGTTTAGTTTCATCCAACAGCCAACGGATTTTGGTTGCTGAAAAATAGGCATCGAGCACTAAGCCTGTGCTTCGTTGAATTAGAGAAGATAGTCCGCGCCGTTTTAGTCGTTTACAAGCCTGGGTCGTGCGCCGATCCTGCCAAACTATGGCCTTGTGGGTCGGCTTGCCAGTTTTTTTATTCCAGAGTACGACTGTTTCCCTCTGATTCGTGATGCCAATACCCCTCACTTGATTGGCTCTACCGCGCAGAACTTTATCTAAAAGTTTCTTTGTGACGTTCCAAATTTCCTCAGCGTCATGCTCAACTAATCCTGGCTCTGGAAAATATTGGTTGAATTCCTGCTGTTGCTTATCTATAACTCGAAGCTTGGAATCATAGCAGACTACTCGAACACTAGTAGTACCTGCATCAATGGCAATAAGTAGTGCCCCTGAAGTTTTACCAGGCTTCATTACGGATGTGTAACCAGTAAGCAAGATGATTTACAACAATGTGAAGTATTGGACCAATGAAAATAATTATAATCCAAGCCTGCCAAGAAAAGTCTACCCAAATACTACCAAGCAGAGCGCCGCCAATTACATAGTCTAGTTGATCAAAGGGAAACCAACTTTTACCTGGGGACACACGAACGCGCCTTTTAAAAAAAGACTTCATAAGATCTCCTAAAATTGCCCCCGCTCCAATAACGAAACCAAATGACCAGGGTAGTAGCCTAATGTCCGCGTAAGGCCAGTCAGCTATTTGTGGTATGGCTGAAGTTAGCCCAAGTTGAGCTAAAAAGAATAGGCCGCCGGAAAGGGTAGCAACAAATAAACCCCTCCAGGTTTTGTGGTCACCGAACAGAGGTTTTCCTCCAAGCGTTCTACCTCCATCAACTGGCTTGGCTATAGCCATAAGGTGATTCTGTATCAAAACAGGTGACATGTTTGCCACACCTGCTGGCAGCATTAGCCAGATCATTTTGGGAATTAGAATGAGAAATTCCTCCATGTTTTTGGTTTACAAATCCAGGGTAGCGCTCTTGGCGTGAGTTTGAATAAATCGCTTTCTAGCTGGAACGTCCGTGCCCATCAGTACATCAAAGATATCGTCAGCTTTGGCAGCGTCACTGATTGTAACCTGCATTAGAGTTCTATGTTCTGGATCCATTGTCGTTTCCCAAAGTTGATCAGGATTCATTTCTCCTAGTCCCTTGTAGCGCTGAATGGTTACTCCAGCCACCTTTTCTCCAAGCTCTTGATCTCCGGCTGTAGCTGGTGTATCTACATCAACTACTGGAGAATCTGCCTCAGGAACTACTGCCTTCACTGCACCTTGAGTCATGCGCTCGAGGGCCTTGTCTTTTTCTTCATCAGAAAAGACATATTTAACTTGACTACCTTTCTTCAATCGATACAAAGGTGGCTGCGCAACGTACAGATAACCCTTTCTAATAATTTCAGGGAAGTAGCGATAAAAGAGCGTTAACAATAAAGTCCTAATGTGAGCCCCGTCCACATCGGCATCGGTCATGATAATGACTCGCTTGTAGCGTAATCCTTCAATGTCGAATTGATCGCCAATGTTAGTTCCAAGCGCAATCACGAGAGATTTAATTTCATTGTTGCCGAGCATTCTATCCAGTCTAGCTCTTTCAACATTTAGTATTTTTCCACGAAGCGGGAGAATTGCCTGGAATTCTCGATTTCTACCCTGCTTAGCTGAGCCACCAGCTGAATCTCCCTCAACAATATATAATTCACTGTCGTCGGCGCTTCGGGAGGAACAGTCAGCCAGCTTTCCGGGTAGCGTCAGACCATCAAGCGCTCCCTTTCTTAATACAGTATCACGAGCCGCTCGAGCGGCCTCACGAGCCATTTTAGCCAGCAAGCACTTAGCCAACATTTCCTTGGCAGTTTGTGGATGCTCTTCAAGAAAAATAGCAAATTGATCTCCGAAGACCGTTTCTACTATAGGCCTTACTTCAGCGTTTCCGAGCTTCTCTTTCGTTTGACCCTCAAACTGTGGTTCAGGAATTTTTACAGAAATAATAGCAGTTAGGCCCTCACGAACATCATCACCACTAAGGTTGTTGTCCTTTTCTTTGATTATTCCTGCCTTCCTAGCGTAAGTATTTAGGGTCCTAGTTAGAGCTGTACGAAAACCTACCATGTGAGATCCACCTTCTACTGTATGGATGTTGTTAGCAAATGAATATGCTAACTCGTTAAATTCCTTACTGTATTGTAGGGCTACCTCTACTTTTACATCTTCAAATTCCTTCTCGGTATAAAATACCTCAGTACCAACAGGTTCTTTTTTGTGGTTTAGGTGACGAACGTACGATGCAATCCCACCTTCAAAATAAAATGAGTATGCTTGCGGTTCCTCCGTGCGCTCGTCTCGAATATTAAATCTAACTCCCTTGGTTAAATAAGCCTGCTGACGAATGTGATCAAGAATGTACTGCCAGTTGTACTCAGTTACCGTGAAGATAGTAGTGTCAGGTTTGAAAGAGATCTTTGTTCCGGTTCCTTTAGCGCTCTTTACGGCCGCAACGTTTTTCTTGGCCTTCCCCATTGAATATTCTTGGCGCCACAGCTTATTGTCGCGCTTAACTTCAGCGATCAAGTCAGTCGAGAGAGCATTTACTACAGAGACACCAACACCATGAAGTCCGCCAGAGACCTTGTAGCCACCGTCGCCGAACTTTCCGCCAGCGTGAAGCGTTGTTAGAACTGTTTCAAGAGCTGACTTTTTGGTTTTAGCGTGCTTATCTACAGGAATACCGCGACCATTGTCCTCAACTGAACACCAACCATCTGGCATTAGCAATACATCGATAGTGTCACAGTAACCAGCCATGGCTTCATCTATGGAGTTGTCAATAACTTCCCAAATCAAATGATGCAACCCCTTTTCAGCGGTGTTTCCTATATACATGCCCGGACGCTTTCGAACAGGCTCTAATCCCTCTAAAACTGAGATTTGTTTGGCGCCATATTCAGGCGCGGCTTTAGCGGTAGATTTCTTGGATTCAGGTTGGTCTTTTTTGGCCATAATTACACAAAAATCAGCAGTTATTTCGCTGTAGAGTATAGCAATACTTTAGACTTTCAGCAAATCAGGTTACTGACTGATTCTAGGCTGATATTAGCCTACTTATCCCGCAGGGTGGCGTCTAGTTTTTTCCCCAAGTCAACAACTAGTCCATCTCGCCATTTTTCCATGGCTGACATCTCTAAAGTTTGCTGCTGAGACTGGAGAATAACCCTAAATGACAAGCTCTTTTTTCCTACTGGAATGGCCTCTCCTCGATATATATCAATAACCTCAATAGACTGAAGCAGGTCACTTCCATGACTCCGCACAACAGCCTCAATATCACCCCAGGGTACAGATTCGTCGACGATAACTGATAAGTCTAACGGGACAGACGGAAATATTGAAATCGGTCGCATCGCGCGCTTGGTCGAGCTATATTTGGCTAGGATTGGAATAGACAAGGTCACGAAGGCGGTTCCCCTTAGAATATCCCAATTGCTTTGGACTTGGGCTGACAATATTCCAGCGGTGCCCAACTTTTCTCCAGCAGACTCAAATCGCAGAGCTTGCTTACCCTGATACATGCCCCAACGAGGACATTTGCTTGCCTCTTCAACAATAACAGAGGTTGTGAAATTTATATTCAAAGCAGACAGCAGACTTTCGGCCAGACCTCGAGCGACACGGTATGGCTCAGCGCCACCACTGATAACTAACGCTAATTGTCTAACTTCTCTATCCGAAAAATATAAATGGCCCACCTCAAAGAGCTGAATCGATGAAGATTGCATTTGATTGGTTCGAATATTGTCTAGCAAGCGAGGCAGGATAGAAGTGCGGAGATACCTCAAGTCCTCGGACAATGGATTCTGAATACTCAAGTGATCGACTTGATCGTCCCACCCCATTTTTATAATATCGTCCGCTCCGTAAAATGAATAATTGTAAGTCTCTGTTAACCCACACCTCACTAGGTGATCCTGAATCTTTGAAATTATTTCAAGCTCTAGATCTTGATTAGGGACACTAAGAGCTCCTATTAACTGCTGCTCTGGAATTTTGTTTACGCCGTATAGCCTTACAATCTCTTCAACTAAATCCTCGCGAATTACTAAGTCAGTTCGCCACCAAGGAATTTCAACGTTGTAAACTTTACCAGTTTTAGACTTCTTAGTAACCACCTTACAACCAAGTGCGGTCAATAATTTCTGTACAACCTTCGGTTCGAATTCAAATCCAGACAGCCGAGATAGGTAATCAGCGCTTAAGGATATTTGAGTAAGTTCCGGCTTCTTCGGATACACATCTGTCAGACCGATGACTTTGGCGCCGGCATACTCAAGAAGTAACTCAACGGCACGAGCGGCAGCTGGCTCGGCTAACTCAGGAGATAGGCCTTTTTCCCACCGCAAGGCGCCATCCGTTCGCAGCCCCACAATCTTGGCCGAACGGCGAACGGTTAAGGCTGAAAAATTAGCTACTTCCAGAATAATTCGAGTTGTAGTATCAGTGACACTTGACTCTGTCCCACCGATGACCCCAGCTACAGCGATGGCTTTATCATTGTTTGTAATCAGTAAAACGTCTTCAGTAAGTGTTTTGGTCTCGTGATCCAGCGTGGCAATGGTCTCCCCTGTTCTGGCTCGACGAACTTCAATGGAATTTCCAGATAACTTATCAGCATCAAAGGCATGAGTGGGCTCGCCAAACTCAAGCATAATGTAGTTGGTGATATCAACAACATTATTGATTGATTTGACCCCACACGCCTGCAAACGCTGAGAAATAAAGTCAGGTGACTTACCTAAGTTAACGGATAGTTCAATTCCAATGTAGCGAGGGCAATCGTTGGTGTCTGCTATCTTAATGTCCAGCGTTGGCTTTACCTTAGGTAGAGGCGCCGTTTTTGGTAAGTTTAAAGATAGGTTGAAGACAGCTGATATCTCTCTAGCTATTCCGGTGTGGCAGAACAGATCAGCCCGATGAGTCATCGACTTATTATCAATATCAATGACTGTTTCATTGAGTGGTAAAACTCCAATTATTGGAGTTCCATTAATTACATCTGGCTCAAAAAAATGTACGGCCTCCTCACGATCGAGAATTCCTAATTCTGACTTTAGGCAACACATGCCCTGAGATAACTCGCCTCTGAGTTTTCGTTCTTTAATTTTAATCTCGTCAGGAATAATAGTTGGCGCTAGCGCAACCGGTAACTTGTCGCCTACTTTTAGCGCGGCTACTCCACCAAAAATAATTTGCCTGGGCTCAGGTTCGCCGACATCAAAAATTCCAATGTTCAGGGAATCAGCGTTTGGATGAGTGCGCCGCTCTATCAATTCCCCCACCACAACATTGCCCAGCTCGATACCACCTTCATCTATTTCCTCAACCTCAACGGAATGGAGACTAAGCTCAGTCATTAGTTTTTTTGCCTCAGGAATGTCAGCTACGTACTCTCGTAACCAATTATAGGAATAAATCATATAGTTACTAGAATTGCTCTAAGAATCGAAGATCGCCCTGCATGTAGAGTCGATAATCAGGAATATTATATTTAAGCATGGCTAGACGTCCTGTGCCGATTCCAAAAGCAAATCCGGTGTAACGCCCAGCGTCATACCCGGCTGCTGCTAAAACGTTGGGATGAATCATGCCTGCTCCAAGCATTTCCACCCAGCCAAGTCCTTTGCAAACTTTGCAGCTAACGTCACTTCCGCCACAAAACACGCAAAACATATCTACTTCGTAGCCTGGTTCAACGAACGGGAAAAACCCTGGACGTAATCGTAGTTTTACTTCTTGTTTGAATATCTGACGAAAGATTTCTTTCAAGGTCCAAACCAATTGACCTATGTTAATATTTTCATCAACTACAAAACCTTCCAATTGATAAAAGGTATGTTCATGTGTAGCGTCAATGGCCTCGTTTCTAAATACTCTCCCGGGAATAATGCAGCGCACAGGTGGCTCGGCTTGCTCCAGCACTCTCACCTGCATATTTGAGGTTTGAGTGCGCATAACCCAGTCGTTCCTGGTAAAATCTCGAGGCTCTTCGCGTGTAATTTTTGAATCAATAAAGAAGGTATCTTGAATATCACGGGCTGGATGATCAAATGGAAAGTTCAACCCTTCAAAATTATAGTAATCATTATCAAGTTCAGGACCTTCCAGAACCTGAAAACCCATCGATTGAAAAATTCTTATTAACTCCCTATTAATTTGGGTAATGGGATGTAAGTGCCCTAAACTTTTATCCTGTGAAATTTTACCAGGTAAACTGAGATCGAATTCGGGCACTGCGCTCGAACCTGCTTTTTGTAGAGCTTCCGTTAGAGTCGACTCAATTTTTTGGCGAAGTAGATTTGCAGCTGGTCCTATTAACTTCTTCTCCTCAATTGATAAATCTTTAAGTCCACGCAAAAGCACTGTCAGCTGGCCAGCTTTTCTACCTAAATAGGATACTCTAATCTCTTCAATCTTATCTGCGTCGCTGACCTGTGAAATTTCTTCTAGGAAGGCTGATTCAATTTTGGAAAGTGATTGTTTCATTTGATGTGTTCGGCTTTAGATTCAGCTCTGGTGTGCCTTTTTTCAGCTCGGGCTGCTCGTCTTTTGTCATATCTGGCTTCTAGCGATCTGGCTAAAAAGAACGCCTCCAAGACGCAAAGACCTATAATGAGCAGGATTGTCATCCACCAACTTAGTAACTCTTGACTAACCAAGAATAGCGTTAAACACAGCAATGTGGCAAACCAAAGTGCTTGTCGTAAGGAGGTTCCAATATATCTAAAAGGAACCGTGTTACGAAACAGCAGAAAACGAACTAGAAAGCCAATAAGACTTAGCGTTCCCCAGGCAGCAAAAAACATGGAGGTAAAAAATAGCAATAGCCCTATGGTTCCGCCAGTGTCTGGATCAATTCTGAAAAGCACAACAATAAAGGCCACCCAGCAAATCAGAGTGGTTAGCCCCATAGTTAGAAGATAGCGCTTAAGCGTCATAGTTGCGATACTATACCATTTATTGACCTTAACTACAATGCTTCTATTTAGATTAGAATTGAAGGTAGTAATGGTGAGAGCTTACCTCTAGCTCATATGGCGCTGCGAGCAGGAAGATCGGGTATCTCAAGCATTGAACCGCCGTAGATAATCTCGAAGCTACCCCCTGGCACCAAGTCTACCCTTTCTATGTTGTGTGCTAGAAGATAGTTTATTATTGTCGTGTCCGCCGATAGGTCTAGTCTTCGCTGTAGACTTTGTAAAGCAGCTTCAGTTATAAAACTGCACTCACGTATGACGCTTAGAATTTTGGGAGAGATAATCGCAAAGAGTGACGCGGCCTGAAGTAGCTGCCTGATAGATAAAACTGAGACTTGTTTAGCATTAGATTCTCTAAGTTTTTCGGCTAAAGCTTCTTCAAATATCTGCAGTTCAAACGGATGGTCTCTATTGAGTCCAGCTAGCATTTGCCTAAGAATTACTGACTCTGCTACACCCAGAACGTACTCCTCTACAAATCGATAAGTTCCAACTACAGCCTCGCTAGCTGATTCAATCCTTTTTAGGACCACAGAATCCAGCTCCTCTACACTAGGTCTTGGAATTGACTTATCAATCAGCAGTCATGGGGCTGAAATAAAAATATCTGCCGTCGGACCACCTTCTGCTTCTGCTATTTCCTGAATGATGGACGAGTATGGAAGTGGGTCTTCTTCTTCGTATTCATCTTCTTGGGTTTCACTGGCTTCAAATGGAAGCGGGTTAGGGTCCCCGAGCCATGGCTTAACAATATTTGGTGCAAACAGGCCTAAATACTTAACGGCATTCTTGGTGTCCTTGGCTACATCTTCGTAAAATCCAACCGACATCCCCTCATCTGTCATGTAACCCAAAGGATCATCGCCTTGTTCATCAATAATAGGCTGAGCGATATCTTCCTCTACTTGCTGTCTAATAGTCAGCCACTTTTGCTCTGAGACAATGGTCTCTGGCCGCCAAGAGTTCCAGATGGGACCGGTCACAAGTTCTACCGCTTCGACAGCGCGAGCTCTTGGTGAAAATTCTATTTTTCTTGGTGATCTCATCTTTACTTTCTATATTCGCAGATTTCTCGGTAGTCGCAATGTTTACAGACTTGCTGACTAGGCGTCGGCTCAAAGTTAGCTGATTGAATTTTCTCAATAATCTGCAGGGCCCATTCCTGAACTGACTGCATTTTCTCGGCATCAAAATCCGTGGATAATTCAATATTATTTTCGAGAAAGTAGTAAGTCAGCTTGGTAGGTGCTTCCTCAAAGATTTGTTGGAGGGCTAAGGCGTATAGGTAAAGCTGCTTCTGATCCTTCTTACCGGTCTTAGGGGGCGTGCCTGTTTTATAATCAATCACCTCTACCCCACCCTCAACAGTATCGACCCGGTCTATCGCCCCCTTGATCGTATATTCACCCAAAGGAACTCGAAAACGCTCCTCAAGATGCAACACGGATGGCCAAGCAGCTTTATGTAAATCGTAAAATTCTTCCAGCATTTGAGCCCCTTTGGTTTTATAGTTATCGCGTTGTTTTTTGCTATTAAACCATTCGTCTATCCACTTAGCTTCATATATTTCAAGGAGATCTGACAAGGTTGGTGCGATCTTGCTGGGATGTTCTTTCATGCGGCGAAAGAACTCATACAAAGTATTATGTACAGCTTTTCCGAATGAGGCTTGGTAACCGGATTTGGATGGCACCTTCAAAACATAGCGAAAGCGATATTTCCAAGGACAAACATCGTAAGTATCAAGATCGGTGAAGCTAAATGTGTCCGGCAGGTAAGATCGCTCTCGGCTCGCCAGCTCAGGTGAAACATGACTAACAGGCTGAAAGACAACCTCTCCGGTTGGCTCAGGTCTGGTGTCTACAAATCCAGCCTCTACTAAAAAGCGAGAGGGTTTTTTCTTACGGACACCGCCGTAATCTTCACCACTGGTCAAAAACAGTCCGGACTTAGCTCGAGTTATGGCCACATAAAATAGCCGCCTCTCCTCCTCTAAATGCCATTCACCATCCCCTTGTGGCACATCTTTAACAAGATCTTCTGGAACTGGAATAGCTTCCTTGCGCCCGATCGCTGGAAACCTTTTATCAACTAGGTTTACAACAAATACACACTCAAACTCAAGCCCTTTAGCGGCGTGCACTGTCATAATTTTTACTGACTCCGGCCCCTCATCCAGGTCTGGCAAGAGTCTACCCTGCTCGCCAGCTTCTATCATAGCCACGAGCTCGAATACAAAATTACGAACCGTTTTTTCACTGTGAGCCTTTTCGAAAGCCTCAACATACTTGTAAAACTGATTGAGATACAGAATATTCTCCGTGGCTAAGGACTCTTCTTGGTTAGTGATAAGTTTAAGATAGCCTGACTGCTCAAGGAACATTAAAATAATTTCGCCAACGGATTTATAACGAGCCTCCTTGGTAAGTGTTTTTAAATGCCCCAGTAGTTTTTCTACCTGTAAACGTCCAGCCTCAGAAACACTTGGTACCTCTTGAACATTAAGGCAGGTTTCATAAATCGATTCAGTGTACTTACTACCGTGTTGCATAATAGCCAAAACGTCCTCATGGGCTATTCCCCACAAATCTAGCGTGAGGTAGCGGTACATAGCTCTGGATTCGTGATAGTCATCGAGTAACTTAAGTACAGCGATAATATCTAGAATGACTGACTTGGTGAATAGCCCTTTTGATGCTAGGAACTGATATGGCACATTGGCTCGTTCTAGATATGGAATGAAGGCCTGGGCCGAATCGTTAGCTCTTACCAAGATCGCAAAATCGCTCCAGGAGGTCTCAGGACGAGCTTCTTTAAGCTCTAGAATCTTTTTCATAACCAGCTGAGCCTCGCCCGTGAGTGACTGGCTATGAAGATGTTCAATAACAGCCGACTCCTTAGTGTTGCTTTTGAGGCGCTTATCAATATCTAAAGAAACTTCGAGTCGGTGAGGATTGTTACTCTGAATAAAGCTGTGTGCCAAGTCCAAAATTTCCTGAGCTGATCTATAGTTTTGCACCAGAGAAACTTCTTCGGCCTCAGGAAAATCTTTTTTGAAAATTACAATATTACTCATCGATGCTCCACGAAATCTGTAAATGGACTGGTCATCGTCGGCTACAACGGTTAAATTATTCTCAGGTGCTGCCAACAGCTTTATCAAATCGTACTGAGCGAAATTGGTGTCCTGGAATTCGTCGACCAATATGTACTTAAACTGCTTACGAAATTTATCAAGCAAGGCTGGCCTCTCATTAAACAAATGAATGGTCTCTACAATTAAATCCCCAAAATCCATGGCATTTTCCTCACGCAGTAGCTGCTGGTAACGTTCATAAGCTGCGGCAACTTCGGTAACTCTAGCCGCCTCATCAACCTGGGCCTGCTCTTCATCGGTGCGAGCCTTTTTTTCTAACAGAGGTGATACTCTGCTGTTTAAATTCTTAGCGTAGGCTAGGTAGCGCGCGGGGGTGATGTCCTCATCTTTAAGTCTGGAAAAATGTGATATTAGCGCCTGCACAAATTTAGTTGGATTGCCTTTGGGTTTGTAGTAATCAAGCTCAAACTCGTCGATATGACTTCGTAGTAATAACCACTGATCGGTATCCGTTAAGAGCCTAAAGTCATTTGATAGACCAATATCCAGCGCATGGTCTTTTAAAACACGCTCACCGAAAGCATGAAACGTAGATACCCATAAATCAAGATAACCCATGGGCAGTAGTGCATCTACCCGCTCTTCCATTTCTCCAGCAGCCTTATCAGTAAAGGTGAGGGCTAGGATTTGGTCAGCCCGAGCTTCTCCGGAGGTAATCAGTTGAGCGATCCGACGTGTCACTACAGTAGTCTTTCCGGTGCCGGCTCCGGCAATTATAAGTAGCGGCCCAGTCTTGTGGACGACGGCCGTCTCTTGTTCATGATTCAAACCATCCAGAATGGTGCTTTGCGAAGATGCCGGCATCTGAGAGTTAGGTCAATTAACGGCGAGACGGCGGACTGCCAGTTCCCGTAGAAATAAACAGAGATCGAATTTGCTGGGCGGACATCTTACCGTAGCCAGGGTCGTCCCACATTACTCGTCCGTATTGGGTAACATCACGTTGTGTCTGATCGATGGCTTTATCTAATACTCTGAACTGAGGGGTTTTAGTTAGTCCATTTTCGATCATTGTTTTTTTGATCTCAAGCAGGCCAGCTAATTTTCGTGTATGACCTTCTACCTCAACTATCATAGGCCTGGCATCATGAATTGTATGTAGGTGCAGATTTCTCCGAATAACTTCGCGGTAATCGTCGCCCAAATAACTAGTCACAGCTGACTCCTGATCCGGCATCTCCGTTAAGGTCACTGAAAAACGTTTCCCCCGAATGTGCTCAAAAACGGCAGTAGTATCACCACTGTGAAGGGTGCCCGTTGCCTCGAATTGGGCTACAGTTTCTGGATTAATATGTTCTGGAATTTTGAAGACCTGATCCTCAAGCTCAGCTATCTCTCGAGCACTCTCAACCACCTCCTGGTGTGCTGTTTGTCTATCTGCTTGCATAGCTGCCTTAGCCGCTTTTCGAGCAGATGGAGCGTCCTCTGGACGCCAACCGGGAAGAGTTTCTTGATCTACTGGTAGTTGAGCTGTGGGGTCAGTATTTGGAGCAATGTTATCGTCAACCCAATCTTGAGCTTTGTAAGCACCGACATCTAGAGTTCTATTTAAACTGTCGTCTGTACCGCGTACTCCACGAGCAAAGCCATCAACTACCTTGCCTGGAGTTACTGGGCTGATGGCCCGTTTAGTGGCCCTGTCCCACTCATCATCAAATAAACCACTGGGCGTTTTACCTGACTCCTGCCAGTCAGCTGCACGCTCCACAGCTCTAGCGCCAGTGAGATCAGGAAGCTTCTCGTAGGCTAAGGCAGCAAAGTTTGGAGTACGCACTGTGTCCGGCATGCCAGGATGGCCCATTAAGTCAGAATTAAAAACATTACCGTATTCACGAGCCATAGAATTAATGTGGCTTTGAATTTCAGCGGCTAAAGCAACTTGCTGAGGTTGATTGGCTAGCCCGGCTGATTCCAGAGCTTGGTTAGCCTGTAGTAATTGCTCAAGCCTTCCAAAACTCATTTGCGTCCCTATAACAAAACCCGAGCTACCTTTTTCGGCATGAGCCTTAGCAATATCGATAAAGTCGTCTCGGGCCAGACCTGGGCTGAAGTGAGTGCTAGGGTCAGGAAAGGTGAAGGTGTATCCCTCAGCACCTTGTGTCATGGTGAAGCCTCCAGTGGCCGTGTCAAAATGTGATGTCGGAACTGGGGTGGAATCAAGGCTATCGTGAGCAAGGTCGCTACCTCTCAAGTCAGTGCTTGCAGTGGCTGTTGAAGTGCCCGGAAGCTTGTCAGGAATAGCTGAAGCCGCAGGCGCCTCAGGCGCAATAATTGGACTCACTAGCACATTCCCATAATCGTGTGTAATGCTAGCGGACTCAGCGGCGATTTGAGTCTGTAAGCTGGCGAACTGAGGCGTATCGGCAAGACCTGCCTCGCGCATCTGTTCAATAACCTTCAACATGTCGCTATACCTTGATAGACGAACGCTAGTTCCAAAAACAAAAGATGAATCCGCTCTCCCCGCGTGAGCCTTAGCTAACCTATCGAAACCATCAACTACCACACCTGGCCTAATGCCTCTGGCATTAGCGTTGTCTCTAACAAATTCGTAAACACCATCTTTGTAATCTAAGGTTACTCCAGTGCCATCGACCGTAAAATGAACAGTGTCTGCCCCGGAAATTTTGTCAGCAGTAAGTTCGGTGATATCTCCTACACGAACATCGCCGGCGGGTACAGAATGCACAACATCTACCGCAGGTGGCTGAACATCAGTAGATAATGGAACTTCTGCTAATTCAGCAGGTGTTTCTAATGAGTCTGCAGCGCTAAGTAACTCAGAAAGCTGTGGCACGCGAGCAAACGCCTCCGGTGAATCAAGTGAAATCAACTCCCCTGTTGCCATTTGAAAACCTAAGGTGTCTCCATTTTGGACAATAGTCCCACCGTCAACTAACAACATTTTCATATCTCCGAGTGAAGTTGTAGAACTAATTTCCACAAGATGTTTCAAGGCGGCCTGAGCTCCGTCAATAGTAAATCCATCAGGCAAGCTGCCAGCCTCAAGCGCAGCAATAAAAGCGTCGGCCCCGGGCTCAGCGGCGTAAGCTGTTCCAACTAACCCCTTTAATAATCTAACATGCTCACCGCTGCCTATAAGAACACCAACTGCAGCTCCATACACCTTAAACCTAGCCTGTGCATCACGATCACCTCTTTCAAAATCAAGAAAGCGTTTATCGGCATCTTGCATCATACTGGCAAGCTCTTGCTGCATGGCGTCGGCCGCTTTCTCTGGAGGGGCCAAGCCTTCTGATTGATGATCTGCACTCCAACGACGACCGCGCTCTGATTGCAAGCGTTGGTACATCCTGTCCATCGTAGGCCTGCGACCATTCACAATAGCGGCTGATTCTAGTTGGGCAATATAGTTATTTAAATCTTCTGTAGAAAGATTGGCAGGACTCTCCTTATCTAAACGTTTAGCCACCTCTTTATTCAACTTTCTTTGGCGTAGCATTCCCGCCAAGTCAAAAGTTCCAGAGCCAGAGGCTAGGCCAGATAATAAACGCTTGGTTACTAGCAAGCCACCAGCAGCAGCTCCAAACCCAGTAGCACCTGCCACTAATCCACCTCCTACAAGTGATAAATTGACTAGCAGTCTAGCGTTAAGCCCCTTGGCTGCTAAACGACCTCTCCAACTAGACGGCTCCCAGTCAGTTCCTAGCGACTTTAAAACTGCCTGAAGATTCATTTCGCTCAAGCTTTTATAGGCTTGATAAATGGCGTTAGTTTCTGCATGCTCGGCAATAGCGCGTTGATCTGCTAAAGCTCCCATCTCTTGAAGCGCCAAACTAATGTGATCTGCAACAACCTCAGCAGCGGCTTCATCGTACTGCTCTGTAACATTAGTGAGCCTCTCTTGGGCTTGAGCATCCTCACTCAGTACTCTGCCAGCGTCCTTGGTAAGGCGTTGTCCAACTCGACTAAATAAACTCTTGCGCTGCCTATTATCGCGCTCAGCCTGAACCCTCTGCTCACGACGCTGTATTAACTGGGCAGCCCGCGAGTCTTGGTGTTCTGTCATCAGCGATTGATAGTCCTCTGTGGCCTCCTCAACGTCAGCCTTGGCTTCGCGCATGGCTGAGCGATCCCAAAATTTAACCTTAGCGCTGGCCTCTCTGGCGCTTTGTAGACGAACCCTGGCAGCTTCCAGCTTTTTATATAACTGCTGCTCAACCGCATGGACAGCCCCTTCTAGACTCGCTAGATCACTTTGCTCTGAGGGGTTGGCTACTTCAGCTGATCCGGCACCACGCTGCTTAAACTCTAAAACTCGTACACTAGCCCGCTCCTCCAATTGACCAGGAACTGACTCGACGATTTCCGGCGTCAAAGCCTTGTCTTCGACCAATTCTACTGACTCAGGAACTTGATCATGAGTCTCAGTTTGTCGCATTGGCTCAGCCATAATTACATTTGTTCAAGCTTTTTTTTCAGATCTTCTAATTTTTCGCCGTCTATCCTTTTTTGAATATGCTCAATAACATTCTGCTGCCTCTTTTCTAACTCGCGCATTTGCTCATGAAACTCGTTAAAAGCGTCAACCATTCGACCAAGCACTTCTTTAAGTTCTTTATCTGACAGTTTTTGTCCAATCTCCTCAGACATCCCCAAATCATTCAGTGGTTACCCGAATGGCTTTCATCTGTGTCTTCACTTGATCTACCTCTTCTAAAAGAATGGCAGCCAGATTTGGTACATAAGCAAGCAACCGATCGGCCTGATCAGCTTGAGACAGATCGGTAAAAGAATCTAAGTCTTGTTTCGCTTCTTCTGGTAATTGCTCTAACACTCTTAGCATGGCTCGCTTATGAACAACCTCGTTCATTTGCTCAAGCATGACCAGTTTACGATCTAGAGATAGATTGGCCAAGCCTAGCTCAACAAAAACATTGTCGCTAAGATATTTTGGAACTGCGTCAGTCATACGCAAAAATATTATATATCGTTGATCCGACTATAGCAGTTTTTTTTGTTTTTTGCAAAGAGGCAAATTAACGCCTAATCGTCAAAATTAGGCGATCTTTCTAACCCAGCCGTGATTGGCGTTTACCTCAATGGTATCGCCATCTGAAAAAACAGTCGTTGCAAATTTTGTTCCAATAATACAAGGTATTCCTAATTCTCTGCTTACCACCGCAGCATGGCTAGTAATCCCTCCTTCATCAGTCACAATCGCGGAGGCTCGCTTCATGGCAGGCACGTAATCAGGCCGGGTCATAACAGCAACCAAGACATCACCATCCTTAATCTTACTGATTTGATCTACTGAACTTAAAACTTTAGCCGTGCCACGAACCTTGCCCGTGTTGGCGATTAAACCTCTAATGTCACCCGGCACATCGTAAGCTGGATCTGGAGTCATTATTTTCTTTACTTCCGCCACTACCTCCGCTCCAGTCAACACCACACTGTGCTCAGGGGTGAATAGATAAACGCTGCCTCTCCTGCGCTCAGCTAGATCATTGGCTGTCGGGCCATTACCACCGATGAGAGCAGATATTTCTGGCGCTAAAGCATAAAGTAATAAATCACAGTCTATTGAAATTCGCTTGGAAATCTCTGTCAATAAAAACATGCCAACGTGAATATTGAGCATAGTCGCCTTCTTGCGCTCGTCTTGCCACCAAGTAAAATCTTCGGTCATGCTAATCAAAGTACGGAGGTGCGGAGATAGGTCGTATTTTTCAATCAAGTCATGCTTGGTTCGACGATTTTGTTCAGGAAGCAGTACTAATCTTTCGTAATGGTGCTTGAGGTCATTAGCGCTTTGCTTCCATACTTTAATTTCCTCTGCAAAGTGACTGACTGGCAAATCGGTAGCTGTAGCGTAGTTATTCTTTGTCCAAAAATACCTCTGCTGATACTGCTCAACTGTCTCAGTAGAATCTCCGGCGGCTATTTTTAGTAAATCTATCTCTGCTTCGTTTATAAAGGATTGATAAACTGGAGCAGTTAGAGCACTAAATATCTGGGCAAAGATTGTTTCACTATCAGTCTCTCCAACTTCATCACGAATTTTATCGGCTATTAACCGATCAGTGCCTAAGGCAAAGTAATCTATAATTGCACTGGAGCTGAAGCGTTTGTTTCCAAGTTGTTGGTATTTTTTCCAAAGGGCTAGTAAGGCTTCGTCTGATAAGTCAGGTAAGCTAAAGTGACTCACTGCCTTTAGACAAAATTTCTCAAAACGACTTTCATCTAACTTCCAGGCGTGCAGAAATTCTGTAACTACATTTGGGTTCTTGAGTGCTAGTTGCACCAAACTTCCGGCGCCGCGGTCAATTTCAGCTACATCAAAATACCAGTCTGCTTTTTCATTCTCAAAAAAACCAACTTGGATATCGGCTTGGCTACCGGCTGGACGCCTACTGTCGGGGATCATTTCTGCAGCAGCGATGCTATACAAAAAAAGGGGGGTGCCGTCAAAGCGCTGTCTATACCACTGCTTGCTGGTAAGTTGATCGTGTATTTCCTGAGGTACTATCATGAAGTAATTTCTTTAAAGCCATAATATTGTTGTGATCACCTTCTTTAAGTGTCGCAAAAAATGTTAGGACGCGGATACCAGGAACTCGACTGATAAT